>Ga0209573_1005151_pt1 | contig 12060 bp, 8 predicted proteins | sample TNRBio252014_DNA_FD_185870 | JGI IMG/M metagenome (GOLD analysis project Ga0209573, IMG submission 185870) | Wastewater treatment Type I Accumulibacter community from EBPR Bioreactor in Madison, WI, USA - TNR Reactor_6/25/2014_ DNA (SPAdes)... | ecosystem: Engineered > Bioreactor > EBPR >...
CCAGCACGACCGCGACCGAACCGCCAAACGACTCATCCGCCGCCTCAAAGACCTCGGCCTTAACATCCAGATCCGGTCAGCCGCCTAGATCGAGTTTCGTACCAGAACGTAGACCAGACCCCCTTCTGGCGAGACCCCCTTTTGGCGGACCCCTGTCAGCGGCGACGGGCGAGGACGCGCCGGAGCGCGGCGACGACGTCGAGGACGTCGTCCTCGGCCATTCCGGGCCAGAGGGGGAGTGACATGAGGTTGTCTGTCGCGCGCGTGGCGTGGGGAAGGCCGTCCTTCGGGAGCCCTTCGGGGTGTTTCGCGAAGTAGTCGCGGTAGAAGGAGAAGCCGAAGAGTCCCTGCCAGTGGACTCCGGTGCCGACGTTCTCGGCTTTCAGCGCTGCCATCAGCTCCTCGCGCGTCAGTCCGGTCATCTCCGGCCGGTTGCGCAGGACGAAGAGGTTCCAGCAGTGCTCGCGCACGGCGTCGCCGTCGGCCGGGAGCTGCACCTCGGTGACGTCGGCGAGGAGCGAGAGGTAGAGGCGGGCGAGCGCGCCGCGCCGGGCCGCGAAACCGTCGAGCTTCTTCAGCTGGTGGAGGCCGACGGCGGCCTGGACGTCCATGAAGTTCGACTTGCGGCCCGGCATCGGAACGTCGTAGAGGGGCGAGCCCTCCACGTAGGGCGTTCCCTCGCCACGGGCGATGCCGTGGAAGCGCTGGAGCTTCAGGTAGGCCGCGTGTCGCGGGTCGTGGAAAGCGATCGCGCCCCCTTCGAGGGTCGTCATGTTCTTGTTCGGGTGGAAGCTGTAGACCGAGAAAACGGAGCGAGGGTCCGACCCGATGCGATGGCCGGCGTAGCGCGCCCCCATCGTGTGGGCGGCGTCCTCGACGACCGCGACGCCGTGCTTCTGCGCGATCTCCCAGATCCGGTCCATCCGGCAGGGGAGTCCGCCGTAGTGGACCGGGACGATCGCTTTCGTGCGCGGCGTGATCCGCTCCTCGATCCTCTCCGCGTCGAGGTTCATCGTGTCGGGCTCGACGTCGACGAGGATCGGGACGGCCCCTCTGAGGACGACGTTCGAGACCGTGCAGACGAACGTGTGCGCGGTCGTGATCACCTCGTCGCCCGGCCCGATGTCGAGCGCTCCGAGCGTCAGCTCGAGGCCGGTCGTCGCATTCAGGAGGGCGAGGCAGTGGGGAACGCCGTTGAAGGCCTTCAGCTCCTCCTCGAAGCGCGCCGTCTTCGGCCCGGTCGTCACCCAGCCGGAACGGAGGGTGTCGACGACCTCGGCGATCTCCTCCTCGCCGACCATCGGGCGGGAGAAGGGGAGGAAGGTCTCGCGGCGAGGACGGTCCTTCATGCGCGCACTCTGCCACGGCCGGGGCGCCGACGGGCGCGGGACGGGCGGGCGAGTCGAGCCAAGCCCGGATGTCGTCCGGACGGACCCGCCCCCGCGCGTCCCGGCTAAGATGGCCGGCCCAGGAGGACCCCGTGACCATTCAGCCCCGCGCGCTCGCCGTCTGCGCCCTCGCGTTCTCCGTCCTGGTCCCCGCGGCGCCGCCTGCCGCCGCCTGCACCACGGCCGTCGTCTCGCGCGAGGCCTCGGCGACCGGGCGGGCGATGCTCTGGAAGAACCGCGACGCGGACGGCTCCGACAACCAGGTCGTCTTCCTCGCCGACGGAAGGTACCCGTACGTGGGCCTCGTGAACCGGGGCGACACGATGGGACTCCAGATCTGGGCGGGCGTCAACACCGCGGGTTTTGCGATCATGAACTCGGCCTCCTACAACCTCGAGAGCGGCGACACCGTCGGCGAGGGAACGCTGATGAAGCTGGCCCTCCAGACCTGCGCGAGCGTCGAGGACTTCGAGGCGCTCCTGTCGCGGTCGAACTCCGGTGGGCGCGACGTCTCGGCCAACTTCGGCGTGATCGACGCGAAGGGCGGCGCCGCAACGTTCGAGACGGGGAAGAAGGGATACGTCCGTTTCGACGCGGCCACGGCGAACGACGGAGCAAAGGGGCTCCTCGTCCGCTCGAACTACAGCCGGTCGGGAGGCAAGGACGCGGGCTCGGGCTTTCTCCGCGAGGCGCGCGGCATCGAGCTCCTCGGACCGTTCGCGGTGGCGGGAAGGCTCGACGCGAGGGCCATCCTGCGGACCGCCGCGCGGGACGTCGCGAACGCAGCGATCGGCTCGACCGGTGCCGAGGCCGGCTCGCCGCTCGTCTACACGGCCGACAGCGTCTGCCGGCTCGACACGGTTTCCGCCGTCGTTCTCGAGGCGCCGGCCGCGGGCGAGGGGCCGGAGGCCGCCGCGATGTGGGTCGTACCGAGCCTTCCCGTGACGGGCGTCGCCGTACCGGTCTTCCCGGCCGCCGGATCGGTGCCGGCGCTCCTCTCCGCCCGGAAGGAGGCGTCGCCTCTCGTCGCCGGCTCCCTGACCCTCCGGGGCCGGCTCTACCCCGAGACCCGTGGCGAGAAGAAGCGCTACATGGATAGGGCGGCGCTGGGTCTCGTCAGGACGGAGGCGCTGCCGCTCCTCCTCGCGGCCGAGGAGGAGACGTTCCGCGAGGTCGAGTCCGCGCGCGCGGCATGGCGGAAGGCCCCACCTTCCGCCGCGTCCGCGAAGGCACTCTCCGAAGCCGCCGCCGCGCGGGCGCTCGGGGCCGTGGAGGCCGCGGAGGCGGCGGTCGCGAAGACGGCCACCCCGCGCTGAGGCGAGCGACGCAGGGAGAGCCCCGGAGCATGAGCGTCGCCGTCCCGGAGAAGTGGCTCGCCGACCTGGAGCGGCGCCACCTCGCGGAGCTCTCGTTTCCCGAGGTGCGGAAGGGTCTCCAGGCGCTTTCGTCCCTCTACGTCGAACGGCGCGGGCGCATCGGCACGGGCGCCGCGTTCGACGGGGCGGGAAAGAGGGCCGCGTTCGCGCTCTTCTTCGGGCCGCTCCACTTCCTCGTCGTGCGGGAGATCGTCGACGCACTGGGGGCCGCAGCGCCACCCCTCACGCGGGTCCTCGACCTCGGCTGCGGGACCGGCCCGGCAGGCGCCGCGTGGGCCCTCGCCGCGGGCGGCTCGTTTGAAGTCACCGGCGTCGAGCGAAGCGGGTGGGCCGTGCAGGAGGCCCGGGAGACCTTCCGGGCACTCGGGTTGCGCGGCCGGGCCGCCGCGGGAGAGCTGCTTCGCGAGCGTCTGCCGGGGAGCGGCGCCGGGATCGTCCTGGGCTGGGCGGTGAACGAGCTCCCCGACGCCGCGAGAGAGGAGCTCCGGGTGCGCCTGCTCGACGCCGCGTCGCGCGGGGCAAGGGTTCTCGTCGTGGAGCCGATCGCATCCCGCCCGGTCCCGTGGTGGACGGACTGGGCGAAGGCTTTCGCGGAAGCGGGCGGGCGGGACGATCTCTGGCGTTTCCCGTCGTCGCTCCCGCCGGTCCTCGCCCTCCTCGACAAGGCCGCCGGTCTCGACCACCGGGTCCTGACGGCGCGTTCGCTCTGGCTCCCGGGCACCGGCTGACCCGGCCCGTCCCACATGGTACCGGCAGCTGCGCAGTGCCGTCTCAGGGGCCGGCGGGAGGCAGGACCCGGCCCGCCATCATCCCGAGCCGGCGGGCCGCCTCATCCGACAGGGTGCCGAAGCGGATCCTCACGCCCGTGCCCCGACCCGCCGGACCGAGGACCCGTGCGAGGACCTCGAGGCCGCCGGGAAGCGTCAGGCGGATCTCGTCGCGCGGCGCGAGCGTCCCGGCCGTTTCGATGGCCGCTTCCCACCGGCCGACCGCCCGGAGGAGGCCGGCCGTGACCCGAATCGCCGGTTCTTCCTCGGCGAGGCGCTCGATCTCGACGGCCACCGGCGAGTCGATTAGCGTGAGGGTGTCGGACGCGGGGACGAGGTGCGCCTCACCCACGCCGAGCACCTCGACGATGGAGACGGGGTCCCGGACGCCTTTGGCCTGCACGCTGAAACGGGCCCCGATGGAAACCTCGGCGCCTGCAGCGCGGAGGGTCTCCTCCGAGGCGAGGATCTGCCCTCCGAGCGTAAAACCCTGGATGCGCGAGGCGAGGTTGATGGTGGCCCCGACGACGCCGTACTTCGCCCGCCTCTCCGACCCGATGTTGCCGACGACGACCTCGCCGGTGTGGATGCCGATTCCCATTCCCATCTCCGGCAGGGAGAGCTCGCGGGCGCGGGCGTTGACGCCCTCCATCGCCTGCTGCATCTCGACGGCGCACGCCAGCGCGCGCCGGGCGTCGTCCGCCTGGGAGAGCGGCGCCCCGAAGAGCGCCAGGAGGGCGTCGCCGATGAACTCGTCGATCGTCCCTCCGTGTTTCAGGACGATCTCCGACATCGCGCCGAGGTGCAGGTTGAGGAGCGCCACCACGCTCTCCGGCGGAATCCGTTCGGCCGTCGCCGTGAAACCCCGAAGGTCCGTCATGACGACCGTCACGACCCGTCTCTCTCCCCCGAGCCGGAGACCGTCGGGCGTCTCGAGGAGCTGCTCGACGACCGCATCCGAGAGATAGCGGCCGAAGACCCGGGTGATGAAGCGGTTTCGGATCTCCAGGGCCGCCTTCTGCTCCGAAAGCTCGGAGATGAGGCGCCCCTTCTCGACGATGACCGAGAGCTGGCCCGCGATCCTCTGATACGCGTCGACGTGGGCGTCCCGGTACGTGTCCGGATGGCGCGAGGAGAAGAACATGAAGCCGATGGGCACCCCGTTGGCGACGAGCGGGCAGGTCAGCGACGACCGAACCCCCTCGGCGACCACCAGCCTCGTCGATTCCGACGAGGGTTTCGACTCGAGGTAGGCCACGAGGTCGTTGAGAATCCTCGGGCGGCCGGTTTCGAGGATCGACTCGAGGCTGCTGCCCTGAAGAGGCGCGGCGTAGCCCCTTCCGAGCCGGAGGGGGCCGAGGTCGCTCCGGGCCCACCGCGCACGGACGATCGTTCCGCTCCCCTCGAGAAGCGAGAACCCGATCCGGTCGTAAGGGAAGATCTCTCTCGCTTCCCGGAAGAAGTCCTCGAGGACGTCGTCGAGGAGGAGGCCGGCATTGATCCGGGCCGTGATCGCGTCCAGCTCGGCGACCTCTCGCCAACGCCGCTCGAGCGCCGACGAGAGGTCGTTGAGGGCGGCCCCGAGCCGCGCGACCTGGTCGTCCGATCCCGCTTCGGGGACGCGGACGCCGAACCGCCCGTCGCGGAGCGCTTCCGCGGCCTCGATGAAACGCGGAATCCGGTCGTCCGACCCTGTCGATACCATTCGTACCTCTCCCTTTCGCCCACTCGGAGGTCACGATTCTAGGGCAGGCCCCGTTGCGGGTCCGGAGATGCCGGAGCGTCGGCGGCCCCGACATGGAATATCCTCGCCTCTCGCGGCGCCAGGCGGAGGTCCACGAATGGCGTTGAACCGAACGAGGAAGGACGCACCGGTGCTGTCCGCTTCGAGCCCGGGGCCTCCCTGGTCCGGGGTGGCGTTCGTCGCCTTCGTCTTCCTCCTCATGGCGATCCTGCTCGCGGTCTTCTGGGCGAAGCAGGAGCGGGCGGCGCTGAAGGAGTGGTCGGTTCTCCTCGCGGCGACGGCAGACGAGCAGAAGGCCGCGATCGAGTCCTTCCTCGAGCAGAAGGCGGCCGACGCGGCGGTCTTCGCGTCGTTCCCGTCCGTGGTCGGCGCGGTGGACCCCGAGCTGCGGGGATCCGTCGACGCGGATCACCTCGAATCGGTCCTCGAGAAAGGGCGCCTCGGCTGGACGAGCCGTTCGATCGCCCTCCTCGGGTCCGATCTCCGCACGCGTATCCACACGGGCGAGGAGCTCCCGGCGGGATTGAACATGCTCCTTTCACAGGGCGCGGCCCAGGCTCGGATCGGCCTCGTCGACTCCGCCGCCGGATTGCGGCTCGCGGTGGCGGCGCCGGTCCGAAGCCACGGACAGGGCGCGCTGCTCGGCTGGGTGGTCCTCGTCGAGGACCCGGAAGAGGTCCTCTGGAAGCTCCTGTCCCGCGGGGTGGCCGGCTCCCGCACGCGCGAGTCCCTGGTCGTCGGCCGGGCGGGCGGCGAGCTCGCGTACCTCTCGCCGCTCCGGCACCTTCGAGGAGGCGAGCGTCCAGGCGGGACCATCCCGGGGGACGAGGCGCTCGCCGCCCGCCACGCGCTCGAAGGGCCGGAGCGCTTCGGCGAGTTTCTCGACTACCGCGGCGAGAGGGTGTTCGCCGCGGTGCGCCGGATCGAAACGGCCGGATGGGGACTCGTCGTCAAGGTCGACCGGGCAGAAGCCCTTTCCGGCCTCGTGAAGGAACGCGCGTGGAGCGCCTTCGCCGTCCTGTCCCTCGGCCTCGCACTCGCCGCCGTTCTCTGGTCGGTGCGGTCGGCCGAGCGGCTGCGCGTCACCTCCGAGCTTCAGCGGAGGGACGAACGGCACCGCCAGGTCCTGGAGCAGGTGCGCGATGCCGTGATCTGGGTCGAGCCCGACAGCGGCCGGATCTTCGAGGCAAACCGCGCGGCGGAGGAGCTGTGGGGCTACCCCCGCCCGGAGCTCCTCGCGAAGTCGGTCTTCGACCTGCTGCCCGAAGAAGACCTCGAGGCCGGGCGTCAGCGCCTGGCGAGGGCCCGCCAGGGCGGGGCCCTTTTCAGAAGCGGGCACCGGAGGAAGGACGGTTCCCTCTTCCCGGTCGAGGTCTCCTCGCGCGGCTTCGTCCTCGAGGGCGACGAGGTCCTCGTCTCGGTCGTTCGCGACGTCTCCGCGAGCGAAGCGGCCCTGGAACGGATCAAGTTCCTCAACCGGATCCTCCGGACGATCAGCGCCGTCGCCCAGATCCTCGTCGAAGAGCACGACCGGGAGACCCTCCTGCGGCGGGCGTGCGAGGAGATCGTCGCCTCGGGGGGCTTCGCGGTCGCCTGGTTCGCCGTTCCCGGAGAGGGCGGCCTGCTCGTGCCGGCCGCCGCTGCGGGCAGGGTCGAAGGCTTCTTCGAGGAGGCGGTGCTCCACAGCGACGACTCTCCGCGGGGCAGAGGGCCCACCGGCGCGGCGTTCCGCGAGGGGCGGACCGTCGTCGTGGACGACTGGGAGACGGACCCTCTGCTCGAGCCGTGGCGGGAAGCGGGAGGCCGGCGGGGCTACCGGTCGAGTGCGGCCTGCCCGGTCCGCTCCGGGGAGACGATCTGCGGCGTGCTCTCGCTCTACGCGTCAGAGCCGCGAGCCTTCGTTCCCGACGTGGTCCTCCTCCTCGAGGAGCTCGCGGGCGACCTCGGGCTCGCACTGGGGTCGATCGAGGCCGACGAGAAGCGGCGCGAGGCGGAAGGGGCCCTGGCCGCGAGCGAAGCCCGCTATCGGCAGCTCTTCGAGGACAACCCAGCCCCCATGTGGGTGTTCGACGTCGAGAGCCTGCGTTTTCTCGCGGTCAACGACGCGGCGGTCAGTCTCTACGGCTTCTCACGGGACGAGTTCCTCGCGAGGACTCTCCGGGACATCCGGCCGGTCGAGGACGTCGTCGCCCTCGAGCGGGACGTCCTCGTGCCCAGGGACGGAGCGAGGCGGTCCGGTCCGTGGCGTCACGTCAGGAAGGACGGCTCCTCGCTCCTGGCTGAGATCCTCTCCCACGACGTCCCGTTCGAGGGCCGGCCCGCACGGCTCGTCCTCGCCAGCGACGTCACGGACCGGTTTCACGCGGAAGAGAAGACGAGGGCCTTCTTCGATTCGGGAATGGCCGGGGCGATCTTCGGCGACGTCCACGGGAACGTCCTCGCCGCCAACGACGAGTACCTTCGGATCGTCGGGTACACCCGGCAGGACCTCGAGTCCGGACGCCTTCGCTGGAGCGACATCACGCCGCCCGAGTGGCTCCCGCGCGACGCGGAGGGGATCGCGGAGGCGAAGGCGCGAGGCGTCTGCACCCCCTACGAGAAGGAGTACCTCCGCAAGGACGGCACGCGCGTCCCGGTCCTCGTCGGCTACGCGCTCGTCGGCGCGGCGCGGGAGGAATCGGTGGCCTTCATCCTCGACCAGACCGAGCGACGGAAGATCCAGGAAGAGGTCCGCCGCCTGAATGCGGAGCTCGAGCAGAGGGTCGAGAGCCGGACCGCCGAGCTGGTGGCCAAGACGAAGGAGCTGGAGGCCTTCGCCTACTCGGTCTCCCACGACCTGCGGGCCCCCCTCAGGGCCATCGACGGGTTCTCGAGGGTGATCGAGGAGGAGCAGGGAGAGAGGCTCGACGAGGAGGGGCGGCGCCTCGTCGGAGTCGTCCGCGAGAACGCCCGGAGGATGGCGCAGCTCATCGACGACCTTCTCACGTTCTCCCGTGCGGGCCGGCACGAGCTGGGAAAGACCCGGGTCGACGTGGGCGCCCTGGTGCGGTCGGTCCTCGGGGAGTCTCTCACCCTGGAACAGAGGGAGCGGTGCGATCTGACGATCGGAGAGCTGCCCGACGTCCAGGCCGACCCCGCGCTCCTCCGACAGGTCTTCGTCAATCTCCTCTCGAACGCGGTCAAGTTCACTGCAACCCGGCCTCGCCGCCGCATCGATGTCTCGGGGCGCCGCGACGGGGGGCGTGTGTTCTACGATGTGTCCGACAACGGGGTCGGCTTCGACATGCGCTACGCGGGAAAGCTCTTCGGCGTGTTCCAGAGGCTGCACGGGCGGGAGTTCGAGGGGACGGGCGTCGGCCTGGCGCTCGTCGAGCGGATCGTCGCGCGGCACGACGGGACGATCCGCGTCGAGGCGGAACCGGACAAGGGGGCGAGATTCACGATCTCGTTTCCGGACGGAGAGAAATGAGAATGACCGCGACCGAGAGTCCCGACCTTCTCCTCGTCGAGGACAACCCCGACGACGTCGAGCTGACCCTCCGGGCGTTCAAGCGGGCCAATCTCGCGAACCCGGTCACCGTCGTGCGGGACGGCGTCGAGGCCCTCGCCTTCCTCTTTCCAGAGGAAGGCGTGGCCCGCGCGATCCTCCCCCGCGTCGTCCTCCTCGACCTGAAGCTCCCGAGGGTGAACGGGCTCGAGGTCCTGGCGCGCATCCGGGCGAACGAACGGACGAAGCGTCTCCCCGTCGTCGTCCTCACCTCCTCGAGGGAGGAGCCCGACGTCCAGAAGGCCTACGAGCTCGGGGTGAACAGCTACATCGTCAAGCCGGTGGAGTTCGAGAAGTTCGCGGCCGCGGTGGGCGACGTGGGGCTCTACTGGCTCGTCCTGAACCAGCCGGCGGTGTGAGGCCGGGATGACGACCGCCGGTACTCCCGAGCCTCTCCACCTCCGGATCCTCGTCCTCGAGGACGTCCCCTCCGACGCCGAGCTCGTGATGCGCGAGCTGCGCCGCTCGGGGATCACCGCGGAGTGGACGCGCGTCGAGACGGAAGCCGCTTTTCGCTCGGAGCTCGTACGGCTGGACCCCGAGATCGTCCTGGCCGACTTCTCGCTCCCGGGCTGGAACGGGATGGCGGCCCTCGCGGTCGTGAGGGAGGAGCGTCCGGAGCTGCCGTTCATCATCGTCACGGGGGCGATCGACGAGGAAACTGCCGCGGACAGCATCAAGGCCGGGGCCGACGACTACGTCCTCAAGGAACGCCTTTCGCGGCTTCCGCACGCGGTCCGCTCCGCCCGGGAAGCCTGGGCGACGCGCGTCGCCCGTCGCGAGGCGGAACGGGAACTGCGGCTCCGGAACTCGGCGCTCGAGGCGGCGGCGGACGGGATCCTGATCACCGACGCGGAGGGGGCGATCGCCTGGGTGAACACGGCCTTCACGGAGATGACGGGCTACACCCTCGAGGAGCTGCGCGGGCAGCACACGAGAATCTTTCGGTCGGGGGTGCAGCGCGAAGGCTTCTACCGCCACATGTGGGAGACGATCAAGGGCGGCGGGGTCTGGCGGGGCGAGCTCTACAACAGGAGGAAGGACGCCTCGCTCTACGTCGAGGAGATGGCGATCACCCCCGTGAGGGGTGACGGGGGGGCAATCACACACTTCATCGCCATCAAGCAGGACATCACGCAGCGGAAAAAGCAGGACGAGGTCATCCAGAGCCTGGCGACTCGAGACGTCCTCACCGGGCTTCCCAACCAGGCCGTCCTCCGGGAGGACATCGAGCGGATCGTCGGAGCCGGGGCCGGTGCTGCATCCGGAACCGTCATCATGCTCGACGTCGACCGGTTCGCGCTCCTCAACGACGCGCTCGGGCACCCGGCAGGCGACCGGCTCCTCGTCGGTCTCGCCGAGCGGCTTTCCATGGTCCTTCCCGCCGCCGCCACGCTCTACCGGTTCGGAGGCGACGAGTTCGCGATCCTGCTCCCGCAGGTGCCGCTTTCCGATGCGGAGGCGATCGCCGAGACGCTCCGCGGATCGGTCGACGGGATGCGATTCACATCCGAGGGGGTCGTGTTCGACGTGACGGCGAGCCTCGGGCTCGCGCCCGTCGAGCCGTCGAGGCCGGCCGCGGCAACCCTCTCGCTCGCCGACGCCGCCCTCCACATGGCCAAGGAAGCGGGGCGGAACCGCTGGGTCTCGTGCGCCGACGACACGGCCGGCCGCCGCTCCATGGACGACCTGGGGCGGTGGGCCGCCCGGGTGAGGGACGCCATCCGGAGCGGTAGGCTCCAGCTTCTCGCCCAGAAGATCGTCTCGCTCGCAACCGGCAGGGTCGATCACGAGGAGATCCTCGTCCGGCTCGTCGACGAGAACGGGGCGCTCATCGCGCCGGGGGCCTTTCTTGCCGCCGCGGAGAGGTTCGGCCTGATGCCGGCGCTCGACCGGTGGGTCGTGACCCGGTCCATCGCCCTTCTCTCGGCCTCGCCGGGCCGGTGCCTCTTCGTGAACCTCTCGGGGACGAGCCTCGGCGACCGGACGCTCCTCGCCGAGATCGAGGCGCTCGTCGTCGCGAGCGCCCTGCCGCCCGGAGCCCTGACCTTCGAGATCACCGAGACCGCGGCCATCGCCGACATCGCGGGCCTCCAACTCTGGGCCCGGCGCCTGAAGGAGCTCGGCTGCGGCTTCGCCCTCGACGATTTCGGGACCGGCTTCTCCTCGTTCGCCTACCTGCAGGCCCTCCCCGTCGACCTCGTCAAGATCGACGGCTCGTTCGTACGCGACCTCGACACGAACCCCACGAACCGGGCCCTCGTCGGCGCGATGGTGGCGATCTCCCACGCGCTCGGGAAGACCGTCGTCGCCGAGATGGTCGAGCGGGGGACGGTGGCCGACATCCTCCGCGACCTCGGCGTCGAGTACGGGCAGGGGTGGTTCTGGGGCAAGCCGGAGGGGGCCGAGCGTCGCTGACGCCCGGCCCGCCACTACGGCGGTCAGCCCTTCGGCGCAGTCTTGCGGCCCGGGCCCTTGCGGGCCGGCTTCGGCGCCGGGTCTTCCGTCTCTCCGGGCTCGTCCGAGGCGGCAGGAGCGGCGGGAGCGTCCTGGACCCGCTCGACGACGAGCGTGAGCTTGGCGACGAGCGCGGCGAGCGCCCCGATCGCGGCCCAGACGGGGACGAAGACGGCCCCCGCGATCCCCAGGACGAGCGGGATCTCGAGGAGCGTCACCCCTTTCGCGTTCCGGATGACGATGCGCCTCACGTTTCCCTGGTGGATGAGCTCCTTGACCGTCGCGAGGAGCTTCTCTCCCGTGACCTCGACTTCCTCGACGCGAACCTTCGGACCTTTCATGGGATGCCTCCGCTCACTCATACGAAGCCGAACCGCCGAGGGTTCGGCGGAGGCCTATTTCGCCCGGGCCGGCTGGACGGCGGCGGCGAAGGAGAGCTTCGGGTTCGTCTTCTTCGCCCGCTCGAAGTGCCACTCGCTCTCGAAGAGGACGAGCGGGCGGCCCTCGCCGTCAGCGAGGAGCTCGGTGTGGCCCGGGTCGTCGAAGTCGCGCGGGACGAAACCGTCGGTCTCGATCCACCGGGCGATCTGGTGCGGGAGGCGGACGAACGAGACCTCGGCGGCGTACTCGGCGCGCAGCCGGTGCTGGATCACCTCGAACTGGAGCGCGCCGACGGCGCCGAGGATCGGGTCGCGCTCGAGGCGGACCGGGTCGTAGAAGACCTGGACGGCCCCTTCCTCCGAGAGCTGGTCGAGCCCCTTCTTCAGCTGCTTCCTCTTCA
>Ga0209573_1005152_pt1 | contig 12057 bp, 11 predicted proteins | sample TNRBio252014_DNA_FD_185870 | JGI IMG/M metagenome (GOLD analysis project Ga0209573, IMG submission 185870) | Wastewater treatment Type I Accumulibacter community from EBPR Bioreactor in Madison, WI, USA - TNR Reactor_6/25/2014_ DNA (SPAdes)... | ecosystem: Engineered > Bioreactor > EBPR >...
TGCTGGGGCTGGTGTGCGATCCGGTGGCCGGGCTGGTGGAGGTGCCCTGCGTCAAGCGCAACGCGGCCGGCGCGGCCCAGTGCTTCATCGCCGTGGACCTGGCCCTGGCTGGCGTGGAGAGCGTCATCCCGGCCGACGAGGTAATCGACGCCATGGCCCAGATCGGCCGGCGCATGGACGAGCGCTTCAAAGAGACGGCGCAGGGCGGCCTGGCGGCCACACCCACCGGCCGGCGGCTGGCACAGCTGGTGTGGGCGGAGCGGAAGGTGACTGGGTGACAAGGTGACAAGGTGACTGGGTGATTGGGTGTTTATTGGGCGCCTCACGCTCTGGCCGGTCTTTGCGCAGCACCCCGGAGGCCGCCGGAGTGGGCCCGACCGTGCCAGCCCGTGTCACCCGCCGCTCTGGCCGGTCTTTGCGCAACACCCCGAAGTGGGCCGACCGAGCCAGCCCACTCCCCAGGCCCTGCGGGGCCTTTGTGGGATCAGCCAGGGGATTTCCAATCCCTGGCATGACGATCAGGAAGGAAGCACAGCAGTGAATCAAATCGATGCGATCGTTGCGCAGATGACGTTGCAGGAGAAGGCGGCGCTGTGTACCGGCGCCACGGCCTGGAATACGACGCCGATCGAGCGGCTGGGTGTACCGCAGTTGTTCGTGGCGGACGGGCCGCACGGCGTGCGCCGCGTGCCCGACGCCAGCTCGATGGCTATCGGCGCGCTGCCAGCGACCTGCTTTCCCACGGCCTCGGCCACGGCCTGCTCGTGGGATCAGACGCTGTTGCACGAAATGGGCCAGGCCTTGGCGCAGGAAGCCATCGCACTGGGCGTAGACGTGCTGCTGGGGCCGGGAGTCAACATGAAGCGCACGCCGGCCTGCGGTCGCAACTTCGAGTACTTCTCGGAAGACCCTTTCCTGGCCGGCGAGTTGGCCGCCAGCCTGATCGACGGCATCCAGAGTCGCGGCGTGGGCACGTCGCTCAAGCACTTCGCCGTCAACAACCAGGAATACCAGCGCATGACCATCAGCGCCGAGGTGGACGAGCGCACGCTGCGCGAGATCTACCTGCCCGCGTTCGAGACGGCGGTCACCAAGGCCCGGCCCTGGACGGTGATGTGCGCCTACAACCGGGTCAACGGCATCTATGCCTCCGAACACCGCGCGCTGCTAACGGACATCCTGAAAGACGAGTGGGGCTTCGAGGGTTTTGTGGTCTCCGACTGGACGGCTGTGCATGACCGGGTCGCGGCGCTGCGCGCCGGGCTGGACCTGGAGATGCCCGGCCCCAGGCCGCGGCGCACCCAGGCTGTGATCGACGCCGTGCTGGCCGGCGAGTTGGCAGAGGCCACGCTGGACGAAGCCGTGCGCCGCATCCTGCGCATCGTCTTCAAGGCGGCCGAGACGCCCAAGGGCGGCGCGTTCGATGCGGCCAGCCACCATGCGCTGGCCCGCCGCATCGCCGCCGAAAGCATGGTGCTGCTCAAGAACGACGGCATCCTGCCGCTGCACGATGTGGCCCGCATTGCCGTCATCGGTCGGGCTGCGCAAGAAGCCCACTTCCAGGGCGGCGGCAGCTCGCACATCACGGCGACCCAGGTGGACACGCCGATCGAGGAGCTGAGAAAGCTGGCCGGCGGCGCTGAGATCACCTACTGTGCGGGCTACCCGGTCGACGATAGCCGCCAACCTGACTTGATCGCTGAGGCCGTGGCCGCGGCCCTGGCCTCCGACGTGGCGCTGCTCTATGTGGCCCTGCCTACCTTCAAAGAGTCCGAGGGCTATGACCGGGCCGACCTGGACCTGACCCGCCAGCAGGTGGCGTTGATCCAGGCCGTGACGGCCGTCCAGCCCAAGACGGTGGTGATTCTCAACAACGGCTCGGCTGTGGCCATGAGCGCGTGGATCGACGGCGCGACCGCGGTGCTGGAAGCGTGGATGATGGGCCAGGCCGGCGGCGGCGCGATTGCCGATCTGCTCTTCGGCGTGGTCAACCCCTCAGGCAAGCTGGCCGAGACCTTCCCGCTGCGCCTGGCCGACACACCGGCCACCCTCAACTACCCCGGCGAGGCGGGCCGGGTGCGCTACGGCGAAGGCATCTTCATCGGTTATCGCTACTACGACGCCAGGCAGCAGCCGGTGCTCTTCCCCTTCGGCCACGGGCTGAGCTACACGACCTTTGCCTACAGCCGGCCCCAGGTGTCCAGCGCGACTTGCCGCGACGTGGACGGAGTAACGGTCTCGGTCGATGTGACCAACACAGGATCAAGGGCGGGCCAGGAGATCGTCCAGGTTTATGTCCACGATCGCCGGGCCAGCCTGCTGCGGCCGCCTAAAGAGTTGAAAGGTTTCGCCAAAGTGAGCTTGCAGCCCGGCGAAACCAAGACTGTCCGCGTGTCGCTGGATTTCCGGGCTTTCGCTTTCTTCCATCCAGACTATGGGCGCTGGGTCGCGGAAGATGGCGAGTTCGACATCCTGGTCGGCGCGTCGTCGGCTGACATCCGCTGCAGCGTGACCGTGCGGGTGCAGGCGACCGCCGCGCTGCCCTCGCTGCTGGGTCGGACGAGCACGCTCAGGCAGTGGCTGGAGGATCCGGCGGGCGCCGCTGTGATCGAAGCGCTGTATGCGCAGATTCGCGCCGGCATGCTGGCCACTTTCGGCGGCGGCGAGGCTGTAGCCGGCGGACCAGAACCGGAAATCATCGACTTCGTGCTGGACATGCCCCTGCCTGACCTGCTGGAATTCCACGGCGCAACGCTGCCGGCCGCGCCGGACGAGATCGTCGATGCCTTGCTGCACCAGGTGCATGGCTGAAAACGCAGACCCACCAAGGAACCGTCATGGCCAAACGTACTGACCCTCGCAATCGCGGCTACGCCATCGGCGCAGTCATCCTGGGCATCGGCCTTTTCGTTGCCTTGATGCTCTGGGGCAAGATCAACTGGTACATCGCCTGGCTCGCCGGCTGGTCGGTGACCCTGTTCGTGCTCTACGGCATCGACAAGACTCAGTCCAAGCTCGGCGGCTGGCGCGTGCCAGAGATCGTGCTGCACGGCCTGGCTCTCCTAGGCGGCTTCATCGGCGGCTGGCTGGGCATGTTCATCTTCCGCCACAAGACGCAGCACCCCATGTTCAAGGTGGTGCTGGCCCTCGCCACCGCCATCGGCGCGGTGCTGTTCTACTACTTCGTGTTGCGGCCATAAAGAAGACGCCGGAGACCCAATGGGTTTCCGGCGTCCTCATGCACCCCCGGCAGGAATCGAACCTGCGACCGTCAGATTAGCGTACCCCACCGGGTTTCCCCGGCCGACGCATTCGCCGTTGGAGTCTGGACTATATCATCGCCTTTGGCTTGACCCGTTAAGGCGTCCCGCTTTTAGTCTCTGAGGAGTCCTAACTTCTCGAGTGAGGTTCCCTGCTGATAGCCCAATCCATCGCGCTTCTCAGGCCGTCGCGACTGTCTTCTCAGACTGCGCTGTGGCGGCGATGGCTTCAGGGTGTCCCAGCATATAGCGGGATTCTACGCTGCGCATTTCGGCGCAGGCACTCCATTGTTAAAGTCTGCTGCTCTGTCCGCTGAGCTACGGGGGCAGGTGCACACTTGAATTCTAGCCTAACTTGGCAGGGCTGTCAATCCTGCCAGCGCGCCGGCCTGCAAAACAGCGGCGAACTCCTCCAGTGTAGCGAAGCGCTGCACGGCGCAGGTGCGCACCACCCAGTTGGCTGCCAGGGGTGAGATGGCGATCACCGGCACGCCGGCGCGCCAGGCCTCCCACATCTCCAGCGCCGTGCCCATCGACGCTTGCGGCAGGTAAGCGATCACCAGGTCGCTGGCCGCAGCCTCCTGGATGTTGGCCACCAGCACCGCGCGCACCTGCTCGTCCGGGTAGCTGGGGCTGTCCGGGTAGACCGCCCAGGGGTCGAAGACCTCCACGCCCGGCACGTGGCCGCGCAGCAGGCCGGCCAGATAGGCGCGGTAGCCCTGCGCGTGGACGCCGTCGTGGTCGTTGGAGCCTTGCATGATGCCGGCTAGAAAAACACGCATGATATACCTCTTGGTCAGGGCGCCGAATCGGCGCCTGACACCAATGAAGCATGCTAAAGCAAGCTGGGGTCCCCTCGCGCGAGCTTGCTTTAGCATGCTTTGCTGTGTCAGGCGCCGAATTATGAACGCAGAGGATGAAGCCCGGTAATCGCGCCGCAGCGCCGCCTGCGTTTGAAACCCGGCGTTGAGCACGGCCAGCACGGCGCCGCTGTTGCCCGGTAATCGCGCCGCAGCGCCGCCTGCGTTTGAAACCGCAGGCTGACATCCTCAAAGCATGCTAAAGCAAGCTGGGGTCCACTCGCGCGAGCTTGCTTTAGCATGCTTTGCTGTGTCAGGCGCCGAATTCATTCGGCGCCGACGCTGCGGCGAGATTACCGGGATATCTACTCACCTCCATCAACCGCAGACCCTAGCCATACTTCGCCTTGAGCTGGCCGACGAAATCCACATATTGCTGCTTAGCAGCTTCCTGCTCTGTGCCCTTGAGCTTGGCCCAGGCGTCGTACTTGAAGCGGCCGGCCATGTCGGTGAAGCCGGGGCGCTTGCCTTCTACGTCGCCGGCCGTGGCCTGCTTGTACAGGGCATAGAGCTTGAGCAGCGTCTGGTCATCCGGCCGCCTGGCCAGATTCTGCGCATCCTGCGCCGCGGTCTCGAACTGAGTCTGTAGATCGGACATCATGAATCTCCTTGGAAGTTGGCGAGGCCATCACTGGCCGCGCGTGCTGAGAGGGATGAAGGCCCGGAACGTGCCTTGGAACACCTCGCTGTTGTCGAGAAAGTCGCCGCTCCAGCCGCCCACGGCGTAGATCAACGAGCCGCGGCCGGTCACACCGGGGTTCAGCCACTGGCCCTGCACCGGCGTCGGGATGGACGACCAGGTGTTGGTCAGGCTGTCGTAGCGCTCGTTGTAGGCCGCGGCCCGCTGCCAGCCGCCGCCGATAGCATAGGCCGAGGCGCCGTCGGCGGCCATGCCCAGCCCGCCGCGCGGCAGATTCAGCGGCGCGCAGGCTTCCCAGCGGTCCTCGGCCGGGTAGTAGGCGCTACACGCAGCATACTCTTGCCGGCCGTCAAAGCCGCCCGCCAGCAGGATGCGATCGGGCAGGGCCGCGGCTGCGGCAAAGCCCAGCGTGTTAGGCATCGGCGAGCGGCTGCTCCAGGCGTCATCGGCCGGATTGTAGACCCAAACGCTGTCCACATAGCCCACGCCGTTCCAGCCGCCGAAGAGAAAGATCTGCCCGTCGAAGACTGCCAGCGCATAGGCAGCCAGCGGCGCCGGCAGGGACGCGGCCGTCTTCCATGCGTCGTCGGCCAGAGCGTACACCTCCAGCACGCTGCTGGGGGTCCCGTCATTGGCGATGCCGCCGGGCACGTAGACCAGGTCATCGACCACCCCCGCCTGCACGTTGGTCACCGGGGTGGGCTTGTCGCTGCCGGGCAGCCAGCCGTTGGTCTCGGTATCGTACAGGAAGACGGCGCCGCTGGCGCCGGCCTGGTCTTCCCCGCCGATGGCTGCCAGCCGGTCGCCAACTGCAGCCAGCGCCAGCCGGCTGCGCGGCTGCGGCAAAGGCGCCAGGCTGCTCCAACGGCTGGTCTCCACCCGCGGCGGAGCGCCCTGTCCTTGCCGTCCTCCATCGCTCAGATCACTGGCCGCCGGCCGCGCCTGCACGCGGGCCAAGAAGCCCGGCAGCAGCAGGATAGCCAGCACCAACGCCGCGGCCGCGAAGAAGTAGACCCGCTGCCAGGGCGCAAGACCGGACTCGGCCGGCAAGGCCGGGGCTGACGGCGCCATTTCATCGGCCTCGGCCACGCCGTCGACCACGATCCAGCCGGCCTGCGCAGCCTTGACAATGGCCTCGGTGCGCGAGCTGGCCTCGAGCTTGGCGAAGATGTTGCGCAGATGCACCTTGACCGTGTTCAGGGTGATCACCAGGTCTCTGGCAATCTCCTGGTTGGTCAAGCCGCGTGCGACCAGCTCCAGGATTTCTTGTTCACGCTTGCTGAGAGGGTTTTCTCCGCCTGACATAGGCGACATTGTGCCACAGAAAAGCGATTTTGGGAAGGTTATCGAGGCAAGGAGCGGGCACGGTCAGGAGACCAGCCCGAGCTAGTTCCGGGACAGCCAAGGCGTACAGCTTTGCGGTCGCGGCAGCGTCGTGCTATAATCTGCCACCGGCGCCCTGTGTACTGGCGCCCCGACACCTTCGAACGGGCTGCCGATCGTAGACGCGTGCTCAGGATCGCGCTGTCCATGAATGCCGCCACCCTTAAAGCCTCTACGAGAGGCAACGCTTTTCTCCAACCGATCATGACGAAAACGACTGAGCGAGCGCTGCTGCTTGCCATCATCCTGGCGGGAACAGCCCTGCGAGTGCATCAGCTCGGCGTCAAGGGTTTTTGGGGGGACGAGATCTGGACCGCCCAGCGCAGCCTGTGGCCCCCGGCACAGATCATCAACTTCTCGCTGGACAACACTGTTGGCCCGTGGACCTATCTGGCCGGTTGGCTCTCCTTGACCGCGCTGGGCGCGAATCTCTACGAGTTTGTACTGCGTTGGCCCAGTGTGATCGCCGGAATTCTCACGATCCCGCTCGTCTGGGCCTTGGCGCACCGGCTATGGGGCAAGGGAGCCGGGCTGGTAGCGGCTGCGTTGGTGGCCGCGGCGCCATATCAAGTGTGGTATGCGCAAGAGGCGCGCTACTACACCTGGATGGTCTTGTTTGCGACGGCATCCAGCTATTTTCTGTACGGCGCCTTCCAGCACCCGCGACGCGCAGCCTTCTGGGCTGGTTTCAGCCTCGCCACGGTCCTCAGCGTCTACAACCATCCCCTGTCGGCGCTGCTCGTGGCCGTTGGGCAACTGCCGTTTTGCTTGCTCTACGCGCTGAGGCTGCCCGATCGAGGGGCGCGGGTTACTGGGCTGGTCGGCAGCGCCATTGCCGTTGGGCTGGGCAGTTTGCCGCTCGTCCTGCGCATCACGGCTGCCGGCCAGCTCAACACGCAGGACGCCGCCACGGTGCTCAGCCCATCGCTGGACGGTGTGCTGGCGGCTTTGGCGTTTATCCTGAACGAGCTGGTCAAGCGCTTTGGCCCCGAAGGATGGTCAAGCTGGGCCCTCCTCCTCATGGTTGTCGTGGGAGTGGCAGCGTTGGTGCGAACCCGGCAGCACCAGCAGGCGGTGTTGCTGTTAGCGCCTTTTGCCCTGGCGCCCCTGTTCTTTGCGCTCACCAAGTACGATTTCATCCTGCGCTATGTGCTGTTCTTGCAGCCGCTCTACCTCCTGCTCGCTGCCCGTGGTGTCATCGCCCTTGCTGGCGCTGGCGCATGGCTGACAGCCCGCTTTTCAAACCGCAGCTTAAACCACCCAGGCAGCGCCTCCCGGTCCAGCCTGGGACCAGCGCTGGCTGCGGCAGCCGCGGGGCTGCTGATCCTGACGTCCCTGGCCACCACCGCCAGAAGCTACACGCAGTCCAAACCTATCGACTGGCGCAGCCTGGCCGCCTATCTTCAGAGCCATGTCCAGCCGCAGGACGTGATCGTCGCGCGCTATAGCTGGGCCGGCGCTGCGCTGCGCTGGTACTTCGATCCATCATTCCACCCTAACGTGTTCGACAGCCAGCAGCCCGATGCCGCTGCGATCCTGTCGGGCAGCAAGCAGGTGTGGCTGATCCTCCCCACAGAACTGCCCCTCGATCCCGATAACGAGCAGGATCCGATGACCCAGCTCGACCTGACCCTCGTCGAGGAGTGGCGAGACCCCCGACTGCGCGACGAAGTTGGCTACTTTCCCGTCTCAGAGCTACCCGCCAGTCTCTATGTCGGCCAGATCGACGCCAACTGGATCAAGTTCGCCGAGGTCGCCCAGCCAAACTGGACCGATCGCAGCTACAGCCAGGTCGCCCCGGGCGACACGCTCGACTTCAGTTTGACCCTGTCGGACGATGGTCCGCGCGAGCTTGCGGTGACTTACTTCGATCATCCGGCCAAGCCTTTGCAGGTCAGCATCGACGGCCAGGTTGTCGGCATTCTGGGGCGCGAGGGAGGCGGCTGGCTGACTGAGCAGTTGCCCGTGCCAGACGGCCTCGATGCTGTGATCCATGTAACCATCAAGGCCGTCGGCGCCGAAATCGGCGGCATCAGCTATGCGGAGCTGCGGCCGGCAACGCCTTAGCCAACCTACCAGGAGAACACGTTATGGCCCAATTTCAGATCCTTTACTGGCACGACATCCCCCTGCAGGTGCGCAGCCGCGAAGGCCGCGAGCGCGCCAATGCAAACCTGCCGCCCCGCTTCCAGGAAGCCATCGACGCCGCTGCCATGCTGGCTGGCCTGACTGACGACGACGCCTACACCGATGGCCTGCACTGGAGCGAGCCCCAGGAGCGCCCTGGTTCGCCTGACGATGTGGCCGCCTTCGTGTCCGACGAGATCGACCTGCAATACCCGATCATCGATTGGCGCAAGACGGCGGCTGCGCTCAGGAAGTGACAGGTGGCAGATAGCAGGTGGCAAGTGCGAGGACGTCAGGTGTGACGGATCACGTCCAATAAAGCCCCCATTACATCAGTCAAATCGCTGATCGCGTCGGCCGCCCGCGCCTGCCCGGCGCCGATCAGCACCGTCGGCGTCAGGTTCTCGGTGTGGCCGCGGGCCCGAATGTCCTCGATGTTGCCATGGTCGCTGACGATAGCCACCAGCGTCTGCTCCAGGTCGACCGCGGCCAGCAGACCGCCCAGAAACGCATCGATGTCTTGCAGAATCACGATGCTGGCATCCAACCCGCCGCCGTGGCCCACCACGTCGGTGGCCCAGTTGTCGAAGAAAACCAGGTCGTTGCTGGCCGAGAGTGAAGCCAGCACGCGGCCGGCTTCGGCTGGCGTCCACAGCGGCATGTCAGGATACCCCATGCCCCGCCAGCCGGCGTTGGTCAGGTCGACGCTCAGCGCCTGGCCGGCCAGCAAATCCTCAGCCGTGCGCAGGCGCAAGCCAGCCGCCTGGGCTGCGTGAGGGAAGGCGCCGTGCAACCGCTTGCCGCGCGCCACTGCGTCGAAATAGCCCTGAGGATAGGCGTTGGCGAAAGCCACGGAACGCCCCTCAGCCAACACGCGGGTGAAAAGCGTCGGCCCCTCCAGCATGGCGCGCAGGTCAGCGTTAGGGCGCGGACCGAAATGGCCCCCAACCAACAGCGGTGCGTTGCGGCCGGTGAGCAGCGCGGTCTGACCTGTGGCGCTCTGCGGCCGGCCAGGCATGCCCAGCCCGGCGTCGGTCGGAACCATCGTCGCGCCGGCCGCGTCGATCCGTCCGCTGCTGGCCACCAGCCGCCGCCCGCCCAGCACCGCGGTCAACGCCGGCATCTGCGCGGCTGCCAGCGGGTTGACGGCAGGATCATCATCCCCCAGCCCGACGCCATCCAGAAACACCACTACGACACGGGTCATTCGTTGCACCTCTTGGACCGCGATTGGTAATCCGTGATCCGTGATCGGTGATCAGTCATCAGATAACCGATCACCGATTACCGGTCACCCTCTGCCGTCTGCCGGATCGCCTCATAGCCGGCGAAGTCCTGGCCGATGAAGTTGAGCAACACCTGGGCAAAGGCCGCGGGGCGCTCCAGCATCGGTGTGTGGCCGCAGCCGCGCAGCACTTCCAGGTTGTTGGCGCCGGGAATCGACAAGAGCAGATCGGTCTGCACGCTGCGCTCGACGATCTGGTCGCGGTCGCCCCAGACCAACAACACGGGCAGTCGCAACTGCCGCAACGCTTCGGACTCCAGCCGCCACTGCTGCAAAGCCAGGGCGGCGGCGCTGAAGGCGGCCGGCGCCTGCGTTTGAGCGTCGTCTACCAACTGCTGGAAGACGGGGTCGGGCGCATGGGCCGGCATGATACTGGCCAGTGCCTGCGCAAGCAGGCCACGGTCGGCGCGCATCTGCTCCAGCAGCGCGTAGCCCTCCGGCGGGGTCGGCGTGCCCTGCGGCGCGGGCGTGCTCACCAGGGTCAACGAACGCAGCCGGCCAGGGGCGGCGACGGCATAGGACAGCGCCACGGCCGCGCCCAGCGAATGACCGACCAGATCGATATTCCACAAGTCCAACCCGTTGATCAGCTCGGCCAGCGCAGCGGCCAGCCGCTCGACGCTATAGCTGGCAGGATCATCAGGCCGGTCAGAGCGGCCACAGCCGGGCAGATCAAGGGCGTAGCAAGTGAAGTGCTCGTCCGGCAGCAGCGCCCGCACAGGCTGCCACCAACGGCTGCTGGCAAAGCCGCCATGCACCAGCACCACGGGCTGCGGGCCGGCGCCGCTTTGCTGGTAGTATAGCCGAAGCGTGGACGTTGTGACGTAAGGCATGTTACCTCGTAGGCTGGGACGTCAGACATGACACTTCTGCGGAAGAAATGTCATGTCTGCGGCGAGCTGGCGCGCTGCAAGAAATCAAGCAGCAACGGTTCAAACAGATGGGGCGCTTCGATGTGCGGGCTGTGTCCGACGCCGGGCAGAACGACCAACTCGCCCTGCGTGCGCTGGGCGACCATAGCTGAATGCTGCACTGAAAAATAGGGGTCGCCAGCGCCATGCACCACCAACACCGGACAGCGCACCTGCGCCAGTTCGCCGGACACATCCCAGGCCCAGAAGGCCGGGTCGCACCAGCGATCATGCCAGCGCTGCACCACCTGTCTGGCGCGCAGGCCATGGTGGCGCGCCAGCGAGGCCTGCAGATCGGGCGAGGCCGCCACCTCGGCGGCGAACTGCTCGATCGCGTCCGGACAGCGCGGGACCTCGACGGCCACGTGGGGCGACTCGGCCAGCACCGCGGCGACCCGCTGCGGATGGCGCGCGGCTGCCAGCAGGGCAATTGTCGCGCCGTCGCTGTGACCCACCAGCGTGGCGTGTCCGATGTCCAGCGCATCCAGCAGGCTGATCAAGTCGGCCACATCCTGGTCGAGGTAGTCGAGCGGCCACGCATCTAACCATGACGACTGGCCAAAACCGGGCCGGTCGTAAGCCGTTGCGCGCAACCGTTCGGCCAGCACAGGCAGTTGTTTGCGCCAGCTTCGTACGTTGCCGATGGCGTGGTGCAGCAGCACGATGTCGGACCCGGCGCCTGCCTGCTGGAGGTGGAGGGTAGCATGCGGCAAATGACAGATGGTCATAGACGCTCGATCTAGCCCGCGCCCTGCAAAAATGCCAGCACACGAGGGTGGAAACGCTGCGGGTCTTCCAAGTGGACGGGATGGCCCAGCCCAGGCCAGACTTCGAAGCAGCAGTTCGGGATGCGTTGGGCAAGCTGGCGCGCCAGGTACTCGGGATTGCCCTGGTCGTGCTCCCCGTTGATCAACAACACGGGGCAGCGAATCTCGTGCGCCCGGCCCAGGCTGACGTCGCCGCCGGCCGCCACGATGGCGCCTATCGCTGCCGACCAGCCCTCGACCATCGGCGCCAGCGACTCTGCGCCGTGCAGATCGACGATCCGGGCCCGCAGGCCAGGCCGCCGCTCATCCAGCTCGGCCAGCGCCACCTGACTCTCGGCGATGGCGTTGATCTCGGGGCCGAAACCGCCGATCACGCCCCAGGCCGTGACGCTGCGCGCCAGGTCGGGCCGCTCGATGGCCACCAATAGCGCCGACTCGCCGCCGTCGGAGTAGCCCAGCACGTGGGCGCGTGCGATGCCCAGCGCGTCCAGCAGCGCGGCCGCGTCCAACGCATCCTGCACGTAGAAGTCGGCCGGGAACAGCCGCGGCTTCGGCTCAGAGCGGCCATAGCCGCGCAGATCAGGGGCCAGGACGCGGTAGAACTGGCTGAAGAAGTCGATCTCTGCTGCCAGGTCAGCGCGCGCTGTGCCGGTGTAGCCGTGCAGCAGCAGCATGGCGTCTCCCTGGCCCGCATCTTCGTACCACAACTGTTGTCCGCGTATAAATGCAAACGGCACGGTAGTATCCTTTGACAGCAGTCTACCGATCGACGATCCAACCCTGCCCTTGCAGCCGGCTGATCAGCCGTTCGCTGCCGGGCTTGA
>Ga0209573_1005153_pt1 | contig 12056 bp, 16 predicted proteins | sample TNRBio252014_DNA_FD_185870 | JGI IMG/M metagenome (GOLD analysis project Ga0209573, IMG submission 185870) | Wastewater treatment Type I Accumulibacter community from EBPR Bioreactor in Madison, WI, USA - TNR Reactor_6/25/2014_ DNA (SPAdes)... | ecosystem: Engineered > Bioreactor > EBPR >...
TAACGTAACGGGCACCGTAACGTTGGATGCATTCAGCGTATCGACACCGCCATCGTCATAAATGGTTTGAACGAAGTGGCCGCTTTGATCGGTCAACCGGTAGGTATCGTCGCCGGTGTTCACCAGTTTTGCATTGTATAAATACGACAACGCCGCATAATCGTAGGGTCCGAGGTTAATGCGCTCCAATCCTTGGCTATGGGTTGTGTACGACATGATGCTGTACAATTCCGAGTCTTCCACACCCGTCAGATAAGGCCCTTCAGTCGTGCCCGGATCATCGGGCGACGAAGTCGCGTTGTAATTACCGGGATGTTTTAAACCGAGGGTATGACCGATTTCGTGAATCAACGTCGAATAGGCATTGGTGCCTTTAATCACATTCGTTGTTTGTGCGGCATCCGCTCCATTATTGATGTAGAGATCACCGGCAGTATCACCGGTGGACTGATCCGGATAATATGCGTAACCGACGGATTCCGTTTGCAGATTATTTCCAAAGCGTAGCTGCCCGTAAGTTGATGCGGTATCGGTAACTTCGGTGAAAACAAGATTAAAATGCGAAGCGAGTGTCGTCAAAATTTCGCGCACCGCGACTTTCTGATCATTGGTCATTACGCTAAAGTTATTACCATCCACTGCAGGGTCGGCATAGCTCGGCAAAGCCGACATAAAACTGTAAGTCACCGTCACCGTCGATCCGCCCGGAGTGGTAGGATTCCAGCGAATATCGCTGCCGGCAAGCACTGCGTCAACGCGATAATCATTGGTAATATTCGGCATATCGTTCTCCTTCGGTAAAAATATCAAATTGCGATCCAATTTCGAGAGAATTTAATTTTAATGGAGGCTTATTCCGGTCATTTGAATGGATATCGCTGTTTAACAGGCTTAATTCGAAGCTTGGGAAGCAGAAAGAACGATGCCAGGCGCAACAGAAAATCTGTAAACCCGGGAATACCCGGTCAACAGCCGTTTTCCTCACGTTGTTCAAGCGGCTCAACGTTGTCAATTTTCGCATCGAGAATCGGTTGCAGTTGCGGAAATAGCACACGCTCTTCAAAACGCACATGCGAAGCCAGCAAATCACCTAACTGTTGTAACCTCGCCAGCGGCTCTCTCGTACTGGATTCAACGATCAAACCACGCAACAGGGCGTGGTCACTCAGAATGCGCGAAATGGTTTCCATCGCCAATTGATTTTTCATAGCCTGGAGCAATTGTTCTTCCTGTGCGAAATGACTCGCCATCACCGACCGCCAATGCTCTTCTATCTTAACCAGAACTTCCTCACATGCGGTTGGATCCGCACTTTCAACCGCCTTGCGCGCGGCCCGCGCCAAAACCAGCGCCGTGTGATGATCGCGTGACAGGGATAATAAAGCGCCGCTGCGAGGCATCGTCACACCGGTTAATACAAGGTTGGAAGGCCGGTTTTCACGTAACCGGGGAGGTTTTTCTGGTTTGCGATGCGATCGAGAAAATCCGGATCGCCGGCAACGGTCAGCGGATCCAGCGGCAACGGCTGGACAATCTGCGAAAGCGGCGCGGCGGCACGCTCCAGTCCGCGCACTGCACCGGTCGGTTCAACCGCGCCAGCCAATGACAATCGTGGACGCAAATCCATCCCGGAATCCTCCAATTCATCGAGCGCGATTGTCCATTCCTGCGGTTGCGCTAATTGGCTGCCCAATTTTGCCAGCATCACACGCGGCGCTGCTGCGGGCTGTTCCAGTTCGCGCGCGATTTCAGGCAGACGTGAAAGTGCTTTGCGCAACAATGCCGCGGCGGATTTTAATGTAAGACTTCCCACCGACGGATCGGCGGTTTGTTGTTGCAGAAAAATCACCCGCCGCAATCCGCCGATGCGCAGCGTCTCACCCGCCACACCCAGACTTTGCATCAAACCGGGCAAACCGTAACGCGGCACACCGTTAATCATGACCAGCCGGATCGCGGTCTCTTTCGCTTGCAGCAGGTTTGCGTAAGGATCGTCCGTTTGATGCGAAACAACGATCAAATCGGCGCGTTTCCCCTGCTCCAGCGAACCCAGCACATCTTCCCATTGCAAAATCGCTGCCGCATTGCGGGTTGCCATGGCGAGGATGTCGCGATCACTGAAAACCGCTCCGGATGCCTGGCTGACCAGCCGCGCGACTTTCAACTCTCCCAGCAAATTCTTGCTGCCCGACGGCGACCAGTCGGAACCGATGCCGATGCGCACCCCGGCGGCCTTGGCCGCCGCGATATCAGCAGTTTTGCCGTACAACAACAGATTGCTGAGCGGCGACCAGATCATTGCGCCGCCGTTCCGGCCATAAACGCCAAAATCGTCTTGAGTCAGGCCCGCGCAATGAATGCCGGCCAATTGCCGGGTGATCGCCCAGCGTTCGTCCGGCAATTGCAGCGACAAAAAATGCTTTCTTGCCGCTTGATCGATTCCTTCGCTTAAATGCAGCAAAAAGCACGAGGCTTTCTTCAACCGTGAAAAGAAACGCTGCGCATCCTTGGCATCGACATCGGCAATCCGCGTATCCGCCTCGGGCAATGCCGTCTCGTCCGTTTGCTCGACATTGCGCACAATGCCGCGGTAATAACGCCGGATGCCGGCGTTGCTGAACAACTGTATGCCCTGGCTGGTGGTCACGCCGCCGACCAAACTTTTACATTCGACATAGCGGATCAGCGCCGGCACCAGTTGCGGCGATTTGCCGATGATCTGCATCGGGCCGCTGATCAACTTGCGGTATTCCGGAATGCCGGACCATTGGTTACGGTTGCTGAATTGTTTCGGCACATCCCACAAACATAGCGCGTTATACGCCAGATGATTGTGCAATTCGATCAGACCGGGATAAATCGTGCCGCCGCTTTGAATCACCGGAATTCCCTCAAATCCCGCAGGCATCGGAGCAGACACCGGGGCAATTGCCGCAATGCTGCCGTGTTCGATGTAAATCACGCCATCCGCAATAACCTCGAATGACTCGTTCATCGTAACGATGCGTCCTCGCAGCGCCAGTTTTCCGCCGCTTGCCGGATCGACCGGCTGTTCGCGATTTTTACCGCGAATGTTTTGGGCCGATTTCGAGTGATTTCGTTGTAAGGTATTCATCATTTTGGCACCACGCCTTTGGGAACGGTGAGCGTGATATTCCGCCGCTTGGCAAGCAGGTCTTTACCTACCCGGCGCGCCCAATTATCGGATTCTCGCATCCAGTCAGGAAGGCCTGGAGGAAAGTCGATCTCCGGAATGGCGACTTTATCTCCCGGCTGCCAAGTATCGCCATATAAAATCAAGGGCTGTTCGCGGTCGGGATGCTGGATCGCAGTATGCAGCGTTTGCAAGGCTGTGTTCCATTGACTTAGCATCTTTTGGGTCTCATCGCGCAGTTTTTGCTTATCGCCATCCGAAGCGCTTTCGGGTTTGGTCGGGTGCGGAATCATTACTTGCGGCGCTGAAAAATTGCGGCCATCCGGTGTCGCCGCCCAGGTTTTCCAGGCCTCATCCGCCAACACTCCCATTGTCACCACCGCTTCAATAGGTTGCGTGGTCAGTAGCGCTTTTAACCAACGATGCCGGTAATCGGCGATCGCCGCGGATTTTCTGATTTTGGCAGGAACATTGCCATACACGCTGTACAAAAACGTATTGATCATGACATAACTGCGGTCGATACCAAGTTTCGCCAAAAACCCCTGGATCCGCTGCCCGGCTTCGCCCACCAAAATCCGCCGCACAATCGCTTCATTCTGCGCCGGATCCTGTCCGATCAACAACACGCGCGCCGAACCGTCGAGACGCCCGCGATGGAAAATAGGTCCCCATTCGGTACGAAAATTTTCAATGGGATACACCACGGAATCGGGATAATCCTGACACAAACCTATAAACGGTTCTTCGATATAACCGGGATCGAATAAATGCATGGTTGCCTCCCTGTATCATTACGAACATTTAGTTGGGCACCGCAAAAACTGCAATCTTGATGATGAATTCACAAAAACTAGTACATTTGTCCTGCTTATTAAGGATCATCTTACTACAGAATTAAATCTTGCCAGCGGTTAGTATACATAGCCCTTGCTAAACATAGCGTTAAGTATTTCTTCAAGGAAGCGCTGATTAATTCGGCGAACGTGATGAAGTGCGAGGCGCACGGAACACAGTAACCGAGGCATATCAATCAGATAGACGAGGGAGCGAGTACCGCGCAACGATACAACTCGTCTGTGCAGTCAATCAATCTGTGTTTCCTTAAGTTTGGCAAGCCAAAGTTTTTTTATTCACACATTCAGAAGGTGAACACTATGAAACGTTTATTACCCCTTGCATTAGGATCCCTGATCACCGCTTTTGCATCCACTTCCGCTTTTGCAGTACCCGTATCATGGACGGATTGGACTTCTTCCACCGATTCGTTTTCCGCGAGCGGCAGCTTGTCGGTTGGATCGGAGTCGGTCAGCGTTGGATATTCCGCCACCGGCGCACACGCGTTTGTCACCACCGGCGTTGGAACCAACTACTGGGCATCAGGCACGCCATATACCAACGGCACCGTTGATAACGCACCGCCGGCATCCGACATTATCGCACTGAGCGAAGGCGGTATCGTCACCATTACGTTTTCGCAAACCGTGATCGACCCCTATATCGCTCTCGTGAGCTGGAACGGCAACACCGTCGATTTCGGCGTGCCAATCGTGATCGACAGCTTCGGCCCGGGTCATTGGGGTAGCGGCATTCCAGTGTTGAACGCCAGCGGCACCGGTTTCTTCGGTTCCGGCGAGGTTCACGGCGTTATTCGCTTGCCTGGCTCGTTCGATTCCATCACTTTTTCTCATACCAGTGAAGGTTGGCACGGTTTCACCGTCGGTGTCGCTGGCATTGCGCCGGTTCCGGAACCTGAAACCTATGCCATGTTATTGGTTGGATTGGGTTTACTCGGCTTCGCAGCGCGCCGCAGACAACAAGCCGCTTAATCCGGTTTATCCGGTATTCACAGCAAATCCCGCTCGCGTAGCGGGATTTGTTTTTAGCGTTGATAAAATCGCTACGGCTGCACATGCATCTGGCGATGAATCCATTGTTCAATCGAATCCAGCAACTCCGTACGCAGCGGTTCTTTTAGAAATACATGCTGATGGTAAATCAAACCCGGCAGCTTGCGGATTTCATTCGCAGAATTTCGCTTCAACGCCGCGCCGGCAAATTCTTCGCTACCCCAAGCCGGAGTAATCGGATCCCGTTCCGCATAAATCAGATAATACGGGATCGGGAAATCCGCCATTTGGCGGCGGAAATCGACGACTTCCTGCTCGATTCCTTTGACGTAACGCAACAGGCTGCGGCGCACGATCCAATGGTCGGCGCGCAACCGCGCTTTTTCCACATCGCTGTCGGTCAGATAATCCGTCACCCAGGCCGGTGAAACCGGTGTAAAGAAGTTGCGCAATCCCGGCCAGGAAAACACCTCGAACAAACCGTCCAATACCGGCACCATCACCAGCGAGAACGCTTGATTGAACAACAATAAAGGCAACGGCTCATCGTGCGGATGCAAAAAATGCGTTTCAGCGTGGAACGACAGCTTGATCAATGGATTGGCAATCCAGCCGCGCCAGCCCGGCGGTTCGCTCACGGCAAACGCGGGCGCGAGAAAAACCACGCCGTGCAACCGTTGAGCCAAAGCCGATTGCGGATGTTTGAGCAGATACGATGCAGTCACCAGCCCGCCCAGGCTATGCGCCACGATGAACACCGGCCGTTGCGGATCGCCTTGCGCATCGCACTGCGCGATGAAGGCTTGCAACGCGCGGCCAAATGTTTGCCGCAACGGCTCCAGATCGTACAAATCCGATTGCGCCAGATACGCATTGCCGATATCCACCCGGCCGACACCTGACGCCAACGCCTGATCCGCACGATGTAACACCGGATTGGAAAGGCCATGCGCATAATGATCGAACCCGGCCACGAAAAAATGCCGCGAGAAATAGCGCGCCACCTCGCCGTAGCGCCCGATATGCTCGTTCATGCCGTGCACCAGCAGTACACAGGCGGTTGATTGATCCGGTTGCGCCGGTGACAACGTACGCAAAATCAACGGCGCTTCACCACCCTGCCCGATCACCGTTTCTTCCCCCCAGCGTGGATAAGGCGTGGTAACCAACGGATGATGAACACAACCGGAAAGCGTGATCAACAAGAGAAAAAGAACCGGTAAGACCGTGAAGCGATGGTTGTGGTGCATTGCCGTTATACGATTAACGCCGCAAAAAACGGCGAAATGAAAGTAATGTCTGGCTTCTCACAAAGGTTGATCCGGAATCCCGGCTTCGACAAGCCGAGTCAACAGCGTCAGCGATTCCTGCCAGCCAAGGTAGCAGGCTTCAGCCGGAATCACCGCCGGTATCCCTTCTTGCACGATATCCAACTCGGTGCCGCAGGAAACCGGTTTTAACGAAATCGTCACCTGCATTTCCCCCGGAAGATTCGGGTCGTCGAACTTGTCGGTATAGCGAATACGCTCAAACGGCAGTAATTCCAGATACTCGCCGCCGAATGCATGGCTATGTCCGGTGCTGAAGTTCGTAAAAGACATCCTGAAACGGCCGCCGGTTTTCGCATCGATGTAATGAACCTTCGCGGTAAAACCATCCGGCGGCAGCCATTTAACCAGCGCATCGGCATCCAGAAAAGCCCGGTAAATTCTCTCGGCAGGCGCGCGAAGCACGCGGTGAAGACGAACGATATTAGTCGACATGATTATTTTCCTCTCGCTAGCGGGTTATTCAACAACCTGTTAATAAGCAAACAATTCATGCAATCGCTGGCACAAATCCATTTGCGTCGCCTCATCAATGAGGCCAAGTTTTTTTACCAGCCGCGTTTTATCGACCGCCCGGATTTGATCGAGCAAAATCAAACCCTGTTTTCCTTTGAAACTACAAGTAACCCGGCAGGGGAATTCAAAACCTTGGGTTGTCATTGGTGCCATCAGCACGGTAGATAAAGCGGAAAGTTCGTCCGGGGAAATCACAACGCAAGGTCTTGTTTTGTTGATTTCCGAGCCTTGCGTCGGGTCGAGTTGCACCAGCCAAACCTGGAACCGCGAAACTTTCGGCATTACCAGTTCCAGTCGTCATCGGAAGACAACGGCGCATTCAGCCATTCCTGATCCAGCGGCTCCGCGCCGTGAGCTTTCAATGTGCCTTCAATGGATTCACCCCAACCTTCTCGCGCCGCTTTCTTGGGCGTAATCAACAAACCGCCCTCCACGACTTGCAATTGCAAATCTTTACCCTCCAAATCAGCCTGTTCGATAAGCGGCTTGGGGATGCGTATGCCTTGGGAATTGCCGATTTTGATGAGATGAGCCATGAGAAACGTGAATAGGTTGCGATATCCGTGCAACTATAGTGTAATTACTTTGAGCACACAAGCAATTCCGTATGGCGGAGTACTTCCAGCTTCCGCCTTACGCAAGTTTGACTGGAATCTAGCCGCGCTGAAGCCAGAAGTCCGGGTGGCGGCGCTGGTGACCGATCGCGAGCACAAGAGTATGCTCAGCCTCGGTGCGGTAGATGATAAGGTAGGGAAATCGCCGCACCGGAATCTTGCGTGCACCTCGGTGCAGGATTTTCCTCCAAAAGGGTAAAGATACGCTGTATTTCCACCAGGAAGTCTACGCCCAAGCCTGCGGCCTCTCCCTCATAAAAACGCGCCGCCCGGCGAAGGTCCCCCTGAGCAGCACGCAGCAAGACAACCGGCCTCACGGCTGAAGTTCGGAGCGGAGCTAAGCCAATGCCTCGGCAGCCGAGACGAGTTCCTCTTCACCGGCCAAGTAACGCTGGTAGCGCGCTTCAGCTTCCTTTTCCCACGCTTGCTCAATTTCCGAATCCTCATCCAGGCTGGAAATCAGCGCTTCGGCCAATCGGGCCCGGATATGCCGCGGCAGCTTCAGAGCTTCAGCTTCGAGTTGTTCAATGGTCATCACAAAACTCCGGTTCAATCCATTAAAAAAGTATAGCACGGAAGTTGACCGGGCAATCCGGCCAGCCAGCGGCACGCCTCCAGCTTCCGCCTTACACGAACTCACTGAAGACTACTTCCACCGATGTGTGCTTTGAATCCCTCACGGGCTTCGCCGATGAAAACCAAAAGCTGCCTCTCGGGAACGCGAATGACAGTGATCCCGTTTCGTTCCGCCTCGGTGCACAAAACATCGGCAAGCAGATTTTCCGGAACGTAGAGCGTTTTGGGAAGCTCTTGCTTGCGCGCTTTACCGCTGTTTAGCAATCGCTTGGCTTCCATTTCCGGTAATTCGGCGGCAGCGACGGGCACAAATCCGGTACCCAGAATAAAGCAACTCGCCGCGTCCATCAGCGCAATGACATTAAAGCCGCCGTCTGCCTCGGTGGTAATCGGAATCTCGTTTAGCTTGAATACGATCCAAGCCTCATTAACCTGAAATGTTCTAGGGTGGAGCATTGATTTGAACCTGTTGTATAGAAACTTAAAATAAAGCTCAGCGGCGGGCGAAGCGAGTCCGCTGGAGCGTTGCGTTAGGCCTTGTCCTCAGCTTCATTAATGACTTCAAAAAGCTGTTTAATGATTTTTGGGTGTAATATTTCTCCGGCATGACTGGGCAAAACCATTCGATAAGTTCTCTTGATATAAATCCGATGACTTCCTTTTTGCCGATCCAAAACAAACCCACTACGGAGAAGAAGCTTTTCTGCTTCTTTTGCGGTAAGCCTTGGATATTCAGGCACGGATAGCCACTTCTATGGGAGATATGATTACCTTGCGTTTCTGAAGCGCATGTAATTCTTCTGTTTCAAGGCTTTCTAAATATAGTTCAGCAGCCTCTTGAATATTCAAAAGCGCTTCCTCGTAAGTATTGCCCTGCGTTACGCAACCTTTTAATTCAGGAATTTGGGCAAAGTAGCCAAATCCGTCCTTTTCGATAATAGCATTCAGTATCATGTAAATTATTCCTATGCTCAAAAAAAGATTATACCGTTGAAAATGTTGGGGGTTGCAAGTTTATCCCAACCCACGGCCCTATTAATGTTGGTTCACTTTCAGCTTCTGCCTTACGCGGGTTACAGCTTCCGCCTTACGCGTGTTAGGCCTCAACGGCATGCCTGTGGTTGCGTGGGTCGACGAGAACAATCTTGCTAAAGGTATGCGGAATCCTCGGCATGATCTCGTTGCGGAAGGTGTCGTGATCTTCCGGATCCATGCCGTAGTCGATGTGGTCTGAGAGCACCAGCCACCACTCTACATACCTAGCCCTATATGGCGCGATCTTCCGTTCCTTCTCGGTGATGCATAGGCGCAGGTTCCGCTCTACCTCTCCCATGATCCAGCCTCCAGAGTCGTCATCGCTACTGGCGCCGAGGACGTAGAAGGAGCCGTGGTCGACACCAGACTTGAGAAGGTCGAGTGAAAAGTTTCGTGTGATCTCAATCGTGGTCTGTTCCCGGGCTTCGCGTGCCATGAACTCAGTGAGAGCTCGATCCAGCGCTGGACGAAGGGTCCTCCACTCCTGCAATGGGCGACGAAAGTCGATGCACACGTACCAGCACTCGCCAGACAGCGATGGACCAAGCGTTGGCAGATGCCGACGAAGCCGCTGCCATAGAGGAATCCAAAGCTGCTCCAAGCCTTCGTAACCACCTCCTGCCAATTCATAGTTCTGATTTAGGCGTCGCGCTTCAACTGCTATACGGCCGCCGACAGAGAAGTCCGGCGGAATGTTGCCGTCCGGCTCGTAGACGACCGGTCCAAGGTTCAGCGATGTGAGGTACTGATGTGCGAGTCGCTCAGAATCGTCCATCTTGAGGCCTAACGCCGCTGTTCAGCGGCGAAGTTGTTGTGGCGCAGCTTTTGCGCCTTTTGCAAAAGATGTGACACGGCAACTTTGTCCGTTTGGAACGCTTTGTTAGCCGCCGGCATCGCGCCACTGCTTGAAGGCTTCAGAAACTTCAACTGTCTTGCGGCTGGCATAATCAAATGCATCGTTGCCCGCCTTGACTATCGACTCTTGCACCTCCGCCACGATTGGTTTTGCAGCACTTGCCGTAGTGGACACGTTCTCTAATGTACGCGAATAGAAATCACGCGCTGCGGTTTCAACCCTCGCAACCATCTCGGGATGATTTTTTGGTACACAGAGCAGCTCGACGGTGGCCGCCGACCCACCTACGAGTAGACCGAAGCCGACTATGACTGGTCCTGTGATTGCGGTTCCAAGAGTGCCAGCCAGATATCCACCCGCACCAGTAAGAATGTATCCGCCACTGCTATGCATCACCACCGAAAGGCCCGCCGCTTCTGCTACCGCCGTTGCAGCGACAGCCCCGCCACCGCCTGCGCCAGCTATGTAGCTGACTACAGCGCTTTGGCTTGGAGCAAACGAACAGACGACGTCGACTGGCGATCGATCTTCGGTGGCGTCCGCGCTAGATGCAAGTTCCGTAGTTCCGGCATCCTCTTGCTTGGCGCAGGACGCAACAAGCGCTATTGCGACCAGAACTGCATGGGCTGCGTATTTCATGACCTTCTCCTTTGGTTCTGGGCAGGCTCGGGACGGCTAACTACAATTAGACGTCCGAAATGACGCAATATATCACGTCACAAATGAGAACTAATACATTATTGTTCATGGCATCCTCTTATGTTTTAAGCTAATTGACCGATTTAGCCGTCATCATACCAAACTTATTTAGATCCACAAATTGAATGAATAACCGCACAGAAAACAAACCCCGGCTTCTGGATCAGGTACGGGATAAACTCAGGTTAAAGCATTACAGCTATCGTACCGAGCAATCTTATATTGCTTGGATGAAGCGTTTTATCTTTTTCCATAATAAGCAACATCCCGATACGATGGGAGAAAAAGAAATTGAAGCTTTTCTGACGCATCTGGCGGTAAATCGCAATGTCTCCGCATCGACTCAAAATCAGGCATTATGCGCGCTGCTGTTTTTGTACAAGGAAGTATTAGGGCGTGAACTGTCATGGTTGGATTCCATGCAGCGTGCCAAGCGGCCGGCACGTTTGCCGGTTGTACTAACCACATTGGAAGTGCAAAAACTGTTGAATCAACTGCAAGGACGCTCCTGGTTGATGGCCAGCTTGCTTTATGGTTCTGGCTTACGCCTCATGGAGTGCGCGCGGTTACGCGTCAAAGACGTAGAATTTTCCCGTCATGAAATTATTGTGCGGGGAGGTAAAGGCGACAAGGATCGGATAACCATGCTGCCTGCTGCGTTGATCGCGCCACTTCAATTGCACTTGGAAAAAGTGAAAGTGCTGCACACTCAGGATTTGGCCGAAGGATTCGGCGATGTGGCCTTGCCGTTGGCCTTGGCGCAGAAATATCCGAATGCAGGCAAGGAATGGGGTTGGCAATATGTATTTCCAGCGAGCAAGCGATCCATTGATCCCTATTCCGGCAAGGAACGCCGCCACCATATTGATGAGCAGACGTTACAACGGGCGGTGAAGCAGGCGATAAAATCCGCTGATATTCATAAACCGGCCAGTAGCCATACCTTACGCCATAGTTTTGCAACCCACTTGCTGCAAACCGGATACGATATTCGTACCGTACAGGAATTACTGGGCCACAAGGATGTTTCCACCACTATGATTTATACGCATGTTTAAATAAAGGCGGAAAAGGCGTCATCAGTCCGCTGGATCAACTTTAACCCCGCCTACTAGCCCGGAATTACACGCGACTCCCTGATTTTAATCCTTCCCCTCCGGCGGATGCTTGCTGATATAGTCGATGATGTCGCCGACGCTGCGCAGGGTTTTGACTTCCTCGCCGTCGAAGGTAACGCCGAAGGTGTCCTCGGCGTCAAACAGCAGTTGAATGGTGTCCATCGAGTCGAGTCCGAGTTCGTCGAATTTGGAGGCAATGGTGATGGTGGAAGCGTCGGCGTTGTCAACTTTCGACGCGATGAATTCGATCACTTTTGCTTCCAGTTCTGCTGTATCCATGTGTTGGCACCTATGGTGAATTTAACGGGTC
>Ga0209573_1005154_pt1 | contig 12053 bp, 8 predicted proteins | sample TNRBio252014_DNA_FD_185870 | JGI IMG/M metagenome (GOLD analysis project Ga0209573, IMG submission 185870) | Wastewater treatment Type I Accumulibacter community from EBPR Bioreactor in Madison, WI, USA - TNR Reactor_6/25/2014_ DNA (SPAdes)... | ecosystem: Engineered > Bioreactor > EBPR >...
TGGGTGGCGCATCGGTCAGGGTGACCGGCGCGCCGTTGAGCAGAAAGCTGAGGCCGCTCATATGGTCTTCCGCCGCTGTCTCCCCATGTCGGCCGGTTCCGTGCCCGATGCGGCGTAAGGCGGTCGGAGGGCCGTTTTGTTTTTTTCCAGTGAACATGGCGCGGGGTCAACAGGCAAGCCCTGACTTGACGGGCTTGGGCGAAGCACCTTCTGTAAGGGGCGCATAATCGGGCCTGCTTGCGCCCCGGTGCGGGGGGGTTAAGCTGCCCGCATGACCGAGCCCCGATTCCTCCATCTGCGCGTCCATACCGAGTATTCGCTGCTCGAAGGGGCCTTGCCCTTGAAAACCCTCATCAAACGCTGTGGCGCGATGGGGATGCCGGCGGTGGCGGTGACGGATACCAATGCGCTCTTTGGCGCGCTGGAGTTTTCGGTGCTGGCGCAAGAGGCCGGGGTGCAGCCGATCATCGGCTGCCAGATCGACGTGCAATTGCCCGCCCGCCAGCCCGGTGAAAAGCCGCGCCCGGCCGCGCCGCTGGTGCTGCTGGCGCAGGACGAGGCGGGGTATGACAACCTGATGGCGTTGAACTCCTGCCTTTATCTGCGCGGCGACGGCGCCTTGCCACATGTCACGCCGGACGATCTGGCGGCCCATTCCGCCGGGCTGATCTGCCTGACCGGCGGGCCGGACGGGCTCTTGGGCCGGTTGATCCGCGACGGCCACGGGCCGCGCGCGGTCGAGGTGCTGGGCGCGCTGGAACAGGCCTTTGCGCAGCGGCTCTATGTCGAGTTGCAGCGCCATCCCGGCGAGGGCGGCGCCCCGACCGAGGCCGAAGCCGCCACCGAACGCGCCTTTCTCGATCTGGCCTATGCGCGCGATCTGCCGATCGTCGCCACCAATGACGTGCAGTTCCTCGACGCCACGATGTTCGAGGCGCATGACGCGCTAATCTGCATCAAGGACGGCGCCTATGTCGATCAGCAGGAACCCCGCCGCCGGCTGACGCCGCAGCACTATCTGAAAACCGAGGCCGAGATGGTCGCGCTGTTTGCCGATCTGCCGGAAGCCTTGGAAAACACGGTGGAAATCGCCCGCCGCTGCGCCTATGCGCCGAAAAAGCGCAAGCCCATCCTGCCGCGCTTTGCCGAGGACGAGGTCGAGGAACTGCGCCGTCAGGCGCGCGAGGGGCTGGCGGCGCGGCTGGCGGTGATCCCCCATGCGGTGACGGTGCCCGAGTATGAATCCCGGCTGGAGTTCGAGCTGGGCATCATCGAACAGATGGGCTTTCCCGGCTATTTCCTCATCGTCGCCGACTTCATCAAATGGGGCAAGGACCACGGGATTCCGGTGGGGCCGGGCCGGGGTTCGGGCGCCGGGTCGCTGGTGGCCTATGCGCTGACGATCACCGACCTCGACCCGCTGCGCTATTCCCTGCTGTTCGAACGGTTCCTGAACCCCGAACGCGTCAGCATGCCTGACTTCGACATCGACTTCTGCATGGACCGCCGCGAAGAGGTCATCCGCTATGTGCAGGAGCGGTATGGCCGCGAGAAGGTCGGCCAGATCATCACCTTCGGCGCGCTCTTGTCCAAGGCGGCGGTGCGCGATGTCGGCCGCGTGCTGCAGATGTCCTATGGGCAGGTCGACAAACTGTCCAAGATGATCCCGCTCGAAGGGGTGAAACCCGTCAGCATTACCAAGGCCTTGGCCGACGAACCCCGCCTGCGCGAGGCCGCCAAGGAAGAGGTCGTCGCCCGCCTTTTGGGCCATGCGCAAAAGATCGAAGGCCTGCTGCGGAACGCCAGCACCCATGCCGCCGGGGTGGTGATCGGGGATCGGCCGCTGGACCGGCTGGTGCCGCTCTACCGCGACCCGCGCTCGGACATGGCCGCCACGCAGTTCAACATGAAATGGGTCGAGGCCGCCGGGCTGGTCAAATTCGACTTTCTCGGGCTGAAAACCCTGACGGTGATCCAGAACGCCATCGACCTGATCCACGCCTCCGGGCGGCAGTTGCATCAGCGGGCGGACGGGGCGCTGCTCTATCAGCCCGCGCCGGGGGCGGAGAACCAGATCAACGCCATTCCGCTTGATGACGAGGCGACCTATCGCCTCTATGCCGACGCCCGCACCGTGGCGGTGTTTCAGGTGGAATCCAGCGGCATGATGGATGCGCTGCGGCGGATGAAGCCGACCTGCATCGAGGATATCGTCGCGCTCGTCGCCCTCTATCGCCCCGGCCCGATGGAGAACATTCCGACCTATTGCGAGGTCAAGAACGGGCAAAAGGCGCTGGAATCGATCCATCCGACCATCGACCACATCCTCAAGGAAACCCAGGGCATCATCGTCTATCAGGAACAGGTGATGCAGATCGCGCAGGTGATGGGCGGCTACAGCCTCGGCGGGGCCGACCTCTTGCGCCGCGCGATGGGCAAGAAGAACCCCGAGGACATGGCGCGCGAGCGGCCGAAATTCATCGAGGGCTGCGCCAGCACGCATGGAATCGACGCGAAGAAAGCCGGAGAAGTCTTTGACCTGCTGGAGAAATTCGCCAACTACGGTTTCAACAAGTCCCACGCCGCCGCCTATGCCGTGGTCAGCTATCAGACCGGCTGGCTCAAGGCCAATCACCCGGTCGAATTCATGGCCGCGGTGATGAACTGCGACATCCACCTCACCGACAAGCTGGCGATCTACAAGCGCGAGGTCGATCGCATGGGCCTGACCGTGGTGCCGCCCTGCGTCAACCGCTCGCTGGCGACCTTCAGCGTCGCCAAGGGGCACCTGGTCTATGCGCTGGGGGCGCTGAAAAACGTCGGCGTCGAGGCGATGAAGGCCATCGTCGAGGCCCGCGGCGACCGGCCCTTCCGCGACCTGACCGATTTCGCCGCGCGCGTCGATCTGAAACGGGTGGGCAAGCGCCCGTTGGAAATGCTCGCCCGCGCCGGGGCCTTTGACGGGCTCGAGCGCCAGCGCAAGCGGGTCTTTGACAGCCTCGACGCGCTGGTCGCCTATTCCACCGCCAAGGTCGAGGCCGCAGGCTCGGGGCAGGTCTCGCTGTTTGCCGGCGGCGACGACCTGCCGCCGCCCCGGCTGGCGCCCGGCGGCGACTGGCTGCCGATGGACCGGCTGGCGCATGAACACGCGGCGGTGGGCTTTTATCTCTCGGGCCACCCGCTCGACGATTACGCCGGGGCGCTGCGCCGCAAGGACGTGCTGACGCTGGCCGAACTGACCCGCAAGGCCCTGCGCGGCCCGCTGGTGGCGCGTATCGCCGGCTCGGTCAGCGCCCGGCAGGAACGCAAATCCGCCCGTGGCAACCGCTTTGCCTTTGTCAGCCTGTCCGATCCGACCGGCCTTTATGAGGTGACGGTGTTCTCGGATACGCTCGACGCCGCGCGGCAATATCTCGAACCGGGGCTGAACGTCGTGCTGACCGTCGAGGCCACGCTCGAAGGTGAATCGCTCAAACTGCTGGCCCGCGCCGCCACGCCCATCGACGAGGTGGTGGCCGATGCCGGGGCCGCCGGGCTGCGCGTGCGCCTCGATACGCCCGCCGCGCTGGCGGGCCTCGGCGGCCTGCTGGCCAGCCTCGGCCCCGCCCCGCGCAAGTCCTTGGGGCCGCTGGTGTTTTCCGTGCGCGACCCGGATACCGGCGGCGAGATCGAGATCGACGCCGGGCGGCAATTGCCGGTGACTCCGGCGCTGAAACAGCAGATCCGCGCCTTGGATGGGGTGTTGGCGGTCGAGGAGGTCTGATGCTCGACATTCGCACCGAGGGCCGCATCCGGGTGGTGACCCTGAATCGGCCCGAGGCCCGCAACGCGGTCAATCCCGCGCTGGCCCGCGCGCTTTTCGCCGCGTTTCGCGACTTTGACACCGATCCCACCGTCGATACCGCCATCCTGACCGGTGCCGGCGGCCAGTTCTGCGCCGGGTTCGACCTGAAAACCGTTGGCGCCGAGGGCGGCGACTGGCTCGACGCGGTGGCGATCCCGCCGGGCTGGTCCGACCCCGTCACCCAGCCGATCCCCGGCCCGATGGGGCCCAGCCGCCTGATGCTGTCCAAACCGGTGATCGCCGCCATCGAGGGCTTTGCCGTCGCGGGCGGGCTGGAACTGGCGCTCTGGTGCGACCTGCGGGTGGTGGCCTCCGACGCCACCTTTGGCGTGTTCTGCCGCCGCTGGGGCGTGCCGCTGATCGACGGCGGCACCGTGCGGCTGCCCGCGATCCTCGGGCAGGGCCGGGCGAATGACCTGATCCTGACCGGCCGCGCGGTGCAGGCCGACGAGGCGCTGCGCATCGGGCTGGCCGACCGTCTGGCCGCCCCCGGTCATGCGCTCGCCGTGGCGCTGGACCTCGCCGAGGGGCTCAGCCGCTTTCCCCAACTCTGCCTGCGCGCCGATCATCTGTCGGCCCGGCTGGCGCCCGAACACCTCGCCGCCGCGCTCCGCCGCGAATGGGCCAGCGCCGCGATGGTGCGCGCCGAGGGGGCCGCCGGGGCCGCGCGCTTTGCCGCCGGGGCCGGGCGCGGCGGTCAGGGTTAAAGCCCGGCAGCCTGCCGCGCCAGCGCCGTGATGCCGTCCCAGTCGCCCGCCGCCATCATCGCCGCCGGCGCGACCCACGAGCCCCCCACGCAGACCACATTCGGCAGCGCCAGATACTCGGGCGCATTGGCCGGGCTGACGCCGCCTGTCGGGCAGAAGGTCACCTGCGGCAAGGGGCCGTGCAGCGCCTTCAGCATCGCCGGGCCGCCCGCCGGACCCGCCGGAAAGAACTTCATCGCCGTATAGCCCTGCTCCAGCAGGCCCATCACCTCGGACGCCGTGGCCGCGCCCGGCAGCAGCGGCAGCGATTTCGCCACGCAGGCCGAGATCAGCGCGGGCGTGGTGCCGGGCGAGACGGCAAAGGTCGCGCCCGCGTTGCGCGCGCGCAGCACGTCATGCGGCCCCAGCACCGTGCCCGCCCCGACCCGCGCGCCGGGAACCTGCGCCATCGCCTCGATCGCCGCCAGCGCCACCGGCGTGCGCAGCGTCACCTCCAGCACCGGCAGCCCGCCCGCCACCAGCGCCCGCGCCAGCGGCACCGCATGGTGCAGGTCCTCGATCACCAGCACCGGAATCACCGGCGCCATGTGGCACAGCGCCAGGGTGGCATGGCTTTGCAGGGCAGGGGTCATCGGCACCTCCGGGGTTTCCCTGCGATTAGGCGTTTTGCGCGACAAAGGCAAATGTTTCCGCTAACGGGCGGGGCCGGGGGACGGGAAAATCCGGCGGACGGCGGCCTGCAAATGTCAGACATCAAATGTCAGACCCCTCAGGCAACCGCCGAACCCGGTGGTCAAGATCGTGCCCGGCTGGGCCCAGAGCCGGTCACGCCGCGCCGTTCATGCACATTTCTATCCACAGGGCGCGAAATGTCAGGCAATTGATCCCCCACCTCGGCGGGCTCGCGCCCCGCCGTCACCCCGCGCAGAACACATGAAGAACGCGGCGCAAGCCAACCGAAACCCAAGACAATTTCCACAGACCCCGCCACGCCGCCGCTCGCGCCCCGCCCAGCCGCCCGCACCCCCCGCGCGCTGCGGATTTCCACCCTTGGGTTATGCACAGCGCCGCGCCATTGCCTTTTCTCTCCGCTCCCCGCTACTCTCGCGACCAATTCGCGGGCGAATCCGACAGAGGGGGGCGGCGGTGCATCGGCTTTGGGTTCTGGTTGCCATTCAGGCCACCGTCGCGGCGGCCTCTCTCGTGGTCGAGATCGTCGCCGGGCGCATGCTGGCGCCCTATGTGGGCATGTCGCTCTATACCTGGACCTCGGTCATCGCGGTGGTGCTGGCGGGGTTCTCGGTCGGGCACTGGCTGGGCGGGCGGCTGGCCGAAGGACCGCCGCAGGCGGCGCTGAGGGCCAATGGCTGGGCGCTGCTGGCCGCCTCGGTGACCACGGCGGGCGCGGTGCTGATGCTGCGCGCCAGCGCCGGGCCGGTCATCACCGCGCTGGGGGACCCGGTCGCCTCGATCATCGCGCTGACGCTGGTGGTGTTCTTCCTGCCCTCGTTCTTTGCCGGCATTCCGGCGCCGATCCTGTCGATGATCGCCGTGCACCGCCACCCCGACCGCGCCGGGCGCGCGCTGGGGGCGATGTTCGCCGCGGGCGCCTGGGGGGCGATTCTGGGCACGCTGGGGGCGGGGTTTGTCTTCATCTCCTGGCTCGGCTCGACCGGCACGCTGGCGGTGGTCGCCGTGGTCTATGCCGCGCTGGGGCTGGCCTCGCTGGCCTCGGGCGGGCGGCTGAAAACCGGCGCAGCGGCGCTGGTGCTGCCGCTGGGCGTCACCCTCGGCGCCCTCTCGCTGCCCGATCCCTGCACGGTGGAGAGCCGCTATTTCTGCATCCGGGTGATCGACCCCGGCGATGGCACCCGGCTGATGGTGCTGGACCATCTGGTGCATGGCGTGGCCGACCGCGACGATCCGACCCTGATGCTGACCCCGCATGGCGTGATGCTGGACGCGCTGCCCCGCCTGCGCATGGAGGGCCGCGACCACTGGAGCGCCTTTCTGATTGGCGGCGGCACCTATACCGTGCCGCGCGCCTGGGCGGCGCGGGGCCAGCCGGTGGCGGTGACCGTGGCCGAGGTCGACCCCGAGGTCACCCGCATCGCGCGCGAGCACTTCTGGTATGACCCCGGCGCCGACCGCATCCTGCACGCCGACGCCCGCCGCACGCTGGCCGAGGACGCCCAGACCTATGACGTCATCGTCGGCGACGCCTTTTCCGACATCGCCGTGCCGCAGCATCTGGTGACGCGGGAATTCCTGACCCTTGTCGCCGCCCGGCTGACCCCGGATGGCGTCTATGTGATGAATGTCATCGACCACATGGACAATCTGCGCGTGCTGGCCTCGCTGGTGGCCACCGCGCGGCAGGTCTGGCCCAGTGTCGAGGTCTGGACCGAGGCCGCGCATGACGCCGCTGAAAACCGCCGGGTCTTTGTGCTGGTGGCGGGGCAGGCCCCCTCGGCCCGCAGCCAAGTCGAAGGCGGCGCGATCCGCATCGCCGCCGCCTCGGTCGACTCCCTCGTGCAGGGCCGCGCCCCGGTGATCCTGACCGACGATTTCGCCCCCATCGACCGGCTGCTGGCCGATCCGGGCGAGGGCTGAGCGCCCTCAGTCCAGATCGGCCGCCGAGTGCCGCTCGCGCACGCCGTCCGGCGGGTTGCGGTTGACCCGCTTGCCGCGCGCCACCGCCGGGCGGGCGGCCAGCCGGGCGGCCCAGTCCATCACATGCGTGTACTCGTGCACCACCAGAAACTCGCCCGCGTTATAGGCCCCGCCCTCGATCAGCCGCCCGTACCACGGATAGATCGCCATATCGGCAATCGAATACGCTTCGCCCGCGATGAAGGGCCGGGTCGCCAACTGGCGATCCAGCACGTCGAGCTGGCGTTTGACCTCCATCGCAAAGCGGTTGATCGGATATTCCCATTTTTCCGGCGCATAGGCATAAAAATGGCCAAAACCGCCACCCAGATAAGGCGCCGCGCCCATCTGCCAGAACAGCCAGTTCATCACCTCGGTGCGCGCAGGCCCGCTGGCGGGCAGAAAGGCGCCGAATCTCTCCGCCAGATGCAGCAGGATCGAGGCCGATTCGAACACCCGCACGGGGTCCGGCCCCGACACATCCAGCAGCGCCGGGATCTTGGAATTCGGGTTCACATCGACAAAGCCCGATCCGAACTGGTCGCCCTTGCCGATGTCGATATACCACGCGTCATACTCGGCGGCATGACCGGCCGCCAGCAATTCCTCGAACAGGATCGTCACCTTGACGCCGTTCGGCGTGCCCAACGAGTAAAGCTGGAACGGATGCGCCCCGCGCGGCAACTCGGCCTCATGCGTGGCCCCGGCGATCGGACGGTTGATGTTGGCGAACTGGCCGCCGTTGGCCTTGTCCCAGGTCCAGACCTTGGGCGGCGTATAGGGGGTGCTCATGGCGCGCTCCGTTTGGTTGTCGCCACAACCTGTGCCAATCCGCCGCAGGGTCAAGGGGCAAAGGAAAAGGGCCGGGGTTTCCCCCGGCCCGATCCCGCGCGCGCAGACCCTTACGGAAAGCCGACGCGGTCAAAGATCTCGGTCGCCAGCGCGGCATTGGTGCCATAGACCGTGACATTGGTGCCCGAGTTGGTGAACTCGGTCAGGGCCGAAAGCGGGCCGTGGATGGTGACGCCCGGCACGATGGGGAATTCGTTGTTCGAATCGGCCAGCACCTGCTGCGCCGCGTCCGACACCAGAAATTCGAGGAATCGCACCGCGTTGTCGCGGTTCGGCGCGCTCGCCACCACCCCGGCGCCCGAGATGTTCACATGCGCGCCGCGACCGTCCTGATTGGGATAGAAGAACGCGATCGACTGCGCGATGGCGACGTCGTCAGCGTTCGAACCCGCCAGCATCCCGCCCCAGTAATAGGTGTTCGACACCGCAATGTCGCACTCGCCCGCCGCCAGCGCGCGCAACTGGTCGCGGTCACCGCCCTGCGGCGGGCGGGCGAGGTTGGCGTTGACCCCGGCGGCCCAGACCTCGGCGGCCTCGGCGCCCAGAACCTCGATCATCTCGGCCATCAGCGAGACGTTATACACATTGCCCGACGAGCGGATGCAGACCTCGCCGCGCGCGCGCTCGTCGGCCAGATCCTCATAGCTGTTCAGCCAGTCGGGCTTGCCATCGGCAGCGCGGTAAAAGATCACCCGAGCGCGCGAGGTCAGGCCGAACCACAGATTGTCGGGATGCTGGAAATTGGCCGGCACGCGGGCTTCCAGCACGGCGCTGTCGGTCGGCTGGAACACCCCGGCCTCGACGGCGTTGTGCAACCGGCCACCATCGACGGTGACAAACACATCCGCCGGGCTGTTGGCGCCCTCGGACAGGATGCGCTCGACCAGTTGCGCGCCTTCACCCTCGATCAGATTGACGCGAATGCCGGTTTCAGCGGTGAACGCCTCATAGAGCGCCAGATCGGTGTCATAATGGCGGGCCGAATAGACATTGACCTCTTGCGCCAGCGCGGGCAGCGCGGTGGTCAACAGCAGGCCGAGGGTCGTGGTATAACGCAGCATCGAGGGTCTCCGGTCAATGCGGGCCTGCCTGCCGCCCTTCGTGGGCGGGGTCCGGGTGGGCGATGGGGGATGCGAGGCATCCGGTCTGGCGTCCTCATACAGCGTCGGAATTAATCCGACAACAAGAATCGGAATTGATCTCCGAGTGAAACACTCAGGGTCAACTTTACTTGGCCCGGCGGATCGGCTAGGGCAGGGGACAAGCACAGGAGGCCGCATGGCCAGCACCGCCTCACCCCTCACCGCCCGCCGCCGCCTGCCCAGCACGTGGAGCCTGGGCGCGCTGGCGATCGCCGCGCTGATTGCGCTGCCGATTCTGGCGGTCGTCAGTCAGGTGCTGGTGCCCTCGGGCGGGGCCTGGGGCCATCTGGCCTCGACCGTGCTGCCGATGTATCTGCGCAACTCGCTGCTGCTGGTGACGCTGACGGTGGCGCTGGCGCTGGCGATCGGGGTCGGCGCGGGCTGGCTGGTCGCGGGCTTCGACTTTCGCGGCCGCGGCGTGCTGCAATGGGCGCTGATGCTGCCGATGACCATGCCGGGCTATGTCATCGCCTATGTCTATTATGACCGGCTGGCCTATGCCGGGCCGGTGCAGAGCACCCTGCGGCAGGTCTTCGGCTGGGGGCGCGGCGACTACTGGTTCCCGCAGATCGCCTCGCTGCCGGGGGCGGCGCTGCTGCTGGGGCTGGTGCTCTATCCCTATATCTATCTGCTGGCGCGGGCGGCCTTTGTCACCCAGTCGCTGCATCTGATCGAGGCGGCGCGCGCCCTGGGCCATACCCCGCGCGCGGCCTTTCTGCGCGTGGCGCTGCCGATGGCGCGGCCCGGCATCGTCGCCGGCGGCGCCTTTGTCGCGATGGAGACGCTGGCCGATTATGGCACGGTCTCGCATCTGGGGGTGCAGACGCTGACCACCGGCATCTTCCGCACCTGGTTCGCGCGCGGCGAATCGGTGGCGGCGGCGCAACTGGCGGCGCTGCTGATCGGGCTGGTGGCGCTGGCGCTGATGGTCGAGCGCATGCTGCGCGGCACACGGCGCTATATCGGCGACCCGGCCGAGCGCACGGCAGCGGCGCGCCAACCCCTGACCGGCTGGCGCGCGGCGGTGGTGATCGGCCTGTGCCTCGTGCCGATCCTCGCAGGCTTTGCCTACCCGGTGGCCGACCTCTTGCGCCGCGCCCTGCTCTATGGCGACCCGATGTGGGGCCCGCGCTTTCTGGCCTTTGCCGCCAACAGCCTGATGCTGGCCGGGCTGGCGGTGCTGGTGCTGCTGATGCTGGGGCTGTTTCTGGGCTATGCCCGGCGGATGGATGGCGGGCCGATGGTGCGCGCGGCGCTTGGCGTGGCCGGGATCGGCTATGCCATGCCCGGCGCGGTGATCGCCGTCGGGGTGCTGCTGCCGCTCGGCTGGGCCGACCGCACGCTCGATGGCTGGATGCGCGCCAGTTTCGACATCTCGACCGGCCTCCTGCTGACCGGCAGCTATGTCGGACTGCTCTTTGCCTATGCCGTGCGCTTTTTGTCGATCAGCCTGAACACCATCGACGCCTCGCTGCAACGCATCCCGCCCAGCCTCGACGACGCGGCGCGCGGCCTTGGCTCGGGCCCGGCCCGCACACTGGCCTCGGTGCATTTCCCGCTGCTGCGCGGCGGCCTGTTGTCGGCGGCGATCTTCATCTTTGCCGATGTGATGAAGGAACTGCCCGCCACGCTGATCGTGCGGCCCTTCAACCTCGATACGCTGGCGATCCGGGCGCACCGGCTGGCCTCGGACGGGCGGCTGGACGAGGCCTCGACCTCGGCGCTGCTGATCGTGGCGCTGGGGATCATCCCGGTGATCCTGCTCAGCCGGGCGATGGACCGGCCCAATCCGCATTGACCTCCGCATCGAGCGCGGAATTTTGAGCCGGCGTGACCATTTTCGCCCTATCGCTGCGCGTGTCGCTGCGCATAATCCCGGCTGACTCGCCGTTCCCATTCCCAGTGCAGGTTCCTGACCCATCATGCTGACCAGACGCCACTTCATCGCCAGCAGCACCGCGCTGTTCGCCGCCCCCGTCCTCAGCCGCCCGGCCCATGCCCAGGCCGCCACTTGGGACGCCTGGGATGCCGAGGTGACGCCCGCCGGTTTCGACCCCGAGACCTCGAACCCCTGGGATCTGCACCCCCGCTTCCTGCGCCACCGGGTGCAGACCAACCGCCCGCTGCGCGCCGGTGACATCCATGTCGATGCGGTGGCGCGATATCTCTATCTGATCGAGGAGGGCGGCAACACCGCCCTGCGCTACGGCGTCGCCATCGGCCGCGACGGGCTCTATATCCCCGGCACCTTCACCGTCGGCGCCCGCGCCCGCTGGCCGATGTGGACGCCGACCGCGACGATGATCGCCCGCAACCCGGAATACGCCGAATGGGCCGGTGGCCAGCAGGGCGGCCCGGCCAACCCCCTGGGCGCGCGGGCGCTCTATCTCTATTCCGGCGGGCGCGACACCTATCTGCGCATCCACGGCACGCCGCAGCCGCGCAGCGTCGGCTACCGCGCCTCGTCGGGCTGCGTGCGCATGGTGATGGCGCATATCATCGACCTGTACGAGCAGGTCCGCACCGGCGCGACGGTGCATCTCTATCCCGCCGATGTGGCGGTCAGCGCCGAGGGCTGATCAGCGCCGCGGCTGCGAGCAGATCGGGTTGCCGGTGCGGGTGCGCAGCGGCAGCAGCGTGGTCTCCACCGGGCCGACATGCTCGTACCAGTAACAGCCGTCCTCGGGCAGGATGGTGATGCGGCCCATGGCCTGCCCCGGCGCGGCGGCCTCGGCCAGCCCCTCGGGCAACTCGCGCAGCCAGGTGCCGCCCCCCGTCGCCGGATCACCGGGCGCCGCGCAGGCACTCATCAGCAGGGGAAGCAAGGCAAGAGCAGCAAAGCGGGTCATGAGAGGC
>Ga0209573_1005155_pt1 | contig 12052 bp, 11 predicted proteins | sample TNRBio252014_DNA_FD_185870 | JGI IMG/M metagenome (GOLD analysis project Ga0209573, IMG submission 185870) | Wastewater treatment Type I Accumulibacter community from EBPR Bioreactor in Madison, WI, USA - TNR Reactor_6/25/2014_ DNA (SPAdes)... | ecosystem: Engineered > Bioreactor > EBPR >...
TACAAGTTGGTAAATGATATCTGCTCTGAGCGGTCGTTGTCAGTTCAGGAGTTTTTTGGCACCGACCACGATCGACTACACAAATTAAGCAAAAAACTACAAAATATAGAAGATTTTTCGAGGGAGATGACAGAGCTTCTTGCGGAGCATAAAGCACTTTGGCTTAAGCGAAAGTCACAGTCAGCGTTTATAGAGAAAACGATAATCAAAACTCATTCCTTGCTTGATCACAACTTTAACTACGAGTCGTTTACCTGCCCTGCTTGCGAGCAGGAAGCTGTCGCCAAGATCGAACCAGACTACGATTATGACGAAGAGGGAACATATATGACCGGCCTCTTCGTCGATTCTATTAATTGCCATTTCTGTGACCTTGAGCTGCAAGACTATGAGGAACTGAACTACGTAAATGCCAATTCAATATTCCAAGGTAGTCATGACTGACCTTTACTGTCAATCATAGCGTCCAGCAGGTTAGGCAGCGTGCAGTATTACATAGTATCGCTGCTTAAATTTGGTCGGGGATAGATACCCCAGCTTTTTCTCCGTGAATTCCAGACTGTATTCGTCCTCAGTAATTTCTCCGTTTCTCACAATATCAAAATAGATTACTACCATGAATACTTTAATAAATCCTTTTCTGTTGATGTTCGCTCTCATGTCTGGAAATGTGTTTGCAGATGCAACTGGGCTTGTAAAATTGCATAAGGCTGCGGAACAGGGTATTGCACAAGCTCAGTTTAAGCTTGGGTTAATGTATCGTACTGGAACAGAAGTTCCTAAAGATGATGCGCAAGCTGTATATTGGTATCGCAAGGCTGCGGATCAGGGATATGCAAAAGCACAAAATAATCTTGGGATAATGTATAACGATGGAATAGGTGTTCCTAAAAATGATACACAAGCTGTGCGCTGGTATCGCAAAGCTGCGGAACAAGGATATGCAGAAGCTCAGGATAACCTTGGGTTAATGTATCTTGCTGGAACAGGAGTTCCCAAAGATGATGCACAAGCTGCTTACTGGTTGCGTAAGGGTGCAAAGCAGGGAGATGCAAATGCACAAAACAACCTTGGATTACTGTATAAAAACGGAACAGGAGTTCCCAAAGATGATGCACAAGCTGTTTACTGGTTGCGCAAGGCTACGGAGCAGGGATATGCAAATGCACAAAATAATCTTGGGATAATGTATAACAATGGAATAGGCGTTCCTAAAGATGATACACAAGCTGTGCGCTGGTATCGCAAAGCTGCGGATCAGGGATATGCAGTTGCACAAAATAATCTTGGGTTAATGTATATCAATGGAACCGGTGTTTCTAAAAATGGTGCACAAGCTGTTTACTGGCTGCGGAAGGCAGCGGAACAGGAATATGCAGAAGCTCAGTTTAATCTTGGATTAATGTATTTCGAAGGAACAGGAGTTCCTAAAAATGTTACACAAGCTGTATATTGGTATCGCAAGGCTGCGGAACATGGTATTGCGCAAGCTCAGGTTGAACTTGGAATAATGTATCGTACCGGAACAGGCGTTCTTAAAGATGATACACAAGCTGTGCGCTGGTATCGCAAGGCTGCGGAACAGGGAAATGCAAAAGCACAAAATAATCTTGGGATAATGTATATCAGGGGAACAGGTGTTCCTAAAGATGATGCACAAGCTATGTACTGGTGGCGCAAGGCTGCGGAACTAGGTAACGCAGAAGCTCAGGATAACCTTAGGATTTTATTGAAAAAAAGTTATTGAAAAAAATGTATTTGTCATAAATGCGGACGTTGTACTGAACACCCCTCTTTTAGCTCGTTTTTGTGCTGAAATTCTCATGACTGTCTAGTTTCAGTGGAATATGTAACTGTTAATATCAGGCAAATTTTTGAGGAATAAGTATCTGTGAAACTCAGTAAATTTCAAGTTATTATTTTAATTCTAATCGCTCTTTTTTTTGGTTATCGGCTTGGAATACAGTCTGATAATCACCCCGCAATATATAAACCTTCGTATACAAGCCGTTCTTATTTGAACTCAACAGAATCATCGGATTCAGAAGAGAAACTCGAAGAATTAAGGTCAAGCCTAGAAGAAGCTCGCAGTAACGCACAACAAGCAAGGGATGCTGCAGACGAAGTAGAACATCAGGTCAGAATGCGTTGGCTTGAAACGGGAAGTTTTGAAGATCAAATGCGAATGTATGATGCTGAGGATGCAGCAAATAAAGCTAATGACGCATTAAACAATATTGAAAATTCGATTAGTAATGCTGAATAGTGATCTACAGCCTAACCGGAATCCATGGCATGATTTTTTCAGAAATTCGAGGAAAGCCTCAATTTTGTGTAAAGGGATAATTGCTTAGTGCTTAGGGATTCTATCATCAAACTCAATAGTAAACGCCTCAAAATCTACCACCTGATCATCGCTCAGTTTTTGGTTCTTGGGCGAAAATTACCCAGGACTCTTTGAAATTCAGATTACGTCTCATCAAGGGTTGCATGCTAAATTGCTATTTGCATGGAATGCATTCCGAATACCAATGATATTTGCACGTGAAACACCATACTGACGTGCAACTGCGCTCACAGATTCGCCTGATTTTAAAAGGTGGATAATCTCATTGCGCTGTGCTTCAGTTGTTTTAGAGGGTCGACCTAAGACCTTCCCTTGCTTCTTTGCACGAGCCAAACCTGCTTGCGTCCGTTCTATCAACAAATCCCTTTCCATTTCTGCAACCGCGACCAGCATCGTCAGCAACAATTTACCTGCAGCAGAGGTTAAATCGGTTTTTCCAAGCTGTAGCACAATAACTTCAATTTTTCTATCTGCCAAATGTCGAATGGTCTGCAGCACATCAATTGCGTCACGTCCCAGCCGATCTAATTTACTTACAATCAGAGTTTCACCATCCCGTATTTTTGTCAGCAACTCTACAAACTTTGGTCGTTGATTCGCGCATACTTTCCCACTGACCCCTTCATCTGCATACCAGTAATCAATCTTGTAACCCGCATTCTTTAATTCCAGCTGCTGATTCTCAGCAGACTGTAACAGGGTTGAAACACGACCATATCCAAATACCGTCATAACCATTCCCCGAAAGTGTTGGAAGACGGTGTAAGAATACAGTATTGTGTTATAAATGTCAATGCCTATATTTCTAACAGTCAGGCATCGATAAATGAGGACTGTTAAAAATCGGTCGATTTCTTACACGTTTTATTTATGAATTATTGTTGGATATGTTCATTAAAAGCACATTCAACATACGTCAGCTATTTGCACCCGGAAGAATTGCTCATTGCAGGATGCCAGAAATATCCGAATCTCTTATGCATTTAGATATTGGCATGTCTTCACCCCACTCCCCCTGGAAGCACCAAATCTAGTAATAAGTATGTGGATTATTGCGTTTAACGATAAATAAATATGGAAGCCAAAGCCTTCCAAAATAATTTAAGGAAATAAGGCATGGAAGATAAAAATATTAGATTTATTAGGTTAAATGAGGTGAGACAAATAACCGGTTTATCCAGAAGTTCAATTTATCAATTTATTGCTGAAGGCAAATTCCCATCTCAGGTACGAATTGGTACACGGGCAGTTGCCTGGGTTGCCAGTGAGGTATATGAATGGGCAAATATCAGGATTTTGGGCAGCCGTACCCAGCAGTACCAGATACAGAATGACAATCACTTCGTACAGGTTAATTTAAATGAGTGAAACCAGGAAGCCTAACTGTCATTTCAGACAACCCAATATCCAGCGGGGAGCTTTGAGAATTCACTTCGCTGGGGGTTTTACCCGCTTTAAGTTAATGGCTACAAAAAATCCATTTTCCGATCTTTTGATCGCATTACCCATTGCGGTTGCTATAAACATTATATATTATATATCCTTTAAAGAAAGGATCAACAAATGAACTTATATAAAAATCAACTAAAGCAATGGGTCGTAGATCATATCGAAGGCTTTAATTATGGATATTACATAACGATTGACACGAGCTACACAACAGGCACCCAGATAATGAATGAAAGATTTCTGACTGATTTTGTGGAAGAAACCAGTGGGATTTTTCGTGCATTGAATATTTATGCCTATGGTCGTCATTATCAACGATACGAACGATTAGAAGGGTCAGGCATGCATAAACTGCATGAAGTAACAGCCTATGAGATTAGCAAGGGAGGGAGATTGCACTTCCACTCCATGCTGTTACATGATGGCAGTTGCAACCGTTCTGTTGATCAGATCGAAAATCGTCTACGAAAAATCTGTACTGACAACAGACATACAAAACTGGAAGGGGAAAATGCGCTTGACGTTCAGCCGTACGATGTCAGTCGTACAGATAACTTAGTAAATTACATGTTGAAAAGTAGCGATTATTTTTATGACCGATATCGCTTCTGCAATATCAACATTTCATGATTCTGATTGATTAGAAGTAGTATCCAGACGAATCCCATACGTCTGGATGATTGTAATAACTGCAATACAACTTAGCTGCTACAGCATATGCCTGCCAAAAGCGGTATCTGATGTAAGGGGTGTGGATGGTTACGGAAATGCGCGATATTGCGTTGTACTGGTTTCATCTACAATTGGAGACGAATTTATTGTCCCCAATACTACATTTGGTAATTTCAAAAATGCACTAGAAGGAAGGGTGCAGAAATATCTATTGCCAAAATAATAGCATTATAAGTAATTGAATTTATGTATTATGTCTTTATACATGGCATATAACCCCAGATGAATATCTGGCATCATAATTATCTAAGATTAAATTCTAATCCATTACATGGTGCCTTTATATAACAAAACCCATGAATGATGCCTTTCCAAATACTCTGATTCAAATTAAAGAAAATATGAAAATTTCATTTCTCTGCAATCAATCCACATCAGGTAGTCACAATAACTTTATTTCCAGGACAGAATATAACCAATAAGCCAAATCAAATTATTTTCAAAGAACTGACAATAACCCTATTCATAGGACATATAAAAGTATTGCATTTATTGGAAATAATCTTTGGAAAATCTATTCCATTATCGGTTCTGCATATCCGGTCACAATGAATGAACAGCAAAGCTAAATACACATAGATGCCACTAATTACATTGAGCATTCCGATAGAAAGGGGTAAAGCAACTATGGAAAGATCAACCGAAGATATAAAAAAACAAAATCTCTTTGCGAAATGTTCAGGTGTGGCTTTCAAGTTATCAGAACCATTGTTTAATCAATGGTTTTCATTCATATGTTCCCTATATGTCTATACAAGAGAATGGTCAAAAACCCTTCAATATTCACTGGATGACACAATGACATTTTTACTAACAATCACAGCTTTTCTATCGGTTTCCATACTCATATGGAACATTATTTCTTTGATTTATTTGTTTATTTCTTAATTTTTCACTTCTTTGCAATTCTGCCACATAAACCATCTCATCATATTCACCGCTTGATTTGCGGATGCAGATTTTTTCCAGACATGGATCGATGTATGCCCTGGAATATTCAATACATCACAGACGCATTCGGAACTCCTTGATCCCCTGATCAATCAAAGCAAACAGGGCGCGATAAAAATGGGCGATATATTGAAACCAATTTTTTTAGCGATCCACACGGATGTGTTCTTCTGTACTGCAGTATGGATTGAATTAGAAGACCAGTTATAAATCAAAAATCCCACAAATATTATAGTTTTCTTCCCGCCTCTGCTTCATTGCCCCGTTTTTTCATTATGTAAGGATTGCTCTATGGCTGCTGTCACTGCAATTGTTTTGGTAGGAAACCCACACACTAACGATGGGGGTAATCGATCTTTCGCCATGATTGAATTAGAAGAAGGCAGTCGCGCAGCCTTTTCCATCAAAGCCAATTCATTCCGGGGGATCGCACAGGATGCAGAATATTTCCGAAAATTCACAGTCATCCCCTCTGTTGAATTCATGGTGGATGATTTGATTCTAATGATCGCCTATGCCATTTGCAGAAATTCGGAAATATTCGCCCAGGTAAATGCCTTCACTGAAAATGCAGCTCTAAACGGACATCGATTGAACATATATGATGATCTGAGTATGGAACAGCGAATGGGGCTTTATGAAACATTAAAATTGGCGAGATACCTGCCTAAGTTAACCTTCTGCTTGTTCGAGCAAACCGGATTAACCAGCAGCATTAGCCATCTTCGGGAATATCAAATGGAATGCGAGGTTACCCATACAATTTTTATTCGCGAGTATTCAGGCTGGCATCCTGGATCGGGATGGGTTACGAAAGGAAATCTTGAAATACGTAGTTAAAAAAGATTTATGTTTCTAAATACAATTCTATTAACGCTTCGACACCATATTCTTCTATGGCAGACTGATAGCGATAGAAGGTATCGCGTGAAAAGCCCATCACCTTGCAGGCGCGGGATACGTTGCCAAACTCGGCTGCCAGATTCAGTACGCCTAGGCTTTTGCTACGGTCATTGCTACTCCTTTCAAAGTAACGGCAGTTTCCTGCCAAATGACCGTTTACACGAAAATTCTTACACCCTCGCCACGCTACCTATTCAATTCTGACAGAGTAAATACTGTCAATTTGTGACACTAAAAGATAACTCTTTTTTGGCAACAATAAACAACAAATCTGTCGCTCAACAGAAAACATCATAAGCGTGGGTTTTTAGCGCGTCCACTAGATAGTTATGTTATGCGCTCTGTTTCGTTGAGAATTTAATTCTTTGTATTCTCATTTCAAATATTGCATTTTCTACATAACTCAGTTCTTTATCGTGGATGTATTGCCGGTATTCATGAACCATATCTAGCAATCTTCTCAAAATCTCTGTTTCTGAATTGAGCTCTCTTCTGTATATTCTCATTTTTGTGATATTGTTGTACGCATAATAAATGCCAAACACACCTATTACTGCACCTAAAATTCTAATAAAAACAATCGTTTCTCTTGGAATTAAGTTGGCAAAATTAGATTGCCCCATTTGAATTTTCATATAAAATAAATAAAGTAAAAATGGCAACAAACTCAAAGCCGCAGCAATGAATATTACAAACATAGCGCGCTGATGAGCTATCTTGGTTTGTAAAGCACTAACGGTTTTAGAAACATCTTCCGCCATTAATACCAATTTATCTAAATCACTAACGGTTCCATTTATCATTATTTCGCACCATTTTGAATCTCCGCAATTTGATCAATAAACGTTCTCAAATAGTTGCGAAGCATCCTGTAGCTATCAATTTGTGAGCTAACTGTGTCAGCATTCCACACATATGGTTCAGGCATAGAAAATACAGGCAAACACTTTATTCTTATATTATGGCTTCCTACAACTTCGTAAAAAGATTTAATACGATGTGAAAAAACACCTGAACAAGATGGATGATAATATTCCTCTGCCTCATGTATCTCTTTTTCGAATAAGTCAACTTTATTCACTGCAATAACCAACCATTTTGGACCTCGTCCATTTGCTATTGACATTGAGATTTTTTCCAGCATTGAATCAAAATCTTTTAACTCAAGTTCCAAGTTATGAGCACGAATTTTCTCGATTGTGTCGATACCCTTTTTCTTGATCATATCCCTTTTGATCGCCGATTCACGAATTGCTGTATAACCCCAATCTACTACGTGGATTATTCCTTCCAATTCAGAAGTTTTATTTAAAGTTTCATCAAGAGCTCTTGCACGTTCCGCAGAATTTTGTCCAGGAATAACTGCAACTATTTTCGTCCAGTCGCCAATGGCTATCGGTTTGATTTCAACATCAGCACTGGTGCCAGGCTCCGTCCAGTCAAGATTATTGGCCTCGCCATGATAATGAGATGCTAATACACTTTTCCCTGACCCTGGTCTGCCGGTAATAATAACAGTAGGCGTTCCGAATCCAACTTTAACTTGCACTTTTTTCCAGTATTCATGTATTAATTTTCTGTATTTATATGCATAAATTGCCGGCTTTGCTACAACTGGCACTAAATCCGTCCAAGAATCACAATCTGTCATTGTCATCTTTCCAAATCTTTTTTATGGTGTGGTGGGGTAACTCGTGAACACTTGCCAGTTGAATTCAACGCCAACAAGACATTCAAAAAAATCAAGAAAATGAAGTAACGGACATTTAATTAATAGCAATATTTACCCGCTTCAGCAAAAATGGCACTAGGCCATTTGGAGCATACGTTCTTGACTCGTGGTGTCCTGCCGTAAGAGTTTCTTTCTCATCAGCAGTTAAGGATTCATAACCGGATACCTTTAACTGATGGTAAGCCTTGAAATATTTCTTCGCCCATAAATCAGTGCCTTTGGGAAAAACCATATTTGCAAGAATTTCTAAAGATTCCTTGTCCGCCCATACTTCCTGTCTAAGAAGCCCGTTGAAAATACGTGGGTGCTTCAGTTTTAACGCAATTAACCAGGATAAATATACCGCAGTTTCATGGATGCCAGATAAAGCAAGCAGTGCCATACCCTTTTCCATATCTCGCAAAGACATCTTCATTTCCACAGAAAACTGGGAAAATTCATCAATGAATACTTCAAGAGATCGCGTGCCTTCAAATTTATAATGTTTAGAAATCTCCTGGAGATATTTATAGTTTGCATTTTCATGGTTACCCGCCATTTTAGTTTTTTTGGGTAATGTGAAAAACAGATGAACAAACTTACTAAGGTAGGTGGCAGCATCAGTTTCCTGACCATACACCCCTTTTACAGCATTTTCTAATTGCTCCCTATTCAGAAGCAGCACAAATATTAAATTGGGTACATCGAAAAAATGTTTAATGCGCTCTATTAAGCGGACGGCAAAAGTAGGACGGCATCGATCCAATTCATCCACAAAAAAGATAACCGGTTTTGATTGTTCCCCGCAAAATGTTTCTAATGCCTCCTTAAAGCCCTTTAACGAGGCTTTATCCTCACTGTATTCTTCAATCTTTTCTTCCAGCCATTTTTGGGTTGCATCAGTAGCATTTTCACCTGCTTCCTGAATGGCTTCGGTTAACTCTTGTGATAGATTCGCGGAACCAAGAGTCACCCTTCCTGCAAGATTGAGTAATACCTTCATCCCAACAGGCATAATGGCTTTCATTACACTGGCAGCATTTTTCTTCAGCTTTTGGCTATTAGTATCTTCATCTTTTAATATTTCAGTAATTTCTGAAGCAATCAGCAAAAATGGGTCCTCAACATAATCCTGCTGAAAAGCATCCAGATAAATAACTCGGTAATCTTTTAATTCCAAGTCCACAGCCCAATTGCGACCAAACCAGCTTTTCCCTTCCCCCCATGGAGCATCAATAGCCAATACTGCACCTTTTTTGAGACGATCTAGATACCCAGTGAGCTGTTCTGCGTAATCCTTGCGCTCAAACAAATCATCTTGAAATAAATTTTCTTTATTCACCTGTTGCATTCGAGGCAAGACCAATGGTGTACTTGGATTAGCCATGAGTTTCCGCTCCCTTAGTATTTTCTTCATACAAATGCTTTTGAAACCCCAGAAACAGACTTCTAATCTCATCCACCCCACCCAGCTCGTTCGTTGCATCGGTGATGGTGTGATATTTCAATTCAATCAATTTGGGTAGCTGGGCTGCGGTCTCCCTGTCCTGTTCCATATCTTCCAGGTACTTGAGGAACAGCACCCATGAGGTCTGCTCCACATAATCCAGTTCACTACCGCACCCTGCATCCTTGTGCAAAATGTCATCGATATTCTTGAAGGTTTGTTCAAACATGGAATCCCGATTTTATTATCTTATTGTCAAACCCAGCCTAGATACCGGATACAAACGGGGCAGAATATCATTGCTGCATGGAAATGACTATAAATGCTGGTGGAGAGGCCAGCATACCTCGTGGCATACCGGGTTCAGGTCATCCGATTACGCAATCGTTTTAAAATCGGACAACTATTAAATCCAGTCTGGATTGGTACACATGAATGTTCGATTAATCAACCAATCACCACGGGGGTGAGGGGTACATTCCCTGTAACATTAATTCTGTTGTCCCAAAACCATGTTCAAGATAGCCATCTCTAATGATGTTTAAATAATCACTTGATGGCACCTTGTATTCGGTAACCATACTAGGGTGTGCTATATAAACATGTCCGAGTGCAGTCCGGTGGGTTTCTTTATCAATAAAAGAAAACGGGAGCCCCAGTCTAATGTAATGCGTACCCTCACCTTCATAGATATCCAACTTGTTTAATTGATCTTTCATTAACCGGTATGCTGCAACAGGACACCCATGCCCCTTGATAAAGGCAATATTTACAGCTACTCCCCCATCTACAACGCATTTATTAAATACCGGATGATAACCACCCACATATCCAGAGATGGCCTGTCTGAAGGTACCAACGCGATTAATCATGTGCTTTTGGTTCATGTTTGTACCATAGGCAAGATACCATTGGTCGCCAGGAGTATTTTCCATGATGTAACGTCGATAGTCCCCACAAGCAATGGGATTGCAGCCTGTGGTATCTCCGTTATAAAAATAGGTGATAGCTTCTATCGGTGTGCCACCATCAAAGGGAGTTACAAAAACATTTTTCCTCACATACAGGGACTGTCTTTCCGCAGCAGGGTTGTAACCCTCAATCTGATCAAGAATTTCAAGGGTATTCTTGTCGATCTGATAGATTTCACCATATATGGGATCGTTTCCTTCACAAACCCCAGGATATTCCCCTAGATCATAAAAACTGCCTTGGATGAATCCAGAACCAAGAAATTCGGAATTTCTTAAAACAGGTGCACGTAGCATGCCTCTTAACAGCGTGCCATAAACGAAAATTTTCATTGTTATTCCTTTCATTGTTATTCCATTTAATCATGGTATTTATAACGGTGAAAGATTGCACCCTGGCGAACATCATGCGTGCCTAATAAAGATTTCCCAGGTACTCCAGTCAAATAAATAACACTGACAATCCAAACCCTGCATTTACTTCTCAACGCGCAATTTATTCCACTGTTGCATTTGGGTTTGCTGTTTTGGTGCGTTTTGTCCTGGTGGTTGTTATAATCTTTCCGCCCCGTGACTTTGATGTCAGACCATCGCAATCCATCAGTAATTGATGGATCAATCTGTAATTTCTCAACCATTTCTTTCAATATGGATGGTTTTATAGAGCTACCATACCGATCTTGCGTAATTGATCCTGTAGCATGCCCCAAAAAATTTGAAATTAAAGAATCTTGCTCCCCTGCTAATAAATCACGGAATGTATGACGAAGCCCGTGGAAGGTAAGCCCACTTGGAACTTTTCCATCTTTTATCAATTTATCAACTGTACGACTAAACCATTTGCTTGGTGCTGATCCACAACCGTCCCGAACAGATGGATTCAAACCTTCCCATAATTTCTTGTCCCCTGAATTTCGCCGCTGTTCCACAAAATCCATGAACCCAATTTTAATCAGGTGGGAGTGCAAAGGAATGATACGTTTTGAGATTATATTTTTAAGTTGCTTTCCAACATTTCCATTGTTATCTAAATATCCAGCACCACCCACTTCTCCATCAATATTAAGACACAGTATCCCATCTATATCCATAACATCAGCAACATCCAGTTGCGCCAATTCATTTAGTCTGGCTCCGGTATAAATTCCGAGCAAGGGTAACCAATAGTAGTGTGACCACACCACAGTATTGCCTTTATATAACGAGTTGATTAACAATTTAAAATCATCTTGGGACCAAGGTTTTCTTTCCTCTTGTACTCTATGCGTTTTTGGCATTCGAATCTGCATATCTTTAGCAGGATTTTTTCCGCAATATCCATTCTTCTCACACCATTCGAAGAGGGCAGACAGTTCCGTTAACCTACTATTCCGGGTGGTGATGCTAAGTGTGGGGCAGCCATGTTGCTTCGCTATCACTTCGGAAAAGGAAATTCCCGGAAATTTTTTTTTGCATGACACTGGTATCAGTGCAAGCTTCTCTTTATATGCAGATATATCCGTCCGCTTATAACTGGATACTGGTTTATCGCCCATTAGCTC
>Ga0209573_1005156_pt1 | contig 12051 bp, 6 predicted proteins | sample TNRBio252014_DNA_FD_185870 | JGI IMG/M metagenome (GOLD analysis project Ga0209573, IMG submission 185870) | Wastewater treatment Type I Accumulibacter community from EBPR Bioreactor in Madison, WI, USA - TNR Reactor_6/25/2014_ DNA (SPAdes)... | ecosystem: Engineered > Bioreactor > EBPR >...
AGGTTGAAGTTGTTGAGAAAAAAGAAAAGGATTCTACAAGCAAAACGGAAGAATCAAATATCAAAAACATTGAAAAAAACAATGATATCATCGTCAGACCTAATCAAACTACCAAAGATTATGTCATTGCTTATGCCGATATTGCCATGCAAAAAATGAGGGAACACAACATTCCGGCTTCTATAACCTTGGCTCAAGGGATTTTGGAATCGGGAAGTGGTAACAGTATATTGACCAAAAAGTCCAATAATCATTTTGGAATCAAATGTCATAAAGAATGGACAGGTGAAAAAGTTTACCATGATGATGATGCCAAAGGAGAATGTTTCAGAGTATATGAAAAGGCAGAAGGTTCATTTGAAGACCATTCGCAATTCTTGTTGACAAGAGGAAGGTATTCCTCTTTATTTAAACTTGAGCCAGGGGATTACGTAGGTTGGGCTTATGGACTCAAAGCTGCCGGTTATGCGACAGATCCCAAATATCCACAAAAATTGATTGCTTATATTGAAAAATATGAGTTGGATAAATATGATGAACAGGTATTGGGCCAACCGGCAAAGCTTACTATTATGGACAAGAAGAAAGAAGATGAACTTCCCATAAGTGATTTATATGTAGTTAAAAAAGGTGATGGTTTGTACGCAATTGGTAAAAAGTTTAATGTAACGGTAGATGAACTCAAGTCATGGAATGGTTTGACTTCAAATGATCTAATTGTTGGACAAAAACTCAAAGTGAAGCATTCTGAAAATCCAAATGTAACATTACCCATTCAGATCGATGTTAAGGAAACAACAAATACTGAGAAAAATATTTCCATTCCGGAATATCATCTCGTAGAAAAAGGTGAAGGACTGTATGGGATTTCCAAAAAATACGGAATTTCAATAGATGAAATCAAATCTTTCAATCAACTAGAATCCGAAGACTTAAGTATTGGTCAAAAATTATTTCTTCAAAAACCTGTAACCAAAGTTGAATATAACATCCCAGTTGTTTCAAAAGATACCATTGACAAAACGAAAATCATATATCACACAGTAACAAAAGGTGAAGGATTGTATTCCATTTCCAAAAAATACGACTTAACAGTTGATGATCTCATGGTTATGAACGAACTTACTTCACAAGTGTTAATAGAAGGGCAAATTCTAAAAGTTGGGATGTCAAATGATGCTAATTCTGAAAATACAAATCAAAATTTTCAAATTAAGGTCAAAGATTCAATTCAAGAAATACCACTCAAACATATCGTCCAAAAAAATGAAACTTTGAACCAAATTGCCTATAAATACGAATTGGAAGTGCCTTTTTTGAGGAAACTCAACAAACTCACTTCCGATAATTTAAAAGAAGGTCAAGTATTATGGCTGAAATCGGAATCTGTTTCTTCAAATGAAAAGAGTATATCAGATCAAAAAGTTCATGTGGTTCAAAAAGGGGATACGCTTTATTCCATTTCAAAATTATATGGGATATCAATTGATAGATTAACCGAATTAAATCAACTCAGTGATGTAGGAATAAGTATTGGGCAAGTGCTCAAACTAGAATAAAAAAAAGCCAACTGATGAAGTTGGCTTTATTTTTATATGTTTACTCTGATGCTTTTTTGATTTCTTTTAATTCTTGACGTTTTTCTTTAAAATGTTCTCTTTCTTTTTTAAGGTGATCATTTCTCATTTCTTTCCATTTTTCAAATTGTTCGGGTGTGAGGATCTTTTTCATTTCATTCTGATGTTCCATCGCTTGGTCCAATTTTTCATTTTTCATTTTAAAAAGCTCTTCATCAGAGGGTTTTTCCATTCCTTCTGCTTTCATTTCTTTTCTTTCAGCTTTTTTTGAAGCTCTTTCACGGGCAAATTTAAGTTCCAATTCTTGAACTTCTTTCATTTGTTTTTCGTTTAAGTCCAATTGCAACCCCAATTCTTTGGCTTTCAATTCGGCTTCTTGTTCGGGAGTGAATTCTGGTCGGTCATTTTTCATCTTTTTCCCTTGTTGTGCAAGAGCGGATATTCCAACCAATAGTAATACAAATAATGCTAATTTTCTCATTTTTATCTGTGTTTTAATTTATAATGCCGCTTTGACTATATCTAGTTTGCTAAGTTTAAATTTAAAATGTTAAAAAAAATGTAATTGAATTAAAAGTTTCGCTCATTTCAAAACATCTTTGAAATACTTGAATACGATTATAGACATTCCACTTGCTGCGTATAAAAACTTGACTTACAAAATACAATTACAATACTCAACACTAAGAGGCCAATGAACTCCACTAAAAAATCATAACATAGTGAAAGAAATTATTTAAAGATGATATCAATATCTTGAAGTCTTTCGTCTTGTAGTCATGAAGTCATTTTTTAAAACGTAAAAATCAAATATTTACAAAATTATATTCAAATAAAATCGAAACGGTATTCCCAAGCTATTTTAACAAACCAAATCAAATACCCAAATGTGACCACTAGTTTTATTAAAGTAGAACCGACAAATCCTATAAAAGACCCAACAGCAGCTTTCGTAGCTCGGTTGGTGTCTTTTGAATCGTAAAGCATTTCTCCAATGAAAGCACCTAAGACCGAACCAATTAGAAAACCTAAAGGTATGGGTATGAAAAGTCCGACAACCAAACCGATAGTGGTTCCCCACATACCGTATTTTGTGCCTCCAAACTTTTTAGTTCCTATAGCTGGTACTACATAATCCAAGATAGAAACTAAAACAGCTAGAAATAAAGTAATTCCTATCGCCCAATAATCCATAGGAACCGATTTTGTTAAATACAAAAGTAATAATCCAACCCAACCTATAGGTGGTCCGGGTATTACCGGTAATACAGATCCGGCAATTCCTATTAAAACAAAAGCTAATCCGATAACTAATAAAAAAATATCCATAATATATACGAAAATAAAATACTAGAGTCCAGCTTAAAAGTTATAAAGTTGAAAGTTAATAAAGTTAAAACCTTGAATATTAGTCATTTAGTAAATTTGACTGATTTTATCTAAAGTATTAAATATAAATCGTTTATGCTTTTATCTTTACAAACTTTATACTTTATAGACTGCTCTCATACTTATAATTTGCTTAGTCTTATGAGAGGCAATAACTCATTATTCAAATTCCAAATTTAATAAATTCTAATCCCAATAGCCCTCATAACCAAATAACATAAGAATAAATTTTTCACTGCCCCATCTCCACCTCCTTTGGAAGGGGCTGGGGGGAGGACTTAACCCAATTACCCACCTAACCGAAGGCGGACCCAACAACCTATTTTTTGACTTTCACAAAAAAACCAACCAACAAGAAAAGTCCGGCAACCAAAGCTGCAATTCGGGCTATAAAATCTCCATATTTAGAGTAGAAAGTAATGTGTTCGTTGGCTAATAGGGTTCCTTTTAAAGCGCCTTGTGTTTCATAGGGTAATGTTTTCAGTATTTCCCCTTTCTGATTGATAAAAGCTGATATTCCTGAATTGGCACTTCTTGCAATGGCTCTACGATGTTCAATGGCTCTTAATCTGGCATAACTCAATAACTGTTTGTGACCTTGTGTATTACCCCACCAACTATCATTGGTAATAATGGCTAAAAAATTAGCTCCTTTTTGTACGTATTTTCCCACGTGTTCACCGTATATGGATTCATAGCAAATGATTGGAGCAGCATTCAATTCCAATTGAGGATGCTTGAAATTATTTGGAGATTTTTGAGGAGTTAGGGTAGAGATACTGCCTCCCAAATCTAACATGGCATTTCCCAATAAAGGCTCCAAAATACTCCTAAAAGGAAAATGTTCAACACCTACAACCAATTTGGATTTGTGATACATCTCGGGATGCTGATTTAAAGTAATGTATATCGCTGCATTGTAACTCTCGTACCAAGCCAAATCGGTATCTGTAAAACGATTGCCTGTTGGCGTTTTGGGAATGGAAGCCGGATAAATGTTGTAAGAGTCAATTCCGCTTAAAAAAGTTGCATTGGGATGTTGAATTTCAAATTGAATTAATTTTTGGAAAGCACTAGTTCTCAAAAAATCCTCATAGGTGATTCTATTGGAAAAAACAGTTTCTGGAGCCAGTACATAACTCACTTCTGCATCCATTTGCGGCTCGGCCAACGTAATCAGTTCTTGAGCAATTTCTTCGTGCGAACGATGGTATTTTTCAGTATATGGATCTGTATTGGGTTGGATGACAACTGCTGTCATGGAAATTCCACTTTCTTGATAGGTTTCATAACGATACATCGAAATCGAAATACCTAAAACCATAATACTGATTCCTAAAATTAGTTTTTGATATAATAATTTTTTAGATCCATTTTCCTTGTACAGTAACCAACCCGAAAAAATTAACATATTTACCAATAAAATCCATAGACTTCCTCCAAATATTCCGGTTATTTCATACCATTGTATCCATCGTACTTGTTCTGAAAAGACATTCCCCAATGTCAGCCAAGGCCATGAAAAATCCCAATTATGGTGAAATTTTTCGAACGCAATCCAAAAAGCAGCTAAAAAAATCAAACTAAATCGCATCGATTTTCGGCGGGCAATCCAATGATAAAATTGGAAAACCATACTCATAAGCAATGTGTTGACAAGAATTGCGAATATGGATCCAAAAGAAGTAGCATTCCATATCCACCAAGTGGTAATGATATTCCAAAGGATAAAGGCCAAATAGGAAATTGAAAAAGTAAACCAACCTTTTCTTTTGGTGTTTGAATTTCTAATCTGATTTTCAGCGTGTAATAATGGAACAAAAGCAATGAAAATCAATAGACTGAATCCGTATGTAGGCCATGAAAAAGCAAGAAACAAGCCCGATACGACAGCCCATAAATAGTTTTTATACATGTGATGAGAATCTCATTTGAAAGATTTTCAAAAATAGCAATATTTTAGTAAACTAATTGTTAAATCAAAATGAGTAATGTATTAATTTACAATTTATCTAAAGGCTTCAAAATCAACTTTTACTGAAAAAATATGGCTATACAGTGCATTGCCCACACTGGCAATATTCGTCAAAGCATAATCCACTTGAATTCCATTGTAATTAAAACCTACCCCTATATTGGGTTGAAAACTAAAGTTTTTACTTTCGTCAAATTGGGTTTCTTGTTGAATATTATTTAATCCGGCTCTGAGATAAACCATATCCAAATAATCGGCTTCAAATCCAAAAGCAGGTTCCACACTAACCCATTTACTGCTGATGATGTCATTGGTTTGCGTAAATCGCAAATTCAAATCCAATGCTGTATGTAGTCCGATATCTCTCGTGATATCCCAATCTTTTCCAATGCCTAATTGTGCTTTGGGAATGGTGATCTCCGTTGTCTCCGGTAATTCTTGATTTTGATCGGGAATAGCAGCTTGAATTTTGGCAAATTCATCTTCATTGATACTCCAAACATTAAATGTGGTAGTTATGTCTCTGAGCATCACTCCATAATGCCATGAATCCTGATGCAATTGCCATCCTGCGTCCATTCCAAAACCAAAGGATGTGGCAAATTTACCTATACGTCTATGGATGACTTTAGCATTCAATCCCCAACTATAGTCCTTTGAAAAAGGTTTGCGTGCATAACTGAATTGCAAAGCATAATCTGCTGCAGAAAAGAGATTAACATTGTCATAATTAATATTTCCTTCACTGTCAATGAGTTCGGTTGTGTCTAAAATATCGTCAACGCCAAATCGAATCATACTCAATCCCATTACCGAATATTTATCAATAGGCATGGCAAATCCAATATAATCGTATTGTGCAATATTGGCAAAATATGCCGCATGCATCAAGCCTAACTGGTAATCTTCAATACCTGCCAGACCCGCCGGATTCCAATATCCCGAAGTTACATCATGAACACTACTAACGACCGTATTACCCATTCCCATAGCGCCAGCATCAACACCGATATTGAGAAACTCATTGGAATACTTGCGAGTACTTTGACTCCAACTCGAAATAACTACACTAATTGATAGGAGAATAACTTTTAAAAATTGCTGATTCACGGTTGTATATTTTTTCTAATCAATATTATCGAAACGAAAATACAAATTACTTTTCAATAATAACTCTGTTTTGAAGTACTTATTGTGTTTGGAGTAGGGTCAGTAAATTTTTTTTTATGTAGGTTTGCACAATTTAAAATCAATGATTTGGATAACCGACTTAAATATCAAAACCTTCATTTTTTCTCAAAGTTAGTCAAAGCTTATTTGAATCAAAATGAGTCAAGTTTATCGCTTTATTCGTTGTTTCCTACCGTCGAAAATTTTTCAAAAGCGATCGAATATAAGTCCAAACATCCCATAAATCGTGAGGTTTTGACACAGGTTTTAAAAAAGCAATATGCGCACATTTCAGATGCTGACATTTCATTTCAAAATATTGAAAAACTGAAGGAACAAAATACCTTTACGATTACTACCGGACACCAACTCAATTTATTTACAGGACCACTTTATTTTATTTACAAGATTGTTTCTACAATCAAATTGACACATCAACTTCAAATTCAATATCCTCAATACAACTTTGTACCCGTTTATTGGATGGCAACAGAGGATCATGACTGGGCAGAAATCAATCATTTTCACACATCTGATAAAGTTCAATTTTATTGGGAAAATGAAGTTAACTATGCCGTGGGAACTGTCCCAACGAAAGGTTTGGAAAATATTGCGAATGAATTGAAATCTATATGGGAATCTGATGTTTTTGGTTCTGAATTATCTAGTATGTTTGAAAAGGCATATTTAAAGGGTCTATCTCTATCGGAAGCTACACGTACTTTAGTACATCAATTGTTTGGTTCATATGGCTTAGTAATTCTGGATGCACAAGATTCGGCACTCAAAAAGCGTTTTATTCCGATCATGAAAAAGGAATTGAAACAGCAGTCTGTTTTTAATGAAGTAACTCAAACCAATCACTTTTTAAAAGAAAAAGGTTTTGAAATCCAAGTTAATCCTCGTGAAATCAATTTGTTTTATTTGACCCCAAATGCACGTCAACGCATTTTTAAAGAAGCTGATTCTTATCGTGTTAATCACACAGACCTCGTTTTTACTTCTCACGAAATTGAAGCTGAATTGGAATCGCATCCCGAAAGATTCAGTCCCAATGTATTGATGCGACCTTTGTACCAAGAAAGTATTTTACCCAATTTGGCTTATATTGGTGGTGGCGGTGAAATTAACTATTGGCTACAACTCAAAGGCGTTTTCGATGCATTTCAAATCCCATTTCCCATGTTGGTTGTGAGAAATTCAGCACTTTGGATCACCGATAAACAAATTAGAAGATTGGAAAAATTAGGATTAACTTCAAGCGATATGATGTTGACTGCACAAGAGATTTCCAATCTAGTCATCCATCAGAATGAACCCTCAAATAAACCTGATTTCCATGTATTTGAAAGTCAAATTAAGATTTTGTTGCATCCCATTGAAAATTGGGCTTTTCAAATAGATCCAACCTTAATTTCCGGTATGAAAGGAATTTTGCAAAAACAACTCAATGAATGGGAACATTGGGAACAAAAATTACAAAAGTCATTAAAGAAGAAGAATAGTGAAGCTTTGGAAAGAGCTGAAAAGATTAGAGCAGAGCTATTTCCTAATGAAACCTTACAAGAACGCTACCTCAACTTTAGCGTTTTCTATAAAGATATGGGAAACGAGTTTATTCGACAACTTTGGAACGAGTTTGATCCTTTGGTCTTCGAATTTAAAATATTGAAACTACCTACTTCCAACGCTTATTAACTAATTCTTTACAAGTGTTTTTCTATAAATACTTTGACTGTCAGAAAATTGAATGACATAAAATCCAGGTTTCCATTCTATAGTTGATTGTTGAAATGTTTCACCAGTTTGCTGAATTGTAAAATGTTGTATTTCTTTTCCTTCGATTGAAAATACTTTTACATCCGTTTGATTTTCAATACCGGAAATATACAAAATTTCTTCCACAGGATTGGGAAATAAAAATATTTCATCATTTGAAAGATCATCATGGGACAATGCATTTGTACCTGTAAAACCGATACTGGTTATAATGGTCTCATCATTGATGCCTCCATTTACATAGTTTGTATGACGACCGCTATGTTGCAAATCTACTGTCACTACACCTCCAACATAAGCAGACAAATCTTCATTAACTGTAATATATGGGTCGCTATTATGAGTTGTGGCTTGAAAACTTGATCCGAGTTGTTCTCCATTAATTAGAATTCTAAACCAAGAAGTTTGAGGGGTATAATATTGCGACATCTTAAATTGCAAATTCATCATCAAGGTAGTTAAGTCGTTGGCATTGACTCTAAATTTCAATCCAGAAATAAAATCTTGATTTTCATTCCAGGCTTGAGATTCGGTTGAGGCATTTGAACCAAACCAATTCTTGTTGGCATATTTTTGATGTAAACTGATGTTATTATACACCGTATTTAAATATATATCTGAAGATACTTTATAGATGGGCGCAAAATACGAACTAAAATAATTATTGTTAAATGGCTCTGAATAGGGTATGTTAATCAATTGAGGTAAAGTAGAAATAAAGTATTCTTTCCAAGCAGAATGTGTATCGCCACATTTGTTTCTGATATATACTCGATATGCTGTTGCAACCTGTAGTGATTCAAGTGTATAAGGTAAAGTTACCGTTGTCCAATTGTTATCGGATAATTCTGTATTTTGTGGAACAATGGCCAAATCACATATGGTATTACCATTCATAGCTTCAATCTGAATGGAATTTTCATTACTTGTCACTTGATAGTCATTTGAATTTATCAAACAAGTAGCTTCTTTCAATTGAATATCATCTACATAAGCCGTTCGAATCAAAGTGGTTCCCGAAAACTTACTGATGTGCTCCATTTCCAAAGTAATGGTTTGACCGATATACTCTGTTAAATCTAACACAATAGTATCAAAATTTGAATCACCATTTACGTCACTAGTAAAAGTCCATGTTTCCACAAAACCATTTATTTTGACCCTGAAAAAACTTTCAGCTTTTTGTTTCAATTTAAAACTAAAAATAGGCTGAATTGGATTGTTTGTCAAGTCTATTATAAATTGAACGGTACTGAGAAACTCCGTATTGGAATTCCAAATATCAGAACTTGACCATATGTTTGATTGAACCGCATCTAATGCACCTCTGAAAAGCATTCCGTTGTCAGTAGCATCTGCAGCAGCTATATCGGAAACATAAGCTTGTCCCAAATAACCGGTTTTCATATGGTAATTGCGCTCATTATTTCCATCAAAATCAATAGAAGTTGGAATTGAAATAACATTGGGCTTGGTGTCAAAATAAGTACTGGCCAACCGTGGCGGGTAGGTATCACAGTTTGTTTTTACTGCCAGAATATAATGTTCAGCCGGTGTTAAGCCGGTCATGTTTATCACATCTCCATTTACGGTTTCAAATACTTCGGGCATGACGGTATTTAATACGTAAGGCACATAGTGATAGGTAGATACGGCAGCATTTGGCGTTATATTGGCAGTGGCTGTTGTTTGGGCAATATTCGTTACATTACCCGTAAACCCGGGTTGGATACATCTTTCTAAATTGCCGATAAACTGGGTTTTGGGATATGAATTTTCATATAAGGTTCCACCACCACCCGGATTTCCCCACATAGAAATCTTACTTCGTGTAGGTGCATTGTTGAAATTCTCAACTCCGTAAAAGCCGGTTAACGAACTCGAAGTATACCCAATCCCAACTTCAGCTACATCAATAACCAAATTATGAACACCATCATAATAAAAAGGGGAATTAAAAGGAATGATAATCTCCGTAGTATTGCTAGAAAATGTACCATTGAAAACTTCTGTCAAACCTGTAGTAATAAAGGGATCTCCAGATTGAAATTCATATACATCAGTCAAGCCTATTTTAACTATCCATTCGGTTGAATTGGTAAAATTGCTGTTTGAAAAAGCAGTGGTATATCTGATTTCATTAATGGTGCCTCCAAATTGTAATTGGTTGGGATAATAAATAGTTTGGGAATGGGAAAATTCCTGTTGCGGTACGATAGGTTGAACAGTGAAATCTATATTGGCCCCAACAGTTATATTAGTTATGGTTTCAGTTTGAGCCCAAAAGCTTTGATTTAATAAAATAAAAATTACAAATACTACTCTCATATTAGTTTTTTAATTTCAAAATAATGACTTGAACTTTTCTCATTTTATAGATTCGGTTATTTAGTGTATAAAACCCCACAATGGCGACAAATATAATTCTAAAATGAATTTTTATTCGTTTTTAAATTAATAATTATAATAAATTTCAATAAATGAATAAATATTTAATCTTTATTTATTTACAAAAGCATAGGCAATATTTTGTAAATTTGCCCATAAATATTTGAATTATGCTAGAATGGTTTTATAGGTTGTTTTTACCGACTGAAAATCCTGATGTTACACAATCATTGGTAACGATAATGCTGGCAGTAGGCGGTGGAATTTTGTTGGGTAGAATTAAAATTTTTAAAGTATCGTTAGGCGTGTCTGCTGTAATGTTTGTAGGTCTTGTATTGGGACATTACGGCTACAGAATCAATGCAGAAATATTACATTTTATTCGCGATTTTGGGTTGATTCTCTTTGTTTATGGAATTGGGATACAAGTAGGGCCTTCGTTTTTTTCATCTTTTAAAAAAGAAGGTCTCAAACTCAATTTTTTAGCTGTAAGTACGGTGATTTTGGGAGGCCTTGTAACATATGTACTTTTTAGGACAACGGGTCTGGGAATGGAAAATTTAGTCGGAGTGATGTCGGGTTCGGTTACCAATACGCCTGGGTTGGGAGCTGCTAAAAGTACTTTGCAAGAAATTCAACTGCAATTTCCTGAAAAAGTATTTGCCGATCCGGCCATTGCTTATGCCATAACTTATCCATTAGGTGTTTTTGGTATTATTCTAATTATTATTGTAAGTAAACTGGTTTTCAAAATTGATCCTGAAAAAGAAATGCGAAAATTTCGTTTGATGAAAATCAAAAGCGAAGAACCTTTGATAGCCAAAAAATGCCGCATTACCAATCCTGACTTTTTTGATAAGAGTATTTTCCAAACTTTAAAAGAAGTTGGTCACGATGTGATGATTACCCGTTTGAAACACAGTAAAAGCGATGCGGTTTTTTCACCTGCATTAGATAGTCATCTGTTGGAAAAGGATGTCATGATGGTATTCGGAATTGAAAAAGAAGTCGATGGTTTTATTCAAAAAATCGGACGAGAATCTAGTGATTTGTTTATCGAAACAACTAGTGATATTCAGACCAAAAATATCTTTGTTACCAATCCCAAAGCCATTCATAAAAAATTGAGTGAATTGGATTTATATAACAAATACGAATTGAAAGTAACCCGAGTCATAAGAGCCGGAAAAGAAATGTTGGCTCGTCCTTCCTTGGAATTGTTTTACGGAGACAAAATGCATGTGGTAGGTAGCAAAGAAGCGATTGAGGAAGTTGAAGTCATCATTGGAAACTCTGAAAAGAAACTCATGGAACCCGATTTTTTATCTCTTTTCGGAGGTTTGTTGATTGGTGTAATTTTGGGGTCAGTTCCCATTGTGATTCCAACATTACCGGTTCCTATCAAATTGGGTTTTGCGGCTGGTCCACTTCTAGCAGCCTTGCTGATTAGTCGATATGGTGGCATTGGGGTGATCCATTCGTACATAAACAATGGTGCGATTTTCTTTATGAAAGACTTGGGAATTTGTTTGTTTTTTGCGGCAGTCGGTGTTTATGCAGGTGAAGGTTTTTCGGCAAATTTTATCCAATACAATGGATGGATGATGATGTATTATGGAATGTTTATCACATTTGTACCTTTAATTACTTTGGTATTGGTAGGAACCTTTATTTTTAAACTCAATTTTTTACAACTGACAGGCTTGATGAGTGGTACCTATACTGACCCTGCAGCCTTATCCTTTAGTACGGCTTATTTAAATTCTGACGTTC
>Ga0209573_1005157_pt1 | contig 12051 bp, 16 predicted proteins | sample TNRBio252014_DNA_FD_185870 | JGI IMG/M metagenome (GOLD analysis project Ga0209573, IMG submission 185870) | Wastewater treatment Type I Accumulibacter community from EBPR Bioreactor in Madison, WI, USA - TNR Reactor_6/25/2014_ DNA (SPAdes)... | ecosystem: Engineered > Bioreactor > EBPR >...
TCAGGTTAAATGTAGCTTTTTTAATTTCCTCAATAAAAAGATTTTTAATTTTGAAAAACCTCATTGGTACTTGAATACTCCACAACCTGTATAGGGATGCTATATGAAACTATTTGGAGTCCTTATAAAGCAAGGCTCTACAGTTATCGAAGTCGGTGGACACATTGGATTTATTAGTATGTACTTTGCTCAACTTGTTGGACCTAATGGCAAAGTTTATGTTTTTGAGCCTGGTTCGAACAACCAGCCATATATCAGAGAAAACATAGAGTCTGGAATGCCCCCTGGTAAAGGAGGTAAGATTACTTTGATACCAAAAGCCGTAGGCTATGAAAATGGTGAGGCAACACTATATGAAGATTCATTGACTGGTCAAAATAATTCTCTGGTGAAAAACTTTCAAGGCCTAAGAAATAATATTCAGTTTTCTTATGTTGAAAGTGAGGTCAAAGAAAAAACTGTTCCTGTAGTATCGATAGACTCTTTTCTTATGAATAATTCTGTAGATTTTATCAAAATAGATGTTGAGGGTTTTGAATTTAGTGTACTGCGTGGAGCAACCCATGCTATTCAAAATAACTTACCTGTAGTGATGGTTGAGGTTCAGGCAAATGAGAAAGAAATATTTCATTATTTTTCAACAAAAAATTATGTTATGTATAATGATCGATGTGAAAAGCTAATGAACTATAATTCTTTAAAAGGTAATATTTTTTGTATTCACCAATTAAAGCATCAAAGTTTTTTAGAGAAAATATCTGCTTCATAATTACTATGTAGCCTTACTTTATTGGGATCACTATGTCAGATGTTTTGCTTACATACGGATGGGTTCGCTCTTCATATGCCGCCCTGCGTAATTTGAAGAAGCATGGCATTAATGTCTGCGTGTCGGATAGCCAAAAAATTGGTATGTGCCAATTTTCAAGACTAAAAGATAAATTTGAATTATACCCTTCACACTATGTTAACGAGCAGTTATTTATTCGCCGAATAATAGAAATATGTGACACTCACTCAATAAGTGTCATTCTTCCATCTCATAACGAAACAGAAATTCTTGCCCGGCATCGAGACTATCTTCCGACCCAATTGACCTTATTATTACCAAACTCTGAACATTGCTCACTTTTTAACAATAAATCAATAGCCTATGATTATGCTGAGTCCTTGGGCATCCCTGTACCCTCACGCATTAACTACACTAATCCAGACGAATTGTTGCAAAAGATAAGCGAAATTGGTTTAAAGAAAACCGTCATAAAATTGCTGATGGGAAATAGCGCGAAAGGGGTGTTTTATGCAGATAGTCCATCAAATACGAAGAAAATTGTTGAAAGATTAATTGCGGCATATCAATTGACACCTGAGCGTTACCCACAGGTAGAAGAATATGTTCAGGGAGAAGGATGGGGAAATTCAGTACTTTATTGGCGTGGTCAGCGAATTGCTTTTTTCACACATCGGAGGTTAAGAGAAAAAATCAGTACTGGTGGCACAAGCACGCTGCGGGAATCTGCGCAAAATCCATTGATTGAAGAAGCAGCAAAAAATATTTTTGATAAAATTGGCTGGCATGGGCTTGCAATGTGCGAGTTTAAAGTATGCAGTGAAACTGGAAGATTTTGGTTTATCGAAGTAAATCCAAGAATGTGGGGTTCCATCCCACTTGCAATAAGCGCTGGGGTCGAGTTTCCCTATCTAGCTTGGCTATGTGCCATTGAGGGGCCGGATGCCGCTACTAATTACCATGCTAAATGCAGTATCCATTATCCTTGGAGGTCCCGTTGGTTGTTAGGAGATGCTATGGTCGCTACTAAAGAACTGCTTTCAGGAAAAGTTTCTCGTTCAGCAAAAACTCTTTTTGGAACTAATGCCGATTATTTGGATGATTTTTTTTGGGATGATCCACTGGCTTTTTTAGGTCAAGTCTTTTTCTATGGAAAAAATTCGTTGGTAAATCTTAGCCTTAATCCAGCAGAAAAAGGCATGATAGGATGAAAAATATTGTGTTGCTCGACTTTGATGGAACGATAACAGTTCGTGACACAACTCGTTACCTTATTTTCGCCTTGCTCAGGATGCGCCCTTGGCTCATTTTTAGAATTCTAGGACATATTCTTATCTTCTTGTTTAAATCTAATGAACGAATTCAAGAATTAAAAAACCACTGTATTGGCATGCTTCTGAACGGTCTTGATAATGAAAATTTATCTGCTCCTTTAAGTTATTACAGAAAATCTGTTCAAAATTTGTTGCGGCCACGAATTATCGAATTGATACAAGAAAAGGCCAAAAACGGAGATTTAATTTTAGTTATAACAGCTTCGCCCGACTTCGCTGTTCGATATGTATTAAATAATCTTCCCGTTATAGTTATTGGAACAAAGTTTAAGATGAATGAAGAACGATATACTGAAAAGATTGATGGAATATCATGTTACGGCTTAAATAAGCCTAGAGCGATTGCCCAATGGGCCAAGTCCCAAAATTTTGAGGCGCGTTATATCGAAGCGTGGTCAGATGCAGAATCGGATTTACCTATGATGTTGCTCGCTCAGCACAGGTATTGGGTTTGTAAACCGAATAACCTGGATATACTTCAGCAGCTTGATAAAAATGGTGTTTTTCTACAACTTGATTGATTATTGTGGTGAGATCACTGAAACGCCCGAAGTCACCACCCGCTTCGGCCCGGTAATTGAGTGCGTGCCGTCGATCTAAGGGCCGGAGTTTATGTCGCTGCGCCGGTTGGCGTTCGCTGACCATAAAGAGGATCCCCCCATCAATGGCCGGCCTGAAAGCCCTCGTATCCGCCTTGGTCATGCCCTTCCCGATCTTTCTCGGTTTGGTGATGCTCGGCGCGCTGTTGCTGGCGCTGGGTCGCCGGCGGGCGGGCTTGCGAATTGTCGTTGGGGGTGTGCTTTTTCTCGTGCTCGCGTCCTGGTGGCCGGTGGCGGAAGGATTGCTGGCGCCGCTGGAGAACCGCTACCCGCCGGCAACCGACGTGGCGGCGCTCGACGGAGTCACTGCGGTGGTGGTGCTGGGCGGCGGCTGGCAGCCAAAACCGGGGTGGCCGATCAGCTCGCAGCTCAATGAGAGTTCCGCGATCCGCCTGTTCGAGGGCCTGCGGCTGCTGCGCGCCCTGCCCGAAGCGCGCCTGATCGTCAGCGGGGGGAGCCGGCGCGCGGATCGGGCGCCGGTCGCCCAGGGTTATGCCCAGGCGGCGCGGGAACTGGGAGTGCCGGCGGCGCGGATTCTGACCCTGGACACGCCCCTGGATACCGCGCAGGAAGCCTACACGGTGCGGGCGGCGCTGGGGACCGAACCGCGCTTTGTACTGGTAACCTCGGCGGCGCACATGCCCCGCGCGATGCGCCATTTTCAGCGGGTCGGACTCGATCCGATTCCCGCCCCGACCCAGCATCTGACCGGGCGGTCGGAACGCAACAACCTGCTGAATTGGCTGCCATCGTCCGGGGACCTGGGCAAGACCGAGCGGGCCTGGCACGAGTATCTGGGATTGCTAGCGCTGGAGTGGGATCATTGAGGGAATAGGCGAAAACCGAAAGACCATTGAAACCATGATTGAGCTGTTCCGATATCAAAGCGATGACGGTCGAGAGCCGTTTACGGAATGGCTGAACGCTTTGCGCGACAGGGTGGCCCAGGCCCGCATCCGGGTTCGCTTGCGGCAGGTGCAAGCAGGCAACTTGGGTGATGTACAGCCCGTCGGCGCTGGCTATCGCGTATACTACGGTCAGCACGGGAAAACCGTCGTCATCCTGCTCTGCGGCGTAGACAAGTCCAGCCAGACCGCCGATATCCAATGCGCCCAAGCGCTTTGGTCGGAATGGAACGGAGGCAATCATGACCCATCTGAAAGGCGCTATTTCCCACCACGAGCGTGAAATTGCTGAACTGCGCGCTGATCGAGACCTGGCGTCTGAATATCTCAAGGCCGCGATTGAAGCGCTCGACCACCCCGATAGCCGCCCGGCCGCCCGGCCGGCCTACTCGCATTGCGCACCGTGGCGGAAGCGTATGGTGGCCTGAACACAGTCGCGGCTGAAGCCGGCATGACGCACGAATCACTGTCACGCGCGCTCTCCCCGAAAGGCAACCCCACCCTGACCACGCTGCTGGCGGTGCTCAAAACCCTTGGCTTGCGTTTGACCGTTGAGCCGGAGCAACACGCCACCGCCTAGATATGATGTAAGGCCAAAGGCGAAAGAGACAGCATTGATGTTCGACGTCAACATCCGTTTTGCTCCCATCATTGAGTGTGTGCGGTCGATCCATGGGGCCGGATATATCCCCCTCCATCGCCCGGTGTTCGAAGGCAACGAGCGGCAATATCTAGTCGATTGTATCGACTCCAACTTCGTCTCCTCAGTAGGTGCGAAGGTCACCGAGTTCGAGCAACAAGTTGCCGCCTTCACCGGCGCCCAGCACGCGGTGGCGACGGTCAACGGCACGGCGGCCCTGCACGTCGCCCTGCAACTGGCCGGCGTCGGGCGCGACGATGCGGTCATCACCCAGGCGCTGACCTTCATTGCCACCGGCAACGCCATCCACTATTGCGGCGCACACCCCATCTTCGTCGATGTCGACCGCGACACCCTGGGCCTGAGTCCGGATGCCCTGCAGCGCTTTCTCGACCGGCACGCCGAACGCAGCCACGGTCAGGTCCGCCACAAAGCCAGTGGGCGGCGGTTGGCGGCCTGCGTCCCCATGCACACCTTCGGCCTGCCCTGCCGGATCGAGGAGATTGTTGCACTGTGCGATGACTACGGTATTCCGGTGGTCGAAGACGCCGCCGAATCGCTCGGCAGCTTCGTCGGCGACCGCCACACCGGCGGCTTCGGCCGGCTGGGCGTCCTCAGCTTCAACGGCAACAAGATCATCACCACCGGCGGCGGCGGCATGATCCTTACCGACAATGCCGATCTCGCTGCCCGCGCCAAGCACCTCACCACTACCGCCAAGATCCCTCATCCCTGGGAATTCGTTCACGATGAAGTCGGCTACAACTATCGCCTGCCCAACCTCAATGCGGCGCTGGGCTGCGCGCAGATGGAGCGCCTGCCGGAAATGCTGGCGATCAAGGCCGATATCGCCGCCCGCTACGCCGCACGGTTCGCCGAACTCGGCGTTCCCTTCATCCAGGCCCCGCCGGGCGCGACCGCCAATTACTGGCTCAACGCCATCCTGTTCGGCTCGTTGGCCGAGCGCGATGCCTTCCTGGACTACAGCAACGGCCAGGGCGTGATGACGCGGCCAATCTGGCGATTGATGCATCGGCTCGACATGTTCCGGGATTGCCCGCATGATAAGCTGGAAAACTCGCTGTGGCTGGAAGAACGGGTGGTGAATATTCCGTCGAGCGTACCAGACGGCGTGCTCGGAAAAGGGGAATGGCCAAAACATCAGGGGACCGATTATTAGCTTTCCACCTTGGAACTGGACAGAATTTAACCTCAAGCCTTTGTTTATGAACTTAAAACTTAAAAATTAAAACTCCCTATGAACATCCTGCACCTGATCGGCCGCGACCGGCCGCTATTCGACGTTGACCTTGCCCGTCACGAGACCGAATTATCGGAACGGGTGGCGGCCAGTCGCTTTCTGGTCATCGGCGGCGCTGGCTCCATCGGCCAGGCGGTGACCCGCGAGATTTTCAAGCGCCAGCCGCGCGTCCTGCATGTGGTGGATATCAGCGAAAACAATATGGTCGAACTGGTGCGCGATATCCGTAGCACTCTGGGCTATATCGACGGCGATTTCCGCACCTTCGCCATCGACTGCGGCTCCCGCGAATTCCAGGCGCTGCTGCGCTGGAGCGGCGGCTACGACTATGTACTGAATCTCTCGGCGCTCAAACATGTGCGCAGCGAGAAAGACCCTTTCACGCTCATGCGGATGATCGAGGTCAATATTCTGAACACCATTCACACCGTGGAGCAGGCCCGGGCCGGTGGCGCGGCCAAGTATTTCTGCGTCTCTACCGATAAGGCCGCCAACCCGGCTAACCTGATGGGCGCCAGCAAGCGGATCATGGAAATGTTCCTGATGCCGGCCAGCCGGGAACTGCCCATCTCCACCGCCCGCTTCGCCAACGTGGCCTTTTCCGACGGCAGCCTGCTGCACGGCTTCAACCAGCGTTTCGCCAAGCGTCAGCCGATTTCCGCGCCCCACGACGTGCGGCGCTACTTCATTACCCCACAGGAGTCCGGCGAGCTGTGTCTGCTATCCTGCCTGCTGGGCGAAAACCGCGACATCTTTTTTCCCAAGCTCAGCGAGCAACTCGATCAACTCACCTTCTCGGCGATCGCAGTCCGCTACCTGGCTGAACTCGGATTCGAGGCGCACGAATGCGCGTCCGAGGACGAAGCGCGCCATTGCGCTCCGGAACTGATTGCCCGCAAACAGTGGCCGTGCTACTTTTTCGCCAGCGACACCACCGGCGAAAAGGACTTCGAGGAGTTTTATACAGACGCGGAAACGCTGGACATGGCGCGTTTTGCCAGTATCGGCGTCATCAAAAACCCACCGGTTGATGATGAGGCCAAACTTCACACTTTTCTGAACACAGTTTCGGCCCTACAAGAACGCGGCGTCTGGGATCGGCAGGATCTGGTAAGGCTCTTTCATGAGATGCTGCCAGATTTTGGGCACAAGGAAACCGGCAAATATCTGGACGACAAGATGTAGGCAGGCGAAAGGCCAAATAACCCATCGACTCTGGTTTGAGGTTCGGGTAACAGGGGGTAACATGGAAAAAATAGACACAACGCGCCTGCTCGATATCGTGCTTTCCACGATATTCATCTCCTGGGTGCTGCCGCTCTGGATTATCGTTATTCCCATATTGCGACTGACCGGCGAAGGTGAAGTTTTTTATCGCCAACCCCGCGTGGGCAAAAACGGCAAACAGTTTAATCTGCTCAAGTTTGCCACCATGCTCAAGAACAGCCCGAATCTGGGCACGGGCGAGTTAACCGTCCACAATGACCCTCGCGTATTGCCGATCGGGCGGTTCCTGCGCAAGAGCAAAATTAACGAATTGCCGCAACTGATCAACGTGTTGCTCGGCGACATGAGCATCGTCGGTCCCCGGCCGCAGACACCGCGCTGTTTTGCGGCGTTTCCGCAAGAGGCGCAAAATCGGATTATGCAGGTCCGTCCTGGCTTGTCAGGAATCGGCTCGATTCTCTTTCGCGGCGAGGAAAAATTGCTTCAGCACGCGGCTAACCCGGAAACTTTCTATGATCAGATCATCATGCCCTATAAGGGCGAGATCGAGCAGTGGTACATCGATCGCCCAACAATGAAAAACTATTTTCTCGTGATTATTACGACCATCTGGATCATCCTGTTCCCGAAAAGCAGGATCGCCTGGAAATTGTTTAAAGGATTGCCCGCGCCTCCGGCGGAGTTGGCAACTTTTCTTTAGGGCGGCGCTCGATGGCGCCCGCCGTCTCTCTTTCCATAGCCTGCCGCCACACCCAGTCCTCGATACCGTTATCCGGCCGATACTCCGCTACCGTTTCCCGCAGGATCGCCCGCACCGCCGGATAATCGAGATGGCGCGAGGCGGTTTGCAGTCGAGCCAGACGCTCGCGCACGACCGGCCACGGCAAGGCCCGTTCGCGGGCGCGGCGGATCATGGGATGCTCGGTCGGTTGATCGTCGGCGCCGATCAGCAGTTCCTCGCGCAGTTTTTCGCCGCCGCGCAGGCCCGTGAATTCGATCGTGATATCGCCATCGGGATGGTCGTCGTCGCACACCGTCAGCCCGGACAGGCGGATCATTCGCTGAGCCAGGTCGAAAATCTGCACCGGCTCGCCCATGTCCAGCAGAAACACATCGCCGCCCTGAGCCAGGGCGCTGGCCTGGATGACCAGTTGCGCGGCTTCGGGGATGGTCATGAAATACCGCTCTACCTCGGGATGAGTCACGGTTACGGGTCCACCTCGGCGAATCTGTTCGCGGAACAGCGGCGCCACCGAGCCGGAGGAATCCAGCACGTTGCCGAACCGCACCATGCACAAGCAGGTAGCGACGCCTTCGTTCGCCAGCCCCTGCAGGATCAGCTCGGCCAGCCGTTTGGTTGCGCCCATCACGCTGGTAGGCCGCACCGCCTTGTCGGTGGATACCAGGACGAAGGTTTCGACGCCGGCGGCAATGGCGGCCTCGGCGGCGTACCGGGTGCCAAAAACATTGTTTTGCACCCCCTCGATGGGATTGCATTCGACGATGGGGACGTGCTTGTAGGCGGCAGCGTGATAGACGGTTTCGACCTGAAACTGCTCCATCGCCACCTGCAAGCGTCGGCGATGGCTCACCGATCCAAGCAGCGGAATCAGTTCGATACTCCCCTCTCCTTTGGCGGGACCGGAGGTGGACGAGGTGAGGCATTGGGATTGTTCCATGTTAGCCAGCATGGCGCGCAGCTCCTGGTCGATGGCGTACAGAGCGTATTCGGAACGTTCGAATAGCACCAATCGACACGGCCGCAGCGACAGAATTTGCCGGCATAATTCGGCCCCAATCGAGCCGCCGGCGCCTGTGACCATCACGGATTGATCTCTCACCCGCGCCTGCAGCAGGGTTTCGTTGGGCTGGACCAGATCGCGGCCGAGAATGTCGACGACGTCGATCTCGCGGAATTCGTCGATGCGCCGGGCGCCGCTGGTCAATTCCGCCAGCGTAGGCAGATCCATGACCCGCACCGGCAATCGGGCCAGAGACTCGAGGATGTCCCGGCGACAGCGGTGCGACGTTGAAGGTAAGGCCAGCAGGATTAATTGAGTTTTGTATTTGGCAATCAGCCGCGGCAGCTTAACCGGCGCCCGAACCTTGAGGCCGCACACCACACTACCCCACAGCCGGGGGTTGTCATCCACGAACGCTACGGGTTCGAATTCGGCGCTGTAGCGCAGCGCGTTGACCAGTTGGGCGCCTGCTTCGCCAGCGCCATAAATTATCACCGGCGCGCGAACGTGGCCCGGCTGAAACCGCCGGCGCAGCCCGCGACGCAACAGCAAGCGGCTACCGCCCACCAGCGCCACCAGGATCAGCCAGCAGATCGGCCAAAACGAGCGTAGCCACAATCCATCGCCCAGTAATACCCAAATGGCCATCATCAGCAGGATGCTCGCACTGACAGCCAAAACGATGGTATACAATAAACTTTCATCGGCGTAGCGCAGGATCGGTCGGTACACGCCGATCACCGTGAAAGTGGGGATGACCACGATGACCGCCAGCGGAAACAACCAAGCCACGTTCCGTAACAGATCCGGCCATATCTCGCCACGACGAATCGCAAAGGCTGCCCAGACGGCGATCAGCACGGCCAGTATGTCAACGGCGATCAGCAGGGCGCGGCGCACAGAGGGGGGGAGATTGAACAAAGATTCAAGCTTCATGGAGCGGATGTTGGAAGATTGGAGGCGTAAGGACAGCGCACTAAGGGAAAAGACCCGGTAGAATAGGCTATCCAAATAGTAGCCTACAAAACTTCTCGAGTCCGACTGATGACCCACGATCTACTCGACTACGTCCTCGACGCTTTCAAAACCCACGGCCACGCGCCTGACCTGCACGGCGCTATCACCAGATTGCCCGGCGAAGCATTCATCACCCTGACGGTTTCCGAACCCACCCCCGCCCTGCACGAACTGGCCCGCGCGATGGAAAGCGAATTCGATGAACTGGGGCAAAGCGTTCACATCCAGGTGCGGCGTCCGGCTCGGAGTCTGTGGGGCTGGCTAGCGCGCTGGGGCCGCCATCTGCCGGGCTGCCGTTGAGCGAAATCCCCCGTTGCGCGGAGCGTTTCAAACCCCCCGCATGGAGCGGCTTTGCACCTCCCAAGTCACGCTCCTGACGATCTCATCGATGAGCCAGTTCGTCGTCGCTTCGCCGGGCCTCGTCTGTGCTTTTTCCGCCAGCGCCGCCAGATCATAGGGTCGGGTGCGCAAGGCTTGGATCAGCGGTCGCAGGTGCGCCCAGGGCCGGTTGAAAGTGAACAGGGACTTGAGAATACCCAAGGGATTCAATACGGGCACAGCGATACTCCTCTACAGCGGCGATCCGGTGGGTCTTGTCCGTTGAGCGTGAGCGTCAAACCCGTCCGCTGGAACGATCAAATCGGTTTGAATTCTTTGGCAGAACGGGGTGGTTCCATGTCAATCATCGCGGCATCATCTGCCTTCTCCAGTTCACGGATCACCAGCGTGAACATAAAAAGAATCACGCCTACGCCGCTCACCAGCCCCAATAACAGACTGACCCACCCATAAAACCCCAGATAAACCCAACATCCCCCACTGACCAAGAGCACCGTACCCAGGATTAGAGCAGGGAAAAACATTTTGTACAGCAGATCATCCCATTTTAAATCGGTGCTGACCTGATCATGGGTAGGATGACAGTGCTTCATGAAGAACTCTCCTGGGTCTATAATCGGGCAGAATCTGGATCAGATTGTAGCACCCGAAATCAAGATGATCGTACACCGCATCGTTGTTATCGGCTTTCTGATCCCAACATGTTGAGCCACAATTCGGTGTGATGCACTGTGGTGTTAGATGTTGCAGTGCTCAAGCGTGCGGCCCGACCTACTGAGAAACTGGCTAGCGCCGACCGAGTGGCAATCTGGTTCAGGCTGCGCTTGCCCGGCGCCCGACCGCCAGCAACTTCTCGCCGTCCGGCCGCAGTTCGCCCTTCGGGCCGACGTGGCGGTAGAGGGTTTGCCGGGTGACGCCCAGCTCCCGGCACAGCGCGCCGACATGGGTTTCCGGCTGACCCATCGCCGCTTGAGCGAGTCGCAGCTTGGCGGTCGTCATCACATAGGGACGCCCGCCGTTGCGGCCTCGCGCTCGCGCGGCGGTCAACCCCGCTTTCGTGCGTTCCGCGATCAACTCGCGCTCGAATTCCGCCAGCGCGGCGAAGATGCCGAACACCAGCTTGCCCGCCGGGGTGGTGGTATCCACCGCTGCGCCATGGCCGGTCAATACTTTCAGGCCGACGCCGCGCTGAGTCAGATCGTGGACGGTGTTGACCAAGTGGCGCAGGTTTCGACCCAGCCGATCCAGCTTCCACACCACCAGCACGTCACCCTTGCGCAGCGCCTTGAGGCAGGCCAGCAGGCCGGGCCGGTCGTCCTTGGTTCCCGAGGCGAGGTCTTCGTAGCAGTGTTCCAGAGGCACCCCCGCCGCTTGCAGGGCGTCGCGCTGGAGATCGGTGGTCTGCGATCCGTCCGCCTTCGAGACCCGCAGGTAGCCCAGTCGCATAAAAACGCCTCTCATCAGGAATCGTCACTTGGTCACGTAAACGGCCGTTTGAGTGACCGCCGGCAAAAACGGTCGCGCGCGGCCAAAAACGGTCACTTAACCGGTCATTCATACTACGCTCCGCAAAGGTTAACATCAAGCGGTTAAATGACCGACCGGCGGTGCCGAGCCCACTCGCGACGGTGGGGAGACCCATACCAACAACGCCTTTGATCAAGCCTGCGGCGACGAACGTCAGGCTGACCCCGATGATGATTGTGGTGGGGGTCTGCGCGGGCTCAAGGGTGGCGAAGTCGCGTTCGACGAGGCGTATAATCGCTCTATCGAAAATTGCAACCGTGTCGTTGGAGGCCGCCGTGGAAGGGATCGACCGAGACGCTTTGAGGCCGCTGGCGAGCAAGTACATCTGGTGGAAAACGCCCGAGGAGGCGCTCGTCCTCCCAGATCGCGTGATCGCCCAGGTGATGAACATCGGGGATTACGACGATGTTCAAGCGCTCGTCCGGCAGGTGGGCGATGCAGTGTTGCGGCAGGTCCTCACTCATGCCGAAGCGGGACAGTTCACGGCGCGGTCGTGGGCCTACTGGCATTATCGGCTCGACCTTGCCCGCATCGGGCACGTTCCCGCCCTTGCGGTGTGGCGCTTTGCATGACCACGGACGCGCCCGCCACCCGCCGCCGCCCGCGCTCGCTGCAAGAGGTCCTGCGGTGGGGCCAGCAATCCGGCGACACGGACAGCTTCTTGCGAGAG
>Ga0209573_1005158_pt1 | contig 12050 bp, 9 predicted proteins | sample TNRBio252014_DNA_FD_185870 | JGI IMG/M metagenome (GOLD analysis project Ga0209573, IMG submission 185870) | Wastewater treatment Type I Accumulibacter community from EBPR Bioreactor in Madison, WI, USA - TNR Reactor_6/25/2014_ DNA (SPAdes)... | ecosystem: Engineered > Bioreactor > EBPR >...
ACAACCAGGCGCTCCTCGACGCCTTCGGCGAGGGGCGCTGGAGCGCCTACCTGCCTCCGTTCACGCGCCTGGCCGGCAGGCGCCCCGGCCTTCCCGCCTCGCTCGACTTCTTCGGCGTGAACTACTACTCGCGCCTGCACCTGCGGTTTCTCGGCGACGGCGGGCGCATCGGCTCCTTCGCCTACCGCGACCCGCTCGGTCGCGGCCTCACCGACAACGGCTGGGAGGTCGTCCCGGAGGCGTTCCTCCCGCTGCTGCGACAGGCGGCCTCCCTCGGAAAGCCGCTCCTCGTCACCGAGAACGGTCTCGCCGACGCCGCCGACACGAAGCGGGCCGCGTACCTCGAGTCCCACGTCGCCGTTCTGGCGGCGGCCGAGGCCGAAGGCCTCCCCGTCCACGGCTACCTCCACTGGTCCCTCGTCGACAACTACGAGTGGCTCGACGGGTGGGAGCCTCGCTTCGGCCTCCTCGAGCTCGACCGCGAGACCCTCGCCCGACGGGAGCGCCCGTCGGCCCGGATCTTTCGCCGCCTCGCATCCGGCTACCTGGGACCCGCTTTCGTCCCTGCGGGGCCGCTGATTTAACAGCCCCGTAACCGCCCCCACACGCCGCCCTCAGCTTCCGGGCCGATCGTCGGGTTCCGAAAAGGGGGAATTCGGAATGCTGCTCGGCGACTTCCACATCCACACGACGTGGTCGGACGGCCGGCATTCGCTGCCGGAGGTCATCGACCTCTTCGGCCGCTCAGGGCACGACGTCATCGCCATCACCGACCACGTCGTCAACTCCGATTCCTTCCTCGGAAAGGCCGCCCACCGGCTGCGGCTCTCCGTGACGAAGGAGAAGTGGGACGCTTACCGCGCCGAGATCGAGCGGGAGGCGCGCCGCGCCTGGGACACCTACCGGATGCTCGTCCTCCCCGGCGTCGAGCTGACGCGGAACGGCTTTACGGGCGGCAAGTCGGCGCACGCCCTCGCCCTCGGCCTCGACGACTTCGTCTCCGCCGACGGACGGGTCGAAGAGATGCTGACCCGCGCCCGCGACGCCGGAGCCATCACCGTCGCCTGTCACCCGAACGAGCAGTCGGACTGGTTCGCCAACACGTTCTACCTCTGGAACCGCAAGGACGACGTCAAGGGCCTCGTCCACCTCTGGGAGCTCGCCTGCCGGTGGGATCTCTTCCCCCAGGTCGGCAAGGCGGGATTCGCCTTCCTCGGCAACAGCGACTTCCACCGCGCCCCGCACCTGTGGGCCTGGAAGACGCTCCTGGACTGCGAGAAGCGCCCGGAGGCGGTCCTCTCCGCGCTCCGGAAGGGGAAGGGACTCGGCCTGACGCGTCTCCTCGCCCCCGCCCATGCCCCCGTGCCGCACCACGACCCCGAGCCGTGCGAGGGCCTCCCCGGCTTCGCGGGGGCCTCGGCATGACGCCCGCCGCCCTCCTCCTCGCCGCTTTCGCCCTCGCGGGCCTCGTCATCTCCACGCTGCCGGTCTTTCTCCTCTCGCGCCTGAAGCGGAGCCACCGCCCTTTCCAAAGAGGCCCGCGAGCGCGGGCCGGTCGACCTTCTTTCCCGCCGGCCGCTTCCACGGCGGCCCGACTGCGGCTCTCCATCCTTAAGCCCCTCCGCGGACTGGACGACGGTCTCGAGGAGAACCTCGCGTCTTTCGCCGCCCTGAGCTGCGTCGAGTACGAGGTCGTCCTCTCCGTCGCCGACCCGAAGGACCCCGCCCTCGACGCCGTCGCGCGCGTGAGAGAGCGCTACCCCGACGCCCCGTTCGTCCTCGTCGTCGGCGGCGTGCCAGCCGGGCGCATCGGAAACCCGAAGGTCGAGCGGCTCGTCGCGGCGGCGCGCGTCGCCCGCGGAGACGTCTTCCTCGTCTCCGACTCCAACGTCCGCGTCGCCCCCGACGACGTCGCGCGGACCGTCGCCCTCTTCGACGACCCGTCCGTAGGCTGCGTATCGAACCTCTTCGTCGGCGCGGGCGCGCGCGACTTCGGCGCGATCGTCGAGAGCCTCCACCTCCTGACGTTCGTGGTGCCGGGTAACGTTCTTGCCGCCTGGAACGGGACGCCGTGTGTCGTCGGCAAGTCGATGGCCCTTCCGCGTCACATTCACGACCTCATCGGTGGCTTCGCCGCGTTCGGAGAGTTCCTGGCCGAGGACCAGGCCATCGGCCTCGCCGTCCGCGACGCGGGCTACCGCGTCGTCCTCTCCCCGGTCGTCGTCTCCAACGTCATCGAGCGCCGGACTCTCGGGCGCGCTCTCGACCGCCAGGTGCGCTGGGGGAAGATCCGCTACGCCTTCTCGAAGTCCCTCTTCGCGGGCGAGCTGCTGATGAATCCTTTCCCCGTCGCGCTCCTGGCCGCACTCCTCGCCGTTCCGGGAGGCTCGCCGTGGGCTGGGGCGGTCTCATCCATCGCCCTCGTCTCCCCGCTCCTCCGTATTCTCCAGGCGAGCCTCCTGGGACGGATCTGTGGCTCGCCCCTGGGCCCCGTCGAACTCCTGGCGATGCCGCTCAAGGACCTTCTCCAGATCGCGACCCAGGTCGTCCCCTTCGTCTCGAAGGAGGTCGTCTGGCACGGCCACCGGGTGCGGATCGGGCCCTGCACCGTCCTCTCAGCTTCCTTCACGCCCTCTTCACGGGCGGCGTCGACCCCGCTGTAGCTGGAGACGGAGACGATGAAGGATCCGCGCACCCCACTCGTCGTGTTTCTTCATGGGCAAACGGGCCGTCCATCCGACTTCGACGCCATCGCCGGCCGGCTTCCCGAGCGATTCCCGGTTCTCGCGCCGTGCCTGCATCTCGGCCAGGGCGACGCCGGGTCGGCGATCGACCTCGCGGACCGGCTCGACGAGGAGGTAGGAGGGGAGACGCGAGGGCTCGTACTCGTCGGCAGCTCCCTCGGCTGCACAGTTGCTCTGGCCTGGGCCGCACGCCGCGGCAGACGAGTCCGCGGCCTCGTCCTCTCGGGCTGCCCGGATGTGAACGAGGGGCGCGGCCCCGACGCCATCGGAAGCGTCAGGGCGCCGGTTCTCCTGCTCTGGGGAACGGAGGACCGGGTCACGCCTTCCCAGATCGGGCATCGCCTTCGAGACCGCCTCCCCGGCGCTCGCCTCCTTTTCGTCCTCGAGGCGGGTCACGAGCCGGCGATCGACCGGCCCTCCGTCTTTGCCTTTCACCTTTCGTCTTTCCTGAATGACCTGGCGCCTCTCTCGGTTCCACCGCGCAGGTTCGTCGACGAGGCGGCCTGAGCGGATCGGGGACCGAGGGTGGCGCGGAGAGCGATGGGTCCTGAAGACGACGAGGCCCCCGGCGCCAGGAGCGCCGGGGGCCTTCAGGCCTTTCCGGGATCGGGCTCTAGAAGGAGATCTGGGCTCCGAGGACGAACTGGTTGTACTTCTCGTCGGAGACGTTGTTGACCTTGCGGCCCTTCTGCTCGACGCCGTACCACTCGGCCTTCAGGTTCACGTTCTTTCCCATGATCATGTAGTGGAAGCCGCCCGTGATGATCGTGAGATCGTCGTTCGCGACGTCCGTGTTGGGGTCGTACTCCTCGTAGCGGACCCCGACGCGGTACTTCTTCGCGAACGTGTAGAGGCTCGACACGTAGAAGCCTTCGCGGTCGATCTCGGTTCCGTTCGTCTGACCGTCCGTCGCCATGCCGTACTCGGCGCGGAACATCAGGGGGAGCGTCTCGGTGCCGTCCCAGCGGAAGTGGGCGCCGAGGCGGTCGCGCTTCAAGGCGGCCGTCCCCTGGTTGCCCGTGCCGCCGGAGACGCCGAGGACCATCGTCTTCGTGGGCTTCACGTCGAAGCGCCCGGCATAGAAGAGGCGGTCGGAGGTGCCGTCCACGTTCGACGGGAGGCCGCTCGTGATGGACGCCTGCGCGCCGAACATCGAACCGTAGTCGCCCTTGTAGAAGAAGCCCATCTGGCGCTGGTCGCCGATGATCCTGGCGATCCGGGAGCGCTCGATGAAGTCGATCTCGGAGGAGGACCGCAGCCCCTCCTCGGTGATGGCGATCTTCTTCTGGCCGAGCGTGAACTGGTGCCCCTTCAGGCCGAGGTAGGTGATCCCGAAGTCCTGGATGACCTTCCCGTCGCTGCCGGCCGTGACGGTGGGGTTCTTCGTCGGGTCGATCATGACCTCGTAGCCCCAGTCCTTGTTGACCTTGCCGGAGAGCTTGATTTCGGCGCGGCGCAGGCGGAACGTGTTCACGCCGGTCGGGTTGCCGAGGTACGAGGTCCCGGTGGCCTGCACGGAGTCGTCGCCGTAGAACCAGCCCTGGAGGAGGAGGCCGAACTTCAGGTCGCCGTCACCGACCTTGAGGGAGGTCGGGGGCGGGAAAGTGGGCGCCTTCGGCGCGGTGTACTTCCGGACCTCGGCGTCCTTGCCGTGCTTGAAGTTGTAGAGGTCGAGGGCGACTTCGTTGTCGAAGACCATCGTCTCGCCGTTCGGCCCGTAGTTGATCTTCGTGATCGACTTGCCGAGCTCCCCGGAGCCTTCCCAGGCCTTGAACTCGTTCGGATCGTTGAAGACGTAGATCCGGCCGTCCTTGGGAACCTCCTTGTACCAGAGGAGGTTCACCTGGGCCTGGGCGGCGCCAGCGAGAAGCAGGAGGCCTGCGAGGGCGAATCCCATGATGTGTCGAAGCTTGAACGGGTGCATTCCGTCTCTCCTTTCAGATCGTTACAAACCGGGGGGAGTCTCGGAGGGCCGCCGGAGGGCAGGGTTCAGGCGAAGTAAAGGGGGTGTAAAGAGAGGAACCCTCGGCCTGGCCCGCGGCGTGCCCCTTCACGCAGATTTAACCTGGGCCTAACAGTGTCCCGGCTGTCCTCGGGAAGACTCGCCGCCGTATTCGGATTCCCGAAGGAGGAACAGAATGAAGAAGATCGCCCCCGCAATCCTCGCCGCCACGCTTCTGGCCGGGTCGGCCGCTGGCCAGACCGTCCAGGTGGATCCCGCCATCCAGCCGTACAAGCCGGTCTCCGGTGTCTCGGGCAACCTGAGCTCCATCGGCTCGGACACCCTCAACAACCTGATGACGCTCTGGGCCGAGAAGTTCAACAAGATGTACCCGAACGTGAAGATCCAGATCGAGGGGAAGGGCTCCTCGACGGCGCCGCCGGCGCTCATCTCGGCCACGGCCCAGCTCGGCCCGATGTCGCGTGCCATGAAGGGGAGCGAGATCGACGAGTTCGAGAAGAAGTACGGCTACAAGCCGACCCAGGTGCGGGTCGCCGTGGACGCCCTCGCCGTCTTCGTGAACAAGGACAACCCGATCGCCTGCATGACGATGCAGCAGGTCGACGCCGCCTTCTCGAAGTCCCGTCGGGCCGGCAGCAAGGAGAACGTCAAGACCTGGGGTCAGCTCGGCCTCACGGGCGACTGGGCCAGCCGCCCCGTCAGCCTCTTCGGCCGCAACTCGGCCTCCGGCACCTACGGGTTCTTCAAGGAGGTCACCCTGAAGAACGGAGACTACAAGGACGAGGTGAAGGAGCAGCCCGGCTCGGCGTCCGTCGTCCAGGGGGTCACCGTCGACCGCTTCGCGATGGGCTACTCCGGCATCGGCTACGCGACGGCCGGGGTCAAGGCTCTTCCGCTCGCGGCCAAGCAGGGGGACAAGTGCCACCCCGCGACTCCCGAGGAAGCCTACGCCGGGACCTATCCTCTCTCCCGCTTCCTGTATGTCTACGTCAACCGCGCCCCCGGCAAGCCGCTCGACCCGATCGTCGGAGAGTTCCTGAAGCTCGTCCTCTCGCGTGAGGGCCAGGAGGTCGTCGTCAAGGACGGCTACTTCCCGCTGCCCGGCAAGATCGAGCAGGAAGAGCTCGCCAAGCTCCTCAAGTAGGACGCGGGCGCCATGTCCTCCACGCTCGAGAGCGCGTCCCCGGGCGATCCGGCGGCGCCGCCGGCCCGAAGGGCTGCCGCCCGGCCATTGAGCCGCCGGTTCCTCGCCGACCGGCTCGCCACCCGCTTCGTCACACTCTCGGGCGTCATCATCATCGCCGCGATCCTGGCCATTCTCTTCGTGATCGTGGCGGTGGTCTGGCCCCTTCTCAGGCCCTCAACGGCCACCTCCGTACCGGCCGGCGCCCTGCCGGCCGGCACGGTTCCGCTGGCGCTGGCCGTCGACGAGTACCGGGAGGAGGCGTTCGTCGCCACGAAGGGCGGCCTCCTGCTCCTGCCGGTGGCGGGCGGCGAGGCAACCGTCGCCCAGCTGCCGGAGATCGGTGCGGCCACGGTCGTCAAGGCCGTCGCACCGGAGCCGGAGCTGATCGTTCTCGGCCTGTCCGACGGCCGCCTCTACCCTGTCGAGGTTTCGACGGAAGTCGTGTACGAGGAGGGAAAGAGGCGCGTCACGCCGTCCGTCCGTCCCGGATCTCTCGTGACGGTCGATCCGGAAGGCAAGCCAGCCGGGGTCTTCAAGTACGTCCGAGGCCCCGACGGCCCGATCGCCCTCGTCGCGACCGGTCCCCGTCAGCTGACTCTCGTCCGGGTCGTCGAGAAGACGAACATGATGGGAGAGACGACGCGCGAGGAATCGCGCATTCTGCTTCCCGTCGAGGCGAAGGGCGAGGTGACGTCGCTGGCCCTCGACGTCCGCGGCCAGGACATCTTCGCCGGCACCTCGGGCGGGGAGATCGTCCGGTTCGACCTTCGCGACGAAGCAAACCCGAAACAGGAGGAGACCGTCACCGCCAGCGCATCGGGAGCTGCGCTCACGGTTCTGGGCTTCCTGAACGGCGACCGGACGCTCATCTCCGGAGACGCTGCCGGTCGCGTCGCCTCCTGGCAGGTGATCCAGGCGGAAACCGGCGATTCGCGGCGGATGGCGAGGATTCACGAGTTTCGCCCGCACGGGGCAGCCGTAACGGGGTTCTCGGCCTCGCGGCGGGACAAGGGCTTCGTGACGGGAGACGCCGCCGGAGGCGTCGAGGTGCACTACGCCACGACCGGCAAGTCCCTCCTGTCGCTCGAAGCGGGGAAGGCGCCTCTCGGCGCCGTCGTCTTCGCGCCGAAAGCCGATGCCGTCCTCGCGGCCTCGGTGGACGGGCGGCTCCACCAGTTCACGCTCCGGAACCCTCACCCCGAGGTGTCCTGGAACGCGCTCTTCGGGAGGGTCTGGTACGAGGGGTACACGAAGCCCGACTTCGTCTGGCAGTCGACGGGCGGAACCGACGACTTCGAAGCCAAGTTCAGCCTGACGCCTCTCATCTACGGAACGCTCAAGGGGACGTTCTACGCCCTCATCCTCGCGATTCCGATCGCCCTCGCCGGCGCTCTCTACACCGCGCAGTTCATGCACCCGAACCTGAGGTCGGTCGTCAAGCCGGTCGTCGAGGTGATGGCTGCGCTCCCGAGCGTCGTCCTCGGCTTCATCGCCGGGCTCTGGCTCGCGCCGATGCTCGAGAGAATCGTCCCGGGCGTCCTCCTCATGCCCGTGGTCATCACGAGCCTCGCGGTCCTGGGCGCGGCGGCGTGGTCGAAGCTGCCGTCGCGCGTCCGGGCGCGGATTCCCAACGGGTGGGAGGCCGTGCTGCTCGTTCCGCTCGTCGTGGGAGGCGGGGCGCTCTCGATCTGGCTCGGATTCCAGGTCGAGCGGTTCTTCCTCGCGAGCGACTACCGGCATTTCCTCCTGACGGCCCTCGGGCTGACCTACGACCAGCGCAACTCCCTCGTCGTCGGCATTGCGATGGGGTTCGCCGTCATCCCGATCATCTTCACGGTCGCCGAGGACTCCCTCTCCAGCGTCCCGACGGGCCTGGCGGCGGGTTCGCTCGCCCTCGGCGCCACGCGCTGGCAGACGGCGATGAGGACCGTCCTCCCGACGGCGTCGCCCGGGATCTTCTCCGCCGTGATGATCGGGTTCGGACGGGCCGTGGGCGAGACGATGATCGTCCTGATGGCCACCGGGAACACTCCCGTGATGGAAGCGTCGATCTTCAACGGCTTCCGCGCCCTCTCCGCCAACATCGCCGTGGAGCTGCCCGAGGCCCCGGAGGGCGGGACGCTCTTCCGCATCCTGTTCCTGGCGGCCCTCCTCCTCTTCCTGATGACGTTCGTCGTCAACACGGCGGCCGAGCTGGTGCGCCTGCGCCTCCGGAAGAAGTACAGGACGTTCGAATGAGCAACGACGCCCGTCCGGGCCTGGCGCGCAAGGCCGGACTCTTCCAGAGCGGCGAGCCGTTCATCTGGGCCACCGGCAGCGGCCTGGCCGCCGCGGTGCTGATGGTCGCGGGCCTCCTCTGGCTCATCATGGCCAACGGCCTCGGTTTCTTCTGGCCGGCGGACATCTCCCAGTACACGCTTTCCGACGGCCGGGCCGTGGCCGGCCCGCTCGCGGCGCGGGAGCGGATTCCGGATCCGGGCGCGGCCGCAGGCACCGAGCCCCGCTGGCGGATCAAGGTGAAGCAGGGGAACCGGGACGTCACTGGCGAGGATTTCGTCTGGATCGACGTGTCCGCGATCCGGTCGACCACGAAGCCCGCCGACGTCATCGCCTTCGAGCGGCGCGAGTGGGGGGCCTTCTACGGCTGGGTGAAGGAAGTCCGCGACGGCGAGAGCGTCGTCGCTTCGGGGCGCGACGCGTCGTGGAAGGTGCTGAACGCCCTCCTCCCGAAGGCGCTCGACGTCTACGAGGAGGCGCTCACGCTCGAGAAGGACCGGATCGGAGAGGTCAACTTCGAGAAGGAGAAGCTCCGCCTGGCCCGGAAGAAGCTGGAGCTGAAGGGCGTCTCGTCGGGGCCGGAGGTCGAGGCGCTCGCGGCGAAGGAGTCGAAGCTCCAGGCCGAGTACGACCGGCTTCTCGCCCAGCTGCAGACCGTGCGGTCCCGGGTCACGGCCGTCCTCGTCCTGGAGACGGCGGGAGGCCAGGAGAAGGAGCTCTCCCTCGTCCAGGTCGTCCGGGCTGATCGCCCCAACGAGATGGGCTGGTTCACGAAGGCGGGACGTTACGCAGCGAACGTCTGGGCGTTCGTCTCGGAGGACCCGCGCGAGTCGAACACCGAAGGGGGGGTCTTCCCGGCCATCTTCGGCACGGTCCTCATGGTCCTCATCATGAGCGTCGTCGTGACGCCGCTCGGGGTCCTGACGGCCTTCTACCTGCGCGAGTACGCGAAACAGGGGCCTGTCGTCAGCGCCGTGCGGATCGCCGTGAACAACCTCGCGGGGGTCCCGTCGATCGTCTACGGGGTCTTCGGCCTCGGCTTCTTCATCTACTTCCTCGGCGGGTCGATCGACCGGCTCTTCTTCTCCGAGGCGCTTCCGACGCCGACCTGGGGCACGGGAGGAATTCTCTGGGCCTCGCTGACCCTGTCGCTCCTGACCGTCCCGGTCGTCATCGTCTCGGCGGAGGAAGGCCTCGCGGCCATTCCCCGCGGCATGCGCGAGGCCTCCCTCGCGCTCGGGGCGACGAAGTTCGAGACGATGTGGCGGGTCGTCCTCCCGGCCGTCATGCCGTCGATCCTCACGGGCCTCATCCTCGCCATGGCCCGGGCCGCCGGAGAGGTGGCGCCGCTCATGATCACCGGCGTCGTCAAGCTCGCGCCGGCCCTGCCGATCGACGGCTTCGCGCCCTTCTTCCACCTCGACCGGAAGTTCATGCACCTCGGGTTCCACATCTACGACGTCGGCTTCCAATCGCCGAACGTCGACGCGGCGCGGCCGATGGTCTTCACCACGACGATTCTCCTGATCGTCCTCGTCGTCGCCCTCAACCTCACGGCGATCGTCATCCGCGGCCGGCTTCGCAGGAAGCTCCGCTCGTCGGGAATCTGAGATCCCTCATCATGGACGCACAGATCATGACCGAACCGACGCCTGCACTCGCGATCGAGACCCGGACCTCCCCGCAGCCCGATTTCGCGGCGACCGGGGACCCGGCCCTCATCGAGCTCGAGAAGTTCAACTTCTGGTACGGCGCCAAGCAGGCCCTGTTCGACATCGACCTCAGGGTGAGGGAGCGGTCGGTGACGGCCTTCATCGGGCCGTCCGGATGCGGGAAGTCGACACTGCTCAGGTGCCTGAACCGGATGAACGACCTGATCGACGGCGTCCGCCAGGAGGGCTCGCTCCGGGTGAACGGCCAGGACCTCTACGGTCCCGACGTCGACGTCGTGGACGTCCGCAAGCGCCTCGGGATGGTCTTCCAGAAGTCGAACCCGTTCCCGAAGTCGATCTTCGAGAACGTCGTCTACGGCCTGAGGATCCAGGGGGAGAGGAACCGGACGCGGCTGCGAGACGCGTGCGAGGTGGCGCTCAAGGGGGCGGCGCTCTGGGACGAGGTGAAGGACCGGCTGGACGACAGCGCACTCTCGCTCTCCGGAGGCCAGATGCAGCGCCTCTGCATCGCGCGGGCTCTCGCGGTCGAGCCCGAGGTCGTTCTGATGGACGAGCCCTGCTCGGCGCTCGACCCGATCGCGACGGCGAAGATCGAGGAGCTGATCTTCAGCCTCAAGGAGCGGTTCACGATCGTCATCGTGACGCACAACATGCAGCAGGCCGCGCGCGTCTCGGAAGAGACCGGCTTCTTCATGCTCGGCAAGCTCGTCGAGTTCGGCAAGACCGACGTGATCTTCACGCGCCCGAAGCAGAAGATGACCGAGGACTACATAACGGGGAGGTTCGGCTAATGGCGAACTCCCCGGAGGTGAAGGGGACGGACGCGGCCGGAGAAACTCCGGCCCGCTGGCGGATCGCCCTCGTCGAGGACGACGAGGATCTCGCCTTTACCCTCCTCTACAGCCTCCGGAAGGACGGCCGGTTCGACCCGGTGAGGTACGCCGGAGGGCTCGTCGCGCTCGACGAGATGACGGAAAGGCCTCCCGACCTCGTCCTCCTCGACCTCAACCTCCCCGACGTCGACGGCCTGACGATCTGCCGCGAGCTGCGCCGTCACGAGGCGACGCGCCGGGTGCCCATCCTGATGCTGACGGCCCGGGCGGAGGAGCGCGACAAGCTCCTCGGCTTCGACCTCGGGGCCGACGACTACGTCACGAAGCCCTTCTCGATGAAGGAGCTCGTCGCCAGGATCGTCGCCCACCTGAGGCGCGCCGGAGGCGCCGGGGCGACGGCCGACGACGCGTTCGACGACGGGCGGCTCCGCGTCGACCGGTCGCGTCATCTCGTGGAGAGGGACGGTCGCGCGATCCACCTCACGAAGAAGGAGTTCGATCTCCTCTGGCTCCTCATCAAGAGCGGCGGCCGGGTCGTGAGCCGGGAGACGATCCTCTCGCGCCTCTGGGACTACGCCGCCGACGTCGAGACGCGGACGGTCGACGTCCACATCCGTTCCCTGCGAAAGAAGATCGGGGACGACGTCGTGGAAACGGTCGTCGGAGTCGGGTACAGGTTCCCCACGTGAAGCCGGCCGTTCCGAGGCGGGCCCGCCCGGCGCTCGAGGCCCTCGTGCTCGGCGTCATCACGGTCGGGGTGGTGGGGCTGGAGCCCCGGGCGTTTCTGGCAGGAGCGCTCGTGGCGACGGTCTTCTTCGTGATCCGGCTGCGGAGGATGCGGGAGCTGGACCGGGTGCGCGAAGGCGTCGCCACGGCGGCCACCGGGACGCGGCCCCGGGAATGGCGCGGTCTTTCCCCGGAGACGGAGTCGGTGTTCCACGCGCTCCACCGCTTCGCCGACCTCGTGGCCCGGGAGCGGGAGGGGAGCGAGAAGGCGCGCGTCCTCGCCCGCTCCGTCTTCGAGGAGGTGCCGGTCGGCCTCGTCGTCGTCGATCGCTCGCTGGCCCTCCTCGACGTGAACCCTGCGGCCCGCCTCCTCTTCGGCGTGCCGCCGGACGCCCCGTGCCCTGCCCTGCACGACGTCGTACGGGACCCCCAGGTCCTCGGGCTCTTCCGCTCGCTGATCAGCGCGGGAGGAGCAGGAGACGAGGTGTCGTCGCCCGTCGTCCTCAAGGTGGAGGGGCGCGAGGGAGGCGAACGGCTCCTGGAGGTGGCGGCCCGGGCGGTGCCTGGAAAGCACGTCGAAGGCGAGCCGGCCGCGATCGGGGTCGCGCGGGACGTGACGGAGCGCGAGCGGACCGAGCAGATGCGCCG
>Ga0209573_1005159_pt1 | contig 12045 bp, 8 predicted proteins | sample TNRBio252014_DNA_FD_185870 | JGI IMG/M metagenome (GOLD analysis project Ga0209573, IMG submission 185870) | Wastewater treatment Type I Accumulibacter community from EBPR Bioreactor in Madison, WI, USA - TNR Reactor_6/25/2014_ DNA (SPAdes)... | ecosystem: Engineered > Bioreactor > EBPR >...
AGACGATTGTTTTTCAAATCGAGAATCGGCTGGTAGTACACCAGAAGTTCACGATGCTGAATGGCCAGTCGCAGGTCGGTTTCCAGCGACAGTTGCCGCAACATCCGGTCGGCCATGACCGCCTCGTACCGCCGGTAGGTGTTGCGCCCGGCTGCCTTGGCTTGGTACATCGCCAAGTCGGCGTGGCGCAGCAGGACGCCCGCGTCCGAACCATGGTCTGGGTACAGCACGATCCCGATGCTGCACCCGATCTGGATGACGGTATTGTTCAGGTCAAAGGGTTGTGAAATCCGCCGGATGATCTTCTCGGCGATTGCGCAAACATTGGGGGGATGAGTGACACCCGGCAGCAGCAGGACGAATTCATCGCCGCTATAGCGGGCCACGGTATCGGTTTCGCGCACGCAGGCTTCCAGCCGCTCGGCGGTCTGACACAACAGTTCGTCGCCCCAGGCGTGTCCCAGCGTATCGTTGACCTGCTTGAAGCGATCCAGGTCCAGAAACATCAACGCCAATCCGTCGCCGTGACGACGCGCCCGCCTGAGCGCCTGGTCGATGCGCTCGTGCAACAGACTGCGGTTGGGCAGACCCGTCAGGGGATCGTAGTTGGCGCGAAAAAAGATTTCCTGCTCCGCCTGCTTGCGTTCGCTGATGTCGCTAAAGAAGGCGACGTACTGGACAATCTGGCGGTTCGCATCCCGAACCGCCTCGATGGACTCCCACGCCGGATAAATCTGACCGTTCTTACGGCGCTGCCACATCTCGCCCGACCACTGGCCGGTCTCAGCCAGGGTCCGCGAGAAACTGGCGTAGAAATGCGCGTCATGACGGTCTGATTTCAGCAGACTCGGTGTTTTGCCGATCACCTCGTCGCGAGAGTAGCCCGTGATCGTGGTAAAGGCGGGATTCACGGATTGGATGATTCCCGCGGGGTCGGTGACCATGATCGCGCTCGCGGCGGTCTGGAAAACCGTTTCGGCGAGCCGTTGACGCTCCTCGTTTTGCTTGCACTCGGTGATGTCCAGAATGGCGCTGATGAAGCCAGCCTCGCTCGAGCCGGGCGGGGTAAACGCCGCCCGGTGGACGATGATCGTCCGGCGTTCCTGGCGGGCGCTCAGCATATCGGCTTCGTAAACTTGCAAGTTCGGCCGGTCGCAAGAGACCGGCTCCGTCGGCTTGGGCAGGCTCTGCCCGCCAAACAAGGTTGCAAAAGCCGGGTTGTAGGTCAGGGGATGCCCCCAGACGTCTTCCACCAGGATCGGCAGCGGCATGGTTTCGATCAGCGCCCGTTGGAACTCGGCTCGCGCCGCCACTTCTCGCAGGGCGGCGCTGGCGCGCAGGATATAGCGCACCCGGTGGGCCAGAATGGACCAGATGATCGGTTTGATGATGAAGTCGGTGGCGCCGGCGTCGTAGGCGCGTTGGATGGAGGCCGGGTCCTCCAGTCCGGTCATCATGACGATGGGTACTTGCGATCCCGCCGGCGTCTGGCGCAATCGCTGGCAGGTGGCGAAACCATCCAACCTCGGCATCATCACATCCAGCAAAACCAAATCGCCGCCGGTCGCGGCAAAGCGATGAAGAGCGTCCTCGCCGTCGTCCGCCTCCGTCACGGCGAATCCGTTCTGTTCCAAGGTTTCCCTGGCAAGCATGCGGATCGTCGAATCGTCATCGACCACCAAAATCCGCGCGGTTCCATTATTCATGATCCGTTCACGCTCGCCGTTAAACGCAAGTTGTGATTAACGGCTAATCCTAAGGCGGGTTTGTAAAGCGGTGATCGGCTGAATGTAAACTATTGTAACCGTCAAGACTCCCCGATTGATGCTCGTATAAAAACTAACGCTATGGCAATGCTGGCGAGTTTCTCCATCGCCATGTTCCCTTCCCCGAAGGGAGGGAGTTTTGGCGCGGCTTGGAACGACCCTTTCAGTCGGGTGCGGACGCCGCGCGCCACCTGCTCGAAGAACGGATAGATTTTCTGGGCGTACTTCACCTGTGGGGGGCCCCAGCAGGTTGATTCCCGCCAGCGCCAGCGCCAAATCCCGGCGCGGGCGCCAACCGAGGCGGGCGTTCGCGCTGAAGTGGGAATCGACCGAATCGTGTCCGCCAGCGTGCCGATGGCCAGATCGGGCATCTCGTCCGCGCGATACGGTCACGGGTCCAATTCCCGATCGGAGTGGGTATCGAAACTCGACCGCAGCGAGAATTGCTGGCGCGGTTACGAGCCTTCGCGCAGGACCGGCAAGAGTTCGGAATAGCCGGGCTTGTTTTTTAATACCAAATACTACTAAAAATCTACTTTATAAGACAGCCGGTACCATACCAATTTTTTGTAGGGCATCTATGATAAAATCCCTATGAGTGAGCGAGGCAAAGAATGCTTTTGGCTTGGATAAAAAAAGTTCTTTTACCGTGGCTTTTAAATGATCCAAATTCGCAAAAACCTGATTGGCGATCTCGCCTTTTGACCATTGCCATAGCCGCTCAGAAGAATTGGCTTGAGGGCTGTATGGCGGTTGATAAAGCAGCATCACATTATCGGGCATTACCAAATCGGTAGAGCGATGAAATGTCGCATTATCCGTTTGAATCACATGAAAATCGTTGGGATAATTCTGCGAAAAGTCATTGAGAAACTGTTGATAGTTTTCGGTATTCACCCGGTCGTAATCTTGAATCATCAATTCACCGGTCAGCGGCTCAACCACCCCATACAGATAACAGGCTTTAAATTGCCATTGCGTTTTTACCACCGCCTTGACCTTTTTCAGGGTTAACCGCCGGCGCGTGATCGTTTTTAAACCAAAGCGACTTTCATCCTGAGTCCAATACCTTATGCTGGAATATCTTGGTAAACAAGGCGCTAGTATCTTATTCATCTCGGTTGGAACCGCTTCTTTGAACGCTTCTGCCGCCACAGGATCATAATCCACTGCTTGGGGCCGAGGGACTTTAAGGCTGGCCTCGAGCCGATCTTTGACCGTCCCAACCACGGTGGAATAGGGGACTTCTAAACCATACGTTTCCTTGAGCCAAATTTGGATCGCTTTGTAACTGGGAAACCCATCGGGTTGGGCTAATTTCTCTTTCAGTTGCCATTAAATTTCTACCGGTATGGATGGAGCCAAATTGCCACCACGAGAGTTAAGGTTCAGCAAGCCAGGAAGTCCTTTCTCACGATAGATCTCGCTCCATTGGCCGATAGTAAATTGGCTTCGACACAATAATTTTGCTAGTGCTTTGCGCGTATTCGCCTGGCCTATCTTATACCAATACAGAAACTGCAAACGTTCCCGTTTGCGTACATCCTTCTCCTTTTTTAACTGCTCTTCCAGTTCTTCTTTAGATTCGATAATTTCCAGCTTAAACACACGGCACATGGCTAAGTCCTCACTTTTCGTTAAAAAATATAATATATCATTTTAGTGGCATTTGGTATAAGTTCATCGAGTTAGATGGGAAGGGGCGAATGCTTGCCATCGCGCATGGACCAATTCAGATTATTTTTTTGTAGAGCGGTCCAAACATTTTTTCCACCTGGTTTTTGTGATTTGCCTTGCGACCGATGGGGAAGGGTCGGTGTTGTGGCGGCGGAACCTTGAGGCGTCACGTCGGCGCGGATCGAGCCACGGGTTCGCGTCGCTTCGGGGATGGGCGATCAGTGGAATCCGCCGTCGAACCGCTGGCGGATCTGACGCGCCAACTGCTTCTTGGAGTACGGCTTGGCCAGTACCGGCAGGGGTGGCGAGTGGTCGGCGGATGCGGCGCGCGCCCACTCGTGGCGGCCGGTCGTCAGCAGGCACTTTACGGCGGGACGGTGGGCGGCGATCCAGTTCGCCAAATCGTAGCCATTGAGGTCGCCCGGCATGACGATATCGCTGAAGACCATCCGGATGTCGGGTTCGGTTTCCAAAATCGCGATGGCTTCCTCAACGTCGGCGGCCTCCAGCACCGGATGGCCGAGATCGCGCAGGTAACGGCAGGCCAGCCGCCGCACGCGGGCTTCGTCCTCCACTACCAGGATCGTCTCCGCGTCCTCCGCCGGGGCGAGGAGGCGTAACGATGGGGGTGACGATGGCGCTTCCCCCACCGTCCGTGTGCTGGCCGGCTCCAGGGCGGGCAGGAACAGACGGATGGTGGTTCCCTGGTTCGGTTGGCTTTCGATGGCGATTCCCCCCTGGGATTGGGTGGCGAGCCCATACACGGTGGACAAGCCCAAGCCGGTGCCCTTGCCGAAGGGTTTGGTGGTGAAGAAGGGTTCGCAGGCCCGCGCCAGGGTGTCGGCGTCCATGCCGATGCCCGAATCGGCCACCGTCACCACCACGTACCGGCCCGGAACCAAGTCGGTGACCGGTGACGCCGTTCCACTTCGGATGTCGATGGTGGTGGTGCGCACGTCGAGGATTCCTCCTTCGGCCATGGCGTCCTGCGCGTTGAGCATCAGGTTCAAAAGCGCCGCCTGCAATTGTCCTGGATCGGTCATGACGTCGGGGAGCGCGGGGTCAGTCTCCACGCGCAGGAGGATGGCCGGCCCCAGCACGCGATCCAACAAGCGTTCGAGACTTTGAACGATCCGGTTTACCCGAATGCGTTGGAGCCGCAGGGGTTGCTGGCGGGAAAACGCTAGCAGGCCGGCCGTCAATTCGGCGCCTTGTCGCGCCGCCGACAAGGCGTCCTCGATAAGCAAGGTCCGATCCGAATCGGATCGATCGTCGCCTTGCTCCCGAAGGATTTCGAGATTGCCTTTGATGACGGTCAACAGATTGTTGAAGTCGTGGGCGATCCCGCCGGTGAGTTGCCCGATCGCCTCCAGCTTGCGCGCCTGCGCCAATTGCGCCTCCTGCTCGCGCCGGGTTTTCATTTCCCGCTCCAAAAGCGTTTTGATTTCCAACAACGCGCGCTCGGCTTCCTTGCGCTCGGTGATGTCCCTCCCCACGCCGACGATGGCGACGACTTGACCCTGTTCGTTCAGCACTGCGCTGTCGGCCCACCCGAACCAGCGCCAACCCGCCGCGGTCAGGGCGCGTTGCTCGATATAAGTCCGGTGGGGAGGCCGGACCAGATCCGCGATGGCCTGGGCTGTCGACTCCCGGTCTTCCTCATGCACCAGGGGCATGAAGGTGTTGCCCAGCAGTTCCGCTTCGGTTTTGCCAAAGACCTGGCAGTAAGACGGACTGACGAACAGGAAGCGGTTCTCGGGATCGACTTTGGCGACCAGGTCGGTCTGATGTTCGATCAGAAGGCGGTATCTCTCCTCGCTCGCCCTTAACGCGGCCTCGACCTGCTTGCGCTCGGTGATGTCAAGCTGAATACCGTACATGCCGATCGGTTGGCCCGCCGAGTCGTAGCGCATCTGGCCGATATCGTTCAGCCAGCGAACGCTGCCGTCCGGCCACGCCACACGAAACTCGATGTTCAGCTCGCGGCCCTGCGCCATGGCCCGGGCTACCTGCCGATCCGCTTCCGCGCGGTCGTCGGGATGCAGGCAACGCAGCCAGTTTTCGTGGCACGCCTCGACGCTACCCGGCGCTAAGCCCAGAACCTGGAAATTGTCGTCGGACCAGATCGCTTGGTTGGTCGTGGCATTCCACTCCCACGCGCCGGCGCGAGCGGCGCGCAGGGCCAGCGTCAGGCGTTCTTCGCTCCGCCGGCGCACCTGCGTTTCCTGCTCCAGCAACGCCACGGTTCGCGTTAATTCCGCCGTGCGTTCCATCACCCGCTGTTCGAGCTGCTGGTTCACCTCGCGCAGCATCTTCTCCGCCCGCTTGCATTCGGCGATGTTCCGCGCCCGAGCCACGGCGTAGAGCGCGTTGGCGGTTAACAGTCCCAGCAACAGCGCCAGAGCCAGGGTCGCGCCGTGCAACGCGATGATTTTGGCCGCATCGGCGCGAATTTGCTCCATGACGTCGATTTCCGGCATGGCCACGATATAGCCCACCCAACCGGCGATACCAAGAACGAGCAGCAAGAAAGGCGCGATCAGGACAAGGCGCGGAGAAATGCCGCCGGACGATGGTCGCCAGGGTCGGAATCGTCGGATTGACATCTGTTTCCCTCCTGATCGGGTCGTGGCGGAATTCGATAGCCATGTCTTCCTAACTATAACTCCCAAAAAAGGCCCAATTGTTCCAGATTAAAATCAGGTTTCGCCACCCCCGGAATCAGGGTTTTCCTGATATCCATGTCTCACTCGGCCATATAGGCTATGGATCGTCGCAATTGTGATTCATGGGTTGGATTTAAGTTTCTATGCGTGTTTCCGTGATCCGAATCATGGGTCGGGTAAGCTTGGGATAATAACTAATTAAGAACAATTGGTTAAACCATGTTTAACGATCCAGCCCACGCCGTGGGCCATCGCTATCACAGAGGAATTCACGGGCGGAAAGATTGCAGGATAAGCCGAGAAGCAAACATGAGCGATACCGACTCCATCCTGGTTGTCGATGACGACCCGCGCATACTGCGGCTGGTTGGCCACTACCTGCAACGCGAGGGCTACTCGGTCCGCATGGTCACCTCCGTGGACGAAGCGCGGGAACAGCTATGCGCCCTGCCACCGAGCTTGGTCATCCTCGATGTTGGATTGCCCGGCGAGGACGGTTTTACCTTCGCCCGCGAGATAAGATCCCAATCCAATATTCCCATCATCATGCTGACGGGCCGGTCCGAAACGGTTGACAAGGTGGTGGGGTTGGAGCTGGGCGCGGATGATTACATCACCAAACCCTTCGAGGAACGGGAGTTGCTGGCCAGGATACGCAGTCTCCTGCGGCGCTATCGGGTATCTCCCTCCGCCTCTTCGAAAACCGGTGGCGTCGCCCGTTTCGCGGACTGGCGGCTCGATCTGACCCGGCACGAACTGTTCTCCTCGACCGGTGAGAACGTGTATCTGACCAGCCACGAATTTCGCTTGCTGGAAATGTTCGTTTTGCATCCCCATCACGTCCTGTCCCGCGATGCGTTGATGGATCGGGTTGCCGGCCGCGACTGGAATCCCCTGGATCGCAGCATCGATGTGCTGGTCGCTAAACTGCGCAAGAAAATTGAGCCCAACCCCGCGCAACCGACGCTGATCAAGGCCATCCGCGGGGAAGGTTACAAATTCACCACCGAGGTGATGATCGGCTGACGCCGACGGGATGAGCGCCATCGGCCGGAGGCTATCGCGGCACTCCCCTGTTGGCCGCTCACACCGTCAAGTATTGCCTGACCAAGCCATCGTTCAACTCTCCCATTGCCCCGGTCGCCACTGCCCGGCCTTTGTCGACGATGCAAAATCGTTGCGCGACCCAGCGGGCGAATGGCAGTTTCTGCTCCACCAACAGCACGGTCATCCCCAGTTCCCGGTTCAATCGCTGGACCGCGACACCGATTTCCCGGACGATGGCGGTCTGCTCGCGGACCCAGTCGATCTGCTCCTGGTTCAACCGGCGGATGACCCGGCCGATTTCCCGGACGACGTTGGGCTGAATACCCTCGGTCGGTTCGTCCAGGATCAGCAGGCGCGGCTCCAGCACCAGGGCGCGGCCAATGGCCAACTGCTGCTGCTGGCCGCCGGACAGATCGCCGCCCCGGCGCTTGAGCATGGTCTTCAGCACCGGGAACAACTCGAAGATGAATTCCGGTACCTGTCGCGGTCGCCGTGGATTGGCCGCCAAGCCGATTTTCAGGTTTTCCTCGACCGTCAGCAGCGGAAAAATCTGCCGGCCCTGCGGCACGTAGCCGATGCCCAGCGGCGCGCGCCGCTCCGCCGGCAGCCGGCGCAGTTCTGCGTCGGCGAAGGCGATCCGGCCAGAGCGGATCGGCAGCAGTCCCATGATGCACTTCAGCAGAGTGGTCTTGCCGACCCCGTTGCGGCCCATTAGACAGGTGACGACCCCTTCCGGCGCCTCCAGTCCCAGATCCCACAAGGTGTGGGATTCGCCGTAATACTGGTTCAGACCTTCAATGGTAAGCATCGCCGGCTCCCAGGTAGACTTCGATGACCGTCGGGTCTTCCTGCAACTCGTCCAGCCGGCCTTCCGCCAGCACCCGCCCCTGATGCAACACTGTGACTCGATCAGCGATGGAGCGGACGAAGCCCATGTCGTGCTCGACCACCACCACCGAATGGCTGCCGGCCAGCGATCGGAGCAACTCGGCGGTGCGATCCATCTCCGCCGGGGTCATGCCCGCTACCGGTTCGTCGACCAGCAACAGGCGCGGCTCCTGCATCAGCAACATGCCGATTTCCAGCCATTGTTTCTGGCCGTGGGCCAGAATCCCGGCCAAGCGCCCGCCGTGCTCGGTCAGGCCGATCCGATCCAGCACAGCGGCGATGCGGTCGCATTCCTCGCCCGAGAGCCGAGTGGTCATCAACCCTCGCAGCCGTTTGGCGCCGGACATCGCCAGTTCCAGGTTTTCCAGCACGGTCAGCGGCTCGATCACGGTCGGGCGCTGGAATTTGCGGCCGATGCCGACGCGGGCGATGGCCGGTTCGTCCAGCTTGAGCAGGTCGATGGTTTGGCCGAAGAAGACCCGACCGGCGTCCGGTTTGGTCTTGCCGGTGATAATGTCCATCATCGTGGTCTTGCCAGCGCCGTTGGGGCCGATGATGCAGCGCAGTTCGCCGTCGCCGATGTACAGCGACAGATTATCAATCGCCTTGAAGCCGTCGAAGCTGACGCTGACGCCTTCCAGATAGAGGAGGATGCCGTGGGTCGCATCGACCGGCCCGACCGGCGGATGCATGCCCGCCGCGTCGAGTTCGGAAATCAGTTCGCTCATGCCGTCGCCTCCCGCCGCCGTCGCAACAGCCCGATCAAGCCATGCGGCAGCAACAGGGTCACCGCCACGAACAGCCCGCCCAGGGCGAACAACCACACTTCCGGCAGCGCGCCGGTCAGCCAGGACTTGGCGTAGTTGACCAGCACCGCGCCGACCACCGCGCCGACCAGAGTGCCGCGCCCGCCGACCGCCACCCAGATCACCGCTTCGATCGAGTTGAGCGGCGCGAATTCGCCGGGATTGATGATACCGACCTGCGGCACGTACAGCGCTCCAGCCACTCCGGCCAACATCGCCGAGAAGGTGAACACCAGAGCTTTCACCCGTTCCACCCGGTAACCGAGGAAGCGGGCGCGATCCTCGGAATCGCGGATCGCCACCAGCACCCGGCCCATCCGGGTGGAGACCAGCCAGCGGCAGGCCAGATAACCTCCCGCCAGCGCCAGGGCGGACAGCGCGAACAGCACGATACGGGTACCGTCGGCGTGCAAGGGAAAGCCGAGCGCATCCTTGAAATCGGTTAGACCGTTATTGCCGCCGAAACCCATTTCGTTGCGGAAAAAGGCCAGCATCAGCGCGTAGGTCAGCGCTTGGGTGATGATCGAGAGATAGACGCCCGACACCCGCGAGCGGAAGGCGAACCAGCCGAACACGAAGGCCAGCAGGCCGGGCACGACTAACACCATCAGCGCTGCGAACCAAAACAGATCGAAACCGTGCCAGTACCAGGGTAGTTCCTGCCAGTTCAGGAACACCATGAAATCGGGCAGCATCGGATCGCCGTAGACCCCGCGCGTGCCGATCTGGCGCATCAGATACATGCCGAAGCAGTAGCCGCCGAGCCCGAAGAAGGCGGCATGACCCAGGCTGAGGATGCCCATGTAGCCCCACACCAAATCCACCGCCACCGCCAGCAGGGCGTAGCACAGATACTTGCCCAGCAGGGTGACGGTATAGGCGGTCAGGTGCAGCGGATGGTCGGGCGGGACCCATAGATTGAGAATCGGGACGCCGACGCCGATGAGCGCCAGCACGGCGAGCAACACCAGTCCGGCGCGGTCGGAGAGTAGCCAAGGGGGTAAGCGCATCGTCTAAACCTCCGCCGCCCGGCCGCGCTGCGGGAACAACCCGCGCGGGCGCTTCTGGATGAACAGGATCAGAAATACCAGCACCAGAATCTTGGCCAGCACCGCGCCGGACCAGGGTTCCAGCAATTTGTTGGCGACGCCCAGCGACAAGCCGGCCACCAGCGTGCCCCACAGGTTACCGACCCCGCCGAACACCACCACCATGAACGAATCCACGATGTAGCTCTGGCCGAGGTTGGGGCCGACGTTGGTCAATTGCGATAGAGCGACCCCGGCCACGCCGGCGATGCCGCTGCCCAGGCCGAAGGTCAGCGCGTCCACCCGCGCCGACCGCACGCCCATCGCCCGCGCCATGGCCCGATTTTGCGCTACCGCGCGCACTTCCAACCCCAGTCGGGTGCGTTGCAGCGCCAGCCACAGCACCGCGAACACCGCAATGCAGAATCCGACGATGACCAGTCGGTTGAGCGTGACCTCCAGCGGTCCCAGCAGGATCGTGCCGCTCATCCAGTCCGGGGTAGCGACCGAGCGATTCAGGGGCGAGAAAATCGAGCGCACCGCCTGTTGCAGGATCAGGCTGACGCCGAACGTCGCCAGCAGCGTTTCCAGCGGCCGGCCGTACAGAAAGCGGATGATGCCGCGTTCGATGGCGATGCCCACCAGCGCCGCGACCAGGAAGGCCAGCGGCACCGCCACTGGCAGGGACCAGTTGACCGGCAGCCATTGCTGCACCAGCCAGGTGGTGTAGGCGCCCAGCATCATCAGCTCGCCGTGCGCCATGTTGATCACGCCCATCACCCCGAAGGTCACTGCCAAGCCGATGGCCGCCAGAATCAGCACCGACCCCAGCGACAGACCGAAGAACAGGGTTTCGGCCCAGCCCAGCATTTGCAGGCGGAACTCGGTGCGGGTCAGGGCGATGCGGGCGGCCTCCCGCGCGGCGGGATCGCTATCCTCGGCCGCCATCCGGGTGAGCGGGCCACGAATCTCGGTTTGCATCTGACCGCCGAGCGCGGTCGCCGCCTTGGCGCGGACGGTCGCATCGTCGCTGGCCAGATCGGCCAATGCCAATGCCAGCGCCAACAGTTCCTTGATTCCACCATCCGTTTCGACCTCCAACCGCGCCCGTAATGGCACCGCGCCCGCCGGATCGGGGTTGCGCAGGAAGGCTTCGACCGCCGCCTTGCGCTGCTGGGGATCGGCGCTGGCGAGTCCCAAACCGGCCAGCCGATTCTCGATCAGGCTGCGCAGGCGGTTGTTGGCCGTAATCCGATCCAGGCCGCGTTTGCCGGCTTGACCGAGCGTCTCGCCGCTGACCGCGTCCTCGATGGCGATTTCCGCGCCATCGCCCGAGCCGATGACGATGCGCTCGGGGTCTTCCTGAAAGTACAAGCGGCTGTCGGACAGGGCTTGCAGGATCGCGGCGACCCGGGAATGGTCGAGCGTTACCAGCTTTTCGATCAGTTCGGTCTTGCCGTCGAAGTCGGCGTCGCGCAACTGGGCCAGGGTAGCGCGCACCTCCTCGTCATCAGCGGCGGCGCGGGCGAGCGAAGCGCCGAACAGCGCCAGTAGTGCGAGCGCGAGCGTGAGAAACCCAGCGCGAATCAACGTGCGGGAAGGCATGGGTAAAGTCTCGCGTGAAGAGCGTGGAGGGATGCCGGCGCACCCTCACCCCGACCCTCGCCCATCGGGAGAGGGCGAGAAAACAGGGGAGGGCGGAGAGTCAGCTTACTTGTAGTTCTGGCCGGAACAGGTCTTGGTGACCGTGTTGTAGTTGCCGCACTTGATTTTCGGATCGGCCCAGTCGGCGATGATGTCCTTGCTGCCGGGCAGGAAGTCGGACCAAGCGTCGCCTTCCACCAGACCCTTAGTTTTCCACACCACGTCGAATTGACCGTCGGCCTGAATTTCGCCGATGAACACCGGCTTGGTGAGGTGATGGTTGGGCAGCATCTTGGCGACGCCGCCGGTCAGGTTCGGGGCCTCGATGCCGATCATGGCGTCGATGACCTTGTCCGGGTCGGTGGTCTTGGCTTTCTCCACCGCCTTCACCCACATGTTGAAGCCGATGTAGTGCGCTTCCATCGGGTCGTTGGTCACCCGCTTCGGATTTTTGATGAAGGCGTGCCAATCCTTGATGAAGGCGTCATTGGCCTTGTTCTTGATGCTCATGAAATAGTTCCAG
>Ga0209573_1005160_pt1 | contig 12039 bp, 8 predicted proteins | sample TNRBio252014_DNA_FD_185870 | JGI IMG/M metagenome (GOLD analysis project Ga0209573, IMG submission 185870) | Wastewater treatment Type I Accumulibacter community from EBPR Bioreactor in Madison, WI, USA - TNR Reactor_6/25/2014_ DNA (SPAdes)... | ecosystem: Engineered > Bioreactor > EBPR >...
AAACCTTTTTCAATCCCTTCGATAGCGGCGTCCTGCATCTTGGTGATCGCATCGGCGCCATCGGGCGCGGCGGCGCCCAGGGCGTGTTTAAGCCAGACTTCGCCTTCGGACCAGGAGGACCTGGAAAAATGAAAGTTCGGGTGCGTTGGAGAAGTCGCAGTAATTTGAAAGCCGATCATGACAGTACTCCTTAGCTGGGAATTGTCCCTTTAAAGGTATAGTCCGATTTGCCTTATCCTGCAATACCAGCAAGGTTTTATCGGCGTCAGGACTTCCGCTGACCTACCTTTTACCTACCTTTTTTCCGTCATACCCGCGAAGGCGGGTATCCATTTTTTCAACGAATACCAATTCTCAATAGGTTTTCGTCATTCCCGCGAAGGCGGGTATCCATTTTTTCAACGAATGACTGGATTCCCGCTGATGCGGGAATGACGGAAAGCGAAAGTCCTACGGCGTAAAAAATTACAGCAAGCAATTTGGGCGGGCGGCAGGTCGCTGACCGCTAACCCGGTACCGGCTCAGCCAGCGGAATGACATAGAACAGAATGGCGAAGAAATGGAGAACGCTGCCGGCCAGCACGAAAACATGCCAGATCGCATGATTGTAGGGCAGGCGCTCCCAGACATAGAACACCACGCCCAGCGTATAGGCCAGCCCACCCAGCAGCAGCAGCCACAATCCCCCCGGCGCGACGCTGTTGAGCAGGGGTTTGGCGGCCACCACCACCGCCCAGCCCATGCCGATATAAAGCGCCACGGAGAACAGCCCCGAATCCCGCCCGCGCACAATGCGCCGCAGGATGCCGATCAGCGCCAGTCCCCAGATGAGCGCGAACAGCGACCAGCCCCAGGGACCGCGCAGGTTGACCAGCAGGAACGGGGTGTAGGTGCCGGCGATCAGGATGAAAATGGCCGAATGATCGAGCGTGCGCAGCACGGCCTTGACCCGTGGCAGGGGAATGCTGTGGTACAACGTCGAGGTCGTGTAGAGCAGGATCAGGGTTGCGCCGAAAATGCTGCAACTCACGATATGCCAGGCGTTGCCGTACAGGCTGGCAAAAGCCGTCAACACGCCAAGACCCGCGATGCCCAGCACCGCGCCAACGCCATGGATCACACTGCTGGCGATTTCCTCGCCCAGCGTGTAGCGCGGGGAATCCTGTTCGGTCGTCATCGGTCATTTTCTCCGCAGCGGAATGATCCACAGTATACCGCCGCCATCCAGCAGCAGGTTTCAGTCGGGTCAGACCGCGATGGCTTCAGGCCGGTTCCTGCTGGAGGGTGCGGTTGAGCGCCACCAGCCCGGCCAGGTTCATGTCCCCCACCAGGACGCCGTCAAAACTGCCGGCGGCGTCCTGTAGCGGCACAGCTACGGTGGCGCAGAACTCACCGCTGGCGCTGGACAGATAGAGATTGGAGACGTAAGGGACGCGGCGATGGGCGACCAGTTGAAAATACGGTTGAGCGCTACGCTCCACGCCCACGCCGCCACCCTTGAGCCGCCCCCACATTTCCGGATGCACCCAGTTGGGGTGACGCTGCACGCCCGCCGCATCCAGTTCATAGATCAGCTCGAAAAAGGGATAGCGCTTGAAGACCGGATCCAGATCGTGACGCTGACCGCTGCGCGGCTGGGCGGCGATGTCCAGCAGCGCCTGGATGGCGAATTCCTCCCAGCGGTGCGCCTGAGCCTGGCGGGCGGATACGGTAATAAAGCGGGGCGGGGTGTCGTCAATGGCGATCACGCTGCCCAACTGGGCCTTGGCCAGCGTTTTGAGCTGGGCGACCCGCTCGCTGGCGACCAGACTGTTGGCGATCTGCCCACGCTGGCCGTGGATGATGACCACGGAAATGGCGGCGGTGGGATGTGGACTGCCGTCCTCAGTGGTGAAGTAGCCGCGTTGAAGGTCATCGCTGTCATACAGATAGGCAGCGAGGTCGCGGAATGAAACCAGCAGGTGTTCCAGTACGGCCAGGAGTTGTTCGGAATCGTGGGGCGCGACCGCGATGAAATCGTCGCCGCCGATGTGGCCCAGATAGGTGTCCGGCAGGGTGCGAAAGGTCTGGCGCAGCACTTCCGCCAGCAGCATGATCATGGCGTCGCCGCGCACAAACCCGTAACGGTCGTTGAAGGCTTTGAAGTGGTCGAGGTCGATATAGACCAGGGTCTGCGCCTTTTGGGTGCGCAGCCGCAGATCAATGGTGTCGCGCAGCACCGGCCCAGTCGGCAGGTGTGATAGCGGATGGACGCCCTCACGGGCCGGACCCGCAAACAACTGGGTCAGGATCGTCCACGGTTCCAGCGTTCCCAGATAGTCGCCGCCACTGTCCACCACGACCCACGGTTGCGCCGGATCGGGGTCGTGATACAGGCGAAAAATCAGGGCGCGCGCCGACATCTGTTCGGGCAGCAGCTTGTTGAGCGGCTTGCAGTGGCGGCCCAGGCCGATCTGGCGCTGTTGCTGCAAACGTGCGCCGCGCCGGGTCAGATAGCCGACCGGTTTGCGGTCGTCCAGCACGATGACGGTCGGGCGATCCGGATGCTGGCGGAAATACTCATGCGCGTGTTCCGAGTTGGCTTCGAGCGGCAGCGTGGCGACCGGTTCGGTGACATCGCGCAGACGCACCATATTGGTGCGGTACGGGTGCGAGACGACCGGTTGTGGGGGCAAGGGTTTCGGCAGCAGCGCTTCAGGGGCAGGCGGTGCAAAGTAGTAACCCTGGCCGAAATGGACGCCCAGATCGCGACAAAGCAGGATGTCCTCAATCCGTTCCAGCCCTTCCGCCACCAGGGCGCAGCCCAGACGCTGGGCCATGGAGATCAGCGCTTGCAGCAGGGCCAGCCGCACCTGACTGCCCTGCACCCCTTGCACCAGACCCTGGTCGAGCTTGAGATAGTCCGGACGCAACGTGGCCAGCACGGTCAGGCTGTTGTAGCCGCTGCCCACATCATCCAGGGCGATGCGAAAGCCCAGGTGGCGCAGCCGGTCGGTGGCGTCAACCAGCGCCTGCAAATCATCGAACCGCTCGCTTTCGACGATTTCCAGCACGATCTCTTCAGGACGAATGCCCCAGATCGCAAGCTGCGTCCAGGGTTCGCGGCGCAGATCAAGGTTCATCAGGCTATAGGGCAGGATGTTGATAAACAAGGGCATACCGGCGGGCAACAGGGCCTTGGCGCGCAGGGCGGCGCGCTGACAGGCGGCATCCAGAGCCTCCAGCCGGTCGGCCTGGGCGGCCAGCGCGAACAGTTGCTGACCCTCAAGCAGCACGCCCTCCGGGGTGATGCCCCGCCCCAGCGCTTCATAGGCGAACCGCTGGCCGCCATGCGTCAGATCGACGATGGGTTGCAGGTCGCTGCGAATGCGTGAATTCAGGTCGCTGATCAGCCAGGGATAGCGACGGCGGGCCAGCAGCACCGGCAAACTGTGCAGTTCAGCCAGTCGATCCAGCGGCAGGGTAGTTGCCGATTCCTCCACAGGACCCACCGTCGCCAGGGTATCGGCCTGGGCGCCATGGGGCAGACTGGCGTTCAGGCGTTCCAGCAGGTCCAGTAGCGCCGGTTCGTCCGCTACGACGAAGCGCCAGACGCCGGCAGCGAGGATTTGGCCTCCCCACGCAGCCCATTCCCGGAGTCCGCTCGCGATGCAGCGCACCAGCAGGACCAGCGCCGGGGATTCAGGTACAGCGGTAGTGGGTGTGGTCATCACGGTTATCACGGTCGGAAAGGTCGGGAGGGTCAGTGCTAAGCAATTTTTGTTCCGGGGTAACCGTTCACTCCCCCTGCAAAGGGGGAGAGGGTGAGGGTGAGGGGGTCAGTCGTTGAATCCACGACCCTCACCCCAACCCCTCTCCCGCCTGCGGGCGAGAGGAATGAACAGTGAGGTAACAGGGCAGTCATTATAAGTCATGCTATTTTTGCGGCTTCCATAAAAATCCGGCTGGAATTTCCATACAACTTCTCAAAAATTCCGGCGTAAATCCATATGGGCATACAGGCCCGCAACCTGTTCCGCGTAGCCATTGAACGGTAACGTATCGCGGCGGAACAGGTCGCCGATGCGCCGTTCCCGCTTCTGACTCCAGCGCGGGTGATCTACCTCGGGATTGACGTTGGCGTAAAAGCCATACTCACCCGGATTTTCGCTGACCCAGGACGTGCGCGGCTGTTCCTCGGTAAAGCGGATTTTCACAATGGACTTGATGCTCTTGAAGCCGTACTTCCACGGCACGACCAGCCGCAGCGGGGCGCCGTTCTGGTTGGGCAGTTCCTTGCCGTACAGCCCGGTGGCCAGCAGGGTGAGCGGATGCATGGCCTCGTCCATCCGCAGTCCCTCGATGTAGGGCCAGTCCAGCAGGCGGGTGCGTTGTCCCGGCATTTGCGCCGGATCGAGCAGGGTGGTGAACGCGACGTACTTGGCGCTGGCGGTGGGCTGGAAGCGCGGCAGGATTTTTCCGAGCGGAATCCCCAGCCACGGCACCACCATGGACCAAGCCTCGACGCAGCGCAGTCGGTAGATGCGTTCCTCGGGCGGGTGGGGGGCCAGAAAATCCTCCAGCGCATATTGGCCCGGCTTCTCGCAAAGACCCTCGACCGTTACAGTCCAGGGCTTGGTTTTCAAATGGCCGGCGGACTCGGCGGGATCGGTTTTGCTGGGGCCAAATTCGTAAAAGTTGTTGTAAGCCGTGATGTCCTTATAGGGCGTCGGCTTGAGATCGTCGTCCGCCGCCTGGGCCAGGTCGCCGCGCAGCGTCGGCGGCAGCAGGGCGGCGGCGCTCAGCACCGCGACGGTTTTCAAAAACTCGCGGCGGCGAGCATATAGCTCGGGTGGGGTGATCTCGGACGGGCGGAGGTCAACAGGGCGTTGAATCAGCATGGCGCGGGTCTCAGTGGCAAAGCGGTACCGTTGTGACCGGCGCCTGCTCTGGGAAGTTGCGGGGGGCGGGTTTAAACCGGTGCATGATCACCCGGCTGCGCCTGCTCGAACCAGCGCACCCAGTCCGAAGCGTGGAGAGCGCCTTCACCGGGCGCCCACGCAGCGAAATCCTTATCCGCGATGGGCGAGTAAGGCCCCGGCTTGATCTCGAACAGGATTGTGCCAGGAGCGAGGCTCACCACGCTATGCCAAGCATAGGCCGGGATTTCCACTGCGCCGTCGCCGTCGCCCGCCCGCAGCTCAGCGCGGGCCAGCACACGGCCCTCATCGTCGAAGCGCAGCACGGCGAAAGCGCCGCACACCACAACCATCAGTTCCCAAACGCCGGCGCGCGCGTGGCGATGAGGGCGGACATAGGTACCGGGTTCCATGGCGTTGAACAGGCGCTGGATCGGATCTTCCAGCACGGGATGCACGTTCAGGTTTTTGCGCCGGCGCGGGGAGCGGGCCGCTTCGGTGCTCAGCTCTTTCAGGATCGCGGCGTTGTAGAGTTTGAGTTCACTGGTCATGGGGGATTACTTATCCAATTCAAATAGCTACGGTTTCTGACAAAGAATGTTTGATAGCCTCACCTGCTCTGTTACCTGCTCCCTGCCGAGGCAACCAGGTGTTGTACTAAAATACTTAGCGCAATACCACAGGAGAATTCCAGCGTTGAACAAGCCAGAGTCTTAGGACTTTCGCTTGTACCCTACATATAGTTGCATAATTAGCGAAATATATACCATATATAGTGATTGAGACCCTTCCAAGCGAAAGTCCTAAGTCTATTACCATCCGGGTGTCCACCGAATTCAAGGCGCTCATTCTCAAGCAGGCGCAAGCACAAAACCGCAGCATCACCTCCTATCTGGAATGGCGGGTGATGCAGGACGCCGCGCGAACCGATCCCAAAAACCGGCGCGGATAGCAGGTCAAGAGCCGCCGGGCGCTCTGCTCCGGGATCCGCTCGCATCGCCGAGGGTGCTGGCGAGCGGCAAGGCCCTACGCATCCGCTCAAGCCGGCGGGGTCGTCATCCATCCATGGATTCCTTCAACGAAATGAAGAGGTGAAGCGGGCCGCCAGTCAACAATCGAAGTACTCACTTGGGCGCAGAGCACGACAACTACGTAGTCATTGCTTGCCAAACCCGCATCCCATGCCCGATGGGGATCAGCCCGCGAGTGGGACATCGAAATCTCAAGGCTGGTCTTGCCTCGGGATTCGAACCGCAACCCGCTTCGTAGACACAGCACGTCAGGAACCCGAACCCGTTTAATTTTGATTCGCTTCCATATTTTTAAACCGGAAGAACCTTGTTCCCGTTCGATTAGACGGAAGCCAAGAACACGTAGACGCTCAATGGTTGCCTTGGCGCCGGCTGCGCCAGGGCAAGCTTTTGGAGGAAGCTCTGGGCGCTTTTGAAGCTGGCGGGAAAAGCCCCGTTCGGTCTACTCAAGCCGCAATCCCATACCGCCCCTGATAATTCCGCATCTTCTCCAAATGCGCTGCATATTCCGGACGCTCGGCCAGATAGGCGACCAGATCGTTCAGCGTGACGATACCGGTGACGGTAACGCCATGGGCGTGTTCCACTTCTTGCACCGCTGACCACTCACCCTGACCGCGTTCCTGTCGATCCAGGGCGATAACCACGCCGGCTGGCGTTGCGCCGTGGGCGGCCAGAATCTGCATCGTCTCGCGGATGGCGGTGCCGGCGGTGATGACATCATCCACGATCAGTACTCGGCCTTGAAGCGGCGTACCAACGATCATCCCCCCTTCGCCATGATCCTTGGCTTCCTTGCGGTTGAAGCACCAGGGCAGGTCGTAGCCGTGCTGCTCGGCCAAGGCGATGGCGACCGTCGCCACCAGCGGGATGCCCTTGTAGGCCGGCCCGAAGAGCACGTCGAATTCCAGCCCGGCCTCCAGGATCGCGGCGGCGTAGCAGTGGCCCAGCCGCGCCAGCGCCATACCGCTGTTGAACAGCCCGGCGTTGAAGAAATAAGGGCTGATCCGCCCCGATTTCAGGGTGAACTCGCCGAAGCGCAGCACGCCCTGGCCGATGGCGAAATCAAGAAAATTCCGCTGATAGTCCCGCATGGTTCGAGATTCCGGGTTGAGGGTAACGAATGCCGGTATCATAGCGCGCTTCGCGACCCTTCCACTGGAGCATCGTGGCCTCATGCGGGTGATCACCTTTAACGCCAACGGCATCCGTTCCGCCGCCAACAAAGGCTTTTTCGACTGGCTGGCCGGGCAGAACGCCGATGTCGTTTGTATCCAGGAAATCCGGGCGCAGGCGCAGCAGTTGCCGCCCGAGGTCTATCATCCACCCGGCTATCACTGCCATTACCACGCTGCCGAGCGCAAGGGTTACAGCGGGGTCGCGCTGTTTGCTCGCCGCGAACCGGATGAAGTGCGCACCGGCCTGGGCTGGCCGGAGTGTGATACCGAAGGCCGCTGGCTGGAAGCGCGGTTCGGGAATCTGAGCGTAGTCTCGTTGTATCTGCCGTCCGGCGCTTCCAGCCCGGACCGGCAGGCGGTGAAATTCGACTTCATGGCGCGGCTGGCCGAGCCGTTGCGGGCGATGCAGGCCAGTGGCCGCGATTTTATTCTCTGTGGCGACTGGAACATCGCTCACAGGGAGATCGACCTGAAGAACTGGCGGGCGAATCAGAACTATTCCGGCTTTCTCCCGGAAGAACGGGCCTGGCTGGATCAAGTGTTTGGGCCGCTGGGCTGGGTGGACGCCTTCCGGGTGGTGAATCCCCATTCGGATCAATACACCTGGTGGTCGAACCGGGGCCGGGCGTGGGAAAACAATGTGGGCTGGCGCATTGACTATCAGGTGGTGACCCCCGGTCTGGCGGATCAGGTGCGCGCCGCCGCCATTTACCGCGACCAGCGCTTTTCCGATCACGCGCCCCTGACCCTGGATTACGATGATGCCTTCTGATGCTTCCCGCCGTTCTGGCCGCGACATCCTGCGCACTTTCTTCAGCGGGCGGATGCTGACCGCCCTACTGATGGGCTTTTCCTCCGGTTTGCCGCTGCTGCTGGCCACCGGTTCCGTGTTGCAGGCGTGGCTCAAGGAAGCCGGAGTCGATCTGGGCACCATCGGCCTGTTCGCCCTGGTCGGATTGCCCTACACCCTGAAGTTTTTATGGGCGCCTTTGTTGGACCGCTTCGCGCCGATCTCTCGCATGGGTCGGCGGCGCGGCTGGCTGCTGCTGATTCAAGTCACGCTGATCGCCGCGATTGCGGGATTGGGCTTGGCCGATCCGGCCCAGAGTCTGCCAGGCGTCACTCTGGCGGCGTTTCTGGTGGCCTTCTTTTCCGCCTCGCAGGATATTGTGATTGATGCCTATCGCCGTGAGTCGCTGGCGGATGATGAGCAGGGGTTGGGCGCATCGTTCTATGTCAACGGCTACCGGGTGGGGATGTTGCTGGCTTCCGGGGGTGGATTGATTCTGGCCGACTTCATCCCGTTCCAAGCGGTGTATGTCTTCATGGCGGCAGCGATGCTGCCGGGGCTGGCGACTACCCTGTTGTGCTTTGAGCCGCCAGTGGCCGTCGGGGCGCCACGCACCCTGCGCGAGGCGGTGGTGCAGCCGTTCGTGGAGTATTTCTCGCGCCAGGATGCCGCGCTGATTCTGCTGTTCGTGCTGCTGTACAAGGTCGGCGAGATGATGGCCAGCCAGATGACCACGCCGTTCTATCTGGACCTGGCGTTCACCAAAACCGAGATCGGCACAGTCGTCAAGCTGTTTGGGTTCTGGGCGACGGTCATCGGCGGCGTGCTGGGCGGCGTGCTGATGCTGCGGCTGGGCCTGTACCGCGCGCTGTGGCTGTTTGGCGTCCTGCAAGCCATCGGGCTGATCGGCTTCGTGATTCTGGCCCGGCTGGGCCACAGTCTGCCGGGGCTGGCGCTGGCGGTCAGCAGCGAAAACCTGTTCAGCGGTATGGCCACCACGGCCTATGTGGCGTTCATGGCGACCCTGACCAACCGGAAATTCACCGCCACCCAGTACGCGCTGCTGAGCAGCCTGATGGGCATCCCACGGGTGATCGTCAACACTCCGACCGGCTATCTGGCCGAATGGCTGGGTTGGGAAGGGTTCTTTCTGTTCTGCATGGCGGCTACCGTACCGGGGCTGTGGCTGTTGACCCGGTTTCGGGTCTGGATGGAGCCGGAGCGGGAAGCATCCAATGCGCGCGGGAAGAGCGGCTAACGCGACTGGAGGGTTCACGCCAGTTGCAGCGTTGCAATCATCACCCCGCGATCCTCCGGGCAGGGCGCAATCGTAAAACCCATCGCCCGGCACAACATCAGCATCGGCTCGTTCTCGCGCAGCATTTCCCCGAACAGTTCGCGAAAGCCCTGCTCGCGGGCGTAGTGAATCAGCCGGCGCAGCAACAGACTGCCGAGGCCAATGCCCACCGCGTCCCGCAACAGGATGATGGCGAATTCGGCGCGCTCCCGCTCGGCGTCGCCAACGACCCGCGCTACGCCACACCCTTCCGGCGGTTGTCCCGGTCGCTGCCGCAACGCGCCCAACGCCATTTCCCGGTCATAGTCAAGCTGGGTAAGCCGGGCGGCGTCGGCATGGGTCAGTTCCTTGATGGTGTGCATGAAGCGCATCCGGATATCCTCCTTGGACAGCCGGGCAAACCCGGCAATCAAGGCCGGCTCATCTTCTGGACGCACGGGACGAATCAGCAGGGTCGAGCCGTCCGGCAACGGCAGGGTTTCCTCCAGTTCGCGCGGATAGGGCCGGATGGCCAAGCGCCGGTGAGCCGGTTCCGTGCTCGCGGTGACGCCAATCCGCGCCGCACCGACGATTGCGCCCTCGGCCAGAACGAAAATCGGCTCCAGTTCCAGCGCGGTTACGTTGCCCAGATCGGTAACCAGTTGCGCGACCTGGATGAGCAGCAGAACAAAATCATCCAGCGCCGCTGCCGCGCCAGCGCGTTGCAGGCGTGCGCCCAAATTGATTCGGGCGAGGGCTTCCCGCGCCAGCACCTGATTGAGCGGCGGCAGGGCAATGGCGAATGCTTCGGTGAACATCGCCGATTCCCCCCCTGGCCCGAACCGCAGCACCGGACCGAAAGTCGGGTCAGAAATCATGCGGAGGGTCAGCGTCGGCGCACCGGGTGGGACAGCGCGCGCGGGTTCCGTACCGTCTGTCGCTAGGGCAATGCCGTAGGCGGCCAGCAGCGTTTGGGTTTCCGCCACAGTCAATTCACAGCGGCCAGCGGCCAGGGCGGTTTGCACCGGTTGCTGTGCGGCGGTCAGATTAACGCGGAACCGTTCCGGCGTATCCGACGGCGTTTCCATCAGCGCTTGCTGGTTGCGTTGCTGGCGCCAGCGCTGCATGAAGGCGCGGATTGCGTCATCGGAAGTGTCGTAGTGGACGATGCCCTGGGCCAGAAACAGTTGCCGGGCGGCGCGCGCGCTGTCCACGCCTAGCCCGCAAGTGAGAATGCCGGGACGCACAGGGCGCTGGGAGCGAAGGAGGTCGCTCAGGGCCGTAGCGGTAGCCTCGATGGGCGTCAGCGCGCTGGGCGCATACAGGATTAGTACGCCGTCGATTTCCGGTTCCTGCAACACAATCTTCAAGGCGGCGGCAAACCGGGCGGGATCGGCGTCAACGCCCAGATCGAGCGGCGGATCGGGTGTAAGGCCAGGTGGCAGGAGCGCCGCCAGAGCCGTCCGGGCGGCTGGACTCCATTGGGCCAGCCGTCCCCCTTCCATGAGCAGTGCATCGGCGGCCAGCAGGCCCAGTCCCCGGCTGTTACCGAGGATCGCCAGGCGGTCGCCCGTGACCGGTAAATCGAGCGCCAGAGTTTCCGCAGCCCAGCACAGTTCCCGCAGCGACGCCACCCGCAACAGGCCCACCCGCTGGAAGGCCGCGTCATAAATAGCGTCGGTCTGGCGCGATTCAGCGTTGCCGCCTCGCCCCGCGCGCACCACCAGCACCGGCTTGACGCGCGCCGCCGCTCGCGCCGCCGAGAGGAACGCGCGGGCCTGGGGAAGGGTTTCCAGCACCAGCAGAATAGCGCGGGTGGCGGGATCGCGGCTCAGTCCATCCAGCAGGTCGCTGAACTGGAGGTCGCTGTCGCGACCCAGGGCGATGACGCTGGAGAAGCCAATGGCGTGAGCGTCCGCCCACTCCAGCACGGGCGTCAGCATCGAACCATCAGCGGCGACCAAGGCAAGATGTCCAGATGGGGGGTAGGCATGGCTAAGCGAGGCGTTCAGGCCGCGCTGCGGGAGGATGAGGCCGAAACTGCCCGGCCCGATCAGCCGCAGGCCATGAGCCGCAGCGACGGTGCGCCAGAGGCGCGCATCGTCCGGGGAACCGGCGGCGGTGGCGATCACGGCGATGCGGGTTCCCCACTGACCCAAGGCGGCCAGGAGGTCCGGAAGGGTCGGTGGCGGGGTAGCGATCAGCGCCAATTCCGGTGGGTGCGGCAAATCATTCGGATGGGCGACGGCGGGCATGCCCTGGACACGTCGATGCCGACGGTTCACCAGGAACAGCTCGCCTTTGAAATTTCCGCTCAGCAGATTGCGGGTCAGCGCCGCACCGAGCGAACCGGGCCGCTCGCTGGCGCCGATCAGCACCACCGAGGCGGGATTGAACAGAGACCGCAGAGAACGGGTAGACATCGCCGGAACTCCTGACCCGGAAAGTGAAATCCCGGTAGGGGCTAATAGTGATAGGACTTTCGCTTGTACCCTACATATAGTTTTATAATTAGCGAAATATATACCATATATAGTGATTGAGACCCTTCCAAGCGAAAGTCCTAAGTGACCTTGACCAGGGTGCCCGAATAAAATTTTTGCTGCCATTGACGCTCGAACCGTAAGCGTTCAATCCCCTCGCCCCCTGCAAGGGGGAGAGGGTGAGGGGGTCAGTCGTTGAATCCACGACCCTCACCCCAACCCCTCTCTCGCCAGCGGGAGAGGGGAGTGAACGCTTATACCGTTTCCCGATAGATTTTATCTTTTTAAGGCTAAAAACGACCCCGTTCGTCATACCCGCGAAAGCGGGTATCCCGTTGTTCAGCGGCTGACGGGATTCCCGCTTTCGCGGGAATGACGACCAT
>Ga0209573_1005161_pt1 | contig 12038 bp, 9 predicted proteins | sample TNRBio252014_DNA_FD_185870 | JGI IMG/M metagenome (GOLD analysis project Ga0209573, IMG submission 185870) | Wastewater treatment Type I Accumulibacter community from EBPR Bioreactor in Madison, WI, USA - TNR Reactor_6/25/2014_ DNA (SPAdes)... | ecosystem: Engineered > Bioreactor > EBPR >...
TGGACGGCTATCAGCCGGTCCGCAACCTCCGCAGCAAGACGCAGCTCAAAGATTACGCCAGCTTCCCGAAGCTGGAGGAACTGCCAGACTGGGGCTTTGACGGCTCCTCCACGCAGCAGGCCCCCGGTGGCAGCTCCGACTGCGTGCTGAAGCCTGTGGCCGTGTACCCAGACAGCACCCGCAAGAACGGCGTGCTCGTCATGTGCGAAGTCTATAACGCCGACGGCACTCCTCACGCCTCCAACGACCGTGCCACGATCCTCGACGATCCGGACGCTTGGTTTGGCTTTGAGCAAGAATACTTCCTCTACCAGGACGGCCGCCCCCTCGGTTTCCCTGAGAACGGCTATCCTGCCCCGCAGGGCCCCTACTACACCGGCGTTGGATACAAGAACGTTGGCGACATCGCCCGCCAGATCGTCGAGGAGCACCTCGAAATCTGCCTGGATGCCGGCATCAACCACGAAGGCATCAACGCCGAAGTGGCCAAGGGTCAGTGGGAATTCCAGATCTTCGGCAAAGGCTCCAAGACCTGCGCCGACCAGGTGTGGGTGGCCCGTTACATCCTGAACCGCCTTTGCGAGAAGTATTGCGTGGACGTTGAGTACCACTGCAAGCCTCTCGGCGCCACCGACTGGAACGGTTCCGGCATGCACGCCAACTTCTCCACGAAGTTCATGCGTGAAACCGGCGGCGAGCCCTACTTCCTCGCTCTCATGGCCCAGTTCGAGAAGAACTGCATGGAGCACATCGCCGTCTATGGTCCGGACAATCACATGCGCCTCACCGGCCTGCATGAGACCCAGAGCATCGACAAGTTCTCCTGGGGCATCGCCGACCGTGGCGCGTCCGTCCGCGTCCCGCACAGCTTCAAGAAAAACGGCTGGAAAGGCTACCTCGAAGACCGTCGTCCGAACAGCCAGGGCAATCCTTACCAGATCGCCTCACGCATTCTCAAGACCATCTCCGAAGTGCCGCAGAAGTAATTCTTCCGCCGGACTCCTTCCCACGAACGCCGCCTGGAAACAGGCGGCGTTTTTTTTGCTTGGGAGCCGGGGTTTGCAAATCTGCGCCTGCCTGCTAGGTGGATTCGTATCCCAACCCCATGCCCACCGAACAAGACATCCGCACCGCCCTCGGCAACGTCCGCTACCCCGGCTTCAGCCGAGACATCCTGTCCTTTGGACTTGTGAAGGGCATTCAAATCGAAGGGGCGAATATCACGGTCGAAATCTCCGTCGCCACGCGCGACCCAAACATCCCGCGCCTCATTCATGAGCAGGCGATGGACGTGCTGAAAAAAGTCTCCGGTGTCGGCGAAGTGAAGCTGAACTTCGACATCAAGGAGCCGCCGGGCGCCGGAACCACAGGCTCCGAAAAACTCGGCAAATCGAGCATCCCTGGTGTGAAAAAAGTCATCGCCATCGCTTCCGGCAAGGGTGGCGTGGGCAAGAGCACGGTCGCCTCGAATCTGGCGGTTGCTATGAGCCAAAGTGGACTGCGTGTCGGCCTCTGCGACTGCGATTTGTACGGCCCCAGCATCGCGCACATGTTCGGCACGGACGAGCGTCCGTATCAGAACGACGAGCAGCAGATCGTTCCGATTGAGAAATACGGTTTGCAGCTCATGTCGATGGGTTTCCTGCTCGAAGATGCTTCTCCAGTGATCGTGCGCGGCCCCATCGCCACGCGTTACACCCAGCAGTTTCTGCGTCAGTGCGCCTGGAATGATCTCGACGTGCTGGTGCTCGATCTGCCGCCTGGCACGGGCGACATCCAACTCACCATCGTGCAAACCGTGTCGCTCGACGGCGCGGTCATCGTCACCACACCTCAAGAGGTCGCCTTGATCGACGCCCGCAAGGCCGTGGGCATGTTTCAGAAGGTCAATGTGCCGATCCTCGGCATCATCGAGAACATGAGTTACTTCCTGTGCCCGAGCGACGGCAAGGTGTATCACATCTTCGGCAAAGGCGGCGGCGAACACGAGGCGAAACGTCTTGGCGTGCCGCTGCTGGGCCAGATTCCCATCGAAATGGACGTGCGCGAGAGCGGTGACGAAGGCCATCCCATCGCCCTCGAAGATCCGGCGAAGTCCGCGTCGTCGAAGGTGTTCCGCGAGATCGCGGCGCAGTTGAAATAGCCGGCTTACTTCGCCTCCACCGCCGGTTTGTCACCGAGCTGAAGCGTGGGTGCCTTGGCCGTGTCGCTGATGTTCAGTGCCAACCAGTGGCCGTTAATCGCATGGGCAGGAAAACCGCAGGCCAGGGCGAATTCGCCGGTTTCATCCGCCACAAAGGAAAACTCCGCCTTGGTGAGCGAGAGACCCACTTCCGGCTTCGGCACGCCTGCGCCGTCAAAATAGGGCTCGCCCATTTGCAGCTTCTTGGTGGTGTCTTTTTCCACGACGACAGCGCTGTGCGGGATCGGGCTGGGATTGATGAAAGTCACTTCGATGGTCCAGTCCTTGGGAATCGTGAAGATGGCTTTGCCGTGCGAGTAACCGTTGAAGTTCATGCCGTAGTTCGCGGCGCTGTAGGTGGCCACGAGCGTGATCTTCACCGTCTTCGGCTTGTCGCCGAGCTTGAGAAAATCCGCCTCGGTGATGCCCGCGAAGAGTTCCTTCTTCAATCCGGGGATCTCCACCGCATGAGCATGATCCGCAGGCGCTGCGGGCTGCTGGGCCTGGGTGAGTGTGGAAGCGAGAAAAGAGACGAGAAGAAGGCGGCTGATCATGGTGGGGCGGATGGAAGCAGGGTTGCCAGAACGTGCAATGGACGATCAAACTGTCGGGCATGGAACGATGAATCTCGCCTTCCGCGAAAATAATCCCCAAGATACCCGCCACGTTCCCGTGATGCCCGGCGAACACGACCTCATGAGTGACACGCACGATCTTTTCCTGGAAACCCTGCGGCGCTACGAGCGGCCCCTCATCCGCTACGCGCACGGTTACACCGGCGACCTGGAAGACGCGCGTGACATCGTGCAGGACGTGTTTGTGAAGCTCAGCCTGCACCTCGCCACGCTCGATCATGATCGGCTGGCTCCCTGGCTCTTCACCGTCTGCCGCAATCGCGCCCTCGACCATCATCGCAAACATCAACGCCTCATCGTCATGGAAACGGAAACCCTCGATCTCGAAGCCTCCGCCGATCCCGCGCCCAATGATGCGATGGAAAAGCGCGAAACCGCCACCGCCCTACGCGAACTCATCGAAACCCTGCCCGTGCGCCAGCGCGAGGCCGTGCGGCTGAAGTTCATCGCCGGACTCGACTACCAGCAGATCAGCGCCGCCATGCAGACCAGCATCGGCAACGTCGGCTACCTTATCCACCACGGCGTGGCCGCCTTGAAAACCAAATGGCAGGCCCACGACCAGCCGCCGCCCGCGAAACTCAAACCCGCGATGGCCTGAAACCCTCCAACCTCTTTTTTGACCATGAAACCGGAACAAATCACCGCCTGGGCGCTCGAAGAAGCCAGCGCCGAAGAACGCCAGCAGCTTGAGGCGGAGCTGAATGAGAATCCCACGGCCAAACTGGCCGCCGAGGAGACCAAAGAATTCTGCCACTTCCTGCTCGCCGAGCTGCGGGATGACTCGCTCGCGCTCACGGAGTCGCAGCGGGAGCGCTTGCAGGCGCAGCCCGTGGGGCAATCGTCCCGATTGCCAGCAGCAAGCGTGACGCCTGCACCACGCACCCAATGGCGTGCCGCGTGGGTACGGTTGGCGTTGGCGGCTTGTGCGGTCCTGGGGGGCTTTTGGACATGGAGTGTCTTTCAATCGCGTTCGACCAAGATGGACGCTATGGAGACTGTGGCCGTCCTGCGCCAGATAACCGTGAACATGGGCCGCAGCGAAGTGACCCAGGCTAAATCCCCTTCGGAAGTTCGCCTTCTCGTGGAGAAACCGATCAAGGCAGTGGACCCTCTGTCGGGTCTTGTTGCAGACAAACAACTGGCGGCAGCCCCGGCGGCGGCCTATCCAAGCCCGGAGATTCCGCGCATGCTGACGATGAACGCCGGTCAGTCCACGATGATGCCTGCCGATGTCGAAGAATTGAAGAAGATCCAGGATCAGCAGGCTTATGGACTGGGCCTTGGCAACAACTCGAGATCAACGGTGACTAATCAGTCTGGCTTGATCTCTGGCGCTGGCGGGAACAGCTCTATGACGGGTGGTTTCTCGAAGGTGGGTGATTTGCAGAGTTCTGCTAAAACAGTCGATGGGGCCGGCTCGGGCGGTATGAACAAGACCGCTGATGGTACGCTTGTGCTGTCAAATGGCAGCACCTTCACCGGAGGTGCGCCAGTGAATGCGGGTAACCTCACCATCAATGGGGGAACGATCACAACTTCCGCTGCCGGTGGATCTGTGGCGGGTGCATCCTATGCCAAGTCTGGTTCTGGCACAGTGATGCTGACCGGCACGAGCACCTACACCGGAGCGACGACGGTGAGTGGCGGTGTTGTACAATCCAGCAGTACAACTGCGGCACCGGCGAACACACTGTCGGTTGGTGCCGGCGCTGTTGTATTGACTACGCCGACATCGTCTCCAGGGGTGATGACCGCAGCGCCAGCAGACGTGTTGGAAAGAGCGCGCAAGCAACAGACCGGCGTGAATCTCATGACAGCGCCGGTTGTCACCACCAAATCCGGCACGGCTGCAACGTCCGCAGTTACGCGTGACTTTGTGACCCCTTCACCCGCCTCACCGGCAGTGGTGATGAGTCCACAGCCGGATGCGTATTACTTTGCCCATGCAGATGTGGCGGGTCGAGAGCAGGAAGCCTTGGTTTCAGGCTGGGCTGTGCAGAAGGATGAAAAGACCGTATTTCGCCGCCAGTCCGGCGCGGAAGGCGAATCCTACTCCCGCATCCTCGAAAACGAGCTGAAGGACGTGGCGCGGGAGCCGCTCTCGACGTTCTCGATTGATGTCGATACGGCGGCGTATGCGAACGTGCGGCGTTTTTTGAACCAGAACATGATTCCGCCCCCTGATGCGGTGCGCATCGAGGAGCTGGTCAATTATTTCCCCACAGCAGAGGAAGGCCCGGCTCCGCAGGCGAAGGAACCCTTCGGTGTGCGTGTTGAACTGGCTCCGTGTCCGTGGCAGCCCGCGCATCGACTGGCACGCATCGCGATCAAGGGCCGCGAACTCGGCAACGAGCGCAAGGCGAGCAATCTGGTCTTCCTCGTCGATGTCTCCGGCTCGATGAACGAGCCGAGCAAGCTGCCGCTGGTGCAGCAGTCGCTGCGCATGCTCACCGAACAGCTCGGGGAAGGGGATCGCGTGACGATGGTGGTCTATGCGGGCAGCAGCGGCCTCGTGCTGCCGCCGACGAATGGCGAGAAGAAGGCCGACATCCTCGCTGCAATCGAAAAACTCAAGGCCGGTGGCAGCACCCATGGCAGCGCGGGCATTCAACTGGCCTACGAGCAGGCCGTGGCCGGCTACATCAAGGAAGGCGTTAACCGCGTGATCCTTTGCACGGACGGCGATTTCAATGTCGGCGTCAGTTCACCGGAGGAATTGGAGAAACTGATCACGCAAAAGGCCAAGAGCGGCGTCTTCCTCAGCGTGCTGGGCTTTGGCAGCGGCAACCTGAAGGATCGCACGATGGAAACGCTGGCCGACAAGGGCAACGGCAACTACGCCTACATCGACAGCCTCAGCGAGGTGCGCAAAGTGCTCGTCGAGCAGATGAGCGGCACGCTGGTGACCATCGCGAAGGACGTCAAAATCCAGGTCGAGTTCAATCCGGCGGCGGTGCGGAGTTATCGCCTCATCGGTTATGAAAACCGCCTGCTGGCGAAGGAGGACTTCAATGACGACACGAAGGACGCGGGTGAAATCGGCGCGGGCCACAGCGTGGTGGCTTTGTATGAGGTCGTGCCCGCGAATCTGCCGCCTGGAGCCGAACCGCGTCCTGCGGTGGATAGTTTGAAGTATCAAACGCCCATCGTTGCGCCAGCCCTACTCGCTGATGCTGCGAAGAGCGGCGAACTGATGACCGTCAAGCTGCGCTACAAGGAGCCGGAAGGCAGCACGAGCCGCTTGATCGAAGTTCCCGCCAAAGATGAGGGCAAAACACTCACCGCGAGCAGCGAGGAATACAAATTCAGCGCCGCCGTGGCCGGCTTCGGCCTATTGCTGCGTGATTCGGCCTACAAAGGCGCGCTGAGCTGGGAAACGGTGCGCAAACTTGCGCTCGATGGCAAAGGCGCGGACAAACTCGGCTATCGCGGCGAGTTCCTGCAACTCATCGACAAGGCGCGAGGTCTGAAGGAAACGCAGCCGTGACGCATGAGTTTTGTAGTCCCGCCTTTAGGCGGCTCAGAACCGGCTAAAGCCGGGACTACAATACAGCCAAGCATCCAAGGTTGAATCGTCTTCGAGTCACGTTATGAAACCCGCATGGAACTCATCAACAACACACCCAATGTGCCTGCGGCGGTCGGACCTTATTCTCAGGCGGTGAAGCAGGGCGGCTTGCTCTTCTGCTCCGGCCAGATCCCGATTGATCCGGCGGCGGGCAAGATCGTGGCGACGGATGTGGAAGGGCAGGCGAACCAGGTGCTGGCGAACATCCGCGCGTTGCTGACCGCGCAGGGCCTCACCATGAGCGATGTCATCAAGGCGACGGTCTTTCTGACCTCCATGGCTGATTTCCCGAAGATCAATCCGCTCTATGAAGCCGCCTTTGAAGGTCACAAACCGGCGCGTTCGACCGTGGCGGTGGCGGGACTGCCGCTGGGAGCGCTGATTGAGATCGAGGTCATCGCCGCGTTGGGCTGAGTCGCTGACTGGCTCAGCGGTGTTCGATCACGTCGCTGTTTTGAAAGCGGATCTTCGGCAAGGACGCGTAGCGGTCATCCGCGTGACGATACCCGGCGGGGCAGAGGACGGCGGTGGTGAGGCCCTGGGCCTCAAGGCCGAGGAGTTCGTCGTATTGGCCGACCACGAAGCCTTCCATCGGACAGGTGTCGATGCCGAGCAGCGCACAGGCCGCCATGAACTGGCCGAGGGCGATGTAGGCCTGCATTTTGGCCCAATCTTTGGTCATGTAACCTTGGGCCTGCGTGCCAGCGACCATCTTGCGGAATCCGGCCAGCGCATCGGCGCTGCCGCCGCGCACCTCGACCATGCGGGCGATGAAGGCATCGAGATCATCGAGGCTGTAGGCTTTTTTCACCGTCATGACGACCAGATGCGAGCAATCGGCCACCTGGCGCTGCCGCCACGAGTGTGCGACGAGCTTTTCCCGCAGCTCCTGATCCTGGATGACGAAAAACTTCCACGGCTGCAAGCCAAAGCTCGACGGTGTGAGCACCAGCGACTCTTCCAGCGCGGCCCAGGTGTCGGCGGGGATTTTCTTCGAGGGGTCGAAGACCTTCGTGGCGTAGCGCCAGTTCAGGGCGGTGAGGAGTTCTGAGGTGTCCATGGCAGACCGCTGCTTTGGCATGGCACCGCCGATTCTGCAAACTCAGAACCGCTATTCCAGCTCTGGCGGCACGTTGCCATACATCCACGGCTTGCCGGCGAAGGGCGGGATTTTGGGATGCTCGGGCTTCGGTTCGGACTTCATCTGATTGGCGAGTTCGATGCCTTTGTTTGCCATTTGGGTGCCGGCGGTGATCTCGAGATTCGAGTAAGCGGTGAGGCGTGTCTCGTAACCGCCGCCGTTCGGGCCAAATGCCTCCTCGGTGGGCACATAGCCGACGATGCCGTTGGAAAGCTCGCATGGGAAGGTGAAGGCGTGCTGGCTGCCTTTTTTGATGTCGAGGCCGTATTGCACGAAGTACTCGGCGGGATTGGAAACAAAGCAGGCGGGGCCGATTTTGACGCACTGCACCTCACAATCGACCAACGGGACGGTTTGGTTGAGGTGGTCGAGCATGACGATCTCCTTCGCGAAAATCCACTCCGTGGGCTCGACGGTGTTCTTGGGCTTCTGCATGATTTCGAGACTCTGGGCGACGCGTTGCGGCGAAGGCGGGCGGCGTTTGATTTTGAGCACCTCCTGGCGCGTCTCGACCGGAGCGGTGGTGGCCTTGGGCATCGCCAGCAGCGTGCGGATGGCCTCCGCGCCAATGCGGCTGCCGACGTATTGCGACCATTCCTCTGATTTCGGGCGCTGATTGGGGCTGAGATTGTCCACCTGCGTCACATCACCGCACGCGCCCTGCATGAAGACGATGGGTGCGCGTGTGCCGAGGCCGCCCTGGATGGTTTTCTCGAGATGGTGAATCCAGTTGGCGGAGATGCCGCCAGGATTGGTGGTGGCGTGGCAGGCGTAGTTCACCACCACGCCGACAAGCTGCCCCTGCATGTCCCAGGCACCGATGACACCGACCTGGGGGTCGATGGGACCGGCGTATTCGAGGATGTCAGGATTGCCCGCGCCAGGATGACTCCAACTTTGGCCGTTTTTCATGCGCAGTCGGCGGTTGAAGGCCACTTTGTCCTCGTGCCCGAACCCAAAGCCGAGCTGCACCGGCACTTTGGCACGATCCGCCGCCACGACACCGGCGACGATCTCGCTCGTCACCCGCAGCAGATAGCCCGCGTCGGCGCAGGAGGATTCCTCATAGGCCAGCTTCTTCACGAGATCGGAGGCGTTGTCATATTCACCGGGCATGACCATGCCGACCGGACCGGAGCTGTGTGAGTGCGAGGCGCAGATCAGCACGGCATCGCCCGTGATGCCGGTGGCTTTTTCAATCTGCGCCCGGGCATCAAGCACGAGCTGCCTCGGCACCACGAGCGCGTCGAGACCGATCACGGCGGCCCGCTTCTTGCCATCGTCGAACAGGGCCACACGTACCTTGCAGGCATCGTGGAAGCTACGGTGGAAGTTTTTGCTGTAACCGCCCGGCTGCTCCATGCCGATGCCGGGCGTGATGTCCCGCTCAGCGAAGCCTGCTTTGATGTTTGAGGTCGGGGCGGGGATTTGGGCGTGGAGTGACGCAGACAAAAGACAGGCGAGAAGCAGGGGGCGCATGGAGAGAGAACGCAGCCAGCGCAGTGAGTTTCTGAGAAAAAACTTACAACAATTCTTGGTGCGGATATTGCATTGATGCCACTGCCGCACTTATCTTACTGCTGTTCACTCCTCCCGAACCGTGCATCCCTTGTATTACATCGCCAAAGGTCAAAAGACCCTTGGCCCCTGCTCCAAAGACGATCTGCGAAATTTTCTCGCGTATGGGTCGATCCGTGACAGCGACCTCGTGAGGCGCGATGACGACGAGCAGTGGCGGCCGGTTTCCACGCTGCTTGAACTACACGCCGCCGGGCAGGTGCTGGCCGACGGACTCACGGTGAAGCCGGTGCGGCGTCGTGTCGCGCGCTACCGCGACTACGACCGCGTGCCCAATGAACAGCGGGGCGGTGTGGTGTTACGGAAGATGTGCCTTGGCTTTTTGTTCATGCCGCCACTGCTGTGGTGGGCGGCGGTGTCAATTTACTCGGACAATATTTTTCGCCGCGCCAAGGATGAGAACGGCTACCTCAAAATCTGGGGCCGCTGGGTGGAGGTGCTGGTGACGCTAATGATCATCGTGAACGCCCTCGTCTGGTGGGCGGGCATCACCTACGCCTCGTGGATTCTCGGGCCAGGCCTGGCGGAGCTTTCAAAAGGCATGAGCGAGGCCATGGAAGTCATTCGGGGTCTGTGGAGAGACATTCGTGGGTAAAAGCTGCTTTTCTGGCCGCAGTTGCCGGGCTGGCAAGACGCGAATTGTCATTCCCTGTGCAGGATTTGGCATCCTGGGCCAGGGCTGACACGGTGGCACTTCTCTCAGCGTTGGTTGCGGCATGAAAGCCCTGCTGCTTATCCCGATCATCGCTGTCGCCACCAGTCTTCAGGCCGCTCAACCGAACGTTGCCGCCGCCTCGAAGCAAATCGACGCTCTGCTGGCCCAGAGCTGGCAGAAACACAAGATCAAGCCCAATGCGTTGGTGGATGACGCCACCTTCCTCCGCCGCTCCTATCTCACCGTCGTGGGCCGCATCCCGACTTTGGATGAAGCAAAGGCATTTCATGCCTGCCAGGCTCCCGACAAACGCTCCAAGCTCATCGACTGCCTGCTCGCCAGTGATGGTTATGTGCAGCATTCCTTCAATTACTGGGCCGATGTGCTCCGTGCGCAGAGCCAGGGCGTTGGCGGCAGCACCACGGCGCAGCAGTACCTGAATTTCATCCGCGAATCACTGCGCACGAACAAGCCATGGGATCAAATGGCCCGCGAACTCGTCTCCAGCGAGGGCACCTGCTTCGACACCGGCGCCATCGGCTACTACATGCGCGACCGCGGCATGCCGCTCGACAATTTGTCCAACACCACTCGCATCTTCCTCGGCACGCGCATGGAGTGCGCGCAGTGCCACGACCATCCCTTCGACAAGTGGACGCAGAAGCAGTTCTTCGAGATGGCGGCTTTCACGCACAACATGAGCGCCACCAGCTACCGCTCGAAGGGCAATGACGAGGTGCAAAAGATGATGCGCGCTGACAAGACACTCGACAGCCAGTCGCGCGATCTCATGCGCCAGGCGCTCAATGAGGCTTTCCGCCCGCTGCGTGACACGCTCGTGGTGCAGAACAAAGGCTCTATGCGCCTGCCGCACGATTACAAATACTCCGACGCGAAGCCGAAGGAGGTCGTGCAGGCATCCGTGATGTTTGGCAAGCCAGTGACGCTTTCTAGAGAATCGAACACGATCGGTGAGTTCGGCCAATGGCTTACCTCAGCCGAAAATCCTCGCTTCACCACGATCATTGCGAACCGCCTGTGGAAGCGCGTCTTCGGCGCGGGCATCTATGAGCAGGTGGATGAGATGATGGACAACAGCGTGGCCTCGAATCCTGAGCTGATGCGTTATTTGGAGAAGCAGATGGTGGCGCTGAAGTATGATATGAAGGCCTATCTGCGCATGCTGCTGAACACACAGGCATTCGCCCGCGAAAGCACGAAGGAAATTTCTCCGGGCGTGCCCTACTACTTCCAGGGCCCGGCTTTTCGCCGCATGACCGCCGAGCAGGTGTGGGACTCGCTCGTCGCCCTCGTCAGCCCCGATCCTGAGCAACCCAACTGGAGCGCCCGCGAGCGCGAGAAGCGCGATCTCGAAAACCGCCGCCGTCTGGCGCAGATTCTCGATCAAACCGAGGCTCCGCTTCTCTTTGAAGCCTCCAAGGCCGTCGCCGATGCCATGCGCGAGCAGAACAAGGAGTTCGACGCCCTGCGCAAGGAACTCGACGAGGCTCGTGCCAAGGACGACAAAGAAAAAGCCCGCGACATTCAGCGCCGCCTCGGTCAGAGCCAGCGCATCCTGCGCGAGAACGTCTCCAAGCACTTCTACGCCGCCGCGAAGAAGTCCGGCAACCAGGCGATCCAGGCCGAGCTGGCCGCTGTGAGCGGCGGTGGCTCGATGGACATGGCGATGATGAGTTTGATGGAGGACACCCGCGTGGATGCCCGGGAAATGCCGCTCGACCCGAAACTCATGGCCCGTATCAAGGCCGACGAGCGGGTACTCGGCATCAAAGACCCGAAGAGCGCCAAGAGTTACGAAACCTACCAGAAGACGCTGCACCAGACTTGGAGCCGCGCGGCTGAGCTGCCTTCGCCCGCCCCACGAGGCCACTTCCTGCGTGAGTTCGGCCAGAGCGACCGCGAAATCATCGAAAACGCCAGCGACGAGGCCAGCGTGCCGCAAGCGCTCACAATGATGAATGGCTCACTCTTGAGCCAGATCACCGGCGGGTGGTCCACTCTCAGCATCAACCTGCGCAAGGCCGCGACCAACGAGGAAAAGATCAACACCTTCTTCCTCAGCCTCTACTCCCGCCCGCCAAGCGCGAAAGAAAAAGCGCAGATGCTGCAAACCCTCGAATCCTACGCCTCCAACAAAAACCTCTGGGAGGACATCGCCCTCGCCGCGCTCAGCACCCAGCGCTTCATCTTTGTCGAGTAGGCCTGCTTGAAACTTTAAACCTCAAACTTGAAACGATCATGAACTCCGAACTCAC
>Ga0209573_1005163_pt1 | contig 12025 bp, 10 predicted proteins | sample TNRBio252014_DNA_FD_185870 | JGI IMG/M metagenome (GOLD analysis project Ga0209573, IMG submission 185870) | Wastewater treatment Type I Accumulibacter community from EBPR Bioreactor in Madison, WI, USA - TNR Reactor_6/25/2014_ DNA (SPAdes)... | ecosystem: Engineered > Bioreactor > EBPR >...
AGTAGTAAAGCACTGGCCTTCGGAAAATCAAATAACTACAAGTATAACGGAAAAGAGAAACAGGAACAGGAATTCGCTGATGGCAGCAGCCTGGAATGGTATGACTATGGGGCCAGGATGTATGATGCTCAGATTGGAAGGTGGGGAGTGGTGGACCCTCTTGCCGATAAGGCGTATTCATTAACCCCTTTCCGATACAGCTTCAACAATCCAATTCTATTTGTAGACCCTGATGGTAGATGGGAGTTTCAGATAGGAACTAAAACTGTTGACGATAAAGAGGTTAGGTATTTAATGCTTGTTGCGGAAAAAAATGACAATCTTGAAAGTCTATCAAAACAAACAGGATTCAATTTAGAGGATTTAAAAAATTTAAATCTAGGAGAAGTTAATGAAAAAACTGTATTAACTGATCTTGGGGATATGTTAGACTTTGATCTCATTAACGAGGCATTAAACTTCAACTCAGACCAATTGGGAAGTAACTGCCATTTAACTGCACTGGAATTTGCTGATGGAGAAGAAGAGTTTACAACTAATGAATACAAAGTTATTTTTAAATCAAATTATGATGTTAATAATGCCGACTCATATTTAAGAGCAAAATATAAATCTGTTGCTGATCCCCAATCTGGTGATGTAATCAGATTTGGAGACCCTAATAAGAAAGGGAAAAGTCGAATAGGCGATGCAACGCATTATGCGAATCTGTTACTTAAGAAGGATGATGGCAGAATTCAGGTTTTTACAAAAATTGTTGGAGCCCCTTACCAAATTTTGTACCTAGATCAAAGCGATCCAAATTATTCAAATAAAGTAGGTAGCTCAATTGAGCCAGCTTATGGATTGCGTACTCCATTAGGTAATGATACCTCTCCTTATTATAGAAGAAAAAATTAGAATTCCATGAAAAAAAATCTTCTGACTTACCTTTTTATTTGGATGACAATATTTTGCAAGTCACAGGATCTCAAACTTTTAGTTCTTTACCCTGGAACAGGCACAAAGGATAGCAGTATTATCTACAAAAGTTTAGGGATTTCTATTGTTTCGGATAAAAACTCAATGACTATATATTCTGAGAATCCTTATTGTAAGAGAATTGTTCTTCCAAAAAATGCATTTTGTGAAGTATTCGATGAGAAATTCTTAATATGCTCAATTAATGAAGAACCTAAAATAGGTTCAAGCAGGCCATACTGGACTTTTAAAAGAGAGGTAATTTATATTTTACCTTTATTTGATTCAAATTGTGCTACTGGAAAAATTTATCAATGCGATCTTGACGGCAAGGCTATTCAAACTTCCGATACCCTAAAACATATTAATAGAAATTATAAATTTGATTTGGTTTTAAATAATATAGATATTATGAATAAGGTGATTTATTTCAAAAAGGTAAAGAGAAAATCTAGGATAGTTCTTAAACTAAAAGAGTTACATACTCCAGTTCTTACTGAATATGTAAACCTCCGGGGGACTGGAGGTCCAAATAACAGAGATTAGAGAATACATTTCTTTCCTCCCGGCGTCCTAGCAACATAAACCACCGGGAAGAAGAGACCTTGGGAAGAAAAATATACATTTTTGAAAAAGATTAATCTGATCTGGTTTATAAGTATTATTGGAATTGCCTGCAATAATTCAAAAAATATAACTGGTACTTTCAATATTGAAAAGAATTCCATTGTCAATATTGAATTAAATTTAAACGAAGATAATTCATTTGTTCAATACGTTCACAGTAGCGGATGTGAGCCAAAGTTCTTTTTTGGATTTTATAAAAGAAAAGGGCACAAGGTACATTTGGATCAGATATCAGAGAATTTAGGCCATTTAAATAAGCAAGATACCGCAATATTCAATCTTACTAAGAGTGTGCAGAATAAGGTACTTTACTTATATTATAATGAACAGCGCCCATTATTTGACGCCCAGGTATATGGTGAAAATGGAAGATACATAGGGAAAGCAGACAAGGAAGGTAAAATTATAATCTCAAATGATCTTGAGTTTGATTCAATAGTCGTAAAAACTGGAGTTCACAGGCCTAGAAGTTTTAAAGTTGCGTCTAGACCTTTTAATCAAATTTTCATAATGATGTATGATTATACTTTCGAAGATTGTTCAAATTTTAGTTTTGAAGATAAATTTATTGTATCAAAGAAAGGATTAAAATATTACCCAAACTGGGAAAGGGTTGAAAAGCCTAAACCAGTTTACTTGCGACGCACTTTAAAATAATCAGATTTTTCCATAGCCAAACCCAAGCAGTATTCACAGGAGCAAGTATTATGTTTTAGAAGTGCTTTGATATTGGGAAAAGAATACCCCCGATTTCTATGTCTCAACCAAATAATTTTTAAATTAATTTCATACTGGCAAAGAGGAGCCATACGGCGATAGCTCGGCGGATGGTTACTTGAAAAAAAGCGTCGTACAGACGATTAATGTCTGTATTTGCAATTTGCAACGAAGTATCAGCCTTGAAAAGGCTGTTACCCTTCCCATCTACAAGAACACTACATCCGGTAAACCGCATTTCTTTGTCAACTTATAATCCCTGGCGCTGCTATACAGATAATCTTCCGCTTTTTCTACTATCCCGGCTTCTACAGCATTGTTATGAATGTAATTCATTTTCTGAAAAATAAAGGCTGCACTATAAAGTTCCATCGGCTGGTTGTCTTGTCGCCAAAACTGGTATTCGCTGTTCCGGCTATTCTTTTCGCCTGCCTCTTTAAATATCCGTAACATCCACTCTCTACGGCTTTCTTGCTTATTAGCTTCGATTGCCGAAATAATCTGTTTGCTGGTAAATTTTTTAAAATCCCGCAGCACATCGCTCAGGTCTTCATTTTTGGCTGATATAATAAGATGAAGATGATTACTCATTATACACCAACTATGCAGCAGCATTCCCTTTTCTAACTGGCAGAACCTGATGCTTTCCAAGACAATGTCACGATAATCCTTTCTGGTAAAAACGTCTACCCATGCTACTACAGCAAACGTTATAAAATGAATAGCTGCCTGATTTCTTATCTTGTAACCGCCTTCACCCATTCATTTTTTACTAAAATTACTGGTTTGACAGCTTTTTGCACTGAAAAAGGCAAAATTAATTAAGGCGTTAAGGAGTTTTTTTTCGAATAAATCTTTCATTATTATCCCTTATAATTGAATTATTTTTTACCTTGAATCTTTCTTTATAAAAGAAAATTTCATAACCTCTAGCAGGGATTAAACAAATTGAGTATTTATTACTTTCTAAGTTAGCTGGTTTGTAGAAAAATTCGTATGAAGGGAAAAACTTAACCCGTAGTGTTCTAAATCTAAAGTTAATAATAATGATTCCATTAGAATCGGAATAAAGCTTCAATGAATCATCAAACAAAACTTCAGTCTCCTTTACTGAGGTAATACAATCATAATCTAAAAATTTGAGAGAGATTTCTTTAAAATTAATATCATATTCCTCTCTTACCCTACCGTTAATTGATGTATAAAAGCTATCTGATGTAAGAAAGATTTCCTGGTTTTTATGAAACCATGTGCCTGAAGTAATCTTTTCAGACAACCCTTGCCTGTCTGTATAGGAGAATCGATTATCATTAGTGATATTGAGAGTTATTACATTATCAGGCCTTTTAATAGTATAAACACCCGGAATTCTTTGAGAAGAACATCCGGAAATTATCAAACTAATTAAGAACCCTATTATCAAAGTTATTTGATACCTCTTCATCTCAATTGATATTTTTTTTCCACCCTAAATAATAATGAAGGATAGTTTGATTGTACTTGTTTCTGTTATTATTGACATCAATCATGATTTGTCCCATGGTCTTACCAGTTCTTGGGTTTATTGAATTATATTCCACTTGATGATCTGGTAAATTTTTATAACTATCCTTAGTCAAAGCATCTTCGATTGAACGCCTATCCCCATATGCTGATCCTCTTCTAAACGCTTCTCTTTCATCCTCCTTGTCATGAAGCATACCTGCAATTCCTCTATCATCAAAAGAAAGTTTTAGAATCTCGAATTGATAAGCATGCTTCAATTCATGGGCTAGATTACCAGGGTCGTATCCGCCTTTTAGATGAATATCGATCGACTCTTTTGAAATATTAAATCTAGTAACACCATCAGCATCTTCAGGTACATCGGATTGGTTCATTCGAATATTATATTTCTGATCTGATTTATCCAATTGTATTAGTTCTATCAAAGCATTCCTAAATTCATTTAAATTTTCATTAAGTCTTTCAATTCTATTAGTTGATCTTCTAATATCTCCTTTACTTGTTGCCTTATTTAGATCTTCTTTTTCCCTCTTTAACATATCTTCATACAATCTTATATTTCTTTCTGTATCATCATAAAAGGAATTATAATAATCCCTTCCATCGACTATCTCCATTCCATTTGGATCTATATTGGATAAAGGGTTATTTGCTACGTAATTGTATAGGGATAAATCAACATATTTCTCACATAAGGGGTCAATAACATGCCATCTTCCTATCTGGTTATCATACATTCTCGCTCCGTAATCTAACCACTCAAGACCGCTACCATCACTGAACTCTTGTCTTTGTTCTTCCTTCCCGTTGTATTTGTATTTATTCTCAAGATTACCAAACGATAAAGCCTTACTACTGATACCAGCCATTGTTAACCCAAACGGATAATAATGGGTTTCCTTTAATAATCTTCCTGTTTCATGTGTTACCATAAAGTTGTCAAAGTACACCAATGCGTCACTTTCATTGGTAAAGTAAATATACAATGGCGCCATTTATGACAGGTAAAAGTAACAAGGATTAAACTTTCGCTATATGGTATATAACGGCGTACTGGCATTGCCTAAAGTTAATAACTATGATCATGTTTGTAGCCTTAATACTCCACAGGTGCGTAATGTCGCCTGCCTGCACACTTGCCTGCTCCAAAGCAGACATGGGCAGGAACGTTTACGGGTGGGGCGGCGGAGACGCTGGAGGGAAAAAACAGGTTTATGCTTCATAAAAAATAAAAGCCCGGCAATGCCGGGCTTTACTTTATCAGAATGACTTTTTTAAATACGATTCCATGCCTTTATCTTCCCCAACCCAACAGTAGGTAGAGCCTGTTAAGGGAAGAGTAATGTTCTTAAAATCTGTTTTCAGATTCTCATTATACCACTTTTCATAAATATCATACACTTCACTTACCACCTTGGGATTTGTATTTAACTGCTCGCCTGTCTTTCGATTTATCAACATTGGTTTAATCGGCAGGATGCCTATCGTCAGCATTCTTGTAAAAGAATACAGGGCTTCTATTTCAACCGTAAATCCATTAATCCCCTCCGGACGAACCATGTGAGAAGCAGCTTTAAATCTGTATTGCTTATTACTGGTGCTTGTATCTCCACGGAATGTTAGATACTCTTTAAGAATTTTTATTTGTTCCTCTCTGCTGTATTTTGAACGGCCAATTATATCCCTGTCATCAATAGACATCGGAATGAGTTCTTTAGTGTCAGGCAAAATTTGTTTTACTTCAATATGTGAACCATAAAGGTTTTTGGAAGTATCGAGATTTGTTTTATATAAAAAATCTCTTTGAGGTTCTTGCTTTGTTTGCGATATACTCGGACTGCAGCTTACTATACAGCAAACACAAAACAGGAATAGTAAATGAACAAAAGGTTTCATAGTTTTTACTTAGTTTTTTTCTTGTAATAATTCCTTGTCATTGTACTGGCGGGTTGCCCATCAACAGTACCAGTATTGTTGTAGTTCGTAACCTGATCAATACTGCGGTTTTTCCTCGTCTTTAAAACATCATCCTTATCTGTGTATTTATCTGTGCCTGGTTGTCGAGTTGCAGAGTGGTATGGTTCTTTATCAATACCCTGAGATGGGCCAACAGTGGCTACATCGTGGTCACCTTGTTGCTTAGGTTTATTGCCAGTATCAGAACCTACTTTATCATATTCATCGTTTAGGATTATTCCTGCATTTTCTCCATCAATCACAAATTGCCCATCGCCAAAAGTTAACCCGTGGCAATTACTTAACGGGTCAAATCCATTTTCACTTGCAACTTTCGGGTCCAAAATATTAATTGCATCCCCTCCGTCTATTGACAAAGTAGCACCTACAATTTTCTCGACCGTAACAGCATTTCCTTTATCAGTTTTAATAGTACCTGTTTCTGCGGTTGTTGTCACTGTATATGTCGTGCCACCACTCTTAAAAGTTGAGGTATATGTTTTATTCTCGACTTTCTCATTCTTGGTATAGATGATGTTGCCATTAGCATCTCTTTCAATCATTCCATCAGGGTCTATGAATCGTAGTGGATTATTATAAGCATACCTATAAGATGACCATCTTCTATCCTCGTCAGCCTTCGGGTCAATCGTCATGAACCTCCCAATCTGATTATCGTACATCCTCGCCCCATAATCATACCATTCCAGGCTGCTGCCATCAGTGAGTTCCTGTTCCTGTTTTTCTTTTCCGTTATACTTATAATTATTTGCTTTCCCGAAGGCCAGTGCTTTGGAGCTGATGCCAGCCATTGTTAATCCAAACGGATAATAATGTTTTCTGGTGAAAGTACTTTCGGCTGCTATTTTCATGGATTTTGCAAGTAAATAAATTTACCTAAAAGTGCTCAAAACATGAAGAAGGGGCTACGGGTTTAAGCAACTTTTTGTATTAAATTTTAATAATGTAGCTCTACTATGCATAAATTAACTGTTCCACATATTTCGGCATAAGCATAAACCATTAAAAATTGTTTTTGATAATTTATTTCTTGTTAGATCATAAAAAAATAATCAGAAATATCCTAAATGTCATTGGTTGGTATTAAAAATTTAATCACATTCGTTTATTGCTTCACGGTATCACATAATTTTTTGTATGATGAACCGAATTCTGATACTGCTTATTTTTCTGACGATAACAGAAACCGCCTCTTCTCAGGAGGGTGATAAATTAGATAAGATGCTGCAGTTTCCAACCAAAGCATTTGCCAGGATAGAGGAGAAGACCGAAGCATTTGATAACAATATCACAAAGGCCTCTGAAAAATACCTGGAGAAACTAAGAAAACAAGAACAGAAACTCTACCGCAAGCTTTACAAAAAAGATTCAACTGCCGCCAAACAGCTTTTCGGAAATATTGATTCAAAGTATAGTGAATTAAAACAGGAGTTGAATAAACCCCTTGGGACATTTAACTCCTTGTCGAACCAGTATAATGGTCATTTAGATTCCCTGAACACATCAATTAATTTTCTGCGTCAACAAGGAGTGGTGAGTGGAATAAATAACAATATTTCTCAAGGCACTCTTGAAAAATTCAGTGCCCTTCAAGGGAAACTCAACGCCAGTGACCGTATTAAAAAAGCATTACAGCAGCGGAAAAAAATGTTGCAGGAGCGGCTGCAGCAACTGGGGTTTGTAAAAGAGTTTCAGCAATTCAAAAAGCAGGTGTACTATTATCAGCAACAACTTGCCGAGTATAAGTCACTGTTTGAAAATCCTGCAAAGCTGGAAAAACAATTAATGCAATGGGCCATGAAAATCCCAGCATTTCAGGAGTTTTTTGCCAACCATTCCCAGTTAGGAAACCTGTTTTCCCTCCCCGGTCGCAGTACCTCTCTGGCAGCTATTGCCGGATTACAAACAAGAGCATCGGTGCAACAGGAACTGGTGAGCAGGTTTGGGGCAGGACCTGATGTGCAGCAGTTGCTTCAGCAGGGAATGGGAGAAGCGCAAGGGATGCTCAATGATATTAAAAACAGGATGCAGGCTATGGGATCATCTGGCAGTGATGCAGAACTACCGGATTTTAAAACAAACACCCAGAAAACAAAATCTCTTTTCAAACGAATTGAGTTAGGTACCAATTTCCAATCGCAAAGGGCAACCAGCTATTTTCCGCATATTACTGACCTGGGACTTTCCATTGGGTACCGCCTTAATGATAAAAGTGTCATTGGTATTGGCAGTTCCTATAAGCTTGGACTGGGAAGAGGGTGGAATAATATCCGTGTAACCGGTGAAGGAGTATCGCTCCGGACTTTTATCGATTTAAAAATCAAGGGGTCATTTTGGGTGGGTGGCGGATATGAGCAGCATTACCGCAGTGCATTTAATAGTGTGGCAGCGCTCAGGGATAAAAATGCCTGGCAGCAAAGTGGCCTGATAGGTATAAGCAAGGTGGTGTCACTGAAGACAAAGTTCTTTAAGAAGACGAAAGTGCAGTTGTTATGGGATTTTTTAAGTGGCCAGCAGGAGCCGGTGACGCAACCGTTACAATTCAGGATCGGGTACAATTTTAAATAGAAGGAGTTTATGAAAAGAAAACTATTGTTTATTGTAACAGGGATACTTTTTTTCAATCATTTGAAAGCACAACCTGAAGCGGAAAGTTCCCAGATAAAGATTGTGGAACAATCACCGTCTGCCCCCAATACCGCCAGCCTGGGAAAATATTTTGACATACCCGTAAATATGTCCACCGGTGTGCCCAGTATTCAAATACCCCTTTACGTAATTAAAACCGGCGGAATAACGATCCCGATCACTCTAAGCTATCATAGTGCGGGAAACAAAGTGAACAACCCTGCCAGCTGGGTTGGCTTTGGCTGGGATCTTAGTTGCGGAGGCGCTGTCACCAAACAGGTGAACGGGCTTGATGATTTTTATGCTACAACACAATATCCAGAGCCTACTGGTGGCACAGCAGTCCCTGCCTGGTCAGATTATATGAATCCTGACTATACGATTGATGCAAATTTAGGTTTTACCACGATGTCATCAGTTATTGACAGTATTATGTCAGGATATGGAAACATACCCGGAAACCTTGATCAATTACACAGGTTGCTTGGGCGAATTATTCAGAATAAATATGATGGAGAATCTGATGAATATAGTTTTAGAACAACAGAAGGTTCCGGAAGTATTTACTACAATCAGAAAAATACAGCATTTGAAACCAATGAGCTCGCAGGCTGGAAAGTGTCCTATGACAGTTACAACGATGCATGGCATCTGCAACAAAAAGACGGGAAGGGTTTTTATTTTTCAGCAAAAGAGGAAGCTTTAAGTCCATATTTTGAATCGCCTGTTTATCCATACCCAAACAAATTTTTTACTTCAACCTGGTATCTAACAGGAATTGATGATCCTATTAACGGCCGAGGTGTATCTCTGGAGTATGATTATGCACCTTTTTGGTACTTATCAAATGTAGTTGCAAATACTGAGAACTGGAGTATGACGAGTAATCCTCCAAGTTATGCAGGTGGTAGCACAAGAAATGTTATGCGTTATGGTAATCAGCTCAACTTAAAGCGGATCGTATTTGAGGAAGGCAGTATAGAATTTATTAAAGATCAAACGGCCAGATTGGACGGGGGCGTTAATGCATTAAAAACAATCAAGATTTTTGACAAGAATAATGTATTAAAAAAGCAATTTGAATTTATCTATTTCTATGCATGGAGCGGAACAGCTAATGCGGCACGGTTATTCCTTAAATCGGTTCAGGAGATTAATTATATCAGCGGTTCAGTGAATGAAAACAGGCCCTACGTTATTCACTACGACACCACGGCAGCTATGCCACCACGATTTTCCTATGCACAGGATATCTGGGGTTATAATAATGGCAAAACATCGAATACTACAAACATTCCTACTATCCCTGAATTAACACTCATGGGAATTCCGGCACATGCTGACAGAAACGTAGATACCAACTATACAAAGTCAGGAATAATCAAACAGATAGTGTACCCTACGGGAGGTAGTTTGAATTTTACATTTGAGAATAACCGGGACGATGCTAATGCTCTTGTTGGGGGACTGCGTATCAAACGGATAATTAATTATGATAGTGTTGCAAGCAAAAGTTTGGTAACTGAATATAGATACAATGATGATAACGGAGTTTCCACGGGTTATGTAGCTACCAGGCCTTCATTCCATTATTTCTATGATACTGGTGACCAGGGTCAGGCAAATTGTCGCATAAGCGGCGACCCGGTATATCCATTGTTCGGAAACCAGGGAAGCCCGATTACGTATACAAGAGTAGAGAAAGTGGAAATTGGCGATAACCAGGAGTATAAATCAAGGCATCATTTTTATAGTGATTTATCTGGTTTTAATATATCTCCCGATGCTACTTATCGCAACTATTCTATTGGTGTTCCATTTAACAAACCACCAGATTTGCAGCGTTTTTCTTATCATCCCTACAGTACCGAGGTATTCAAAAAACTTTCCAACGGACAATATAAACTTATAAAAAAGGACATCCAGGCCTATGATGTGCTGAACCAGTTCAAAAAATACATATGGAATGTGCAGGCTGCCTGGGGGCAGACCGGATGGAATGCTTTTACTGAATGGGCAGGATTTGATCCATACAGTCGTAACCCGATTAACCCGATTCCATATCTGAATGCATACAAGATATTCAAAGATAATATCATCAATACGGCTACGACCAGTGAAACCTATGATGATAATAATAATGTAATTGGCCAGACTGTAACTAAAGTTTTTGACACGTTAAACGGGAATTTGAAGAAAGTAACGACTGTTGCCAGCAACGGCGATACACTGCGCACTTATTTTACTTATTCCAGTGATTTTCTGCATACCAGTTCGTCAGACCCGGTAAACCAGCAAATCAACCTCTTGCTTGATAATAATATTATAGCTGCCCCGGTAGAGGTAATAAAGACGCAGAAGATACCCGGATCAGCAGAAGTAGTCACCGAAGCCGACCTGTTTTTTTACGAGAATAACAAGCTTAAGAAAAACCTGAAAATAACAGAAGACATATCTTTTTCAGGATTTGCAGCCGCTTACAACAACAGTACAGGATTTTATTATGATTCCCGGTATCAGCTGGAAAGTGAGATAGAGTTGTTTGATGCCAATAAGAATCCTACACAGATTAAATTAAAAGACAAGACACAGTCATTAATCTGGGACAAGGATAATATCCAGGCGGCAGTTATCAATGCCGGTGCTGCTAATATTGCCGCAACATCATTTGAGACAACTGAAAAAGGAAACTGGAATTACAGCGGTACTGTGGTTGTTGACAATACAGCACCAACCGGTCTTAAGGGGTATAACCTGAGTACCGGAAATATCACCAGTAATGCCATTGATGCCTCAAAACAATATATTGTTTCTTATTGGAGTAAAAATGGGGCACAGACGGTTAATGGAGTTTCAGCCACTACAGGCAGAACGGTTAGTGGCTGGACATATTACGAACATTTTATTCCGGCATCAGGAGGACAGATTACCGTGTCAGGAAGCGGAACCATTGATGAGTTGCGGTTATATCCCAAGGGGTCACTTATGACAACCTACACCTATATTCCGCTTATCGGCATGCAAAATCAATGCGATGCCAATAACCGAATTTCTTATTATGAATATGACGGGTTGGGCCGGTTGGTCATTATCCGTGATCAGGATAAGAATGTTGTGAAGAAGGTTTGCTACAACTATGCAGGACAACCGGAAAATTGCACTTTCAACTGTCTCTCCACTGCTCCAAACTGGCAAAACACATCTACACCACTGCGATGTCAGCAAAGTGCCAATGGCAATACAGGATACCAGGAGCAGGAACAAAAAGATATGAACCCCTGTAGCCCTTCATTCAATCAGACCCAATGGATTCAGGCCGGGTATAATGCCACAGCCTGTCCGCCATCAACGAATGTCTTAATCACTTACCAGAATAATACATCAGTCACGGGATTTACAGCAGTCTATACCAATACTACAACCGGCCAAACATACACTTATGCTATACCGGTTGGATCAGGTACGCTTGCTTCGATTCCGGCAGCTACGTATTCCATATCAATTTCCAAACCGGGAAACAATATGTGGCTATTATTTGGATGCGGTTGTCGTACTGCTTCAGGTACTTCGGCCTATTTTACTAAGGTAATTGTGAGCAGTTCGAATTGTA
>Ga0209573_1005164_pt1 | contig 12024 bp, 6 predicted proteins | sample TNRBio252014_DNA_FD_185870 | JGI IMG/M metagenome (GOLD analysis project Ga0209573, IMG submission 185870) | Wastewater treatment Type I Accumulibacter community from EBPR Bioreactor in Madison, WI, USA - TNR Reactor_6/25/2014_ DNA (SPAdes)... | ecosystem: Engineered > Bioreactor > EBPR >...
CGGTACTCTTCTTTGAGTACTCCTTCAGATGCACGTTCCGAATGCGTTTTCCAAGGATCGGAATCCAGTGTTCGGGGAACTGGTACTCCATGATGTTGCCGGTATCGAAATGCACTTTGACGTGATCACTTGAGAAGCTGTCGACGAAGGCGTTCATTTCGAACGGCGACATCAGGTACCCGTTGAAGAAGATGTTCTCAATGTTCAGCGACACATCCAGCTTCTCGGCTCCGGGCAGAAGCTTTCCAATCGCTTCCTTCGCGCGTTTGTCGCACACATCGTTGGGAGTCGGATCGTGATCGGCTCGCCACGGCATATGGACGGCTCCGGGGACGACCAGCAGATTCCTTGTGCCCAGATCGTGAGTCGCCTGAGTCATCAGGCCGGCGAGTTCCATCCCGCGAGCCCTCTCGGCCGGATCATTGCTGGTGAGTGGATAGGGCCAGAAAAGGAATGAGCACACGCCGCTGATGGCAATGCCGATTTCTTCCGCCATGTTTCGAATGGCCGTGAATTCCTTCGTTCCGGATTTGGGTGACAGATCACTGTCCAGATCGTAGTTCAGCTCGATGCCATCAAACCCGGCATCCTTCGCCAGCTGCAGACACTGCCGCAGCGACATTTTTGCGGGATAAGGAAATGCCCACAGGTTGATCGACTTCTTCATCGTGTAGCGACGACGTTCCGACGTGGCCGGATTCTGCTGCGCAGAAGTTCCGGCGGCTGTTGTCAGCATGGCGGCCCCAAAGCTTGCGTAGGCAAGCAGCTGACGACGATCCAGACTGGTAGCCGACGGTCGCTCATTTCCGGAAGGCAGCATGGAATTGATCCTTTTTCTCACTTATTCGCACCGGCAGATCGGAGCTCGCAAATGCCAAGGTGGCGTTTTGGATTTGTTTGCCGGACTTCTCATTCATCGGGCTGTATCAGCAGTCCGCGTGTTCGGCGGCGTGTGAAAGTGAATGCTGTAGAAGCAAACACGACCGCTGACATTCTTTCCACAATCGATGGTCCTCGCAATCCATCCGTGGGCGTAGCCTGGTCGTGCCTGTCCTTCACGAGCTCTGCCAGCCTCGGTATGATCATCCCGATCCCTTCGTAGAACGGAATGCAGTGAATGTTTGAGCAAGGGGAGAAGCTCAGACGAATTCCATCTTTTCGGACGCGTTTCTCATGTCATCTGGCAATGTCACGACAGACGACGCAAGTGTCGCAATCCTGGAATTGTTTCCGCATCAGGGTCAATGGCAGGACGGCGATTACTTTGCCCTGCCCGGCAATCGGATCGTTGAATTGATTCATGGACATGTGGAGGTCCTGCCGGTGCCATCACTCCTGCATCAGTTCATCGTCCGACTGGTATTTCTGTCCATGAATGAATTCGTCGAGCGCGCGAATCTGGGAATTGTGATGTCTGCTCCGACACGCATCAGAATCAGCGAAAGGCATTATCGGGAGCCGGATGTATTGTTTGTTTCCAGGGAGAACCTTCAAAAGCGACAGGAACAGTTTTGGGAGACGGCAAATCTGGTTGTGGAGGTCGTCAGTCCCGATAATCCCGACCGCGATCTCATCGACAAGCGACGCGACTATGCACTCGCCGGAATCGAGGAATACTGGATTATCGATCCGCGTGATGACTCCGTACAAGTACTGCACCTTCGGGAAGGTCAGTACCACGATGCGGGTCGATCAATGCGAATTGGGACAGCCGTTTCTGTAGTGCTGCCCGGGTTTAACATGAATGTCGGTCAACTCTTCGACCGGGCTCGCGCGTAGTCTCTCGTATGACACTCGCGCCTCCTGTCTGCAATCTGGTCGTAATTGTCGGGTTGATGAAGCACAGGCACATACGGACGGTGTGCCTTGATCGACGACCGTCTGAGCGTCAAACTCATCGCCCAGCGGCAATAGTGATCTGAATTGCCCGGGTGCAGGCTCATTGCCTGAGCCGTGGTTTTTGGTTTCCGAGCGTTCGCTCGGGTTTGATTCAAAGGGTTTCAACCCTTTTGAGGCAGGTGTTATGAAGTCCTACCGATTATTTGGTGTCCTGTGTGCGTTGTGTGTGCTGTCTTCGTTGGTGCAGGCCGAAGAGATTGCCGTTTGGCCGTTTGATGCGGAACCCGCAGGCTGGGAGCCGAACGGCGAGACTGAGCTGTCTGTGAAGGACGGCAGTCTGCATGTTCGATCACGCGGCAAGGATCCGTACTTTTCGACGAAAGTATCCGGACGAGCTGGTGAGCACCGAATTACCATCTCCGCAAAGTTCCGCGGAAATGCAGATTTCCAGGTGTTCTGGACAACGGAAGCCGAACCAGGAACTGCCGAAGAGCGGTCCGTAAAAGGCGAACTGCGAGGCAATGATCGGGATTTTCGCAGCCTCAAACTGTATTTCCATACGGAATCGCCCGTCACGTCACTGCGAATTGATCCGATGAGCCGCGGTGGCGAAATGCTGATCGATTCCATTCAACTGACAGACGATGCACAGCCAGTTCCGGAAGCCACACCGGTGAAGGATCTGAAACTTGCCGAAGGCTTTGAGGCAGAGCTGTTGTATTCCGTGCCTGGCGACAAGATGGGATCGTGGGTCTGCATGACTCCGGATCCAAAGGGCCGACTGATCGTGTCGGACCAATACGGCAAGCTGTACCGAGTGACTCCGCCAGCGAAGGGATCGACCGATCAGATTCAGATTGAACCGATCAACGTCGATGTTGGAATGGCTCAGGGACTGCTGTGTGCATTCGACAGTCTGTATGTGATGACGAACAGTGGTGATAAGCCACGCGTTGGACTGCATCGAGTCCGCGATACGGATGGTGACGACCAGTATGACTCGGCCGAGCATTTGCGGCTGCTGGAAGGCGGCAATGAGCACGGACCGCATGCCATCATTCTGTCACCGGATGGCAACTCGCTGTACGTCTGCTGTGGAAACCACACTCCTCCGACCGAGTTTTCCTCATCGCGCGTTCCGCGGATCTGGGACGAAGATCAACTGCTGCCTCGCATGTGGGATGCCGGTGGCCATGCCGTTGGAGTCATGGCTCCTGGCGGCTGGATTGCCAAAGTGGATCCGGACGGAAAGAACTGGGAACTGGTTGCGAGCGGATTCCGCAATGAGTATGACATCGCCTTCAATCCTCAGGGCGAACTGTTCACCTACGACGCCGACATGGAATGGGACGTGGGATCGCCGTGGTACCGACCGACTCGAGTCAACCATGTGACCAGCGGGGCAGAATTCGGCTGGCGATCCGGAACCGGGAAATGGCCGGTCTACTACCCGGACAGCCTGGGTTCTGTGGTTGATATTGGTCCCGGATCACCAACTGGCATCATGTTTGGTACCGGTGCAAAGTTTCCGGCCAAATATCAGAATTCGCTGTTCATCAGCGACTGGAGCTACGGCGTGATTTATGCCGTGCACATGACGCCTTCCGGGGCGACATACACGGGCGAAGCCGAACGATTCATTTCCGCAGCGCCGCTGCCGGTGACGGATCTGGTGATCAACCCGACAGATCAGGCGATGTACGTCACGATTGGTGGTCGCCGGACGCAGTCTGGATTGTACCGAGTCACCTACGTCGGCCAAGAATCCACAGAACCCGCCGTCGTGAAGCCTGACGCAGGTGCAGAACTTCGAGCTGTACGTCATAAGCTGGAAGCACTGCACACATCCGGTGCCGTTGATGCCGTTAAGCAGGCGTGGCCCTATCTGGGACACGACGACCGTACGATCCGATTCGCCGCAAGAACAGTGCTTGAACATCAGCCAGTGACGGAGTGGCAACAGCAGGCTCTGAATGAGCAAAGCAACGCGAATGCCATCGTCAGTACCCGTTTGGCACTGGCTCGCTGCGGAGACAAGTCGCTGCAGATTCCCCTGCTGCTTTCCCTGGCGCAGGTCGACGCCAAAACCATAACGGAAGATCAGAATCTGGACCTGCTGCGAGTGATCGGACTGTGCTTTATTCGAATGGGAGAACCCGAACAGCCCGTTGCTTCCGAGGTCGCGACAGCTCTCAACAAATATTACCCGGCGAAGAGTCCCCGTCTGAATCGGGAACTCTGTCGGTTGCTGGTCTACCTGAATCATCCGGAGGTTGCGGCCAAGACACTGAAGCTGCTGGCCGAAGCGGGAAGCCAGGAAGAACAGATTCACTACGTGTATTGCCTTCGAGCACTGAAACAGCACTGGACGCTGGACCAGCGAAAGGAATTCTTCGAATGGTTTGTGCGAGCGACGACGCTTCGCGGAGGAAACTCCTTCAGCGGCTTCCTGAAAAACATTCGACAGGAAGCGATTGATCAGCTGACCGAATCAGAAAAACTCGCATTGAAGGACGTTCTGGAGAAGCAGCCGGAAGGCGATCCCGTGCTGGTGGAAGCATCCACTCGGCCATTGGTCCGCGAATGGTCAGTGGATGACCTGCTGGCCGATGTGGAAGCGGGACTGAAGGACCGCAATTTCGAAAATGGACGACTGATGTTTAAGGTCACGGCCTGCTATAAATGCCATCGGTTCGCCGGTGACGGAGGCATCGTTGGTCCGGAATTAACGGCCGTCGCCCGGCGTTACAATGCCCGGACAATGCTGGAAGCCATCATTGAACCCAGCAAGGTCATCTCAGATCAGTATCAGTCCAATGTGTTTGTACTGGATTCCGGTCGACAGGTGGTGGGACGAGTCGTGAACCTGAACACAGACAAGATCATGGTTTCCGAAAACATGCTCGAGCCCGGAAATCTTACGACCGTCAACCGCGATGAAATTGAAGAAACGATGGTTTCCAAAACCTCGATGATGCCCAGCGGCCTGATCAACACACTGACGAAGGACGAAGTGCTGGATCTGGTTGCCTACCTGCTATCCGGAGGTGATCCGGATGCTCCTGTGTTTGGTCAAAAGAAAACTGTTGCGGCTGTCAGGCCGGTGGAGAAAGTGATGTTTACGGATGCGGGACATACAGTGGATCCACTGGATGTCGTCAAAAAACGAGTTGAAGAAAAGTCGGCTGTGCTGCTGGACATTCGCGAACAGTCGGAATGGGAAGAAGGACATCTGGCAGACGCAGAGTTTCTGCCGCTGAGCAAACTGAAGGAATCCGCTTCGGTTGCTGAAGTGCTGGCAGCGCTTCCGAAGGATAAAACGATTTACCTGCACTGCCGTTCCGGGGGACGAGTTCTGATGTTTGCAGAGCTTGCCATGGGTCTGGGATATGACCTGCGACCACTGAAGGCTGGATTTGAAAGACTGGCAGAATCTGGATTCGAACGCGCCAGGTAATCATGGATTCACGAATGTGAAGCCGCTACGAAAGCCCGGTCTCTTCGGAAGCCGGGCTTTCTGCATTTCCTCTGCTTGCGAAACCCATGACACTGACTCGACGTACCACCTTGTTAATCGTCTTCAGCTTCTGTGCGGTGCTGGAAGGGCTTCTGTGCGTCTGGTTCCAGGGACCGAAGCCAGTGCTGTCCGCAGCTACGGAATCAGACTCAGGCGACGGAAGGTTCTCTTCCGAACGCGCCTGCGAACTGCATGCGCAGATCTTTCCGGATGAGCCGCATCCTGCCGGTGCTGAATCCAATGAACTCGTCCGTCACCGTATTGAAACACATTTGAAATCGATGGGCTGGAAGGTGGACGATCCGACGCCCGGCGATGCGCCGAAAAACATCGTTGCCGCACATCCTGATCTGGTTGATCTGTCCCAACGACCGCTGATTCTTGTGTCGCATTACGATTCCTGTCCGCAGGGGCCCGGAGCCGGAGATGCCGGAGGATGCGTCGTGGCTGTTCTGGAAGCGGCTCGCATTCTGACGTCTGGCAGCGATCAACTTCGCAGGCCCATCTGGGTTCTGCTGACTGATGCCGAAGAGACGGGCCTGAATGGGGCTCGACATTTCTGCGAAACCCATCCGCTGCGAAATCAGAATCCGATCGTGCTGAACTTTGACGCGCGAGGCAATGCGGGGCCGGTGGTGATGTTCGAAACTCACAACGGGAATCTGGAAATGATTGATCGGTTTGTGAACCAGCTCGCCCGGCCCCGACTGACCGGATCGCTGTTCACCACCATTTATCGAATGCTGCCCAACGATACCGATTTCACGGTGTTTTCCCGAGCAGGATTTGAAGGCTTTAACTTTGCTCTGATTGACGGAGCATGGAACTATCATCGGCCGACTGACACGCTGGCGAATCTGGACCGACGCAGCGTGCAGCACCTGGGACAGACGGCCGTGTCTCTGGCGACGGCGATTGCCACCACTGAAAACGACGTTCAACCATCATCCGCCGACGCCTTGTTTCTGGATCTCCTGGGGCTGCATGTTCTGGTGGTTCCGCGAACCTGGATGCTGCCTCTGCGATTTGCCATTCTGTTTCTTGGAGTGCAGTTGTATGGACGGCCACTGATGAAGAATCGACAGTGGAAATCCGTCCTGACAGTCTGGGGCACAATGGCTCTGCTGCTGCCATTTGCGGCGTTGCTGGGCTGGATTGTCAGTCGGTCGTTGATTGGAACCCAGATCCTGCCGAGAGCATTCGTTCCGCATGGTCACTGGCTGTCACTGGGGATGTGGGTGTTCTGCATCGAGTGCTGTTGTCAGTTGTCCATGATGATGCTGCGGAAAGTCGAGCGTCATTGTTTGTGGAATTCGTTCTGGCTGGCACATGCCTTTACCACCATGGTGGTCGCGACATTCGCGGCGGAATTCAGTTATCTGCTTTGGCTGCCGGCCTTAATTGCAATTGCGGCAACGCTTCTGCTGCCCGAGACTTTGGTTCGGACGGTTATCGTCAGTGTTCTTTGCTGTTTGCTGCTGATTCCTTTGCATCATCTGATGGCAATCGGACTGGGACCGGCCGCCGGAATGTTCCTGTTTCCCGCATTTGCTTTGTTAGTGATGCCGTTGCTGCCCTGTCTGGGAAAAATGGACGTGACGAATTCTGCGACCGTAAGCGAAGTGACGTAAGTGAGGCGATGCAAACTTCCAGCCGGTGCTGAACTTCGCCCTGCGGATCTCTATCGGTTTGGCTGAATCAACCAGGAAGTCTCTTCGATGCTCGAAGCCAGTTCCATCAGCGTTTTCGATCTGTTCACAATCGGCATTGGTCCATCCAGTTCTCACGCCGTCGGTCCCATGCGGGCGGCCGCGTGTTTTCTGAAGGTTCTGGCTGACGGTCAGATGATGGAAGCCGTCTCGGGCATCACAGTAAAGCTCTTCGGCTCATTGGCACTGACAGGACGCGGACACGGCACCGACAAAGCCGTCGTGCTGGGCCTGGAAGGAGAACTGCCCGAGACCGTCAACCCTGAACGAATTCCCCGGAGGTTTGACGAGATCGCTCAGACATCGCAGCTGCGACTGGCAGGCTGGAAAGACGTTCCGTTCGATCTCCGCAGGGATCTGGCGTTCCTGACGACTCAGAATCTGCCTCGACATCCCAATGGCCTGCAGTTTTCAGCGCTGGCAGGTGATGGCTCGGAAGTGCTTTCAAGGCAGTACTATTCCATCGGAGGTGGATTCGTGCTCGAAGGCGATGCGGAACTGAATGCTTTGTCATCAGCAGGCGGACCAGAAGTTCCCTTTCCGTTTTCCAGTGCCGCTCAGCTACTCGAGATCTGCCGTCATCAGAATCTTCCCTTCAGTCAGGTCATCCTCAGGAATGAACTGGCTCGTCGCGATTCAGACGACATCAATCGCCGTCTGGACGCGATCTGGAACGCCATGCAGGAATGTGTGGAACGCGGCTGCAACTCCAGTGAACAGGAACTACCCGGCGGACTTCGCGTGCGTCGGCGTGCCGCAAAGCTCTATCAACAGCTCAGTCAGATCTCTGCAACGGCTCGGCGTGATCCCCTGGAAGTGCTGGACTGGGTCGACCTGTTTGCCCTGGCCGTGAATGAAGAGAACGCGGCTGGTGGTCGAGTCGTCACAGCTCCGACAAACGGTGCGGCGGGCATCGTCCCGGCCGTCATGCACTACTACGACCGCTTCTGTCCGAAACAGACACCCGATGGCATTCACCGGTTCCTGCTGACGGCTGGTGGTATCGCGATGTTGTACAAACGCAATGCCTCAATCTCAGGAGCCGAGGTGGGCTGTCAGGGAGAAGTCGGTGTGGCCTGTTCGATGGCAGCCGGCGCGCTGACGGAGGTTCTTGGAGGAACGCCCGAGCAGGTCGAAACGGCCGCGGAAATCGGGATGGAACACAACCTGGGTTTGACCTGCGATCCGGTGAAGGGACTCGTTCAGGTCCCCTGCATCGAACGCAACGCCATGGGCGCGGTGAAAGCCATCAACGCCGCACGACTGGCTCTGCGAGGCGACGGCCAGCACAAGATCAGCCTGGACCGAGTCATCGAAGTGATGCGACGAACCGGCGCCGATATGCTGGACAAGTATAAGGAGACGTCCCGCGGTGGCCTGGCGGTCAATTTCACCGAATGCTGAACTGACGCCGGCAGATCACAACGTTCAAGACATTCCAGCCAGAGTTCGTCATCCGTGGACTTTCAGAATTTTTTCAGGAAACAATAATACCGAACAGAATGGATGGAGCGTCAGACAAGTCCTGTTTGAAGTAGTTGAACCCTTAGGAATGTGGGTCACATGTCCTCACGAGAACAGCGCCGCAAAGAGAAGCACAAGCGAAAGCGACAGGACAAGAAAGACCAGTTGCGGAAGCGAGCACAGGGGGCGAATCCGTTTACGAACGTTCGGCCCCCTCAGATTATCCCTGGCAGCAACGCTCGTCATCGGGAACGGATTGCCTCGCAGATTCCTCAGGCCTGGCCCGGAGAGACTGCAGAAGATGCAGCCGTGTTCGACGATCAGTTGCTGGCCGCTCTCGCTCCTGACGCGGCCGTTCAGGTCTCTGCGGTCCGCGAGGCACTGAAATGTGCATGTGAACTGCGAGGAGATGAAGCACTGAAATGCACGTCTTCAATTCCCCGAAGCAGCCCCTGCAGCGAATGGCGACTGTTTGTACGTGGACTGGTGTCATGGCTGAAAAATGAGTTCACGGCAGCCGGCGAAAGCTGGGAGCGTCTGAACCCGGAGCGCCGCCCGGGCCGTATTGCCACAGTCATGATGAATTCCTTGAATGCTGGTCTCGAAAACGCCAGTCTGCAGAAGCCGACTCATCCGGCTGAAAACGCATCCTCAATCGATTGGTCACAGCGTCTTGATGAGCGACTGCTTTATCACGCCCGACTGCTGAGACGAGTTCGTTTCGATCGTGCCGCAATCAGGGTTGCCGAGGCTGGCCTCCGGGCTCCCGAAGAATTTAAGGAACTGCTGATCGGGCCGGGAAAGCTTCACTGGCTGCTGAAGTTCGCCGAGGAATACCGCGAGACCGAACCGGATCTGGTTGCGGCCCTGCAGGCTGTCGCGCTCCGCAGGGCGTTCATCCAGGACTTTGCTGATGTGTTTAAGACGGCATCCAAGGTAATTCGCGGTCCACAACATGACCCGCAGAATCTGCTGCTGAGCTTTTTCTTTGAACTGCGATTTACGAACGAGCGAGGCTCGAAAGATCTCGCCGAGCAATCTCTGAATCGGTATCTGAAGGAAAGTCTGCCAAAGAACGAAGCACTCACAAAACCACTTCGGGCGGCGATCGCCAGTTCGATTCATCTGGCCGAGGCGATTTCAAAGATGCAGTCGCCGACCCGGATGCCGTTTTCATTTTTCGGTCAGCCGGAAGAAGATACCAGCGGCATCAGGCAGCATTTGAAGGAAGCCATCAAAGCGCTTCCGACCCATCGACTCGCTCACAAGTCCTATGCGGACTGGATTGAATCGAAGCTGGATGAACAGAGGCTTTCGGCGAAACAGAAGGTATCGCTGGGCAAAGAACTCGCCGACGTGATGAAGCGATGGTCACAAGGCGTGCCCGATGAAGTCCGACCAAGGTTGTGGCTGATTGACTACCTGTTTGAAAATGAGGAACTCGAGGAGGCAAAACCGCATGTCGAATGGATGGCTGCGTCGCGGCATGAGAACCCGCAGGTGCGAGCCATTCCATGGAAATGGCAGATCCTGGAAGCGATGAGGCTCTGCCGCAGAAAGGCGTGGCTTTCGGACGTTGCGGCTCGGCTGCAGGATGCAGAGAGACTCTGGCCCGCATGGCTGTCCAAAGAGTGGCTGCCTTACCTGCAAGCCGCTGTGATTCTTCGATCAGGCAAGACAGACGATTTTGAGGCCACCCGCACGCAGATCCTGGCGAACTCCGGACTGAAGCGAAATTCTCTGACGGATGCCTGCATGATGCTGGGTGCCGCGCAACTCATGCGAGTCCCGGCAGCTGATCTCAAACCGCTGCGAGTCCCGGTGGATACGGCGCTAAAGAATCTTCGCAACGTCAGCGATGCAGAGCTGCTGAGGGTCAGCCAGTTTTTCTGGGACCTGCACCGCTCACAGCTTTTGTATCCGGCCTATCGGATGCACGGCCGAAAGATTGCAGACCAGATCCGAGGCATCCTCCGCGAAAACCCCCGCCGCGTTGTGGGACATATGGAAGATCCTGAGATTCGCTCGGCAATCCTGTTGTGCGCAGAAATCGGATGTTTCGGAGATGGTTACTCGGTGCGTTTTCCGCCCGTGCTGATGCAGCGTGATATCAGGAATCACCCCATCTGCGTCGCTGCCAGAGTTAACGCCTACCTGAAACTCAAACATCACTGGTCGGATGGCGATTTCAGGGATGAAGGGTCATTGCTGCGTGAGGCGTCAAAGTCCGAACGAGATCCGTTCTACCGTTCCTGGTTCGTCGAACTCGCAGAAGAATTCGATGAAGTAATGGCTGAGAATAAAAAGGGACCATTCGGGTTTGAATCCAGTTTCTTTGGTGCCATGTTTGGAGGCATGGGCCAGCAGAACGATGATGATGACGATGAGGATACGCTTTACGCTTCATCGGATTCTGACTGCGATTGTCCTGCCTGCCGTGCTGCAAGGAAGGCCGCGGCTGCTCGTTGATTGAGCCTATTGATGCTGCTTCTGGTCCTTTTTCTGGTTGATGGATTTCGATGAGCACCGCAGTTTCAGACAACTCCGACCCCTTCGACGTTCTTGGCCTGCCTCGAGATGCAGGGGAATCCGAAGCTCGAGAGCGATATCTGCAATTGGTGAAGCAGTATCCTCCCGACAAATCTCCGGAGAAGTTTCGGGAAATCCGGGCCGCCTATGAAGCCATTCAGGATCCGCTGGTGATCGCCAGGCGAATGATTCGGCCTCCTGACATGGACGTTCCGGAATGGGCAAAAACCATTGAGGATCAGAAGAAAGTTCTTCCCAGACTGACTCCAGGCTTCGTCCTGAGTCTTGGAAATCGAGATGAGAATTCTCCGGCGGTTGGTCCGACTCAATGATCGGACTGATCGCAAATGCCCGTGCCAGTGCATGCAACTGTGCCAATGCATCGCTGGGACAACTCCATCAGGATCCATCGATGAACAGTTGTCGGGCTGGCCGCTTTCGATGGTTGTCAGAACCTCGCGTCCTTCAGCAGATTCAGTTTCCTGAGCCCTGCAGTAAGTACTCATCATGAATGAATCGGCGTTTGACATGCCGGCACCAGAGCCAACGACTTTCAGGCAGGGGCCGCCCGCAGCCGAAGAGCCACAGTTCGGCGCAGTGGATATCGTGGAGGCGTTCACGGCCATGCGCCACGAATGGCGAGGACAAATTAAAGAGAGCCGGGAACTGGCTGAGACAATTCAAACGGTCGTACGTCGCATTGATGAACTGGAGCAAACGAGGCATTCGCAAAGTGACGAACTCACAGCAGACGCCAGTTCGGATGCAAAGCCGCTGGCCCGACTGATTGCGGAGACAGACAATCAGCTGACAAGGGCCGTCAACGCCATCGGTCAGATCGAGGAGCAGCAGCAAAGACTTGAGGCGGCCTGTCAGAATTCGATTCGGCAGTATTTTGACGCGATGAATCCTGTGGCGCGCTGGCTGTCCAGACCTCTGCTGAAATTCTGTCTTAATCAGACGAGC
>Ga0209573_1005165_pt1 | contig 12024 bp, 11 predicted proteins | sample TNRBio252014_DNA_FD_185870 | JGI IMG/M metagenome (GOLD analysis project Ga0209573, IMG submission 185870) | Wastewater treatment Type I Accumulibacter community from EBPR Bioreactor in Madison, WI, USA - TNR Reactor_6/25/2014_ DNA (SPAdes)... | ecosystem: Engineered > Bioreactor > EBPR >...
GTATCGTTTGTTGCCATTGACGAAGCACATTGTATCTCTGAATGGGGACACGATTTCAGGCCAGAGTATCGCAAAATAAAAACAATGATTGCCCAATTGGGCGATATGAATGTAATTGCCCTTACAGCAACCGCTACACCGAAAGTGCAGCTCGACATTCAAAAAAACCTGCAGATGGAGGAAGCCGATGTGTTTATCTCTTCCTTCAACCGAAAAAATCTTTACTACGAAGTACGCCCAAAAAAAGAAACCAAAAAACAACTCATTCGCTTTTTAAAAGAGCATAAAGGCAAATCAGGTATTATCTATTGCCTCAGTCGCAAAAAAGTAGAAGAGATAGCCCAGTTGATTAATGTGAACGGGTTTAAAGCCGCACCTTACCATGCCGGCTTAGATCCGGACGTGCGCATGAAAAATCAAGACGATTTTCTGAACGAAGAGGTTGATATTATTGTAGCCACCATTGCATTCGGAATGGGTATTGATAAACCCGATGTTCGGTTTGTAGTACACTACGATGTTCCCAAATCGCTGGAAGGGTACTATCAGGAAACCGGGCGCAGCGGCCGCGATGGCCTGGAAGGACATTGCCTCATGTTCTACAGCCACAACGATTTGAATAAACTTGAAAAGTTTAACAAAGATAAAGCCGTGCAGGAACGCGAGAATGCCCGCGTGCTTTTACAGGAAATGGAATTTTATGCCGAAAGCCCGGTGTGCAGACGTAAGCAGTTGTTACACTACTTTGGCGAAGAATATAAAGAAAATAATTGCGGTATGTGCGATAACTGCACCAACCCGCGCGAACGTTTTGAGGGCACCGAGTATGTAAAGATTGCCCTCGAAGCAGCGAAACAAACAAACGAACGATTTACATTAAGCCACCTGGTTAATGTAATTCGGGGAACGGAAGACGAATACGTAAAAAGTTATGGCCACTTTAGCTTGCCTGTATTCGGAAAGGGCGATCAACAAGATGCCGACTTCTGGAAATCGGTTATCCGTCAAACGCTAATCTATCAATATTTAGAAAAAGATATAGACAATATTGGCGTGCTTAAGATTTCCAGCAAAGGACTAGCCTTCTTAAAGAAACCACACCCGATAGAACTTGCCCGCGATCATGACTTTACTACCGAGGGCGATGAAGAAGGATCACCAGATAAGCCCACATCAAACAACAAATCTTACGATGAGAAGTTGTTCGAGATGCTGAAGGCGTTGCGTAAGAAAGTTGCTAAAGAAAAAGATCTGCCTCCCTATGTAATCTTTCAAGATCCTTCTTTGGAAGAAATGGCCACCACCTACCCTACTACCAAAGAGGAATTGGCATCGGTAAACGGTGTAGGCATGGGTAAGGTAAACAAGTTCGGTAAAGATTTTCTGGATCTGATACAAACCTACGTAGACGAGAACGACATCGAGACGGCCTCGGACATAGTGGTGAAGTCATCGGTAAACAAATCGAAAATAAAAATCTTTATTATTCAGCAAATAGACCGCAAGGTAGAGTTAGACGAAATTGCCGAATCGAAAAGTATTACCTTCGATGAATTACTTACCGAAATAGAAAATATCTGTTACTCGGGCACCAAATTAAATCTGGATTATTATATCGATTCGGTGCTGGATGAAGATAAGCAACAACAGATCTACGATTATTTTCTGGAATCGGAAACGGATAGCATTGAAGATGCGGTTGATGCCTTAAAAGACGAAGACCCTGACTTTACTGAAGATAACCTGCGTTTAATGCGTGTGAAGTTCTTAAGCGAATATGCTAATTAATTTTCTTAACCTGATTTTCAACGAGGTCTGAGCCAAAACTCAGACCTCGTTTTTTATCCGCTTACTTCCGTACCTTGTATCCAATTAATAAGGCAAAACTTTAACTACCATAACCATTTTTTATGAGTTCAATCCATAAAGGCACAGCCGCTGTTTGGGCAGGTGAGGGCCCGGTGCATACCCCCGGCACTATTAGTACCCCCATAGTAAGCAGCGTTACATTCGCTTATAAAAATCTAAATGAATGGCAACGAGTGGCGCTTGGCCAACAAGAAGGGTTTATTTATAGTCGCAATACCAATCCCACCGTGTGCGCATTGGAAGAAAAAATCAGAGTGTTAGAAGATGCAGAAGCAGCAACCGCCTTTGCTACTGGCATGGCCGCTATAAGCAATACGCTCTTTACCTTTCTTACAGCAGGCAAACGGGTGGTATCTATTAAAGATACCTATGGGGGTACCAGCAAAATCTTTCTGGATTTTCTACCTCAGTATGGTGTACACGTTAGTCTTTGCGAAACGGGTAATCATGAGGAAGCAGAAATGGAAATAGCGAAAGGATGCGACCTGGTGTATCTTGAAACACCAACCAATCCAACGTTAAAAGTGATCGACATTCAGCGATTGTCTGCAGCCGCCAAAAAAGCAGGAGCCATTACCGTAGTAGATAACACGTTTGCTACTCCAATCAATCAAAATCCTCTGGCGCTTGGCGCTGATCTGGTGGTGCATAGTGCTACGAAATTTCTCTGTGGTCATTCTGATGCAATGGGTGGATTGCTTGCCGGAAAGAAAGAACTGGTTCAAAAAGTTTTTCAATTCCGCGAAATTAATGGCGCCAGTTTACAGGCCGATCCTGCTTATATGATAGCACGCGGAATGAAGACGTTACAACTACGGATTGAACGGCAAAATACTTCTGCTATGAAGATTGCGCATTACCTGCAACAACACAGCAAAGTAAAAGTACGGATTGAACGGCAAAATACTTCTGCTATGAAGATTGCGCATTACCTACAACAACACAGCAAAGTAAAAGCAGTTTATTATCCTGGCTTAGAATCTCATCCTGGTCATGCCATAGCAAAAAAACAAATGCGTGGTTTTGGAGGGATGATGAGCTTTGCGTTGGATGGTGGATATGATCGGGTTGAACAATTTTTACCAAATCTCAAACTTGTTCACCTGGCCGCCAGCCTGGGTTCTGTTAGCACGTTAGCCGGACCACCCCGTACCACCAGCCATGTTGAGTTAACAGAGGCACAACGCAAACACCTTGGAATACCCGAAAGTCTGGTTCGCTATTCGGTAGGCATTGAAGACGTAGAAGACTTACTGGCCGACCTGGAACAGGCGTTGACAAAAGTATAATTTATTAAAACCGATAGTACCGCTTTTACTTTACTTCATGCTTTAACACGCCTTCTACAATTAAATATTGCGCCAGCAGGTAGGTAAGCATAATGGCTAACCCCGATAATGGCAAGGGCTGCATAAACTTGTTGATGGCCAGCAGCGAATCAGAAATCATAAAGCTGATGGCCCCGCAAAACACCAGAATAAAACTCGGTTTACTGGTATACCCATACCGGAATAAGGCCTGTAACGACATAAGTGTAATAACAAGTGCGTAAACCATAACGGGTATTTGTAAATTGCCCAGGTGAGGAAACAAGACTGTAACCAAACCGGTGCCCGCCAATACAATAGGCAATGCATAGCGAATTCGTTGCGGGCCATTTAATCCAACTCCTTGCGTTCTGAGTTTACGGTAACACACAACATATAGTACATGGCCTGTTAAAAAAGCAGCAAGTCCGCCCATAAAATACATTTCTCCCTTCACCATTAGGAGCACATCGCCCAGCCAGCAGAAAAATAGTGCTGTCCCATTAGGAGCACATCGCCCAACCAGCAGAAAAATAGCGCAGTTAAAAAGAGAAAACTTTTTTGTTTAGTAGCACTGAGGTAATATACCGCCAATGCCGGAACTAGTAATGGTTTTGCCACAGCATTTACTGCGGTGATGTTGAAAGTAACTGCTGCTAAATCAGCCATTGCAACAATAGCAAAGAAAATCAAGGCTGATTTTTTCATAGTGGTTTTAATCTGCGCCTTGAAAGTAAGTATAAGAACGCTATTGCGGCAAGCGCTGAGCTAACCGAAAACACCGGAAAAAATAAATTCTCATCGTTTGCAAATAACCAGCCCGAGATTAATGCGCCAAGCCCAATACCAAGCTCCATAAAGATATACAGCGAAGCAATGCCGCGGCCCTTAAAGCGATTATCGCTTAAATCGGTTGCCCACGCAAGCAAAGTAGGCGAAGTAGAGCCTTGTGCAAAACCATACAGCACCACACCAATCATTAACTGAAGCTTGGTGGTAGCCAATCCAATTACCAACATCGAGATTACAATTAAAGAGGTGCTTACCATTAGCACGGGTTCGCGGCCAAAGCGATCTGATGCTTTGCCGGCTACCAATCGAACTACCAATGATGCAATGGTTAGATACGTAAACAACAAACCCTTATTGCGCACACCCACATGCTGTCCAAAATCTGGAATCAGTGTAAATACGGCACCATAAGCAAAAGCAGAAAGCACCATCACCAAACAAGGTGCCCACACCAACGGTTCAAAAAAATCAGATCGGTTTACTTTGAGGTGGGTAATCGAAAATTTTTGTTTTGCCTTAAGTGTTTCGCGGGTGCGAATAAGAATAAGAATAGATAGCAGAGCCAGCGTGGATGATGCATAAAACATTACGTTAAGACCAAACTGATTGCTGAGCATACCCCCTAACGCGGGCCCGCCCGACATACCTACTGCTCCCGCTGTTCCCAGTAAACCCATCGCCTCGCCTCGTTTTTCTGCCGGTACAATATCAGCAAGATATGCGGTATTGCCTGTAGGTGTAAATCCGGTAGAAAATCCATGAAAAAAACGTAGTACAAAAAATGGAATCAAGGATGAGATTAACGGATAAAGCGAGCTACAAACCAAACACACTACACCGCCAAAGATCATTACGGGCACACGCCCAATACTATCGGCAAGCTTACCGCTGAAAGGCCTTGACACCATGGCCGTAACTGCAAACAGCGAAATGATTAAACCTTTGTAATCACTTCCGCCAAGTTTAGAGAGATACTCCGGCAATTCCGGTATAATCATGTTAAAGCTTGCAAAGAAGAGTAAGGAGCTAAGGCAAAGGAGCCAGAAGGATGTGGTGTAGGGTTTGGTCAAAATCGGTAAGTCAGTAATCAGTTATCGGGCAGGTCGGTATTTCAGTTTTTAACTATTGGAACTTGGTTGCAGAAAGTAGCTGACTTACTAATCATCTCGTCCTTGGGAAACTTCTTCGTCAGCAAGAAAATTTCTCTACAACTGTCTTGCTGTTTTATAAACCTTAAGATCATTAAAACTTCCAACGTAATCCATAATCTCAATTTTACTGATTACCGTTTTACAGAATACTGATCACTGAGCCAATCTACTGCTTACCCGAAGCCGCCTCCTGATCCTCCAGTAAATATGCCTTTATAAAATCGTCCAGATCTCCATCCAATACGTTTTGTGCATCGTGTCGCTCTACACCCGTACGGGCATCTTTCACTAATTTATAAGGATGTAATACGTAGTTGCGAATTTGTGATCCAAAATCAATTTTCATCTTGCCGGCCTCCACTTTATCGCGCGCAGCATTACGCTTTTCCATTTCAACCTGGTAAAGTTTGGATTTAAGCATTTGCATGGCGCGTTCGCGGTTGGCATGTTGCGAGCGCTCTACCTGACACACAATAACAATACCCGAAGGTTTGTGTGTAAGTTGCACCTTGGTTTCTACCTTGTTTACGTTCTGTCCACCCGCACCACCCGAGCGTGAGGTTTGAATCTCTACATCGGCCGGGTTCACTTCAATCTGAATGGAATCATCTACTTTTGGATATACAAACACGGAGGCAAACGAAGTATGTCTGCGCTGGTTACTATCGAAGGGTGAAATGCGCACCAGGCGGTGTACACCAATTTCAGATTTTAGTTTTCCATAGGCAAAAGGCCCCTCCAGTTCAAGTGTGGCTGATTTTACTCCGGCTACTTCACCTGCCTGATAATCAATCTGCGAAACTTTGTAGCCGCTCTTCTCGCCCCACATAATGTACATGCGGTTCAGCATATCGGCCCAATCATTACTTTCCGTTCCGCCTGCCCCCGGGTTAATTTCCATTACTGCACTTAATTGGTCTTCTTCTTTGCTGAGCATTTTTTTGAACTCCAGCTCTTCAATGGCCTTTGCGCTTTTCTGATACTCAGTATCCAGTTCTTCTTCGCTGGCATCTCCGGCTTCGTGAAATTCATTCAGTACATCTAGGTCTTCCAACAGCTTGCTTACCTCAGCAAATGCATCGGTCCAGACTTTTTTAGTGCGAATGTTTTTGAGGATAACTTCAGCCTCCTTGGGTTTGTTCCAGAAATCGGCCTGGTGCGTAATACGTTCTTCGTCTTGTATTTCTACTATTTTACGATCGTAGTCAAAGATACCGCCTGAGGGCGGCAACACGGACTTTCAAATCCTTTAATTGTTCGGTAGTCATTTCTTTTAAAACTAATTTTGACGCGAAGGTAATAGCTCCGTAGCAAAAATAATAACCTGGATTAATCGTACCTATAATACCGCGACTCCGGTGTAATCATTCTGATAGAAAGGCCACGCACTTTCATATACGGACTACGTAAAAAAGTTAACGCTGCGCCAGCGGCTACTAAACTACCTGATGTAATGGCAACACCTTCGTCCATGCCGCTTTGGCCCTCTACAAAAAATAATGTGTTTACCTGATCGATTAAAAAATATCCAGCACCTCCAATCATTAACACTGTACCAACTTTCTGCCTGAAGTCGGCTTCGCGTTTTCCTTTTGCATGAATTTTATAGATGTCGGAAAACATAATCGTATCGCCTCGCAGTAATATGAAAGAATCGGTATAGCGAATGGCCATACCTTCTTTAATTTTCCCATTGCGCAGTTTGCATTTGATGTTATCGCCCTGCTCAAAGCGCGCTACCATTTCACCCCGTTTCAGCAACACCATCTGCTGCTGGCCGTAAGCAGCAGCGGCAAAACTCATTAAGCAATAAAAAATAAAGAAGCGCATGGTTGGCAAGAACGGAAAAAAAGAAACCGCCTCAAACACTGGTATGAAGCGGTTTCGGTTAAAGACCAAAACTAAATTTTATACATCCAATCAAAAGGAGGCTGCGTTTTACCACGCTTGATGTTCTCCAATTCATTTAGTACGCGATTTGAAAACACCCGATTTTGTATGGCAGGCAACATGAAATTCTCATTTTCGTACCCAATCAATTCGATATGCGCAATGGTGGCGGCCGTACCCGCGCCAAATGCTTCCTGCACACGGCCTTGCTTTAAGGCAGCTACCAATTCAATGATTGAAATTTTTCTCTCCTCCACATTCATACCCCAATGGCGCGCCAGGTCAATTACGCTCTGACGGGTAATACCAGCCAGAATAGAATCGCTGAGCGCTGGTGTTAATAATGTATTATTGATCACAAACATCAGGTTCATGGTACCGCTCTCTTCCACATACTCATGCGTTTTACCGTCCGTCCATATTAGTTGGTGGTAGCCCTGATCTTGTGCCAGCTTGGCCGGATAAATAGCACCCCCATAATTACCTCCCGCTTTCGCGAAGCCGGTTCCCCCTTCCACCGCGCGGGTATAATGTGTTTCTATCTTCACTTTTACTGGTGTAGAATAATAAGGCCCTACCGGAGAAAGCAAAATCATAAAGGTAAAGTCATCGGAAGGCCTGATACCAATAAACTCATCGGCCGAAAACATAAACGGACGAATGTAAAGAGAACTTCCCTCCTGCGTAGGAATCCAGTTGCGATCGAGATCAACCAAAGTAGAAAGTGCATCCATAAAAATATCTTCGGGTACAGCCGGCATGCACATGCGTTCAGCCGAAATGTTCATTCGCTTCCAGTTATCGGTAGCCCGAAAAACCAACGCACTACCATCTTCTGCACGGTAAGCTTTCATCCCTTCAAATATCGACTGGCCATAATGCAATGCCGGTGTGGCCGGACTAATTTGAATATTTCCGTAAGGAACTATGCGCAGATTCTTCCACTGGCCATCCCGATAATCGGCCATAAACATGTGGTCGGTAAATACTTTTCCAAAAGGGAGATTCTCGAGATTGGTTTGATTTAACCTCGACTTTGCAACACGCGTTATTGAAATGCTATCTGTATCAACCATGAATTATGTTTTTAAATGAAACCTAAACCACGGCAAAGATACTTGTATTAATTGCCTTACGCTAACACACGTTAGGTTAAAATCGGATTAGTTTCACATTCGTGGTTTCCAGGGTGTTTCCGAAACATTGAGTTCGTAACTCATTGAACGGCAAAGCATAAATAGATAATCAGAAAGCCGGTTAAGATATTTTATCACGATTTCGTTAAGGGGTTCTGTCTGGTTGAGTGCAATCACCAATCGCTCGGCTCTGCGGCAAACGGTACGAACTACATGCCCAAACGAAACAGATGGATGCCCCCCCGGTAACACAAAAAATTTCATAGGAGGAAGAGCTGCATCCAGGGCATCAATTTCTTTTTCAAGAAACATAATGTCATTTTCGGAAAGCGCTGGAATTTTTACTTTGGTATTACCGGGCTCTGTGGCCAGAATAGACCCTATTGTAAACAGCCTATCCTGAATTTCAATCAGCGCTGCACTTCTGTTTTGATTTACGGGTTGATCGCGCAAAACGCCAATCCACGAATTTAATTCGTCAATGGTTCCGTAGGTATCAATGCGTAAATCTGATTTTAATACACGCTTACCTCCAAATAAGGAAGTAGAGCCCTTATCACCCGTTTTAGTGTAAATCTTCATGGGTGGAAATTCAGAATTTAAAACTCAAAATTCAACCCTGGCTTACGTGTAAGCAGAATTTAAGCGGTTACCGGCTGGCTGCGTGTAACGCTTTCATTCTTTCTGTCCCACTCAATTAAACCATCCTTCAGGCGAATGATGCGATGTGCATAGTGTGCAATGTCATCTTCGTGTGTTACCATAATGATCGTGTTGCCTTTATCGTGCAACTCCTGAAACAGGTTCATGATATCGTAAGAGGTTTTAGAATCGAGGTTACCGGTAGGTTCATCGGCCAATATGATAGAAGGATTATTTACAAGAGCCCTTGCAATAGCTACCCGTTGGCGCTGACCACCTGAAAGTTCGTTGGGTTTGTGATGATGCCTGTCCCCCAGGCTTACACTTTCCAATGCAGCCATAGCCATCTCTTCGCGCTCGCTTTTGCTATAGCCCGCATAAATTAGGGGTAATGCTACATTATCTAATGCAGATGCACGGGGCAAAAGGTTAAACGTTTGAAACACGAAACCAATTTCTTTGTTGCGCACCACAGCCAGTTCATTCTCTGTCATATCACTTACCAACTGGTTGTTGAGCCAGTATTCGCCCGATGTGGGTGTATCCAGGCAGCCCACAATATTCATTAATGTTGATTTGCCCGAACCCGATGGCCCCATAAATGCCACATACTCACCCTTCTCAATCGAAATGGAAATATCCTGTAACGCATTTACAATGTTGTCTCCCATTTTATACATGCGGGAAATGTGGTTTGTCTTTATAATGTTCGGCATGGTAATAGGTTAAAGCAAAAAGATGTGTGATTTGATTTAATAGTTGACCAATCTTAGTCTTTTACTGGATTTTTTTGTTTTGGTTTCAAAATTCACCCAAAAAGCCGATTTACTTTTGTGAATGGTTCAGAATCCTGAATTTCAGACGGCTTTCTGGCCGGTAAGTTACATCAATTGGTTATTTTCTGATAAAATCGATGCAGGCACGAATAACCGCATCATCTTTCAAAATGCGGTTATGCCCCAGGCCCGATGTTTTTAAGAAAGTGGCCGGGTATTTTTCAGCCAACTTCTCTGCTTGTATAATTGTTACGTCTTTATCATCCACATCATGCACCAGCATCAGATCTAATCCTTTAATGTGCTCTATAAAATGCATGGTTGTAAACTCTTCAAAAGGCTTGTTATACTTCTTTTTGATCAAATCTTTGAAGCGCAAGCCTGTTTCCCACGAACCATTTACAGCCCGCAGGTAAGATTTAATAATTTCATCGGCCATGGTTGGCGAAGCGATATTGATTAGTTTTTTTACCGGTAATCCATTCATTATAGAAAACAGTAAGGCACCACCTCCAAAAGAGTGCGCAATTACCCCAACCGGCTCGCCCCATTTGGCCAATACCAGTTTAAGGGCTGTTTCAAATTCCAGAATATTGGTTCTTTTACCAGACGATCGTCCATGAGCCGGCCCGTCAAAACCTATTACACAGTAGCCCGCAGCCAAAAATTCCGGAATAAACTTTCGAAACTGGGTAGCCCGGCCAGCCCAGCCATGCATTACTAAAACATAGGGCTTGGCAGAATCGCCCCACACGTAAGCCTGAATTTTTGACTTATTTTCTTCTAATTCTTCAAAAATTGCCAACTTCTCGCATTCTCGCTCCCTTTCGGGAGCTTTATACCTGAACGGAGAAAAAAATATGCGCTCAAAATAGAGTACAGCCAATTTACCCGACAGGCTTTCAAGTTTTGGAAAAAACCACCGCACCAGGCGTATGGCTAATGGAAATTGCTTTTTCAAACGATAAAAAATTTAAATAAGAGCATAAAAAAGTACGTGTTACAGTATCTAAACAACCTGTATAAAAGTATATTTTTGAAGAATTTTCTTAGCATTTATATGAAAAAGACTTTACTCCCTTACGTGGTTGCCCTTGTTCTGGTGTTTTCCTCTCAATTATCATTTGGACAAAGGTTTTGGGTAGCTGGCGGGCCATCAAACTGGAACAACACCGCCAACTGGTCTACCACTTCTGGTGGAGCGGGCGGGGCATCAGTTCCCGGCCCTGCAGATGCTGTTACCTTTAATGCCAATGGTTTGGGAAATTGCACGTTGGATGTGGCCGCAAATGTAGCCGGAATTACAGTAAACGGATATACCGGAACAATAGATCTGAATGGATTTAATCTTACCACAACAGGAACCAATACATTCACTACTGGTACTATAAATAACGGAGGTGCTGGAGCAGCCGTAACACTTAACACAACAGGTACATCAACTTTTAGCGGTACAACATTCGGGGCAAATGTAAATGGCTCAACCGGTAGAATATTTTTTAATGGTTCTGTATTTAATGGTTCTGTAACGGTAACCAAAACAGCAAATAACCTGGATACCAGTACAGGTGGCAACACCTTTTCAGGAAGTGTAACACTCACTAACGGTTCAACCAATGGCTTTCGCATGGGCGGAACAAACCCCGATATTTTTAATGGAACATTGGCTTTGGTAAGCGGAAACAGCGGAGCCTTGGAGGTTGCTTTTAGTTCAGCAGCCAATCAACTAAACAATAATGTAACGGCAACGTATAACGCTACCGGCTTAATCTCGGTTGGTAATGGCGGAGGTACAGCAACACTGGCAGCCACGCGCACTATTTCTGTTGCAGGCTTTGGCGGTGCGGGTTGTGGTAATCTTACCTTAGCAAGATTAACGCAGGCAGGCGGAACAGCACAAAATATTTCGTTGGGTGGCAATGATACAGCAACACTAACTCTTGGGCCGGCATCGTCATTTAGTGGTACCCTAACCAGTACCACACCTTCCATCATTTTCAATTCCAGTACGTTTCAGGCTGTTACGGTTACCAAAACAGGATCACAAGTCGATAACTGCCGCGGAGGCAATACTTTTAACGGCATAATGACGGTTAATAATCAGGGCGGTGATTTTATGATGGGCTCTAACGCGGCCGATGCCGGAGATACCTGGAATGCCAATGCAATATTCAATAACACAGGAGGATACCGCATTCGTGTAGGCGAAGATAATGCAGGCAATATTTTTCAGGCCGATGCAACTTTTATTAATACCAGCGCAACCGATATTCAGAGCAGAATTCAGATCAGCCGGTTTGGAACAGCCAGCGTAACCTTTAACGGAACCACTACTTTTACAAACAACGCAACAGCAGGCGATATTCATATCAGCTATGCCTCTGGTTCTACAACTACCTTCAACGGGCCGGTTGTCCTTAATTCAAGCGCAGGTCTTACCGGTGTTGAGAACTGGATTGGC
>Ga0209573_1005167_pt1 | contig 12019 bp, 13 predicted proteins | sample TNRBio252014_DNA_FD_185870 | JGI IMG/M metagenome (GOLD analysis project Ga0209573, IMG submission 185870) | Wastewater treatment Type I Accumulibacter community from EBPR Bioreactor in Madison, WI, USA - TNR Reactor_6/25/2014_ DNA (SPAdes)... | ecosystem: Engineered > Bioreactor > EBPR >...
GATTTTGACCCCCGGTGACATCAGCATCTCCCGCCAATTGGCGATCCATCCGGGCATGCGGCCGATCGCGAACATCACGGTGAACATATTCACCGGAATGCCGATGGCACGCAGGATGATCCCGCTATAAAAGTCCACGTTCGGATAAAGCTTACGCTCGATGAAGTAGGGATCCTTGAGCGCGACCTCTTCAAGCTGCTTCGCCAGGTCCAGAAGCGGGTCGTGGATGCCCATCTTGTTCAGGATCCGGTCGCAGGCCTCCTTGAGGATCTTGGCCCGGGGGTCGAAGTTCTTGTAGACCCGGTGACCAAAGCCCATGAGCCGTGAGCCCGCTTTTTTCTCCTTCACCTGCGTCACGAACGAGCGGATGTCGGTCCCTTCGTCATGGAGCTGTGTCAGCATTTCGATGACAGCCTGGTTGGCGCCGCCGTGCAAGGGTCCCCAGAGCGCACAAACGCCGGACGAGACGGAGGCGTAAAGGTTCGCCTGGCTCGATCCGACCATCCGGACGGTCGAGGTGCTGCAGTTCTGCTCGTGGTCCGCATGGAGCACGAGGATCATTTCGAGCGCCCGCGCCGCGTCGGGATCGACCTGGTAGGGTTCAGCCGGGACCGCGAACATCATGTTCAAAAAATTCTCCACGTAAGAAAGCCGGTTGAGCGGCCCGATGAAGGGCTGGCCGATGGACTTCTTGTGCGAGAACGCCGCGATCGTGCTCACCTTCGAGAGGATGCGGGAGATGTTGATGTCCGCGTATTTGAGACCCGGTTCCAGCGAATCCGGGTAATAGCTCGACAGAGAGCAGACCATTGACGACAGGATGGACATCGGGTGCGCCGTCACAGGGTATCCGGTGAAGAAACGCTTCATGTCCTCGTGGATCATGGAGTGATGCGTGATCTGATTAACGAACGGCTCAAGCTCTTTTTGGGTCGGCAGCTTGCCGTAGATGAGCAGGTAGGAAACTTCAAGGAAGGTGGATTTTTCCGCGAGCTCCTCGATAGGAATACCGCGGTACCGGAGGATCCCCTTGTCGCCGTCGATGTAGGTGATGGAACTCAGGCAAGAACCGCTGTTCGCGTAGCCAGGATCAAGCGTGATCGCGCCCGACTCAGCACGAAGGTTCGTGATATCGATGCCGCGCTCTCCTTCGGAGCCCTCGTGGACCGGAAGTTTCACCACTTTGTCGCCGGGCAGTCTCAGCTCGGCATCACCGATGATCTTGCTTGAAGACATGTCTCCATTCCCTTCTTGCTCATAAAGCGTGTCGACCGATTTAGGCTTTTATTATACTTGATGAAGAGCTTAAAACGGCAGGGAGAAATCGCGCAAGCAGGATGAAATGAGCGGGGCGGGACGGGATAGAACGAAGGGCTAAAACTTGAGTTCTTGGTTCGTGGTGTCCTGGGTGACGAAGCACACGCCGATATTGTACGTATCGCTGGAGGAGTCCTCTTCCAGGCGGACGACCCGGCCCAGAAGGCCCTTTTGATAGACGACGGCGCGCTTTTCGATCTCTTTGCAGATCTTGAGGGTGCGGAGGTCCATGTCCATCCAGAGGATGCTGGCGATCTTGGGCAGGATGGAGGAGGAAAAAAGGACCCCGGTCTCACTCACGTTGGCGGTGGTCCCCAAGCGCACCGGCCCGGACTCTGATTCGTCGATCATCTTGAACTTCACCGGGTGGCGAAAATCGAGACGGAAATACTCACGGCGGTCCTGGGCGCTCCGAGGGGTCGTTTTGCGGGGTTCGGATTTCATAATGCCTCCGTGGGCAAGTATAGTACCGGTCGGACGCTATTTCAAGGCGTGTTAAAAAAGATCCGTCTCCTGGGCATACATGTGGCGGCATTCCTTGCAAAAATTAAAACCGGCCGCCTTCGCGTCCACGCTGGAATCGAAGCGCCGCAAGTGCGCCTTGCTCACCCCTCTCAGGTGCCGGCACCCGGAAAAGTGGTACTTCTTGGTCATCTGATCGGCGATAAAAATGAACCGCCGCTCGATCTTGTTCTCATGTTCCCAGAGCCCACTTCCGTCCCTGCGGGCGTGAGTGGAAGCGCTCCTCAGTTCTTCGGCATGCTGGAGGTTGGGTGGAACGATCTTGAGCTTGGCGTACCCCTCTTCGATCATCCGGAGGTTCGCAAAAGTTCCGTCCTCCAGATACACGAAGCCTTGATAGACGCCGTCGTCGTTCTTGATCTGAGAGCCGAACTCGACCCGAATCCGCTTGTCCAAAAGAAGCGTTCGGTTGAACTCGGCGGCCTGATGACCGTAATCCCGCACCTTGGGGTCGGCATGGACCAGCGGCGGCGCCTTGATTGAAGAGTACGCGACCAGCGTTCCCGTTTCGAGACGGAAGGTGTCCCCTGTCAGGACCTCAGCGACCCGGTAGAACTTGGGTTGCGAGGCCGGGGCCGCAGCTTGGGCCGGGGCCGCGGTCAGGGCGGATGCCGTATCGGCCGCGAAGCCGGCGGACGCGGACCCGACCATTGAGCAAAAAACAAGGACGGCCGCGGCCGCGAAGCGCCGCGGAAGATCCGCTTTTTTGCGGGAAGAGCTAGTTCGATTCCTGGAGGATCTCAAGGGTGTGCTCGGCATCGCGGGTCTTGAGGACCAGCATCGCGACGTCCAGGTTCGGATTGGCGGTGCAGTAGGCGTATTCGATGTTGTCGTCCGCGCGGGCCAGGGTCGTCGAGATCCTGCCGAGAGAACCCACCTCATTGGAGATGTCCACGATCACGACCTTCTGACTGATGATGTACAGACCCTCTTCTTCAAGCAGGATGAGCGCCTTCGTGGGATTGTCGACGATCAGCCGGATGATCGAGTGGTCGACCGTGTCGTGGATCGACATCGAGTAGATGTTGACCCCCGTGCTGCCGAGCGTGTAGCAGATCTTGGCCATGCGGCCGGGCTTGTTCTCGGCGAAGACGGAGAGCTGGGTTTCGACCCGGCAGCCGAAGCGCATGGGTTACTTCGTCGAGCTCAGGAGATCGTCGCCGATCGCCCAGTTGTCGCGGCTCACCTCTTCGATGACGAGGTACGTGGCCTTCTTGGGCTTGTTCGCCACCCGGAGCAGCGTGTCCGAGAATTCCTTGGCGATCTGTGTCTTTTGTTCGTTCGTGAGCTTTCCGCCCACCTGGAGCAGGATATACGGCATGAGGACCCTCCTTGATAAAATTACGTTGTGCGGATCATGCGGCCGGTCCGGTCGGCGGCGTCCGAAGGCACTTGGCCTCCGACTCGGCGACGATCCGGCCCGAACCGTCCCGGGCTTCCGCCCGGGTCGTCACAAGACGTTTTTGCGATCCGACGATCCAGGCGCGGATCCTGAGCGGCTCGCCGATCTTCACCGCGTGCTTCAGGCGGACCGTGAATTCCACCGAGACGGCCGGCGTGCCCGAGAGCCAGACCGCGTTCACCATGGCCTCGTCCAGCACCAGCGACATCAGGCCGCCGTGCAAAAGGTCACGGTAGCCCTGATGCTGTTTATCGGGGACGTAGACCGTTTCCACGCCTTCGTCCGTCTTCGTGAACCGGAGCTTCAGGCCGATCGGATTTTTTTCTCCGCAGCCGAAGCAGTGGCGGTCATCCGCCAGATCGGGGAACGCGGGCTTCCCTGCCCCGTCCGGGGCGCCGGCGACCATTATACCGCGCGGCGGCGGCCCGGCGACTTGCGCGACCGCTCCCATTCGTCCGCGGCCAAAAGAGGCACTTCGGACAGTTTTTTCAGCATCTCGCGGTGGACGCGCGGGTTCGCCGCGAGCATATCACCCCGGCGGATCCCGTCGGCGCCGCCGCGGAAGTCCGTCACGATGCCGCCCGCCTCTTCGACCACGACCACGGCGGCCGCGATGTCCCAGTCATGCAGGCCCATTTCCCAGAAGCCGTCGAAGCGGCCACAGGCGGTGTAGCAAAGGTCGATCGCCGCCGATCCCATCCGGCGCACGCCCGCGCAGGAATGGAACACTTTGCGGAAGGAGGAATTGTACGGCTCGAAGCGGCCGCGCATCTGGAACGCGAAGCCGGTGGCCATGAAGGCGTCCTTGAGGCCCAGCGAGGAGACGCGCAGGCGCCGCTTGTTGAGGAAGGCGCCATGACCTTTGGCCGCGTAGAACCATTCGTCATGCACCGGGTCGTAAACGACGCCGAGAACGAACTTCCCCTTTTCCTCCAGACCCACCGAAATGCAGAACGCCGGCAGGTGGTGGATGAAGTTCGACGTTCCATCGATCGGATCGATGACCCAGCGGCGGTCCGCTTCGATCGAGAGCCCGTTCTCCTCGCCGAGGAAGCCGTAAGACGGGAACGCCCGGGTGAGCTCGCGGACCAGGATGTCCTGCGACCCCTTGTCCACCACGGTCACGAAGTCATTCTTGGACTTGCTGCGGATATCGCGGCCTTCAAGCCGACCGTAGTGACGGCGGATGAGGGTGGCGGACTTTTCCACCGCGGCGCGCACGGCCCGGTAGTGGGGCTCGGGCGAAGCGAAGGTTTTGACTTTGGAGGACTTTTTCATGAATGGATCCCGTGTTTTTTGAGCGCGCGCTTGAGCTTGGCCGCGTGCGTGAAGGTGTGGACGTGCACCCCGTGGGTGGAGGCGGCGCCGGTGAAATCAGCGCGGTCGTCGGCGTAAAAGATCTCGTGTTTGCGGGCTTTGGAGACCTTGAGCGCGTGGCGGTACATCTTGCGCTCGGGCTTGCGCGTCTTGATCTCGTAGGACAGCACGTGGTGGTGGAACTCGCCGAGGACCGGATAGGTCTTGGCGATGTGGTCGAAATGGAGCTTGTTGGTGTTCGAGACGAGGATGAGACGGAAGCCCCGGCGCCGCAGGTCGCGGATGAGACGGCTCACGTCACGGTTCTCCTTGAAGATGCCGTTCCAGACCTTGCGGAACTCAGCGTAGGTCAAGCGCTTCCAACCGAAATGCTTCTTGAGCATCCGGTACAGGTCGTGGCCGGTGACCTCCCCCGTGTCGCAGGCCGCTTCAAGCCACGGCCTTTCCTTGAAAAAAGCGCGGATATCATCCGCGCCGGTGCCGTGGCGCGACAGCCGCTTGAACGCGGGCGTGAAGTCGAACGGCAGGATCACGTTGCCGAGATCGAACCAGATCGTTTTGAGTTGGGTTTGAGGTTTGGCTGTGTTCAAGCGGGTCATTATAACATAGCGGCGCCGGGTGCTTCACGGCGCCCGCGTGTGCTAGGATATCGCCTCGAGAAAAACATGACGACCACCGCCGCCATTCAAGTCGAAGGCCTCCACAAGCACTATAAGGAGCTGCATGCCCTCAAAGGCATCAGCTTCGAAGTGGCCGCCGGCGATTTTTTTGCCTTTCTGGGCCCCAACGGCGCAGGCAAGACGACGACGCTGCAGTGCATCACGGGCCTAGCGAACTTTTCCCAAGGCTCCATCCGCGTCTTCGGTGAGGACGTCGTCCGCAACTACCGGGCCGCGCGGCGGCTCGTCGGTCTCTGCGGCCAGGAGTTCAACTTCGACCCCTTTTTGGACATCTTCCAGCTCCTGGTCTACCAGGCCGGCTACTTCGGCATCCCGGAAACGGAGGCGCGTGACCGCGCCGAAGCGCTTCTGAAGCGGTTCAAGCTCTGGGAAAAGAAAAAAGGCGACTTCCGGTCGCTCTCAGGCGGCATGAAACGCCGGCTCCTCATCTGCCGCGCTCTCGTCCACAGCCCGCGCGTCCTGATCCTGGACGAGCCGACGGCCGGCGCGGACATTGAGCTCCGGCATCACATCTGGGAGTACCTGCGCGAGATCAACGCGCAAGGCGTCACGATCCTTCTGACCACGCATTACATGGAGGAGGCGGAAGCCCTCTCCAAAACGATCGCGATCATCCATCAAGGTTCGATCGTCCGCATCGGGAACAAGAGCGACGTGCTTCAGGGGCGGTCGCTGGAACACGTTTTTTTGGAGCTGACACGAAGTGAAGCGGAATAACCCCGGATACGTCCCCGCTGCCGGGGCGCCCCTCATCGGCCTGTGGGCGCTTTCGCGGCGCGAGATCCTGCGCTACCTCATCGTGGCGCCCCAGACCCTCCTGCCGCCGATCGTGACCTCTTTTCTATTCCTCTTTATATTCGGCGTGTCGGTCGGTCAGAACGTCGAGGTCGGCGCGCACGCGTCGAGCTACGCCGCGTTCATCGTCCCGGGCCTCATCGCGATGCAGCTCATCTCGGGATCGTTCGAAAACACAAGCTCCTCCCTCTTTATCGCCCGCTGGCACAACCACATCCAGGAGCTCCTGCTCTCGCCGCTCTCCTACTTCGAAATGGTGCTGGGGCTTCTGGCGGGCGGCGTGAGCCGCGGGATGCTCAACGCGCTGGGGGTCTGGCTGATCTCGCTCATTTTCGTCCCGGCGGCGATCGCGCATCCGCTGTGGCTTCTGTATTTCGCGGTGACGCTGACGGTGACGTTCTCGTGCCTGGGGATGATGGCGGCGCTGTGGGCGAACAACTTTGGGATGCTCAGCATCTGGAGCACGTACGTGGTGACGCCGCTGGTCTTCCTGGGCGGGGTGTTCACGCCGGTCGACATGCTGCCCGCGCGCGTCCAGCCGATCGTCCAATGGAACCCGCTGCACTACCTTGTGAGCGGCGTGCGTTTCAGCGTCACGGGCCAGACGGAGGCGGCGCCGGTCGTATGCGTTGTTTTTTCAGGGGTGCTGGCGGTCAGCGCGCTCATGGTCACGGCGCACCTCTTCAAGATCGGCTACCGGCTCAGGAGCTAGACACCCCTTCCCGGCCGCCGTGCGGGACAGGTCTAGAGGCGGACCACCCGGGCGAGCGGTTCCTTCGCGTCAAAAGCCTTCAGGATCGCGTCGGTCGTCGACGGCCGCTTTCCGCGGATCTCCGAGTTCAGGTCCGACATCCACAAGCTCTCCATGTCCGAAGCCCGTTCCGAAACCTTCAAAAACGCCAGTCCCGACTTGCCGAGCGCGAGCGCCTCATCGGCCCACGCCCTCAATGGGCGGCCGGCGTATTTTCCCTGGAGGCCGTACTTCGCCGCCTCGAGCAGCCCTTCGCGGGCCTGGGCCGCGGTGACGGCTTCGAGCCACTTGTTCGCCTGCTGGAGCGTGGCCTTCGAATAGATCAGCGACTTGATGAGCGCCGCCGTCGCGAAGCTGCGCGTGCCCGGCTGGCGGTCGCAGGAACGGATCTCGATGTAGCTCTTGAGGCGGATCTCGGGGAACAGGAAGGTCAAGTGACGGTTCCAGTCATCCAGCGTCGCCTCGTTGTCGCGGTAGCCCTCGCGCATAAAGTCCGCAAAGGTCAAGCGCCCCGTCGGAATGACCCTTCCCTGCCGTTCGATGAAAAAAAGCGGCACGCCCATCGCGTATTTGACGTAGTCGTCGAACTTGAAGTCGGGTTTGAAAAAGCAGTCTGGCAGACCGCAGCGCGCGGGGTCCGTCTTGGTCCAGATGTGGGCGCGATAACTCGCATAGCCCGTGCGCTTCCCAAGCGCGACCGGCGAAGCCGCGCAGATCGCCGTCAGGACCGGGGTCAGGCGCGCGAGCACGTTCAGCTTGAGCGCAGCGTCAGGCTCGCTCACATAGTCGACCGAGACCTGAAGGCTTGCAGTCATCTTCATCATCCAGTGCGCCAGCTTCCCCGTCTTGGCCATGTGATCGCGCATCACCATGTAGCGCCGCTTGGGGATCCAGCCGATGCTGTCGAGGGTATCGTAGGGACGCACCCCAGCGCCGCACCAGGTGACCCCCCAACCGCCGCTGATCTGCTGCAGTTCATTAAGATGGTCCTGCTCGGCCCGGCAGGCCTCGTCGATAAGGCAGGCTGGAGGGGTCGACAATTCCAACTGTCCTCCCGGTTCGACGCTGATGACCTGGCCGCTGCGGCGCAGGGCAATGATCGAGTCGCCGTCGCGCTCGGCCTTCCAGTGCCGGTCTTTTTCCAACCGTTCAAGGATCGAGCGGATGCTCCGGGGGCCGGTCACCGGGAGCGAAAGGCCGTTCTCAAAGACGCCGAATTTTTCGAGTTCAAGTCCCACCCGCTCGCAGACCGGGTCCCTCGAAACGAACGGCGAGAGCAGGTCCTCCTGGCGGAGGGCCGAAACGAAGGCGGATCTGGATTGATGGGTGTCGGCGCGGCTTGTCATTGGCTGAGGGTTTGTGTAACCTCTAGATCATGAGGCGGTTAAAGGTCGGATATTTGATCGATCCGGTCCCGGAGATCCATCCGGAATACGACACGAGCTTTGCTCTGATGAAGGAGTGCGCCCGGAGGAAGCACGCGGTCTACTGCTGTGAGCTCAAGGACTTGCGCAAGCATGATAGCACGGTCGAAGCGAGGCTGACAAAGTACCGGCCCGATCCCCTTCGCGGCCTGGTGGCGATGGGCAAGCCCCGCTGGACCCGTCTCTCGGAACTCGACGCCTTCTTCATCCGCAAGGACCCGCCGTTCGACATGCGCTACGTCTCGGCGCTGACCCTGCTGATCGACGCCGGCCGCGCAAAGCCCCTCATGATCAATCACCCCGCCGGGATCCTGGAAACGAACGAAAAACTCAGCGCGATCGACTTCGCCCCGTTCTGCCCGCCATCCCTGGCCGGCTCGACCCCCGAGGCCTTCCGTGATTTTTTAAAACGCCCGTCCAAGCTCGGCTGGGTCTTCAAACCGCTTTTTTTCAAAGGAGGCCGGGGCGTCACCTGGATCCGGCGCGGTCAGGAAGCCCGCGTCCCCGCGCTCGTGAAGCGCCTCACCCGAAACGGCCGCGAGCCCATCGTCTGCCAGCAGTTCGTGGAGCATTCACGGTCAGGCGACAAGCGCATTCTCATCCTCAACGGGCGCATCCTGGGCGCGATGCGGCGGATCGCCAAACCGGGAGAATTCCGGGCGAACCTTTCTAAGGGCGCGGTCGCGGCGGCGGCCGTCGTGACAGCGCGGGAAAAGCGCCTGGTAAAACGGCTCGCCCCCCTGTTCAAACGGCGGGGGCTTTATCTGGTCGGGATCGATGTTTTATCGGGATATTTGAGCGAGATCAACGTGACGAGCCCCTCCGGGGCTCCGGAGATCAACGCCTTCAACGGAGGCCGCGTGGAATCCGCGGTGATGGACCTCGTCGAGAAAAAAGTCGGCGGGCGTAAAACCCGCTAAAAACCGCTGAGCCGTCCGCCCTTGTCCGCCGCCAGCATGATCACCAGCGCGCAAAGATAGACCACCGACACGAGGATCACCCCGCGCGCCTTCGCGCGGCTGGGCTCCTGGACGAAGTCGAGCCCCATCCACAGGAACGCCACGCCGCCGATGAGCGCCACCACGAGGTAGGCGCTGCCCGCCATCCCGATCCAGGCCGGCGCCACGACCGCCGCCAAAAGCAGCGTCCCGCAAATGGCCATGGGCGCCTGGGCGCGATGCCCCTCGGGATCGGTGACACTTATCATGGGGAACCCGCCCGCGCGGTAATCCTCCTCGTAGATCCAGGCGATCGCGATGAAGTGAGGTATCTGCCACAGGAAAAGGATCGCGAACAGCACCGCCGCCCCAACGTCCAATGATCCGCGTGCGATGCCGTATCCCAGGATCGGCGGCAGTGCGCCGCTGACAGCCCCGACGTACAAGGCCCAGGGCGTCACGCGCTTAAGCGGCGTATAAAGCGCTACGTAGCTAAGCAGAAGTGTCGCTGTCAGGAACGCCGCGAGCATCCCGAACACATAGCCCAGATAAGCCCATCCCCCCACCGAACAGATGAACGCGAAGATCGCGCCTTCAGCTGGGCGCATCCGCCCGCTGGCCATTGGCCGGTTCATCGTGCGCTTCATTTTGCGGTCATGCTCCCGCTCGATCCATTGGTTCCAGGCGTTGGCGCCGGCACCGGCGAGGAGCGCTCCGAGCGCCAGATGCAGCACGTCCGAAACGGCCGGACGGTGGCGCAGACCGATCTGATAACCCGCCATCACGGTGATGAGTGCCATGATCGTGGGCCGGGGTTTGATGAGCGCCCAGTAATCGCGGAGGCGGCGGATAAGAAAACCCATCAGGAAGACTTGGCGGCGGCGCGGCCTGAGGAGGCGAGCGAAAGCGCCATCGAGAAGGCCAGGATGAGCGCGCCGACCGTCTGGTGCGCGGCAGTGATGAGGATGCGTTCCATCGGCCTGCCTTCGACCGAAGGCCTGAGCACGGTCCATACGAACGACCCGTAACCCAAAAGGATCTGAACAGCCAAGAAGACGAGCGCGAGCGTCGACGCCGCGCGGACGCCCTTATGCTCCGGATACGCCGCGCGGCTCAGCAGCGCCAGCGACGCGACGCAGGCCGTGACCGCGAAGGCTCCGCCGATATGCTCCAGGACCGCTCGGCCGCCGCTGTGGCGCACGTACGCGCCCAAAAAGAGCTGGACCAAAAGCACCGCGAGCGTGAAGCGGCCGAGGTTCCGCTGAAGCCGGTGAACGGGAAGTTCCTGGGCCGGGGCCGCCGAGAGCCGATCCTCGGCGCTGAGCCACCAGATCGCCACGGTGAGCGCGAAAAAAACCTGCCCCAAGCAGGCATGAAAGACCGAGACCGGCAGCGGCAGCAGAAAAAGCACGGTCAAACCGCCCATGAGCGCCTGCAGCAGGACCAGCGGAACGCCCGCCCAGGCCATCCGCGCGATCGGGCGCGGAACGTCACGCCGGGCCAGCCAGGCCAGGCCGACGGTGAGCAGAAGGACGACACCCGCGATGACCCGGTGGGTGTGCTCATACTCCACGCCCCCTTCCATCGGCGGGAACAGCATCCCGAACGACAAAGGCCAGTCCGGAACGGACAGCCCGGACCCGGTGCTCGTCACGAGCCCGCCCGCGGCGATAAGGACAAAGGTGAAGATCATCAGGATCAGGGCCAAAAGTCTGAAGCGTTTCATCGAAGGTCTCCGATCTTTTTACGCATTATAATTCTTTTTTGGCCCGCAAGCGAAGTCCGAGCCACGCGGCGGGCAAAAGAACGAGACCCGTCAGCGTGAACGGCAGCGACGGGGCCAGGTCGTAAAGCCAGCCGCCCCAGGACGGACCGACCGCGCGGCCGAGGCCGGACATCCCCTGCGAACGGCCCAGCGCTTCTCCCGTGGCGCCCTCCGGCGCCGCCTTGGAAACGAGGCTCGCCAGGGTCGGAAGGCAGAGGCTCGCGCCAAGCGTCATCACCGCCATCATCCCCGCGAACCCGCCGAACGCGTTCATGTGCGGCATCAGCATAAGGGACGCGACCAGGCAGACCGCTCCCGTGAGAAATAGATTTTTTTCAGAAAATCGCTTCACCAGCACCCGGATCGCGCCGCCTTGCACGATGACCGCGACCACGCCCATCATCACGTACAAACCTCCGATGCCGCGTGCCTCAAGCCCATAGCGCGCCTGGCAAAAAAGCGGAAAAGCGCCGTACAGGCTCGACTGCGCGAACGCCAGCGCCCAGGACGCCGTCCACAAAAGCGGAAGCGCCGAACCCTTGGCCGCGCCGCGCCCCGACCACTCCCGCCAAAAAGCGGCGTCCCAGATCGCCGCGGACCCGGCACGCGGAGCATCGCCCGGACGGCCGCGCCGGGACGGATCGAGGCTCTCGGGCAGTTTCCAAGCCACGAAGATGAAGCTGATCGCGCTCATGGCGGCGGCGAACAGCCCGGGCAAAAGATACGGCCGCTCCTGCGTCAGCGCTCCCCAGAACGGCTGCAGCAGGAGCACCGAAAGCGCCGGCCCGACGGCGAAGCCGATACCGAACGCCGCGCCGATCGCGCCCATCCCCTTCGCCCGGTCCTCGGGACCCGTGACGTCGGCGGCGTAGGCCTGCGCGGCGGCGATGTTCCCGCCGGCGAGCCCGGCGGCCAGCCGTGAAATGAAGAGCCATTCGAACGAGTGGGAGAACGCGAAGACCAGGTAGGCGCAGGACGCGCCGAAGGTCGAGATCAGCATCACGGGCCGGCGGCCGACCCGGTCGGACCATTTGCCCCATAGCGGAGAAGCGGCCATCTGGGCGATCGAATAGATGCTGAAGAGCCAGCCGATCTGGAACGCCGAAGC
>Ga0209573_1005169_pt1 | contig 12018 bp, 12 predicted proteins | sample TNRBio252014_DNA_FD_185870 | JGI IMG/M metagenome (GOLD analysis project Ga0209573, IMG submission 185870) | Wastewater treatment Type I Accumulibacter community from EBPR Bioreactor in Madison, WI, USA - TNR Reactor_6/25/2014_ DNA (SPAdes)... | ecosystem: Engineered > Bioreactor > EBPR >...
CTGCCGGCGCCTGGCCAAGGATTGGGAAAACCTCAACCGCAAGGCCCTCGCCTTCCTCCGACTCGCCTCCATCCGCCTCATGCTCCGAAAACTCTGCAACCCCTCATGAACCTCCCGGACAGACTCTGAGACTGCGCCAGCGCGATCACCTCGCTGAGCTTCGCCTTGGCGTCAGCAGCCGTCCAGGTGGTCATCCCGTTCCTCATGGGTGGTTAACGTAGTCAATATAGTCACTTTCCTAGCGAGCGCGTAGGGTCAACAACGTCGGTTGGGGTGCGGCTTCCAACTTTCCGGACTGCGGACATCGCCGGCGACCAACAGGCTCCTCGAAAGCGGAACCCGATCGCGTCGATCCCGCGGTCGACTAGAAAGCGTTGTTCTTCCTCCGTTGTGCACCCAAACTCCTTCGGCAGCGATGTTCCCATCCGCGCCCAGAGGATGACGATGCCGCAGGCCGACGGTCGCGGCAGCTGGCGGTTGACCTCCGCCTGCGGCGTGATCGTCGCTTCCAGCGGCACCGGGGCGTTGGGGTCGTCCCAGCTCACCGCATCGAAGGTAAACTTGCCGCGAAAAGCCGGTTTCTTCGCCAACTCTTCGTCGATGATCTGCCGCGCATAAGTGCGTTCATCGGCGACGTCGCCCGGCGAAGACAGAAAGATGTTCAGATGCCGCGGCGCCATGCCTCGTGCCCCCAGGACCCGCAAGGAAACGAGCGGTCGCCGGTGCGGCCGAACCGCTCTTTCCCTGGCTGCCGCGTCTCAGCCCGCTCGTACGCCTTCCCGAAATGCAAAGCCTAGCCTGGATGAACGCAAAATGACCGTTTCAATCGTTTCGACACCGTCGTCTTGACGGCGAGAGCCGGGCCATCACCAGCGCCGTCTCGATGCGCCGGCTTTCCCGAATGCCGAGTTCCCGGCACCGGCGTACGTTCCGTTCGCCGGGGCGAGTGGCGATCCGTGTCGGCTCGGCGGTCGTTGTAGACCGGCGGCGTCTTGTGGCCGGCCGCGCCCGTCCAACACCGGATGGCCGGCAATCAGCGCGCCGACTTCGCGCCGGCGAATGGTGCCCGCGACGTGAATATTCACGCTTGCAAAGGGCCGATCAGGCTTGCGGGCATGGGGGCGGTCCGGCGATGCTGCGGGGGGTGGACCCCCATGCACGACGCGGCTGCGCACCAGACCCTGGCGCCGCGGTGGCAAACGCGGACGCCGACCTCGGCGGTGCAAGGAGACCGGGAGGGAGCAGGCATGGACAAGACCGGACTGAACACGCTCTGGGGCAATGTCCTGAAGTATGCGAACTTCGCCTGCGCTGCGCACCCGGTGCCGGGGATGGCGATGGCACTGGTGGCCCAGACCGACGATGGCCGCTGGCTGACGCTGGACGACTACCGTGGCGTGCGCGATGTGCGGTACCCCGACTCGACCGTCGGCAAGGACACCGTGTTCCAGCTCGCATCGGTCTCCAAGCCGATCACCGCGACGATCATCACGGGACTGGTCGCGTCGGGAAGGCTTGGCGAACAGGGGTGGAACAGGGTCGCCAGCGGCGTGGGGCTCGACACCCAGCCGGCAACGATCGCTGAATTGCTGTGCCACCTGAGCGGCCTGCCTTCACACGCCGGCGACCTGATCGAGGACATGGGCGCAGACCGCGCCGCCGTGCTGGGCAAGCTGGGCCTCTTCCAGCGCGAGCCGCGGCCCGCCCCCTTCGCCTACACCAACTTCGGCTACACGGCGGCGGCGGTCGCGGCCGCGCAGGCGGCGGGCAAGCAATGGGAGGCGCTGGCCGCCGAACTGCTCTACACGCCGCTGGGCATGACGCAGACCAGCTCGCGCCACGCGGATTTTGTCAAGTCGCCGCAGCATGTGAGCCTTCACCAGCAAGATGGGCAGGGCCGCTGGTTCGTCGGCGAGCAGCGCAACCCGGACGCGCAGTCACCAGCCGGTGGCGTGAGCTCGACCGCGCTGGATCTCACATACTGGATGCGGCTGTGCCTCGGCGATACGACGCGAATTGCCGACAGGAAATTCCACACCGAGCTGAGCAGGGTGCTGCAACCACAGCCGCCTTCAGAGGTCGGGCCATCCGGCAGCACCTACAGCCTCGGCTGGAACATGAGCGTGGACAACACCGGCCGGGTCTCCCATCTGAGCCATTCGGGCGCCTTCAACCTCGGCGCGGCGACCTGCGTGACGCTGCTGCCGCAAGCGAAACTGGGCCTCGTGGTGCTGACGAATGGCTGGCCGATCGGCGTGCCGGAAGCGATTTCGGCCGCGTTCGCCGCGTTGGCGCGCGACCCTGCCATGAGCGTCGAGAAGCTCGAGACCAACCGGGACGACCCACCCGGCCACGACGGCGAGACGCTGCTCGAGGGCGTGACCGCCTACATGGACCATGAGATGCGCCCGCCGCCGCGGATTCCTTATGTACCGACGCAAACCCCACCCAAACCGCGGGAGGATCTGCTGGGGCACTACGCGAACGCGCTGTACGGCGGGGTGGAAGTCGGCCACGACACGGGCGGCTACTTCATGCTGCAGGGTAATCGGCGATACGCATTGGGTGCGACCCCGGACCCGAACGTGCTGATCTACGATTCCGCAGGGGAGAACGGCTCCCGCAACAACGGCCTGAAACTGGAGCACACCGACTACACAAGGGCGTGGGTGGACAACCTGTTCTACGCCTATCCACAAGGGCCGGACGTGACGCCCCGCTCCACCGCCGACCGCGCCATCGACGTCGAAGCGATTCTGGTGCAGCGGCCGGTATCAATCATCGGGCTGGTACGCGTGTGGCGCATCTACGCGACCAGGGCGGGGCGGGTGCAGTTGCGGGTGTACGACGAGCACTACCAGTTGGTGGACCAGAGCGAAGTCGTTACAGTCGAGAAGGATGGCCACCATAAGTTCGTGCTGTCACGGGCGATCTGGAAGTCCTTCCGCTACTTCGGCTTCCACCAGCCGGAAGGCGGCGTGATCGCCTATGACGAAGACGCCACGATGCCGGTGCTGATCCGCTACCCGGGCCACGAGGACTGGGCTGATTTCAGACGCACCTACTCGATCCAGATCGATGTGGACGCCCACGGGGTGTTCGCCCGGTAGCGCGGCGGTGCAGAAAACTGCACGGAAGGCGCCGCTCGCTCTAGGTCACCGACACGTAAAGCGCATCCAATGCGTGCAACGGCGAGCTTGACGATTGCGAGTTAGTTGGCGTCGTGCTTTTCGAAGCGGGTGGCGACGGCTCGGAAATGCCTGATCTTGTTGAAGAAGCGCTCGATGTCAACGGCGGAGCAATTCCGGGCCACTGTGCCGGAGTAGAAGCCTGACCACGTCGCCATTGGACGTCCGTCCTGAGAGGCGCTTGTAGCGGCTGCGTTGCCTGACATGTTGAGGTGTGGCAGGGTCGCGACTGAGGCTTCCCTGAACTGCTGCGCCCTGCGGGCTGTTGGCGCGCACCGGCGGATTGTCGACGATGGACAGACTGTACTTCGAGGATTTCAGGGTCGGCGAACGCTTTCACACCGGTGCGTACACCCTCGGGCGAGCGGAGCTGCTGAGCTTTGCGCGATTGTACGATCCTCAGCCGTTTCATCTCGACGATGCGGCGGCCGAGGCGTCGGTGTTCCGCGGGCTCGCCGCGAGTGGCTGGCACACGGCGGCGATTACCATCCGGCTTCTGGTCTTGGGTGAGCCACAGATCGCGGGCGGCATCGTCGGGCGTGTCATCGAACAACTGGAGTGGCCGCGCCCGGTGCGCCCCGGCGACACACTGCGGGTCGAGAGCGAGGTGCTCGAGGCGAGCCCGTCGCGTTCCCGCCCAGGAGGCAAGGTGCGAATGCTGAGTCGGACGCTGAACCAGGACGATGCGGTGGTGCAGGCGATGACGGCCTTGCTCTTGGTGCCCAGCCGATCCGGCTGACCTAGCGGGCGTTCGCCGGAACGCGGCTCCCCTGGAGGTGCATGGGGTCAGCAGCGTCGATCGGCATGTGCCCTCCAATTTGCCGCATTCCGGACGTCGCCGGCGCCTGACGGGCTGCTCCGAAGCCGACTCCGAAAGCGTCGATCAGCCGCATGCCAGGAGAGCGCTGTTCTGCATGTGCTCTTGTTCACGACGTGCGGACGTCCGCCGGTCTGTTTTTCTTCCCTGCCTGACTTTCGCTTTCCGTTCCGTTGCAGACGAAGGGGCAGAACATGATCTGCCGGGCCGTCTGTTCCACCTTCATCAGCGCGACCCGCCCTCACTCTCGCGGATGGCGCCGGAAGCCGACCTTCGCCGGTCGCATGCCGACATGAACGGCGACGGCACGATCGTTACCGGCGACCTCACCGTCGTTATGGGATGGCCTGCCCCTCTCCGTGTCGGTCAGCAGGGCGCGGACTACCTGTCCAACCGCGTGATCGGGGGCATCGTCGGCACTTGTCGCGCCGCCTGGATGACCCTGATGAACCAGCCGGACAAGATCACGTCCGTCGCTATACAAGAATGGGCTAACGGGGTTGTGGTCAGATGCCGCTGGAAGTTCGAGGCGCCCTGGCCGCGGTGCGAGGCCGTTGTCCTGAAAACCGGCACCTGCTACGGTAAAGGCACTTTCCGGGGTGGGAAGAGACAACACGGCCGCCAAGCGGGACAAGGCGGACGGCAAATCTGATTTTCGGCCAGATCGTGTGTTGCGTCGCGTCGCTGCTATGGTGCGGCGCGTTGCCTCGCCGCCGTTCCTCTCCCGCGACCGCGCTTTTGGGGGATTCGAACCATGGCCGTTTTCCAGGTGACGACGCAGGACGATGCAGTCAACGCGAACGACGGCGTACTGTCCTTGCGGGAGGCCGTCGCGCAGGCCGCATCCAACGCCGGCAGCGATACCATTACCTTTAGTTCCAGCGTATTCACACCCGGCAACGGCACGATCGAGCTGACCCAGGGCCAGTTGCAGATCACCCAGGCCGGCGGTGCGGTGATCATCCTCGGCGACATTCGACGGTAATGGCGCGGCGGATGTGACCATCGACGCCGGTGGCGACAGCCGAGTGCTGAACATCACCGGCGCCTCGCCGGCCCGCCAGGCGAACGTGACGCTTGATCACCTCGTCATCACCGGCGGCGGGACGTCGGAGGCGACTGACACCCTCTCCGGCGCCGGCGTCAACGCGCGGCTCGCTAACCTGACCATCACAGGCAGCACGATCACCGGGAATCACGCCAGCGCGAACTACTCCTCCCTGGGAACGGTCGGCGGGGGTGGCATCGCCGTCTTCAATTCCACGGTCAGCATCGAGAACAGCAGCGTCAGCGGCAACACCGGAAGCGACTATAACGTGCGAGGCGGTGGCATCCTGGCTGCGGAGTCAACGGTCACGATCACCGGCAGCGAAGTCAGCGGCAACTCCGCGGGTTATGGTGGCGGCATTTCCGGGTATCACTCCTCTATCACCGTCACCGGAACCACGGTCGGGGGAAACCGTGCCAGTGGAGAAGGGGGCGGCGGTGAAGGCGGCGGGCTCGACGTCGTTGGCGGCGAAATCACCATTGCGGAAAGCAGCATCGCGGAAAATTCTACATTTACTTCCCTAGGAGGGCGGTGGTGGGCCGGAACTGGCGGTGGCATAGCGGCCGTCAGCGGAGCCATCGTAACGATCAGCGCAACATCGATCTCGGGAAACAGGGGTACGGACGGGGGCGGCATATTCGGCGCAGGTGGCGCGGACATTACCGTGGTCGGCAGCACCATCAGCGACAATGTTGCGGCGCATGCCGGATCTGGCGGCGGCGTGTTGTTTTCCGGCGGGAACCTGACGCTGACAAATACGACGGTCAGTGGGAATGGCGCCTTCGCCAACTACGGCTACTACGGCGGCGGCAACGGCGGCGGGATCCGAGCAAGCGGCAACGTCCTCATCACCAATAGCACGATCGTCGGGAACACCGCCCGCCTGTTGTACGGCGACACTTACACCGGCGTGGGCTACGGCGGTGGACTCCAGGCCGACGGTAACGTTACCGTCCGCAACACGATCATCGCCGGAAACATTGCCGACCATGAGCAGGACATCTCCGGGTCGATCGTCTCCAATGGGCACAACTTGTTTTCGCAAGGCGGCATCAGCGGCGCCGCAGCCGGCGATATCGTCGTGTCGTCGGATGGCCTGTTCACTTGGGTTCTGACCCCGCTCGCCGACAATGGTGGTTCGACGCTCACCTACGCGTTGCTGCCGTGGGGTCCCGGCGTCGGCGGCGGCTTGAACAGCGATGCGACCGATGGGGGCGGCCAGCCGCTGGCCGCCGACCAACTCGGCCATCCGCGCATCGTCTCCGGTACGGTGGACATCGGCGCGTTCGAGTTCGACAGCCCCGTGCTGTCCGGAACGGCCGGCGCCAATTCCCTTTCCGGCGGTGCGGCCTCGGAGGCGCTCCTGGGGCTGGGCGGCAACGACACGTTGTTCGGCAACGGCGGCGCCGATTCCATAGGTGGCGGTGCCGGGAACGACAGCATCGACAGCGGCACCGGGAACGATGTCGTGGCCGGCGGCACCGGCAACGACGCCGTCTACCTCGGTTTCGGGGCGGATCGTTTCGCCGATTTGGCGGCTGGCTTCGACAGCGTGTACGGCGGCGACGGCGATGACTTCATCCTGTTCGGTGGCGGCAGCAAGCTGGGCGAGGGCGGTGCCGGGAACGATACCTTGTTCGGCGGAAGTGGCGGCGACAGTCTCGACGGCATGGACGGCAACGATCGGGTCAGCGGCGGCGATGGCGCCGACCTGCTGCGCGGCGGGACCGGAAACGATACGGAACTCGGCGGTGCCGGGAACGATACCATAACCGGCGGCTACGGGAACGACAGCCTGGACGGCGGCACCGGCGGCGACCGCATGACCGGAGGGGCAGGCAACGACACGTTCATCGTCGACAGCATCGCCGATGTCACCTATGAGAACGCCGGCCAGGGGACCGACCTGATCGTCAGCTACGTCTCGCGGACCCTCGGTGCCAACCTCGAAAACCTGAACCTCGTCGGTGATTTGGCCTTCAACGGCACAGGCAACGGTCTCAACAACCTGATCGCCAGCGATTACCTGAGCTTCTCGGCCAACGTGCTTGATGGCCGTGGTGGTGCCGACACATTGATTGGCGAAAGCGGCAGCGACACTTTGATCGGGGGTGCGGGCAACGATGTGCTGGTCGGCGGCGGTCAGGCCGACAGCCTGATCGGCGGTGCGGGTAACGACGTCTTTGACTACGACTACAACTTCCACGCATCGGCTTCCAACCCGGATCGGATCGCGGGGTTCGACGGCGTAGGCAACGCCGCGGGCGACCGCATCGACCTCACCGACGTCTACGACGGCTCACTGACCTTCGTCACCGGTGCGGTCGTCAACGCCGGTCAGGTTCATGTGGTGGAAAACGGCGACGGCAACAGTCGCGTCGAAGCAAACACCGGCTTCTTCGGCACGCTGGTGATAATCGTTGAAGATGGCTCTACCGTTGCGTCCACCTGGCGCGCGGCAGACTTTTTTTTGTAGGGGCGGTGAGGCCGGCGGCGCGTGGGGGAGGAGAGCATCATGGCGACCGCGCCGATAGCGGCGCCGCGGGTCAAACCATCTTCGGCGCGCAGGGCGACGACAGCCTCAACGGCGGCGCTGACGACGACACGATCGCCGGCGGTGGCGGCGACGACACGCTCTCTGGCCGGGACGGCGGCGGTACGCTGCAGGGCGAGGCGCACAACGACCCGCTCGCCGGCACGCCGGCGAAGACAGCCTAGGCGGCGGCCAGGGCAAGGACGTTCTGTCCGGCGGGGCCGGCAACGACACGCTGCTCGGCGGCGGTCGCGGCGATGTGCTGGTCGGTGGCGATGGCGCCGACCTGCTGACGGGCGGCACTGGTGGCGACAGCTTCGTCCTCGCCGCCGGCTCGTCATCCGTCGATGCACCTGACACCATCACCGACTTCCGCGGCGGCTTCGACAGGCTCGTCATCCGCTCGGGGTCAGCAGCGTCGGTTGGGGGCGGGCTCTCAATTTTCCGCACGGCGGACATGGCCGACGGCCAACGGGCTGCTCAGAACCGGACCCCGATCGCGTCAATCCAGCGACCGACAGAAAAGCGCCGTTCCGCCTCCGTTCTTCCTCGCCAGGAGCGGACATTTGCGCCGCTCTACGCTAATGTCGGCTGTGCGACCGATATCGACTGTCCAGTCTTAGATGCTCTCGACGTCCGTAATTACTCGCATTGCGAACTATAGCGGGAACCCGCGGTAGGCGAACCCTCATTTTGCTCGCGCTCGATGCAGGCTCCGCTTCGTATTTGGATCAATGAGGGAAATAATAGGCTTGATGAATCTAGACTCTCCACGGGATTTACCTTTGTCGTGCCCGAAGCTCATCAAGTGCAGTCTCGATACCTTCTGCAACACTGGTCCACGCTTTATCGCGTGCAAACTTATCGGGCCCCCATGCCGTGACGGCTTTACCGTCAGCGGGCAACGCCTGCAAACTACCAAAAGGGGCCGAATGCCACTTACAATCGCGAACGATGATGGGAATGATCCGCGCAGTGTTCGCCTCGTGCAGCTGCATAGCGCGCACCATCTCTTTATCATAACAATAGTCAGAAGCGATAAAATCTGAACTGATAAGAAGAAGAACTAGGTCTGCACCCTCTAGATTGGCATCGATGCGCTCCTTCCACTCACTGCCGGCGCTAATAAGGCGGTCGGTCCATACATGAAGCAGTCCCTGTCTCCTCAGAAGCTTGAGGTGAGTCTCTAGTTCTGCTCGCAAGACGTCGTCTTCGTGCGCGTAGCTGACAAATGCCCGCAAAGCTCGGCGTGGCTGTTCCAATTTCGCAACCTCCGGGCGCGTCCGTTCCAGATCGACGCCATCAAGCAATTCTTTAACGTCCAGCTCAAGCACCTCATCCCCCACGACCTCTTGGCAGCGCGCAATCCCATTGCGCTCCAGAACGAGCAGCTTGGCATAGGGAATGCGCACCGCGGAATGTCCGAGCACCGGGAGCATTCCCTCGGGACGGAACTTGTAGCTGGCGTGAATGCGCTCAAAATCACTGCGGATAACGGCGAGTAGCCGCCGGCGTCCCGCAGCCGGACCGTCAACCAAAACCCGAATCCTTCTATCGACGGGATCTCCCTTCACAAGCGCACGATTGCCTTCAAAACGAAGTATCACCCCGGTGCGCCAGCGAGGCTGACCGTTACTCAGCACGTAGGTACGTACGATTAGCCTAGGAAGCAGGCCTTCGGGAAGGAGCGTCGGATAGTGAAACTCAAAAATAAGGCATCGCTCCTCGTCAAACGAACGAGCTTCTTCTGGCTCTTGCTTATCCAGCAGCTGCGGTATCAAATAGCGATCATCATGCTCAGGAAAACGAAAGCATAGCTCAAATTTACGCATGAGTTCGAGTATGAAATGATGCCGCTCACGTGGATATCTTTTCTGATCGAGAATTTGGACGAGATCATCAAGTATTAACTCGCCTTTTTTATGTGTTAGATTTTTACTCAACAGAATACTATATATTCCATCTGTTACCCAATGTGGATTAAGTACGTGTGTGTCTTGTAATCGAGGATCATCACGATAGTTAATTGCAATACCTAGTCTGTGCAAGTAAGCGGCCAGCTTCTCCTGCGCGAGCTCGTCACTTTCCCCGTGCTCAGCACAAAACGCCCTATAGCGTTCAAAACTCAGGTAATTCTCTTGCATAGACGCAAGTCCGTCCTTGATAGAAAACCATGCAAGAGGGAACATGTCCCGGACGTTCGGCAGGCGGTCTATCTCACGATGGACTTGCTGCTTGAGCAAATCAAAGCCAGAGCCATCCTCGCAATCACTTTCTATGAACGCGCATACGTTGGGGAACTTATGCTGTAGAGCACGTCGGTTCACATCAAAACTTATTTGTTTACACTTATTCAATAGCACAATTACCCTAGACTCTGCGGATAGAGCGCCAATGATATTAAGCCAATATTCAGCATCAGAGTCTTCTCTTCCTTCTCTTCCGCTAAGAACGAGAATATACAGAGCATTTTGGGTCAGGAAAAACTGATGCGTGGCGTGCATAATTTCCTGGCCACCAAAATCCCATATGTGAAGACGAATCTTCTCCTTAGAACTCAACGTGATCGACCATTCAGTTATCGACACGCCCTCAGTGACTGGTGATGATCGGTCAAATGAGCTGTATACCAGTTTATTAACGACCGACGTTTTACCAACTCCGCCATAGCCAACAAGTATGATTTTGGCCTCGTGCAAGGGACCTGGCCCCCCCCTTGTGCGAACGTAGTATCGCGAATCACTCGTTTCCTTCTTCCGGCGTAGGCTGGTGGAGCCCGCCTGTGCTAAGATCAAATGTGGCTTTGAAGCCAGTGGCTGGTTATAGAGCAATTTACAGAGGCGATCAAAGCCACGTTGGGAGTCAACAACAAAATAAGTGGAACCTCGTAGTATGATTGGAATGTACGCAGTAGAATGTTCAGAGAATATTACTGGGACAAACTTCGTCCTAACTCCTCCTGCTTCGTACATTTGCTGATAGATTATTTGTGATTCCCAGACCACGCCCAGGCCGATGCCGGGTTCTTCCTTTCCAGTGACCCGGCGATTGTAGATCTCAGTGCATATCATTAGCACGAAGTCGGCGGCCTCGATCTGCTTTTCGCACCACGCCGGCCACCCCTCCAGCGGCGACTCCTCATACTGGTCCAATACCGCATCGATACCGGACATCCTCAAGCGGTCGGCCAGCGCCAGAACACGTTTTTCATGTTCGGAAGACTCGTGACTATAGCTAATATAGACTAACGGGGCACGCCGCCTCTCGGACGCAAGTGCCTGTAGAACGTCTAGCAATCCAGAAAAATCCTCCGACCCTTCAGCGTCAATGGTCACTGGGTAGAAAACGGGATCGGCGTTGTATTGGGCGCGGAAAAGGGCTCGCATCGTTTTGGTGTACGGCTTCGACAGGCCGGTAACAGCGAAGTGACGGGGCGCCGCTGCGGTGCGGGCCCCCGCCGATCCGATTGCGGTCTCGGCCATGAAGTCGAGCCAGGGATCGGAGAAGCCGAAGCCGACAAAGACCAACTGGTTCTGCGCCCACAGCGTTTTCATCAGCTGCGTGGAAGGCTGGTCGGGGCGGTAGGCGTCCCGGTACTCGTCGGCACCCAGCACGATCGTGTCGCCGCGGTCGTAGTATCCGTGGGCGAACAGGATCGGACAGGCACCCGCAGCGAAGACCTTGCCCGTCAGCCATCGGTTGACCGCGTCGCCGTCCCTCCAGGTCGCGAACCCGGCTCCGGCTGCTACGCTCGCCGGCCGCACCTGCTTCAGGGCTTCGAGCAGGCCGGAGTCGTAGTTGGTGGTGACAAGGCCGCGAAACGGCAACTCCGCCAGACGTCCGTGGACCGGGGTAAACGAGTTTCCATCGGCGCCCTTCCGCGGCGCGAAGCGGTTCCGCAGGATCTCGGCGTAGGTGCCGTAGCCCAGCGCCTGCTTGATCCCGCGTACCGCCTGCTGCGGCTTCGTGTTCGGGTCGAGCCAGAAGGTACGGTCCTCGGCGCTTGCCAACCCATGGTCGAATGCTTCCTGCGCGAGCAGCCTGATCAGGCCCGTCCAAAGCGGATAGAGACCCGCCGAAGCCCCGGCGCCGACGAAACCGATCGCCTCGCCGGAGGCAAGCGCATCACGAAGCCGCTCGAACGCATGCTCGTTGCCCGGAATGGACCGCCAGTCGTCCCCCATCTATTCCCCCCGGTAACGCCTGCGCTGACCCCTCACCATGTCCCCCACCGGCCGGCAGCGCTCGACGTCTAGGGATTGGACGTGAGCGACGACGTGGTACGGGAAGTACGCTTCCAGACCCTAGCCCGATCTATTCGCCGGGAAACAACGCGCGTCTGGTGTTAAATCGGCGGTGCGCGTAATGGTTGATGTTGACGAGTGGGTTCGTTTCCCCGCGGCGAGGATGGGGATCGGTCGGTAGAGCGGGG
>Ga0209573_1005171_pt1 | contig 12014 bp, 15 predicted proteins | sample TNRBio252014_DNA_FD_185870 | JGI IMG/M metagenome (GOLD analysis project Ga0209573, IMG submission 185870) | Wastewater treatment Type I Accumulibacter community from EBPR Bioreactor in Madison, WI, USA - TNR Reactor_6/25/2014_ DNA (SPAdes)... | ecosystem: Engineered > Bioreactor > EBPR >...
AATTGGCGGCGCTGCCGGAGCGCAGAAAAAAGTTTCGTCATGCCTGGCTGGGCATCGGCGGCAGCAATCCGCAGAACGTAGGATCGCTGGTGCGTGAGATGCGCAATCCGTTGCTGTTTTTCGCGCCGGGGGAAAATTTTCTGGAGCGGCGGGTACTGGCCATTCACTACCGGGGAATTTCGCTGGGGTTGCCGCGCCGGCTGCTGGACGGTTACCGGCAATGGCGCGAACGGCAACTTCGAAGTCACGATGGCGTCATGCTGTCCACGATGGACATCCGACAACGGGAAGCCGAACTGGTTGGCGACATCGCCCGCGCGGTGAAGCGGCGCGGTCAACGGGCGCGCGAACTACTGGAGTCGAACCGTGGCCTCCTGCCCGTCGTGCCCGACGCCATTTCTCTGCTGTCACCCGAGTTGAAAGATACCGTGGTGCGCAGCCTGATCGAGCCGGATGTGCAAGAAGCCACTTGGGCTTATGAATGCGGACGCCGGCTTGCCCGCACCATTGAAGCGGAATTGCGGACGCGGTGGGAAATGCCGCTACAGGGTTCCGCCGTCGAGCAAATCGCGCGCTGGATCGAGGAGGCCATTCGATGAGCCTGAACAATCTGCTGATTCCTCATCTGCGCGTGCAGGGCGCAAACGCGCAAGCCGCCTGGTGGCTGATCAATTCGACGCCGGTGATGGCTTGCGCGATGTTCGGCCATGCGCTGGGTAGGCATCTGCACCAGCCGGCCCTCGGCGTCGCCCTCATCCATCACGCCGCCCAATTGCATGGCGAGCAGTTTGGCTACTTTCGGCCACAGCAGCGTCGGGGGACCGTGTTTATCGACGGGCACGACTACTCATCCAAGAACAAGCACGCGCTGTCGTTGCAGCCCACCGCGACCTTTTCCGGTGAGTTTTCCCTGATCGTTCGGTTTGAGGCAGAGGCGGAAGTAAGCTTGCGCGATGTCGATGAATTTCTGCTGCGGGCGCGGTTGGCGGGGGGACAGATCATCGAACATGGTCGATGTTGCCTGATCGCTCCGACCGAGTTGAGCCGGCACATTCGGTCGGGCTATTGGGTGGTCGACCGCAGCGATTTGATGCGCAAAGCCGAGGGTGAGGATTGGCTGGATGTTCTGCTCCGCGTCACGGCCCGACCGGATGCGCGCCAGCGGGAGGATGCGGCGTCTCCGACGGCATCCAGCGACGAAAGTAAGGCGGTCGAGGACGATGATCGAGAGGAGGGTGAGGCGGAAGATGAAGATGAAGCCTCTTGGCAACCCACAACGACACGGGAGCCGTTACCAGTAAGTTGGGTCATGGCGACCACTCTGGGCTATACCCTGCTGACGCCCGCCGTTTCCCGCGCCGGCGCTCGTGAAGGGTATCCCCATGCTTTCGCCGAACCGCTGGTCGGTCCGGTTCAGTATGTATCTCTGCGTAAGTTTGGCAACCGCCCGTTGCCGGTTTGGCAAGCGGGTTGGCCGCGCGACGATGTGTTTCTGCTTTCCCAACCTGATTTGGAGGTTTAACCCGATGGCGACTGCGACAACGGTGAAGGTTTTCAAGAAATTGCCTGGCGTGTTGGCTTTTCAGCGCGGCTTGGTGATGTCGGATGCCGAATTGTTCAACGAGATCGATGGCGAATATGAAGTGAATCCGGTCTTTGTTGTGCGCCATGGCATTCGTGGCACGCAGAACGTCAACAAGGAAGGATCAGGCGATACGGCTACGTCGGGCGACACCAAGCAACGGGCGGTTTCGAACGTTCAGCAAACGGATTCGGCCAAGCTGGACGGACAAGCGGATGCGCTGATCGCTCGTTTTGCCATCCGTTTTCTGGATTTGGACGGGGCGCTGTTTGCCTGTGCGCCCGGTAAAGGCGATGGCAAGAAGGACACGCAGAAAAGCCTCGACGATGAAGTCGCCGCATTGCGCGACAGCCTCAAAAGCTTTATCGGTCGGGCTAAGGACGCAAAAGGATTGGATGAAGTCGCTTGCCGGATCGCGCGCAATATCGCCAACGGGCGTTGGTTATGGCGCAATCGCTTGATCGCCGAGGCTATCACGGTCACGGTCAGCACCGAGCAGCGAGCAATTGCCTCTTTCAATGCCCTCGACGTTCCACTGAATCAGTTTGACGACTACTCAGATTGCGAGCGGGTAGTCGCCCGAGTGATCGCGGCGGGTTTGCGCGGTAGCGAAGTTGCGGCGTTGAACGTGGTGGCTCGCGTGGAGTTTGGGTTCCGAGGCGCTATCGAGGTATTCCCTTCACAAAACTATATCGAGGAGAAGCCAAAAGGATTTGCCCGGTCGCTGTATCGACTTGGTCAGCCGGAACGCTCGAAGCCCGAAGATGGTCCGCGCATCATGGGGCGGGCAGCAATCCGCGATCAGAAGGTCGCCAACGCGCTGCGCACCATCGACACGTGGTATTCCGGTTTTGCCGAGCATGGCCGACCGATTCCGGTCGAGCCGAACGGGGCGAACCTGGACGCGCAACGTTTTTTTCGCGATCAGAAAGGCTCGTCCGCGTTTGATTTGGTGCGTCGGCTAAACGAGGTTGACCCCGATACGGACGACGGCATGTTTCTCATCACCTGCCTGATTCGCGGCGGGGTCTATTCCGAAGCGGGGCAAGCATGAAACCGGTCGTTTACGTCGATCTGGAAGTGCTGGCCGGCAACAACGGAGGGGAGTCGATGCCCACACCGGTTTTGGCCGGCACGGCGCTGGACGTGCTGCACGGCGCGTTTCGCCAGTGGCCGGGTCGGTATGCTCTGGCGTTGCCGGGCGTGGCGCCGGATCGTGCGAACGCGCCGGGGCGGATACTGCGGGTGTTTGCCGGCAACCGCGACGATCTTGATGCGCTGGTTGCCGCCATCGGCGGTCATCCGGCCATCCGGGATTACACACGAATCGGCTATCCGCGTCCGGTGCCTGGCGCATTTTCCGGGCCGTGGATCGAGTATCGCCGCTATCGCATCCCGTCCCAAAAATCGCTCCGCAAACCGGACGATACCTTGCGCGAGCGACGAATGTGGTCGGCGCGCGAACGAGGATTGCCGTTTTTTCAGACGCGCAGCCGGAGCAACGGCCAGTCGTTCATGCTGTATGTGCAGGTGCTGGATGCTGCAACCGGCAATGCCGAGTGCCGGCCCGACAGCTATGGCCTTTCGGGGTCGAGCCGGCCTTTCGCGGTGCCGAGGCTATGAAAAAGCAGATCAAGCCGCGCGCCGTCCTCCTGTCCAAACGCGCCAACGTGTTCTATCTAGAGCACGTTCGAATCATGCAGAAAGACGACCGTGTAGTGTACTTGACCGACACGGGGGCGGATGTCGAGCAGTTTTTCAACATCCCGGAGCGCAACACGGCTTTTCTGTTGCTGGGCAAAGGTTCGTCGCTGACCGATGCGGCGGCGAGAAAGTTGGCGGATTCGAACGTCGTGATCGGATTTTGCGGGTCGGGCGGGTCGCCATTGTTTTGCGCGACCGATATGACATTTTTGACCACGCAAAGTGAGTATCGCCCGACGGAATATATGCAAAGTTGGATGCGTTTGTGGTTGGACGAAGCGAAACGGTTGGAAACAGCGAGAGCTATGTTGAGGAAGCGGCTAGAGTGGGCTTTCGATTCGTGGGCTGGGGATGTGGAGTTGCTGCGGCGGAAGGTCGTGCTGGACGATGGTTTGCGACGTTGGTTCGAACAAGGCATCGACAAAGCGGGAACCACGTCAGATTTGTTGTCGTTGGAAGGGGTTTGGGCGAAACGACTTTATGCGAAACTGGTCGAGGGGTTTAGGCTTTCAGATTTCAAAAGGGAAGAAGGTAAAGGTAGCCGACTGTCGCGTGAGGATGTAGTTAACGGATTTTTAGATCACGGGAACTATATCGCGTATGGCTACGCGGCGGTGACGTTGAATGGGTTGGGTATCAGTTTCGCGCTGCCGTTGTTGCATGGAAAGACTCGGCGTGGTGGCTTGGTTTTCGACGTGGCGGACTTGATCAAAGATGCTTATGTGATGCCACTGGCTTTCGCCAGGGGTAACGCCGGAACGAAGCAGCAATCTTTTCGGGATGAGCTAATCGAACGAATACAGATTGAAAACGTTTTGGATCGGCTCTTTACCTTCGTTGAGGATCTTTCTCATAAATATGTTTGATTTCAATTACTTATATAATTAGCTTGCACAGCAAGCCAACTCGGCTTTCTGATCCATTAACACTATGAAATTTAGGAGGTTTATGCGTGAAATAAAACAGTTTTCCGCCGTGTAGGCGGTTTAGAAGCCAAGGCCGTGCTGACCGCAACGAACGCCTACGTTTTCCGCCGTGTAGGCGGTTTAGAAGTGGATCATCGGCGTCAGTCCAGCGGCCCCAGCGTTTTCCGCCGTGTAGGCGGTTTAGAAGTTTCGCTATAATCACTCATTGGCTAACCTCCAGTTTTCCGCCGTGTAGGCGGTTTAGAAGATCCAGGATGGTACGCGCCGCCGCAGAGACGAGTTTTCCGCCGTGTAGGCGGTTTAGAAGGTTCGGCATGGAGTGTACGGCTGATGGAACTAGTTTTCCGCCGTGTAGGCGGTTTAGAAGACACAACGCGATGCAGCTAGGCTTGAGGATGTGTTTTCCGCCGTGTAGGCGGTTTAGAAGGAATAGATGGCGATGGATTCGACGTACTTGAAGTTTTCCGCCGTGTAGGCGGTTTAGAAGTTGCGGATTGAATGCCCGCAACCGCCCCTGTTGTTTTCCGCCGTGTAGGCGGTTTAGAAGACGCAAGATGAGCTAGCCAGAGACAAAAAGACGTTTTCCGCCGTGTAGGCGGTTTAGAAGGATATGACCCATCAGCTTATGCCCGGACATATGTTTTCCGCCGTGTAGGCGGTTTAGAAGTTGTCCGTCTTCCGCGACATCTAGTCCGGAATGTTTTCCGCCGTGTAGGCGGTTTAGAAGCTACGTCGTGGAACGTCACGTTGAACGGAATGGTTTTCCGCCGTGTAGGCGGTTTAGAAGGCGTAGGGGCGCGCTGGGTGTGGTTCTATCGTGTTTTCCGCCGTGTAGGCGGTTTAGAAGAGCCACGGTGTCCTGAGAGGCCCTGTAAGCCCGTTTTCCGCCGTGTAGGCGGTTTAGAAGGCTGATCCGGGAATGTCAGGGCAAGATCAAGCGTTTTCCGCCGTGTAGGCGGTTTAGAAGGGTCGCCCTGACCGCCGGCCCACCCACCGACGGTTTTCCGCCGTGTAGGCGGTTTAGAAGGATGTCGGCATGGGGGAGTTCCGGCGGCAGTTGTTTTCCGCCGTGTAGGCGGTTTAGAAGACCGGTGCCCGCGCCGCCAAGCGTTCGCGGGTGTTTTCCGCCGTGTAGGCGGTTTAGAAGCGGTGACGGTGACCCGCCAGGCGGGGGATGCGGTTTTCCGCCGTGTAGGCGGTTTAGAAGAAACTGTAGCCCGCGTTGTCAGCGGTCAATTGGTTTTCCGCCGTGTAGGCGGTTTAGAAGTGGGCCAGCGCATGATCCGCCGTCACCTCGCGGTTTTCCGCCGTGTAGGCGGTTTAGAAGTCGCAATGGGCCAGCAGGATGACGGTCATGCCGTTTTCCGCCGTGTAGGCGGTTTAGAAGAGAAACCTTGCAATTCGTCGATAACGATTAACGTTTTCCGCCGTGTAGGCGGTTTAGAAGAAACACTATCTGAGCCATTCATTCGTGAGTTCGTTTTCCGCCGTGTAGGCGGTTTAGAAGGCGAGCTTGGAGCGAAGCTAGCAGCCGAGCGCGTTTTCCGCCGTGTAGGCGGTTTAGAAGGCAAGAACTGGTCATCGCAGACGCTGCCTGGATGTTTTCCGCCGTGTAGGCGGTTTAGAAGCTCAGGCCGTGTCGGACGCTACAGGGGCTTACGTTTTCCGCCGTGTAGGCGGTTTAGAAGAGCCAGTCGGCTGAATCGAGCACCACCGTCTTGTTTTCCGCCGTGTAGGCGGTTTAGAAGCACTAACGAACGCGTCCTGCACACCGGAGAGCGTTTTCCGCCGTGTAGGCGGTTTAGAAGGTGCCCGCGCCGTTGTCGCTCAGCGCGTACCAGTTTTCCGCCGTGTAGGCGGTTTAGAAGACGGGAACCTTAACCTTCAGGCGGCTGGATGGGTTTTCCGCCGTGTAGGCGGTTTAGAAGAGCCGGGTTCGGGTGCGGATGGTGTCCGTATGGTTTTCCGCCGTGTAGGCGGTTTAGAAGATGCCGCAGCAGCCCGAACATGCTCACTGATTGTTTTCCGCCGTGTAGGCGGTTTAGAAGGATCTGCAAGAGCAGGCGAAGCAGACCACCACGTTTTCCGCCGTGTAGGCGGTTTAGAAGTGATTTCAACGTCGAACGTTGCATCCGCCGCAGTTTTCCGCCGTGTAGGCGGTTTAGAAGTCAAGGTCCAGATCCGAGAAGGGCACCCACTGGTTTTCCGCCGTGTAGGCGGTTTAGAAGGAGTCGATGCAGCTCCCGCCGCAAGACCCGTTGTTTTCCGCCGTGTAGGCGGTTTAGAAGTTTGGGCGCTTGCAGGCCGCGCTGCTGGATGCGTTTTCCGCCGTGTAGGCGGTTTAGAAGAGACGGTCTACCTGCGGCGATTCGGCCGGCTGGTTTTCCGCCGTGTAGGCGGTTTAGAAGAGCTTGACCATGAGATTCATCGCCATGCCTCCGTTTTCCGCCGTGTAGGCGGTTTAGAAGTTTTGGCAAAGTGGTGCCTTGTGACCAATGCTGTTTTCCGCCGTGTAGGCGGTTTAGAAGCCTATCGGTCACGGCCTATCGCGCCATCCAGGGTTTTCCGCCGTGTAGGCGGTTTAGAAGGACAGAAGCATCAGGACCTCCACCAACAGCAGGTTTTCCGCCGTGTAGGCGGTTTAGAAGTCCTGGTCAGGGTGCTGGGTTAGCGGGTGAGTGTTTTCCGCCGTGTAGGCGGTTTAGAAGAAGCAGCAGTTGTGCCTGGACGATGAGGATTAGTTTTCCGCCGTGTAGGCGGTTTAGAAGGGCCGACTGAGTGAGGTTGCTCTTGACCCAGGGTTTTCCGCCGTGTAGGCGGTTTAGAAGGCATGAGCACGCCACCGACCAAGACCCCCACTGTTTTCCGCCGTGTAGGCGGTTTAGAAGGCCGAGGCGGATTTTTCCGGCCATTTGCAACTGTTTTCCGCCGTGTAGGCGGTTTAGAAGCCTCCGCGACGAAGTGCGGGCGCTGTACGTGCGTTTTCCGCCGTGTAGGCGGTTTAGAAGCAGACCCGGTGCCGCAGCGTCTTGGGGTCGATGTTTTCCGCCGTGTAGGCGGTTTAGAAGAGCAGCCGCCGCAAGCGGCGCGCTTCGCCGTCGTTTTCCGCCGTGTAGGCGGTTTAGAAGTTCCCGCGAGGTTTGCTGCTGGAAAATCTGGCGTTTTCCGCCGTGTAGGCGGTTTAGAAGACGCCCCTGAACCGGTGGCCAGCGTCCAGAGCGTTTTCCGCCGTGTAGGCGGTTTAGAAGGTAGGGGTCGTCGTCGTGATCCGCGCCAGTCTGTTTTCCGCCGTGTAGGCGGTTTAGAAGAGCAGCGGTGCGGCCGTGGGCGACAACTTCACGTTTTCCGCCGTGTAGGCGGTTTAGAAGGATCCGAGCAATGACTTCGTCCAGGGCGACGTGTTTTCCGCCGTGTAGGCGGTTTAGAAGAGGAGCAACGCCCGCGACAAGATTTGGCCGCTGTTTTCCGCCGTGTAGGCGGTTTAGAAGATGGTCACGGATTACGGCGTGGCCGTGGCGGCGTTTTCCGCCGTGTAGGCGGTTTAGAAGACCAGCGGCCCGGATCGGGCCATTGCGCCTGCGTTTTCCGCCGTGTAGGCGGTTTAGAAGGTCTGGGTTGCCATCGCCTACCTTCCAGCAGCGTTTTCCGCCGTGTAGGCGGTTTAGAAGAAGCAGGGCAGTGTCAGCGCGGCAGGCGTCAAGTTTTCCGCCGTGTAGGCGGTTTAGAAGGCGTGGAGAAACGTGACTCCTGAACATAATTCGTTTTCCGCCGTGTAGGCGGTTTAGAAGATTCGTAGGCTTTGTAGCGATTCATGGGGCGGGTTTTCCGCCGTGTAGGCGGTTTAGAAGATCATCCAGCTCTCTGTGTCGATCCGTCAGTAGTTTTCCGCCGTGTAGGCGGTTTAGAAGAATCACGGTCACCAACGAAGGCGCGGATACCGGTTTTCCGCCGTGTAGGCGGTTTAGAAGGCTATCATCAATGATCCCACCGACGCCGTCGTGTTTTCCGCCGTGTAGGCGGTTTAGAAGGACATTGAATGGGATCGAAACACCGACCACTCGTTTTCCGCCGTGTAGGCGGTTTAGAAGCAGTTCCGAGCCGGTCCGGCCAGCATCGCTATGTTTTCCGCCGTGTAGGCGGTTTAGAAGAGTAATGACGCTCGATTCTCCTGCTGGAATGAGTTTTCCGCCGTGTAGGCGGTTTAGAAGATGCGGTGGCCTTTCTCGAAATCCCGGAAGCCGTTTTCCGCCGTGTAGGCGGTTTAGAAGATTCGGGCAAGAACAAGTGCCATCACCGTTAAGTTTTCCGCCGTGTAGGCGGTTTAGAAGGCAACCCGGACATGCCTTGGTGGTTTCCTGCTGTTTTCCGCCGTGTAGGCGGTTTAGAAGATAAAAACCTAGCCTGAAGGAATACTAATAGAGTTTTCCGCCGTGTAGGCGGTTTAGAAGCTCCTCCGTCGGGTCATCGACCCGCGCCGACCGTTTTCCGCCGTGTAGGCGGTTTAGAAGATCGGGGAGTTGGAGTTCCTTGCGGGCCACCGGTTTTCCGCCGTGTAGGCGGTTTAGAAGACCATCAACGCCATCATCGACCGCTTGTGCTCGTTTTCCGCCGTGTAGGCGGTTTAGAAGGCCAACTGTCCGGGGTTGAAGGAGCGCACCAAGTTTTCCGCCGTGTAGGCGGTTTAGAAGTAGACGGCGACGGAACGCCGAATTCTTCTGACGTTTTCCGCCGTGTAGGCGGTTTAGAAGAAGTTGCCTTAGGGATCGACTCTTTAGCACCCGTTTTCCGCCGTGTAGGCGGTTTAGAAGATCATGGGGAAGCGGTTAGGGGGGGTCATTTGGTTTTCCGCCGTGTAGGCGGTTTAGAAGTGGAGCGTTCCGGCAAGCTGATCCTGCATCGCGTTTTCCGCCGTGTAGGCGGTTTAGAAGGGGATGGAGAGTCCGACATCATGAGCGATCCAGTTTTCCGCCGTGTAGGCGGTTTAGAAGAGAGACCAAGCCATCGGGCTGTACCGGGCCGAGTTTTCCGCCGTGTAGGCGGTTTAGAAGAGCATACGCCGCGAACCCTTGAGCGCCATGATGTTTTCCGCCGTGTAGGCGGTTTAGAAGCAACGGCAAGTCGGTCATTTCCAGAGTCATGGGTTTTCCGCCGTGTAGGCGGTTTAGAAGTGGAATCAAGCTGGATGGCGATAAAAACCGGCGTTTTCCGCCGTGTAGGCGGTTTAGAAGATAGCGAGGATGCCGGTTTCGACCGAGGAGACGTTTTCCGCCGTGTAGGCGGTTTAGAAGGACCTTGACGATTCCGATCAATTGGGGCATCAGTTTTCCGCCGTGTAGGCGGTTTAGAAGTGACCGGTCTCGCGCCATGGCGCGGCCAGTTGGTTTTCCGCCGTGTAGGCGGTTTAGAAGAGCAAGCCCGCGCCCAACTCGTCACCGCTCTAGTTTTCCGCCGTGTAGGCGGTTTAGAAGCGCATGAATCGGGACGTGGCCGAACAGGAAGCGTTTTCCGCCGTGTAGGCGGTTTAGAAGTCAATCGTCCGCGTCCACGGCCGCCAGGAGTGGTTTTCCGCCGTGTAGGCGGTTTAGAAGGACACCGATCATGATGACGGCCATAGCAAGAAGTTTTCCGCCGTGTAGGCGGTTTAGAAGAGACGCTGGTATCGCGGAGGGGGACAAGATCAGTTTTCCGCCGTGTAGGCGGTTTAGAAGAAATAGCTTCCATGCGCCAATCGTCAACAAACGTTTTCCGCCGTGTAGGCGGTTTAGAAGGCGCCGAGATACGCCCCGCGCGGATTGATCCCGTTTTCCGCCGTGTAGGCGGTTTAGAAGACCAGCGCCTTGCTTGACATGACTTGCGAGTCGTTTTCCGCCGTGTAGGCGGTTTAGAAGGATCGACAACGAGACGGTGGTCACGGATGTCGGTTTTCCGCCGTGTAGGCGGTTTAGAAGGGAAGCCACCCACCACCACGGGCCACCGGAGGGTTTTCCGCCGTGTAGGCGGTTTAGAAGTGCGCGGATGAGGTTGGGCTTCTCCATGCGCTGTTTTCCGCCGTGTAGGCGGTTTAGAAGCAGAGGCCATGCTTCATGGCGTTGAAGCGGTTGTTTTCCGCCGTGTAGGCGGTTTAGAAGGCGCGCGAAATCGACCACGGACATCCCCTACGGTTTTCCGCCGTGTAGGCGGTTTAGAAGGGCAAGCTATCACCGAGCGCGGCTATCAGTATGTTTTCCGCCGTGTAGGCGGTTTAGAAGTTCCAGCAGCGTGACCCGGACGCCTTGCGCGAGTTTTCCGCCGTGTAGGCGGTTTAGAAGGCCGCCCATCATGCTCATGACGTAGGCGCTGAGTTTTCCGCCGTGTAGGCGGTTTAGAAGAGCGCATAGGTTTCTCCAGCATTGACAAGAATGTTTTCCGCCGTGTAGGCGGTTTAGAAGCAGAGTGGACCGGCTGGAACCAGCGCCTAACCGTTTTCCGCCGTGTAGGCGGTTTAGAAGGACTCATGAAATCGGCAGGCACACGGACAAAGGTTTTCCGCCGTGTAGGCGGTTTAGAAGAGCCGGTACTTTCGCTGACCACGACCCATTGAGTTTTCCGCCGTGTAGGCGGTTTAGAAGATCGGCCGGCAGTAGCCCAAATTTTAGAAGAAGTTTTCCGCCGTGTAGGCGGTTTAGAAGTCACATTGAACAGCCAACACAAGCTCTTATATGTTTTCCGCCGTGTAGGCGGTTTAGAAGCGTCTGAACCTGATGTATCTACCAGTGTCACCGTTTTCCGCCGTGTAGGCGGTTTAGAAGAGCAATAGAATGTGCTGCTGGCATCAACCAACGTTTTCCGCCGTGTAGGCGGTTTAGAAGTGCCAGCGCGGTGCTGACGCCAGTCGCGCCGCGTTTTCCGCCGTGTAGGCGGTTTAGAAGACCATGCGTGCCAATCTGACGGGGAACATCACGTTTTCCGCCGTGTAGGCGGTTTAGAAGCGAACCGCGAGAACAGAATGACGCTTAACACCGTTTTCCGCCGTGTAGGCGGTTTAGAAGAATAGGAGAACCATCCCGGACACATTTTTTACGTTTTCCGCCGTGTAGGCGGTTTAGAAGACAGGGTTTTGGGTTGGCGCCACAGGGTCTTGGTTTTCCGCCGTGTAGGCGGTTTAGAAGGTCAACTACACGCTGACCGACAAGCTCAAGGCGTTTTCCGCCGTGTAGGCGGTTTAGAAGGCTGGCCAGCATCCAGGCGTTTCATTTTCCCTGTTTTCCGCCGTGTAGGCGGTTTAGAAGCCGTACCGACCACGTCAGCGTGTCTGTACCGTGTTTTCCGCCGTGTAGGCGGTTTAGAAGTATCTCGGTCATGACGAACTGGAGCGCATCGAGTTTTCCGCCGTGTAGGCGGTTTAGAAGACACCTTCCGCGCGGTGCTGGATTGGCCGGATATTTTCCGCCGTGTAAGCGGTTCAGAAGAATCGTGGACGTTTCAGCCCGGCACGCGCCAGTAGATAGGCGTCCCGCGCCAGGACTTGAGGTGCTGGGGCGTCGCGGTCCTGCAATGCCCGCAGGGTTGGTTCGCCCGGAACGCCGATCCCGCCGACGGTGCGCATGAGGTCATAGACCCGGCGCAACCAGGCCTCCAGCGCCAGTTCGGGCGGGCAGACCGCCGCCTCCGGGTCCGGTAGCAGATGGCGGGCCGCGTCCAGCACCGCCTGTTGGCGTTCGCCGGCGACGGAGAAACGCAGGACCTGATCCTTGGGGACTTCCCAGAGCACGTCCAGGACACCGTCGCGGCCGGCCGTGCCCGGTTGCAGCGCCCCGACCTGA
>Ga0209573_1005172_pt1 | contig 12010 bp, 8 predicted proteins | sample TNRBio252014_DNA_FD_185870 | JGI IMG/M metagenome (GOLD analysis project Ga0209573, IMG submission 185870) | Wastewater treatment Type I Accumulibacter community from EBPR Bioreactor in Madison, WI, USA - TNR Reactor_6/25/2014_ DNA (SPAdes)... | ecosystem: Engineered > Bioreactor > EBPR >...
CAAAATCGGCCCTTCAGCGCCGCTTGGGATCAAAGCGGAATTCCCTCTCCAGCTCGGGGCCTCCGGCCAGCCTCCAGAGCTTCAGGAAGCGCCCTTCGAGGCGCGAGGGCGGTTGGGGGGCACGGTAACGGGCGCGGGTCATGGCCCGTGCCGCCCGTCAATCGAGATCCGGCGGCCAGGGCGTCGAACCCCCACCGACCCCGGGCCTTCGGCGGGAAGGGAGCCGAGGGGATGAAAAAGGGAATTCCTATCAGTAATCTGAATACCAACGTGTTCGAAGCCCTCGCTTTGGAAGTCGGGTTCATTCGTGCGTTTGGCTGAGGGGGGGGGCTGCTTGGCCCTCCGTTGGTCGGCAGTCCTTGAGGCCCTCCTCGGAACGTTCCATACTTGCCCTCCTGTGCCGAGGACGCTATCAGTTCCTGGGAAATTTGATAATTCAGGCAAATGAATTGCTTATTTCCATTGAAATTATAGAATATTCGGATAATTTTTAGAATGAACCGTGCCTTGACTCTCTGCGCTCTTCCCTTTTTCCTCGTACCGAGTGCATTCCTTCTTGGTGGAGAGCCTCTTGATTTTGATACCAAGGCAGTCGTTCCGGAAGATTCTCCTGCCCAGGTCATTGTTCAGGATTTTGATTACTCCCGTACCATCATTGATTGGCAGGAGGACGTGACGGAAAAACCGCTCCGTATCCTCGAATTTGGTCAGGCAGGGATTCCCTCCGCTCCTGGTCTCGTCTACTCCGGGGCGTTCTGGGGCAACTGGCTTCATGAGAATACCAACAAAGGCGGCAAATTCCCGATTCTCTCCCGATTTCCGGACGAGCGTGGCAATGTCAGCAAAACATCCGATCGCTGGGTTGCGAGCAATGCTGCCTTTGCCCTGACTGCTCGCCCTGTCAGTTGGCTTACCGGTTACGCGCAGTACGAATACTCCGAGGTCGAATTCCCGGGCCAGGAGGACTGGCAATACCGAAAAGCCTTTGTCATGATCGGCGATCTTGATCGTTCACCCGTTTATGGATACTTCGGACGGAACACCGTCGACTTCGGCTGGCTCGACGGTTACAACCCGTTCACCCACACGGTCAACAACCACTCCTTTCGAGTTGATTCCGACGAACCAGTCGTGGCACTGGGGTATGCCAAGGATCGACTTCATGTCGTCGGGACACTGATCCCATCAGGCCGCCAACTCCGGGTCGCCGACACACAGGAAACTGACGGGTACGACAATGGAGCGATCCATGGAAGTTACACCTTCGGCGATCTCAAAGAAGACGGACGTCAGCTCCGAGTTGGCGGCGGTTACCTGCACAGCACCATTTACAACAACGACTTTCCCCACCACCCTGGACCGTCCTTTGTCATGTCGCGGGCCGCGAGTCCGAACGTCACCCGCAACGGAGCTTATGACGCTTTCGCCGAATACATCCAAGGGCCCGTGCGCTTTGGGATCGAGCATACTTCCACGACCAAGGCATGGCCGGCTACCGGCGTGGATGTCGCCGCCACCAATTTCCAGATCGCCTACGACTTTACCCTTTTCGATCGTCCCACTCGTCTCTCCGCCGTTTACGGGATCAACGAACAAGGGCCCAAAGGCTCGCAGTATGAAAATCTCACCCAGCTTGTCATCGGTCTTGAAACGCGGGTTACCGATTACCTGACCCTCTCCGCAGAATACGTCCGCAGCGAAGCCTTTGTCCCTCTCATCAACATCCGGAACTCTGCCGACGGAGATGTCGTCGCGAATGCCTTCCTTATAGGCGGAAAAGTGCAGTTCTGATGTTGGTGCAAAGGTCCCGAATTTCAGGGGATTTCCCACTCCGGGAAATTCGGGCTGATGATCCGCGGCACCGATTCCTTTTAGAGAGGGCTGATGAACCGCGAGGGACAGGGGTGTCCCTCCCCCTAATACTTCCGCTCTATACTTCCGCTCTCAAGGAGGGGCGACACTCCTGTCGCCCTCGGGACATTGGATGTTCCAGAACCACCGCGAAGCAGCAAATAGAATGCTGCCCACCACATGAAGGTGTAAACGAACAGCAATACGATTCCTGCAATTGATCCTAGGCTCATGATTCCTCTAGCCGAACCAATCGAACCGAACCCCCACCGACCCCGGGCCTTCGGCGGGAAGGGAGCCGAGGGGATGAAAAAGGGAATTCCTATCAGTCAGTCGCGAAGAGGTTCTCGCCCGAATCCGAGAGAGATTGCTCTTCATCCGGCAAGGAAGAAGCGAACCGCGCGCCGTCAAGACGCGACCCAAGGCCTATCCTTATCTCACGACTTTCCGCGGGGAATACGTCTAAATCCTACACCGATCACGATACCGCAAAGCCGCTTAAGTCAGTGCCATTCTTCCCTGACCCGTTTCCCTTCAACACGTTCCGCCTTCGAATTCGCCTTTGGGACAGGCTCTATTCTATCCACGGGTCTGGGCACGTCTCTAAAAATATCTTGGCTAGCGATCGATATGCATCAGTCGGATCGGGTCCGAATGGAATATTTGCGTTCTGATCACTCGGAAATAACCCTCTTCCCCCCGACCGCTTTTCAGGAAAGTCTTCAAACGATTTTCGATGAAAGTCCCAACTAAACGGCGGTGAAGCGGGTAAATTAGACTCGGAACCAGAATTGCTGAAAAACTCGTGAGCTCCGTAGTCCGGATTCCATTTGTCAACTCCTAAGGTGGATATCTGTTGAAGCGCCGCATTTACTTCTTGGTGGCTTAGTGGTTTGGTTTTTCGAATCTTTCGTGAATTGTTCCCGAAATATTCCACGAACACTATTGCTTCGCTTTCCGTAATGTATCTCCCCGAGAAATAGTGAGGAGAAAATGATGTTAGCTTGGCAATGTATTCAGTCGGCTCGCCTAAATCAGTGTGCGCTTCTTTTGAAGTGGTTTTACATCCCAGAACAACGAATGCCATCAAGCTTGATGCTAAAAGCAAAAGTAACGAAATCCACGCTCGCCGCTTCATTGGATCGATCCTACACTTGTGTTGTTTTGATGCCAGCCGTTAGGAAGATTCGGGTGGTTTGGCCAAGGCTGACGCCCAGGTTCCTCGATGTTTAATGGACGTTCTATCTCCGAACTTCTCCCCCATTGCCGTATGAGATCTTCCGCGTTTCTCCAGTTTAGTTCTGGTCCATTATCCGCCATCAGATTATTTACCCAATTGCTATTTATTGGAGAGGTCTCGAATCGTGATTCTCGCGTCGTATTCGGATCTAAATAAAAATCGCTTGCTCCAAGCATGTGGCCAATTTCGTGTTCAAATAATCGTGTTGAATTCCAATCGGTTCCAAGACGCATTTCAGCAGTTCGAGAATCCCTCCCGGATGACGTCTGTCTCGCTCCGGATCTTTCGATTAAATGGTCATATCGGATCAAGCTCGCATCAGGAGGTGCTGCATCTCCATTGTCGTGATACGTGGCGGAAATGGCGGTGTTCACGATGTATCTCGCTAATGGAACGTATTGCGGTGTTGGAGTGGCACCGAAGAACTGCGCGAGGCGGCTCGGTTTTCGAATGCTGGAGACAATATATTTTGTACTGGTGAAATCCCAGATCGTTTCTGCCTGGGAAATTAATCTCCGTTGGTTTTGTATGTCGAGCCGACTTAGATGACCGCTCATGCAACCGAAGTGAACGGTGAGATCAATTGATATGTTAATCTCGTAGAATTGTGTTCCGTTCTCCACGGTTGCAATTGATGTCATCGAGAATCTTGCGTTTTGCCCTAGGGGGTCGATTCCAAGAGTCGGGGCATTTTCTACAAATTCAAACAAATTCACCCCGCCCCGCTCCCCAATGGGGTCGCGCGACACCCACCGCCCCGTCCCCGCGTCATACCACCTAAAACCATAATAATACAACCCCGTCCCCTCCAACGGCTTCGTCGAAAACCGATACGGATTCACCCCCGCCAACCCCTCATCCCCCCAAGTCGCAATCGTCCGCCCGAACGCATCGTAATCATATCGCCCGACGTTCGCCACATCCGCCAGATCCACGACCGCCGAGACATTCCCGTTCCCGTCGTACGCATAAGCCCAGCTCCGCCCGCTCGCCGCATCCCTAGCCGCGAGCAAACCCCCGACTCCGCCCGCACCCTGGGGCGTGCCGCTGAGATCATTCCCCCAGACATACCGCTGCACGACCGTCCCGGCCGCATCGACGACGGCGACGACGTTCCAGTCGTCGTGAACAAACCGCTCGCTCCTCTCCACCACCCAGGCACCCGCGTCGAGATCCCAGCTCTCCATCGTCCGCGCAATGCGGCGGCTGCGGCTGTCGTAGACGAAGCGATACCGCTCCCTCGGCACGCCCGCGGCGAGGGCGGGGGCGGCGGTGGTCATCTCGATCAACTGGTTCTCCCCATTCCACCCATAGATCCACCGCGCATCCGAGACCAGATTCCCGTCGAAATCGTAGAAGGGCGTCTCCGAAGCCATTGGCACGAAGCGGTGTCCCGAGCGCCGCGCAGGGACATCGGTTCCGTTCGGTCCGGCCCCGGGATCGACGGCATCGACCTGCACCGGCTGCCAGACCGCGGCAAGTGCGTTGGGCAGATCGCCGACCTCGCGCCGCCAGAACTCGCCCTGACAGGTAACGGGCTGCTCGTTCACGGTGACATTCACATCCGAAGGCGCCCGCCCGAGGACGTCGAAGGCGTTGGGGTGGGAAATCTGTGTGTATTGGTTTAGGGCGTTGGCAGCGTAAACGGTCTGACGGCGGTTCGCCCCGGCGGTGTTGCCGCCCTCGTGGGTGGATTTGCGGTTGCCGAGGTTGTCGTAGTCGAATGTCTGCTGCCAGCCGGCGAGCAATTCCTGAACCCCCACCGACCCCGGGCCTTCGGCGGGAAGGGAGCCGAGGGGATGAAAAAGGGAATTCCTATCAGTAATTCCTATCAGTTGAAAAAGGGAATTCCTATCAGTCACACCACCATGAAAACCTTCGTCATCCTCGCATTTGCCGTCGCCGGACTGATGCCGGCCTTCGCCCAGCAGATCCTGCCCTTCCCGCCCACGCCCTCGGCCTCGACCGCGGGGCTCTCGATGGCGGACTCGATCTACAACAAGCGGGTCGATCCGGCGCGGTTGCCGAAGGACGCGCCGAACATTCTCATCATCCTCATCGACGACGCCGGCCCCGGGTTGCCGAGCGCCTACGGAGGCGAGGTGGAGACACCGACGCTCGATCGCGTGAAGAAGGCCGGGATCTCCTACAATCGCTTTCACTCCACCGCGATGTGTTCGCCCACACGAGCCTCGCTGCTCACCGGGCGCAACCACACCCGCATCGGCAACGGGCAGATTTGCGAGCTGGCGAATGACTGGGACGGCTTTTCCGGCACGATTCCGAAGAGTTCGGCGACGGGAGCTGAAGTGCTGAAGGCCTACGGCTACAAGACCGGCGCGTGGGGCAAGTGGCACAACACGCCCGCCGAACAGACGACGGCAGCCGGACCCTTCGACCATTGGCCGACGGGTTACGGCTTCGAGTACTTCTACGGCTTCCTCGCCGGCGAAGCCTCGCAGTACGAGCCGAACCTCGTCCGCAACACGACCATCGTGCATCCCCCGAAAACGCCGGAGCAGGGCTACCACCTCAGCGAGGACATCGCCGACGACGCCGTGAAATGGCTGCGCGAGCAGCAGGCCTTTTCTCCGGACAAGCCGTTCTTCATGTATTGGGCGACCGGCGCGGCTCACGGGCCGCACCACGTGATGAAGGAGTGGGCCGACAAGTACAAGGGCAAGTTCGACGACGGCTGGGACAAGTATCGCGAGCGTGTCTTCGCGAGGCAGAAGGAGATCGGCTGGATCCCGGAGACCGCCCAACTCACGCCGCGAGCCGACACGATGGCTTCGTGGGACTCCATCCCGGAGGACGAAAAGCCCTTCCAGCGCCGGCTCATGGAAGTCTTCGCCGGATTCGCCTCCCACGCTGATCACCAGGCCGGGCGCGTCATTGACGAAATCGAGCGCCAGGGCAAGCTCGACAACACGCTCATCTTCTACATCTGGGGCGACAACGGCTCCTCGGCCGAGGGCCAGAACGGCACCATCTCCGAGCTGCTCGCGCAAAACGGCATCCCGACTACGATCGAACAGCACATCAAGGCGGTGAACGACCTCGGCGGGCTCGACGTGCTCGGCACGCCGAAGGCCGACAACATGTATCACGCCGGATGGGCTTGGGCGGGAAGCACCCCTTACAAATCCACCAAGCTCGTCGGCGCGCACTTCGGCGGCACGCGCCAGCCGATGGCCGTGATGTGGCCGAAGGCCATCGAACACCACGACACCCCGCGTCCACAGTTCCATCACGTGAACGACATCGTGCCGACCCTCTACGACATCCTCAAGATCACACCGCCTCAGGTCGTCAACGGCGTGCCGCAGGGCCCCATCGACGGAGTCAGCTTCGCCTACACCTTCGCCGACCCGACGGCGAAGGGCCGGAAGCCGACGCAGTTTTTCGACATCATGGGCAGCCGCGGCATCTATCACGAGGGCTGGTATGCCTGCACCTTCGGGCCGCGCATCCCGTGGAAGCCCGGGCGGGTGGACATCGCCGGCTGGGATCCCGAGAAGGACACCTGGGAGCTCTACAACCTCGACGAGGACTGGTCGCAGGCGAACGACCTCGCCGCAAAGAATCCCGACAAACTCGCGGCGATGAAGTCGCTCTTCATGGCGGAATCCGCGAAGAACCTGAACCTGCCCATCGGCGGCGGGCTCTGGACGTTCATCCATCCCGAGGACATGCCCGGCACGCCCTACAAGGACTGGACCTTCAACGGACCGATCGAGCGCATGCCCGAGTTCGCCGCGCCGAAGATCGGCAAGTTCAACAACGTGGTGAGCATGGAAGTCGACGTGCCCGAGAACGCGAACGGCGTGCTCTACGCGCTCGGCGCCTTCTCCGGCGGGCTGTCGTGCTATGTGAAAGACGGAATCCTCAGCTACGAATACAACCTTTTCGAGATCGAGCGCACGCGGATCCAGGCGAAGGAAAAGCTTGCCGCCGGCAAGGCGACGATCGAAGTCGAAACCCAGTGCCCACAGCCCGGCGCGCCGGCGAAGATCACGATGAAGGTGAACGGCACCGAAGTCGCCAGCGGCACCGTGCCGATGACCGCCGCGTTTGCCTTCACCGCGAACGACTGCCTCGACTTCGGCAGCGACCTCGGCTCCCCGGTGTCGCTCGACTATTTCGACGACGCGCCCTTCCGGTTCAACGGAACCCTCGGCACGAGCACGATCAAATACGTGGAGTGACCCGAACGAAAGTTGGACCTTGGTTGCGGAGCAAGCACCTCAAATCCGAAACGCCAATCAAGAATGTCCGAAACCGCCGAAGCGCCCATTCTCCCCGAGCCGAAGAAGCCCTGGTTCGAGCCGGTGTGTGCGATTCTCATGGCGGTCGCCTCGCTCGCGACGGCGTGGTGCTCGTACCAGAATTCGCGCTGGAGCGACTTGAGCAGCAGCCTCGAAAACCACGCCGACAAGCTCGAGAGGCAGGCCGTCGCCCAGCATCTCGAGTCCGGGCAGATCCAGGAGGAACAAATGATGCTTTGGACCGAGGCGATGGATGCGATGATCGACGGCGACGAAAAGCTCGCGCGCTTTTACACCGATCGTTTCTCCGACGAAGTGAAGCCTGCCTACGAGACGTGGATCGCCCTCAATCCACTTGAGAACGCGGCGGCGCCGCCCCATCCCTTCGTCGACGACCTCTACACTCCACGCTTCGAGAGGGAAATCATCGAGGCACGGGCCGAGGCGGGACGGGCGGAGGCGGAGTCCAACATTGCCGGGAATCACGCCGGAAGCCATCTCAGCAACACGGTGATCCTGGCGATTGTCGTCTTTTTCGCCGGCACGGCAGGGAGGTTTGACCGGCGTAGCGTGCGCTGGTCCTCGCTTGCTTTTGCGCTGGCACTGTTCGCTTTTGTCGCCGTGCGAATGTCCCTTCACCCGATCCAATGAAACGAGCCTGTTTCCACAAGCCATCTCGTCCATCGCGCGATCGCTTCGACTCCCGTGCCTGCCTCGCCAGCTCAGGGAAGGAGCCTGTCCCCAGCCTCCGTTGGACGCGCAACCCGGGCTAGGGATCGCGTCGCTCCTCGGTCCCCGAACCCCCACCGACCCCGGGCCTTCGGCGGGAAGGGAGCCGAGGGGATGAAAAAGGGAATTCCTATCAGTAATTCCTATCAGTAGTCAGTCAGTCATCCGCGAGACGCTGAAGGATCTGACTTTTCCCGAGGATGTGGTCGTCACCGTCGACATCGCCCCCTTATTCGATGGGGTGATGGTTTTTTGAACAGTTTTTTGGTTGAAAAGGAGCGGGATTTCGGGAAACATCCGGAAACGACCTTTTTCCCATGTCCTTGACCTGCGTCTATTCCGGAGCCGTCCATGGCGTCAACGCCGTCCCCGTCGAGGTCGAGGTGAATGCGGCGGACGTGGGCAAGGTCGATTTCAAACTCGTCGGTCTACCCGATGCCGCGGTGCGCGAGAGCATCGACAGGGTCGTCACCGCGGTGAAAAACAGCGGGCTGCGCTGGCCGAGCAAGCTCATCACGATCAATCTCGCACCCGCCGACCTCCGCAAGGAAGGTCCCAGCTTCGACCTGCCCATAGCCATCGGCATGGTCTCGCTCGCCCAGGAGCAGAATGGCGCGCTCACCGACGGAGCGCTGAAGAAGTGTGCGATGGCGGGTGAACTCGCCCTCGATGGAAGGGTTCGTCCGATCAAGGGCATCCTCCCGCTCACCCTTCAGGCGAAACAACAGGGATTGCGGGCGATCTTCGTGCCGAAGGAAAACGCGGTCGAAGCCAGTATCGTCGAGGGCATCTACGTCTACGGGATCGAAACCCTCCGCGACGCCTACGGGCTCCTCGCCGGGGAGAGTCATATCAAACCCGAAAAGCTCGACCGCGAGGCCTTTTTCCGCGCGAAACAACATTACCCGATCGATTTCAATGAAGTGAAAGGCCAGGCCCACGCCAAGCGCGCCCTCGAGGTGGCGATGGCGGGCGGGCACAACATCCTCATGCTCGGCAGTCCGGGGACCGGCAAGTCGATGCTCGCGAAGCGCCTCGCCACGATCCTCCCGGCCATGACCGAGGAAGAGGCGATCGAGACGACGAAGATCCACAGCGTGGCCGGGCTCGTCGATGGGAAGAACAGCTTCCTCGCGACGCGTCCCTTCCGATCGCCGCACCACACTATCTCGGATGTCGGGCTCCTCGGCGGCAGCAGCCTGCCGACTCCGGGCGAGGTCAGTCTCGCGCACAACGGGATTCTCTTTCTCGACGAGTTGCCCGAGTTCCGTCGCTCCACCCTCGAGGTATTGCGTCAGCCGCTCGAGGACGGGCAGGTCACGATCTCGCGGGCGGCGGGCAAGTTCACCTTCCCGAGCCGCTTCAGCCTCGTCGCGGCGATGAATCCCTGCCCCTGCGGCTACCTCGGCGATCCTTCGCGCGAGTGCCGTTGCTCGCCGAACCAGATCGAAAAGTACCGGCAGCGCATCAGTGGTCCGCTCCTCGATCGCATCGACCTGCACGTCGATGTGCCGGCGGTCGACTACCGCGAGCTGCGCGCCGAGAGCGGCGGCGAATCCTCCGCGGTGATCCGCGAGCGGGTCGAGGAGGCGCGGCAGATCCAGCTGGCGCGTTTTGTCTCCCATCCCGGCGTGCTCTGCAACGCCGACATGGGGAGCCGCCTCGTCAGCGAGTTCTGCGCCCTCGATGCTCGCAGCGAGCGCACCCTCGAGCAGGCCATGGAAACCCTCCATTTCAGCGCCCGCGCCTACGACCGCATCCTCAAGGTCGCCCGCACCCTCGCCGACCTCGAGGGCGATCGCGATATCCGCGAGGTCCACGTTCTCGAGGCGATCCAATACCGCACCCTCGACCGGAATCTCTGGGTTTGACGCGACGTCGGTCTCCGGGAGGGCCGAGTCGGGAGAGAAAAAACCTCCATCCGGGCTCAAAGAATGTGCTTGCAGAGCATTTAAATCCCATTTAGCATTGCAACCCTTCGCGCCGGACCTTGGTCCGGCTCAAGGAAGTCGCTCGGGTGGCGGAATTGGTAGACGCGCAAGACTAAGGATCTTGTGGGGTAACCTGTGGGGGTTCGAGTCCCCCCTCGAGCACTCTTCTGAAACGGACACGCGGTCCCTCCTTCCTTGAGCACCTCTCCGACAGATTCGCCCACGGCGATCCTTTTGATCTCCTGTCCCGACCGGGCTGGCATCGTCGCCACCCTCTCGACCTTCCTCTACGAGAACCGGGGCAACATCGTGCACATCGACCAGCACGTCGATCTCGAGGAAGGTGCCTTCTTCATGCGGGTCGAATGGGAGCTGGAAGGGTTTGCGATCGCCCGTGAAGGCATTGCCGCCGCCCTCACCCCGATCGTGGAGCGTTTCGCGATGCGCTGGGAGCTGCACTTCTCCGACATTGTGCCCCGGGCCGCGCTCTTCGTGACGAAAGACAATCACTGCTTCTACGATCTCCTCTCGCGTCACGAGAGCGGCGAACTCGCCATGGAGATCCCCCTGATCGTCAGCAACCGCGAGGATCTCAAGCCGGTCGCGGAGCGTTTTGGGATTCCCTTCCGCTATTTCCCGATCACCGCCGCGACGAAGGAGGCCCAGGAGCGCGCCGAGATCGCGATGCTGCAGGAAGAGCAGGTCGATCTCGTCATCCTTGCCCGCTACATGCAGATCCTCAGTCCGCTGATGACGGAGGCATTCCCGAACCGGATCATCAACATCCACCACTCCTTCCTCCCCGCCTTCCCCGGGGCGCGGCCCTATCATTCCGCCCACAAGCGCGGGGTGAAGCTGGTCGGGGCGACAAGCCACTACGTCACCGAGGATCTCGACGAGGGGCCCATCATCGCCCAAGGCGTCACGCCGGTTTCCCACAGTGATTCGGTGCAGGATTTTATCCGGAAGGGGCGGGCCCTCGAGCAGACCGTGTTGAGCCGGGCCGTCTGGCTTCACCTCAACCGGCGCACCCTCGTCCACGCGAACCGCACCATCGTCTTCGGTTGAGACTTGCGGGGAGCGATCCCGCGTCGAAACTTCGGCCCCTACCATGGCGACCCGTTTCCAGACCCTGCCCGGCTTCCGCGACTTCTATCCCGATGATTGCGCGGCGCGGAATCATGTCTTCGAGACCTGGCGCAAGGTCGCGCGTCGTTATGGTTTCGTCGAATACGAGGGACCCATCCTCGAGCCGACCGATCTCTACCGCCGCAAGAGCGGAGCCGAGATCGTGAACCAGCTCTTCTGCTTCACCGACAAGGGCGAGCGCGACGTCTCGATGCGTCCCGAGCTGACCCCGACCCTCGCCCGCATGGCAGCGGCGCGTCAGCGCGACTTCCGCAAGCCGTTGCGCTGGTTCTCGATCGGGCAGTTTTTCCGCTACGAGAAACACCAGAAGGGACGTGGTCGCGAGTTCTACCAGTTCAATTGCGACATTCTCGGGGAAGATTCCGTCCTTGCCGACGCGGAGCTGATGGCTCTCGCGATCGATATGATGCGCGAATTCGGTTTCACCTCGAGCGATTTCCGTATCCGCGTGAGCGACCGCAATGCCTGGGTTGGCTTCGCGACAGGGAAGGGTCTCGATGAGGCGGGCGTGACGACCTTCCTTCAGGTCATCGACAAGATGGAGCGCACTCCGGAGGAAAAGGTGATCGAGCAGCTCGGTGCTCTCGGCATCACCCTCGCGGAGGTGAAGGATTTCATTGCTTCGGGTGCGGAGGCTTCACCTTCCATCGGGCGCATCCTCGCCGATCTCGCGGCCCGCGGGCTGGCGGACTTCGTCGAGGTCGACCTCGGCATCGTGCGCGGACTCGCCTACTACACGGGGCCGGTCTTCGAGATCTTCGACATCGGCAAAGGCATGCGCGCCGTCGCCGGAGGAGGTCGCTACGACCAGCTCGTCGGTCTCATCGGGGGTGTCGAAATGG
>Ga0209573_1005173_pt1 | contig 12009 bp, 8 predicted proteins | sample TNRBio252014_DNA_FD_185870 | JGI IMG/M metagenome (GOLD analysis project Ga0209573, IMG submission 185870) | Wastewater treatment Type I Accumulibacter community from EBPR Bioreactor in Madison, WI, USA - TNR Reactor_6/25/2014_ DNA (SPAdes)... | ecosystem: Engineered > Bioreactor > EBPR >...
CTACCGGTGTCCTGTTAAGAAAACTTATCGGTCTGCACTTGACAACGAAACCTTAGTGAAACTAAATTTAGTATAAATCACTCTATATTTAGAATAGAGCCACTTTTTTTAACAAATCAATAATAACCAATAAGTGGGGTAGTATGGATTTAAATTTCAAATCATTCGTCGAAAGAACTTTTTTTGGTGTTTTTGCTTACATCGGAGAAAAATTTGCCCTTCCCGTTGGTAAATTAAGGCTGTATTTTATTTACATCAGTTTTCTGACACTTGGGTCACCCTTGGTTTTTTATGTTATAGCAGCTTTTTGGCTCAACCTGAAAAGGTTTACCCGGAAAGCCTATACAAAAGTGTTTGATTGAGGCTCTTATACAAACATAGCTTTACCTCTTTTTTGAATATAAGGATGTTTTTAAGGTAAATTGCAACACAGAACTGGTTGTGTGGTCATATTGATCTGTTTCTTCATGGAAATCACCCAGACCTTTCCATTTTTCTGCGAAACCCAGATGATAGCTTAGCATGGGTGAAATGGTCAGATGATCCTTGATGGCAAAATTGAGCCCGACTCCCAGTCCGGCGTGAAAAGCTACATTCCACCTTTGTTCATTGACCAATTGATCAGAAAACTTCAGTTGCTTGGCCGAAACAGCTGGTATCAATTCCAGATAAAATGCTTTTTTGAAAAAATCATGTTGCCTTCCAAATGTCGGGCAATTGCAATCACCCCATAGATCAAAAGGGTAAATCTGAACCGGAAAGCTTAAGTATGATTGAAGAATGCTGTAATTTTTTAGAGGAATTGCTTCTGAAAACTCCAGTTCCTTTTGCCCGTAAAAAAAATGTAGCCCGGGACGATAACCCATTCTAACCTGATATGGGAAAATCCTATAGGCAACTCCAATTCCAGCTTTCCAGTCAAAAATGTGTTGTTCTGAGTTACTTGTTTCGGACAATAACCTGTCCCACTCATGGTACGAAGGTCTCTGAAATGATAAATCAACATCAATTTGTGCTGACACTGACGCATTTATTAACACAATAACATAAAATAGGTAGAAAACTTTATTCTTCACGATCACTTTTTTTCACTAAGTTACAGATAAAATTTTTGAATGTGGTAGGAATCATAGAATTTTAGTAATATTCATTAAAATATTAAATTTACTTTGGTAATACAGATTTAGTTGACTCTAAATCAATTTTTACCGAACCCAATAAACGTCGGAGATCCTGATAAGCTATCTTCTTCAGCAATGAATATTCGCAGATTGGAAAAGTAAAATTGTTGAAAATCAATAAATAAAGTGATTCCAGTTAAAGTGATTTAGAGGGTAAAGTTTTTTTATCGCAGTCAGAAATATTGATGGGCCAATTTTATTTTAGTTTGTTTTGATAAAGCTGTGAAGTGGATATCATGACAAAAAATGAATTTATTCAAGGGTTTTCTTAAAATTGAGTAATGGAAGATGAACCTTCCTTTTTCTTGCTTGTTCCTCAAAACATCAGCTGATTTTACAAGTATGTCAGATATTGATTATAATTTGCGCGATTATATTTTGAGCTGGTTTTTCCGGATTTCGAAAAGTATTTTCAATTTTATTCAAAAAAGTAACTGTTTTGAAAACAAAAAAAATTACTCAGGACAAAGTAAATGTCATCACCCTGGGATGTTCAAAAAATCAGGTGGACTCAGAAAATCTGATCGCTCAACTGGAAGCAGGGAAGTATGATGTTGTCCATGACAGTGAACAGGAAGCCAATATTGTAGTGATCAATACCTGTGGTTTTATCGGAGATGCAAAGGAGGAATCCATCAATACCATATTGAGTTATGCCGATGCAAAATCTTCAGGTGAACTCGAAAAACTATATGTTACCGGATGTTTATCAGAAAGATATAAAGATGAATTGGCTCAGGAAATACCTGAGGTGGATGCCTGGTTCGGAACACTTGAATTGCCGGCGTTACTCAGAAAATTCAATGTGGATTACAGACATGAATTACTTGGTCATAGAAAACCTGTAAACCCTGGACATTTTGCTTACCTGAAAATCGCTGAGGGCTGTACCAGAACCTGTGCATTTTGTGCTATTCCATTGATGAGAGGTACCCACGTTTCACGCGATATGCAAGACATCGTGGATGAAGCGATGTTCCTGGCACAAAAAGGAATTAAAGAGTTGATACTCATTTCTCAGGAGCTCACCTTTTATGGTTTGGATCTTTACAAAGAAAGAAGACTTCCACAATTGTTGGAAAAACTCGTTCAGGTTAATGGAATTGAATGGATACGACTTCACTACACATACCCGGGAAAATTTCCACTCGAACTCATCGATGTGATGGCAAAGTATCCAAAAATTTGTAATTATCTGGATATTCCACTCCAACACGGAAATGATCAGGTGCTTGAAAGGATGAACCGTAACACAACAGTCAGCGATGCCAGAATGGTTATAGCTTATGCCCGAAAGCATATTCCTGATATAGCCATACGTACTACATTTATTGTAGGCTTTCCGGGTGAAACTGAAGCTGAATTTCAGGATCTGCTCGATTTTGTTCAGGAAATGGAATTTGACAGGGTGGGTGTTTTTCAATATTCGCACGAGGAAGATACTCGTGCTTATGTGATGAAAGACGATGTGCCTGAAGATGTAAAAGCTGAAAGAGCTTCCCGGTTGATGGAAATCCAGCAGGAAATATCTCTCAGGAAAAACATTGGGAAAGTTGGCCAGGTAATGAAAGTTCTTTTTGATCGGAAAGAAGGAGAATATTTTATCGGACGAACTGAATTTGATAGTCCAGAGGTTGATAATGAAGTACTGATCCCGGCTGACTCTAATTTTGTGAGGGTAGGAGATTTTGCCAATGTAAAAATCACCGATGCAGAAGAATTTGATCTGTATGGAGAACTTTATCTTTCCAGATGAGTAAAAAAACTTGAGGCGAATAGTCTGAAGGCTTCTCTCTATTTTAAGGTTCAAAGGGTCAAAACGATATGATTTTGAGCAAAAATTACGTCATTGGATCAAAACTTCCTGTCTAATCATTCAGATTTACTCCATAAATTACCGGCATCTCAAATAGTATATCCAGGAAATCGCCAAAAACTTTTTTAATCTTGCTTAAAATAACTTCATTTGATTGGTTATCACTTGAATTTTATAAATGAGAGCAAGTATGGATTTACTTCATTTTTCTGGTAAAGAATGCAATAATCAGAATTTGATGCATTCAATAAAAATTTACTAATTCAATTATTTTTTTAGGTCATAAATGTATCCACTATCATTTGAACAAAATAAAATTTGCTTAAAAATCTGAATTGAGCTGATTTTCCCGGCAGATTTTAACAGGATAATTTAAGGGAGAAAAAATTTTTTTACCTGAATGAATGTAGGATAGTCAAGATCCCGGCTTGAACATTATCTTTGCGCCAAAATTAAATTAATATGGCAGACAATAAAATCATTTTTTCCATGGAGGGTGTCTCAAAAATTTATCCTCCACAAAAAACTGTTTTGAAAAATATTTGGTTATCCTTTTTTTACGGTGCTAAAATTGGGGTGTTGGGTCTTAACGGTTCAGGAAAATCCTCATTATTAAAAATTATTGCGGGAATTGATCCAAATTATGATGGGAAGATCACTTTTGACAAAGAGTATAAGATTGGTCTGTTGGATCAGGAACCACAGCTGGATGAATCCAAAACAGTCAGGGAAATTGTTGAAGAAGGTTTGAAACATATAGTGGATGTAGTGAAGGCTTATGAAGATGTGAATCTGAAACTGGCAGAACCGATGGATGATGATGAGATGATGAAAATCATTGAATTACAGGGTACGCTGCTTGAACAGATGGATCATTTTGATGCCTGGAATCTGGATCATAAACTGGAAACAGCCATGGAATCACTTCGTTGTCCTGTTGGTGAAACACCTATCAATATTTGTTCAGGAGGTGAAAAACGCAGGGTTGCGCTTTGTAGATTGTTGCTCAGCCAGCCTGATATTTTACTGCTCGACGAACCGACCAACCATCTGGATGCTGAAAGTGTGGAATGGCTGGAGCAATACCTGAAGAAATTTCCGGGAACTGTGATCGCAGTTACGCACGACCGTTATTTCCTGGATAATGTTGCCGGATGGATTCTTGAACTGGACAGAGGTGAAGGCATACCATGGAAAGGAAACTACAGTTCCTGGCTGGAGCAAAAGTCCAACAGGCTGGCGATGGAAGAAAAAACTGAATCAAAGAGAAGGAAAACGCTCGAAAGAGAACTTGAATGGGTCAGAATGGCACCCAAAGCCAGACAAGCCAAAGGGAAAGCCCGTTTGAATGCTTATGATAAACTTCAGAATGAAGAGATCAAAGAAAAAGAAAACAAACTGGAATTGTTTATTCCGCCTGGAGAAAGATTGGGAGATAAAGTAATAGAGATCAGCAATGTTTCCAAGGCTTTTGGCGACCGTGTCCTCATTGACAATTTCAGCGCTTCCATTCCAAAGAACGCGATCATCGGGATCATCGGGCCAAACGGAGTAGGGAAATCGACACTTTTCAGAATGATCCTTGGTCTTGAAACCCCGGATCAAGGCTCCTTTGAGATCGGCGAGACAGTCAAATTGAGTTATGTGGATCAGTCACATGAGGATCTTAAACCTGATTTGAGTGTAACGGAGGCAGTTGGCAAAGGTCTGGAGCTGATATATGTCGGCAAAACTCAGGTCAATGTCAGGGCTTACCTCAGTAAGTTTAATTTTACAGGCGCTGACCAACAAAAAAAAGTAGGTGTTCTTTCAGGTGGTGAACGGAACAGGGTGCATCTCGCCATGACGCTCAAGGAAGGTGGTAATGTGCTTTTGCTGGATGAACCTACCAACGACATAGATGTCAATACACTCAGGGCTTTGGAGGAAGCCATAGATAATTTTGCTGGTTGCGTGCTCGTGATCTCTCACGACAGGTGGTTTATCGACAGATTAGCAACACACATCATCGCCTTTGAAGATGATTCACAGGTAGTATTCTTTGAAGGTAACTTCACGGATTATGAAAAAGCTAAAATAGAGAGACTGGGCAACATAACACCCAGGAGGCCAAGATTTAAAAGCCTTCTTTAAAAAAAAACTGGCAAAAAAAAACCGGGATAAAACCCGGTTTTTTTTTGCCAAAATTCCTCTTAGTTGGCAAATATGAATTTAAACGTTCTGTATTTTCCTTTGTCCATTACCTGAACAAAATAAACGCCTGGTTGTATTTGTCCCGGATTTAAATGATAACCGTAGCCAGCTGAACTTGCCAGCGTGAAAGGAATCAACTGTCCCAAGGTGTTATAAATCCTGAATTGAGGTTCAGACAGCGTGTTTTCACTATCATTAATGGTCAATACGTTTTTATCATTCGAATAATGCACGAAAATCCTGCTTAAGCTTTGGTCTACTGTTCCGGTTTCACAAGGAACTACGCCGAGTTCGAGAGATGTGCTACATTCCGGATAATCAACATCTTTGATGCCGAATTCAATGTCGGTACCATCTTTGCAATTGAAAGGGCCGATCAATACCGGCAGGTTTTCATAAGAAAATGTGCCGTAGTTTTTGCCATTTCCCATGATCGTAAATCCTTCACTACCTGTATTGTTATGATCAAAGTTCAATTGTACGTAAAAGACTTCCTGGTCGATAAATATTACCATGTGTTCGATTTCACCCAACTCACAAAACTCGCCAAAACAATCCAGATTTTCAAATGTATAAGTATTGCAGCAATTTGGTTGATCATTGATGCAAACCCTTAAAACGTTTTCACCATTTGGGTAAAATTGAAGCTCTTCAATGAGCAATGGAAGTTCACTCAAAGCATAAAAACCCACATGACTGTCGTTGAGATACAGGTCAAAATTTTCATTTCCTGCGTTGGAATATTCGAAATCGAGCACAAACCGAATCGTTTCTACTGAAGTGCATTCAAGTTCGGAAACAGTCAGGTTGTTAATATTACAATCATCATTCGAACAGCAAATGGGTTGAAGCGACGTAAAATCACTGCATTCAGTATCCTCATTATCTCTCACAATAAACTCCCAAACTGTCTCGCAATCTCCGGGCAAATGTCCGAGCTCAACTGTTTGTATGTACATGCCATTCTCAGCAGTTTCTTCTGTTGAGTAGGCGAAACTGCCGTAGTTCGTGCCATTTCCGAGAATGGTAAATCCGTTGCCACCTGTTTTTCTGTGTAAAAATTCTACAGATATAGGGAAAAATCCTTCCTCGTTACACGTTCCTGCAATGGCATTTACCTGATGGATGAGGCATGATTCACAAAAAACATCCGACAGTTCAAAATATTCAAAACAGAAGAAATCAGGAGATGAAATTAATACTTCTTTGGGTAAAGTTGCTCTGGCAATTGGCCCTAACACAATAGGCAGATCCATTACATGATAAAAACCAAGGTAATTACCGACACTGCCGACATGAAAACTGTCCTGGGCATTGATGTGTTCAAAATCAAGCTCAAACCATAAGCTATCCTCTGTGCAATCAACTGTCGTCCAGTCAATATTGAAATAAGTGCACGGACATGGATTGATCATGATTTTTGAAGCACAACAATCTTCAGAACCTGAGGCACAAACCATCAAAGTATCCTGTCCTGAAGGATTCCCTTGGAATCCATTGATAGTCAGAGGTCTCTCATTGAGATTGTGTGTGCTGTGATACGCTCCGTTAACAAATACGTCAAAGGATTCACCCGGACTTTCAGAAATGAAGAAATTAAAAGTAAAAGAATAATGGTCATTGTCCACACAATTATCAGTTTCTACCTGAAGATTCGAAATGACACATTGTGCCTTTATTTGGATTGAACTCAAAAATCCAGCAAAAATCAAAAACATTAAAAATTGAAAAGGATACCGCATTTGTTAAAATTTTATTTTTTATAAATCAATACAACAAGAATGGAGGATGCACTTATTTTATTGTAAAAAATCCTGTAATTATTTTCTTCCTCAGGAAAACCGTTTAAATCTTATTTTTATTTTAATTATTTTAAACTGAAAAACAGCTTACATTATTTATTGCAGATATTTAAACTAAAAAATTCTTATATTTGAAATAATTTGGCGCCAAAGTTAGAAACACTACGTAAAAACCTGAAAATTATTCAATTTATTTATACTATTCTGTAGCAGTTTTTATTTTTACAACATCGTTATATTAAATTTCACTCAATGAATAATACTAAGATCATGCTAAAATTATCCACAGTCACAAAGATGCTGATTTTCTCTTTTGTGCTGCTTTCTTCAACAGAATTATTTGCCGCAAAAGTTGAAAGAGCTGATAATGCGTCCTTATCTTTCAATTGCCCTCAGGATGTTACGATAGCCTGCTGGCAGGATTATGAAAATACACAGGTGACAGGTCATCCAAAAAATATAAATGTCGGGCAATGGTACTTCAGCTATGAAGATGAGGTCAACCTTTCACCATGCAGAGAAGGTTATGTCATTAGGACCTGGACAGGTACAAATCCTGTGGGTCAATGGACATGCCAGCAAACCATTACAATGGAATATAATGTGTTTTTCAATGGTCAGATCCAATGGCCTGCAGACTGGACTGGCAATTGTGACCAGGAAATTCCTTTCGCTGAGCCTCAGTATAATCCTGGATTTTGCGATATGATCGCCCATACTTATCACGACGATACCATCAACATTCAGGGCAATGTTTGCTATAAAATATTGCGCAACTGGAAAGTGATCGATTGTTGCCGATATAATCCAAACTCAGGATCAAATCAGGGACAATGGTTGCATACGCAGGTTTTTACAATCATCAAACAGGAAAAACCAGTATTTAATGAATGCAAAACATGGGAAATAGGTGCGATGAATAACGATTGTACGGCCAGTTTTAATCTGTCTAAATCAGCCAGTGATGTGCAATGCGGCAAAGCTTCCAAACTGCAATGGAAGGTGATGGTCGATTATTTTAGCTGTTTCGGGATAGACACGACCATAACAGGCGAAGGTGATGTGATGAATGTTTCCCTTAAGAATATGGGCATTGGAACACATAAAATTTACTGGGAAGTTTACGACCATTGTGGTAATGTGAGCCAATGTGAAGAAACTATTATTGTTTCTGATAAAAAAGCGCCCACGCCATTTTGTTATCTGGGTTCTCACACAGTTTTGATGCCTACTGCAGGGATGTTGGAAGTTCATGCCAAAGAATATATCAAAGATGCATATGATAATTGCACTTCAAAAGAGAATATTCGGTACAGCTGGAGAATTTATCCCAAAGATTCTGTAAAGGTTTTTACCTGCACAGACCTGGGATTTCAGTTTTTGCCTATTTATGTTTTTGATCAGGCAGGCAACAGGGATCATTGCTTCATATTTACCCGGGTTGGGATGCACGGAGAATGCGAACCCTTCCAAAACCTCGTTCAGGGAAAAATCTCAGAGATGGATGGCAAAGCTGCAGAAAATGTCGTATTGAAACTGGGCTTGAATGCCTCGAATACTTTCCCCGTTGACACAAGTGATCTGGAAGGTGCAGGCCGGTTTTATTTTGTTGATACAGATGCAGAGACTGAACTATTTTTTGAACGTACTTTGCCAGGCAATAAAGCATTATCTACCTTGGATCTTGTAGTTTTATTCAGATATTTACTTGGCTTATATCAACCCGAATCCGATACCTTGTTCAGATGGGCTGCTGATGTTAATATGGATCAAAAAATTAATGTGCAGGATCTGATCGATATGAGGAAAGTGATTTTGGGACAGGATACCGATCAGAATCATATAACTTTGCCTGCCCGGATCATGATGAAAGATCCTGATCAGCCTGAAAGATGGATTGAAGCAAGTTCATTGAAGGATTTTCGAAATGGTTTTGATGTCCGGATTTTAAGCCCGGGTTCATTGCGCTATTTTCTGACAACAGACTGACGTAATATGTAAAAAATAAATATCCCCGCAATGGACATGACTCCTGACGGGGATATTTTTTTGTGTTCACATGTTTCAATGTGATTCGTTTAGGAAAAAAGGTTATTCAGATTTGAAATCACTTTGTCATATCTGCAATATAAAAATTGAGTCAGCTCAAAAACGAATTAATTGTGTCCAATCTTTTTCACCTTATCCTGGAATATATATGTTTGATATACAATAAATTAAATATTTATAATTTAGCATATACTGGCAATACATGCCTATGATGAATGCTTAAGCATTAAGGAATATTATGAGCAGGAATAAAATTGCATGCTCCCAAAAAAATACCCTACATATATTGACAAAAAGCCAAAAGCATTATTCAACTTTCTTCTCCTTAACCATAAAGGTGAAACCTGCTGCAATGATCATGCTTACACCCGCCATTAATATTGAGTTAATCGGATTATTATAAAGCAGATACTTTAAGATCAATCCGCCAGTCAATCCGTTGACTATTTGAGGAATGGTGATGGACATGTTGAACAATCCCATAAATACACCCATTTGTTTAGCCGGAATGGTGTTGGCAAGCATTGCATATGGCATTGCCAGAATACTACCCCAGGCTATCCCGATTCCAACCATAGGAATGATCAGCATATGTGCATTTGGAATGATCTGGAAAGATAGAAATGAAATTCCGCCTATAACCAAAGCTGTAGCATGTGTAGCTTTCTTTCCGATTTTTTTGGCAACCACAGGCAACATCATGGCGATCACGGCTGAAACACCATTATATATACCGAATAAAATGCCTACCCAGTTACCGGCTTCCTGGAATTCAGGTGCATTGGGATCCGTGGTTCCATAAAAACTCTGAGCTACGGCTGGAGTTGTGAAAACCCACATGGAAAACAAGGCAAACCAGCTGAAGAACTGAACCAGAAGCAATTGCCACATCGTTTTAGGTATTTTCAAACGCCCTTTTGTTTCGGTTTCATGACTTGATTCATAAAACTCAGGTGGATATTCCTTAGTTCTGATGACCGTCCAAACAATAGAAGTCAGTAAAACTGCCGCACCTAAATAAAAAGACAGTGTCACATTCATGGGAACTTGTCCCGATTCATTATTGCTGGTAGCTATTCCAAACCAATTGCCTAAAATATAAGGTAGCCATGATCCCACCACGGCACCAATCCCGATCAGAAGGGTTTGTGTGGAAAAACCCAGTGTTAGCTGCTCATCAGGTAATTTATCAGCTACCAAGGCCCTGAATGGTTCCATGGAAATATTGATCGAAGCATCCATGATCATCAGCATACCACCACCTATGAACATAGGCGCGATCACATTCGTCAGGTTAGGAGCATTCGGCATCAATATTAAGGCAATACTGGTTAGAATGGCGCCCGCCAGAAAATATGGTCTTCTCCTTCCCAGTCTTGTCCAGGTTTTATCACTCATTAAACCTACAATAGGTTGTATGATCATACCGGTAATAGGGGCAACAAGCCAAAACCAGGGCAATTCATGTACATCAGCTCCAAAAACCTGCAAAATCCTGGATGCATTGGCATTTTGGAGGGCAAAACCAAACTGAATTCCCAGAAAACCAAAACTCATATTCCAGATTTGCCAAAAACTTAATCGCGGTTTACTTTGCATAATTATATTAGTTAATTGTTAAGTCGATAAATATCCGAAAATTTTAATTTATTGTATTAATTTTGTCCCTGAAAAATACACTTATGGTATTTTTTACACTAAATAATTTCTGCACCATAATTTAAATATATAAAATTCTATGATAAGCGTTGCTTTAATATCTCATGATGGTAAAAAGCCGGAGATGGTTTCATTTGTTTTAGGTAACCGGGATTTCTTTGATAAATGTACGATCTATGCAACCGGAACTACTGGTTCTCATATCGAAAAAGAAGGTCTGGATGTTAACCTGCTGCTTTCAGGCCCTATTGGAGGAGATGCCCAAATAGCTGCATTGCTTGCAGAAGGGAAGATCGATCTGATCATTTTCTTTCGCGACCCACTTGCAAAACACCCGCATGAACCTGATGTTCAGATGCTTATGAGGCTTTGTGATGTGCATAATGTGCCTTTGGCTACCAATCCGAAAGCTGCTAAATACCTGCTGGCCGGGATTGAATGCCTGGTGATGAAAAAAGACGTTCATTAATCGATCAAGCTTTTTTCAATAGCTGATTTACTCATTTCAGTGATTTACTTTGTGAGCATTTGTATAGCTTTTTGAAATAATTTGAGTTTTGCAATTAGTAATTCGATGGTCAAATCATTATTGTATTCTAGCTCCGTATCGTACTTAGGTTAGATGATTATTTATTTTTATATATAAAATAAATAATATGAGCGAAATATATGCTACCGTTTTATTATATATGACTAAATGTTATGGGAGTGCCAAAATTCAGAATATTTACTGAATATCCTTGAACATTCGTGTTTTTTGTTGATCATTGTAAATGATCTGTAATTCATCCTTATGCAGCATCTGATTAAAGATGAGTTTACCTGTTATATTTGGCGCTGACACACCGTTTTGTAATCTGTGTGAAGTGGTGATGACCCTTGCTTCATCCCAGTTTCCGCAATCCAGAAATGACTTGATCATCTGAGCGCCTCCTTCAATCAATAACACATAAATTCCTTCGGAAAATAATGCCTGAAGTAATCCGGCAATAAAATCTTTTCTTTGAAAGTCGATCTGTATATACGATATATTGTTATGATTTTGCCTGTTAAGTTCTGTACATACGAAAGTCCTGGCTTCTTCTGAAAAAATTGCATGGTCATGAGGAATTTTTCCTGATCGGTCCAAAACGATCCTTACTGGATTTTCTCCTGGATAATGCCTTGCGGTCAAAGATGGATTGTCATTGATCGCAGTTGTTGTTCCCACTAAAATGCCATCAACTTCTGTTCTCCATTTATGAGAGAGAGTTGACGTGTATTCATTGCTCAGCCATATTTTTTCACCATGCCGGCCAATGAAATGGTC
>Ga0209573_1005174_pt1 | contig 12007 bp, 9 predicted proteins | sample TNRBio252014_DNA_FD_185870 | JGI IMG/M metagenome (GOLD analysis project Ga0209573, IMG submission 185870) | Wastewater treatment Type I Accumulibacter community from EBPR Bioreactor in Madison, WI, USA - TNR Reactor_6/25/2014_ DNA (SPAdes)... | ecosystem: Engineered > Bioreactor > EBPR >...
TTAAATTGTGCGCATGAATTAGGCGGGAGCCAAAAATCATTTTGATTCTGGCCACTTAGCTGCAGTTTGACCAGCTCATCCACAAAGTTATCCACAGAAACTGTGGTGAAACCGGATCATCCTGAATTCAGTCATTGGATTGAATTCAATTTCTGAAAAATTACTTTAACCAAACCCGGCAAAGAGCCCTTCCGGGTTTCAAGCCCCCATCAATGAAGATTGGCGGCCTGCCCGCAACACTTCTTGAATTTCTTTCCGCTTCCGCATGGACAAAGATCGTTGCGTCCCACCTTGGGCTGCATGGATTTGGCGGTTTCACGCTCATATACCGCCTGTCGGAACGGGATCCAGTATTCATAAATTGCCACAACCGCCTCAGGAATCTGCTGTGCAATTTTGCCGCGACGCAATGGGGTTTTGGTCAACTCGTCCTGGTCCGCCCCAAAATCATCTTCTCCCAAAAGACCAATCGGGCGAAACCAAGCCTGTCCTTCCGGGGTGTCCAGCATTGGTTTCCAGTCATTCCAGCACAGCTTCATGCCTTTGATGAAGCCATATGCCCAGCATTCTGCATCATCGTATTCCTTGCCACGATAGGTACGGGTATGCCAGATCGGGGAGATTTCGCGACGTTCCTTTACCATAAGCGGTGCCTGCCTGGGTCGATAGCCGTTCTGGCTCAGGTTACGGGCTAACTCCTTACCGATGGTGGATCTGTCTCTTTCCAGCATGCCGACAATCTTGCCTGTTCATGTTCTGTCTTGTTCAAGGCATAAATCTGATATCGTTCTTCTTGAGTGAGGTGTGTATAGTATATAGTGTCAAAAACATAACAAAAAAATGGTGGAACTCTTTGGTTTGGAGCTAAAACATGGCTTTGGAGCCATAACATGCCATTAACACCGAATGCACTTAGATTTATGATATGGCATCCATTACTTAATGGCGCTCATTCACGGAGTTGCCGGTTGACCCAACATTAGGAGAGCATGCATGGCAATTGTCTATAAAATATTCCCTGCGATCGGTGTCGCGCGTATTGGTAATAGTGATGCAGATTACTTTCTTGGTCCGGAAAGTCCTGGAATTGCTCCTTCAGGCCCATATCGTGACAAGACACCCGAAAAGAAAATTAAGCCTCAGGCTGTCAGGTTTCGTGTCTATCAATTCGAACGGGACGAATTCGGAAAGGAAACCTGTTTACGTGAAGTCACCCTGAAAAAAGGTACATCCATTGAGTGGTCAATTCAACTGGTGAACAGAAAAGCCGCTGGAGGAATATTTCCACCGGGTGGATCAACTGCAACCCCAAGGAATAGGGACTATGACCGATCAGGGCTGGTGATTGATAGCCTGCCGCAATCCATTTCCGGTAAATTATCGTGCGCGAAGGAGTTATCCGGGGAAATCAACTTTATAAAAAATGGCAATATCGAGGGAAATGCTCGCGTCAAGTTGGCAAAAATATCGACCGATAGCAAAGGACGGTTGCTGGTTATTGGCGGTCCGGGCGAATCCAGGTCACCTTTAAATAGTAGTCTATATGGTTTCGCAAATAATGACGGATGGTACGATAGCGTTTCTGATGGTCCAGTTACGGCAACCATCAAAATGGATGGTGCGGAACCTGTAATCGCTGAAGGTGGTGCATGGGTGCTTGTTGCACCTCCATCCTATGCTCCAGAGATTGACAATGTTGTTACCTGGTACGATCAGGCGCTGAATGTTGTAGCCCGCGACTTTACACCGCAACTAATGTCCAGGGTTCCGTCCTTTACCGCCGATATTTTTCCAATTTTAAAAAGAACGTATTTGTTATCCTGGGTTCTCAAAGGTGGGCAGCGCTATCATGGCGGAGCGGGGAATTTTCTCGATCCGTCCCGGATAAATGCAATGGCAGACAATTCCGATGCAGGCCGCCCGGCACGTGAACGTGTCTTTAATAAGCTTGTGCCGCCGAATACTTCGGCTCCACGATCTGAAGTGCTTCCTGATCCTCCTAAAAATATGCCAAGACTGTATAGTGGCGTAGATCCTGATGACCCCAGTCGATATGAATACGCGGCGCTCACGGCATTGCAATACACCATGATGAAGAGATGGGCGGAGGGAAATTTTGTTGCTGATTGGGATGGTGAACCCAACTTCGTCGAAATCAAAAAACTGCCGCTGGACATGCAACCTGCCGCGCTAACCCGAGCTGCCTTGGAAGCCTGCATCGGGGGTCCCTTTTACCCAGGGATTGAGGCCACCTATTTAATCGCACAGAGAGAAACCTATATTGAGCCATTCCGTATTGACCCGCGACATCCAGCTGGCTTCTTGACGGAACGAATGGCGCTGCCCTGGCAGGCGGATTTCGAAGAGTGCGGTGATTTTTGGTGGCCTGCCCAGAGACCCGTTGAGGTAACTGCAGGCGATGGTAACAGAGTGCCATTTTCACGGGGAGTGAACGGCAAATCGGATATGGTTAAATGGTGGACTGAATTGGGTTTTATTGTTCGTAAAGGTACAAAGTACGTTGAAAGCGAACGTCAGCCAATACCGCCAGAACCCATCAATGGTGACTCCTGATATTCAGTTTGATGTTTGCATTTTAGGTGGGGGGCCAGCAGGTTTATCTGCCGCCCTCGCTCTTGCAAGCGTTGGGTTGCAAGTGGCAGTCATCGAAAAAACCGACTATACCGGGACTCGTTACGGAGAACATATCTCTCCTTCCGCACTATCTTCGCTGTTGCACATTGGTCTGTCGGCTAACGATGTTTTGGATTGCCCAGCGCACCTTAAGTCTAGTGGGATTCGTTCCTTTTGGTCTGGTGAAGAAAGCCAGACGGATTATCTATTTCACCCCTTCGGTTTTGGGCTAAATCTTTCCAGACCAGAATTTGATCAAAGACTCGCTGAACATGCAATGTCCAAGGGGGTAACCATCCTGACGAATGGTAAATTTCTGCAGTCCTTGCCTACACATGGGGCTTGGTACCTATTATTCAGAAATCAACATGGCAACGGGAAGTTGCGTTCCAGATTTATCGTGGATGCATCCGGAAGGGGGGCTGCGTTTGCCAGAAGCAGGGGCGAGCGAGTCATTCGTTTCGACTCTCAAATTGCCGTTACGAGAAGATTTGAACCTGCTTCTTCATGCAAATATGCCAGCATGACCAGTGTTTTAATCGAACCTTGCAGCATTGGGTGGTGGTACTTGTGCTCACTGTCTTCGGGCACGCTGGTCTGTACTCTTTTTACCGACGCTGATTTATTTAAACGGGGGGATCACTCTGCAGAATCAGAGTGGGATAGCAATATTTCAGAGGCAAAAAACATTCTGGCGCTATTGGCAGATTGCAAGCCAGGCAAAATGTCATTCTGTTCCGCAGCGACTCAACGTTTACCCAAAATTCATGGTGAAAACTGGATTGCCATTGGAGATGCCGCTTTTTCATTTGACCCGTTGTCCGGGCAAGGGATTGTAAAGGGCGTCCGGCAGGGTTGGATCCTGGGATTAGCCGTTGCCAGGTTTCTCGAGGGTGATCGTGAACCTCTACAGAAAGCAATTGAAGACATGGAATACATTTTTACTGATTACCTGAGCACTCGGCATGAGTATTATCGACAGGAGAAGCGTTGGGCGGATCGTCAATTTTGGAAGCGTCGGTCAGCGCCAATGCGTCCCCGCACCTCTGACCTGGCGTGACAGGTGGTATTCGATCAACATGCTTTGTGTGGGCGGCAGAAAGGTCGGATATTCTTGGTTGATTTTACCAATGGAAAAAGCCTCCTTGCGGAGGCTTAATTTCTGTATTCCAGTTTTAAAATTAAACAGCGGGGTAATCCCCGCTGGAAATCATTGGAATATTACTTGCGCTTACCCGTTGGAGCCACAGCAGTAGAACGGATAGACCATACTTCCGCTCCGGGGTTGAGCGGAATCGGTTCGGAAATAAGGTCGGGTGCGATCATGTTCGATGCGCTGCCCAGGAACAATTGCTTGCCCTTGTCTCCAACCTCCATGGTCCGGATGCCATAATTCCATACTCCCCAGTCAAGCGGCATTGCCATTTGCTGCCAGTTTATACTGTCATCCGAGTACCAAAGTTCAGCGGATCCGCGAGGCAGCGTGCTAATGAAATCCTGATTGAATGTTCCTACGAACAGGCGACCATTGATTTCCGCCATGGACCATGCATACGCATTCAGACTATTGAAAAACCCGTTGCTGGTTATTGTTGTAAAGTTTGTGCCATCAAAACTTTGAAGATAGAACCCCAGGGTTAAATCAACATTGCCGATATACAGCAGGCCCTTGCTGCTGACAAACAGCTTAAGCGCACCGACATTGCTACCTGGCAGAACTGGCAGATTAGCGACCACAACAGGAGGATTGGTCCCGTCAAATTGCCACAGATAGTCGTTACCGGGGCCAGCGATTCCAATATACAGCTTACCCTTGTATTCGCGAAGTTCCGCGATAGCAGGCTTTCCAAAGAATTTATGAACCAGATCCCATTGATCGGTGCTGTCATCATAAGACCAAAGTTCAGCCCCTACTGCATTGAATGTTCCCACATATAATTTATTGTTATACGAGGCAAGCGCACGAATGGAGGTATTTACTGCAGCTCCAGGAGGAGCGAAATTGGTAATGCCATAAGGGTTGTTTACGCCAGTTGCTGGGTTGCATGCATTACCTGTGCATGAACCTACTGAGCTGAAATTTTTGCCATCCGCTGAGACCAGTAGTTGCGAACTGGGGAAATCCCATGCTAAAGGACCACCGGAATTCAAAGATACGCCCGTGATGAATGCACCCAGATCCGATCCTGCATACAATTTGCCATTATGGGTCGTCATGACCCTGAATCCCTGCGACCCTGAATCTGCGCCAACCAAGACCTTGGTCCACGATTTCTTCGCATAGTCAAAGCGCCAGATGTCAGCGTAACGGGTCTGGGCGGCGTCACCAGCCGAAAATAGTTCCATGCACGCCAATGGCAAGTGAATTCCCGTTACCTGGTATTGAAAGCCGTTAATGCAATCTTGGACTTCATTGGTCGGGTTTAGGTACTGTTCTATATCAAAGTAAGCATTCTTGGTCCCAACAACCATGCCTCCGTTGAAATCTTTCATGGACCAGGCGTACTTGTTCCAAGGATCACCAAAGCCACGGCCTACCGGGGTTTTGGTTCCTGCTTCCGGAGCGGTCATTTGATTGGTCCAGGGCGATGCTACGCATTCGAGGGTAAAGTCTGACGCGGAAGATTGAATGCTGCCATTGGCATAATGAATCGAAACGTAGAAGTGAAGCAGTGCGTTGTCCTGTGCACCCTGAGCTATTCCTCCCTGGCTGGCATCATTGCCTTGCCCAATGATACGGGCATCAATTTTGAACTTGCCCTTAAAAACAAAGTTCGGGTCATTTGGATCGCTGCCGTTGGTATTGGCTTTTACCAACAATTTGGAAATGAACTGATATTTGATGCCAGACGTTTGTCCAATACCAGCACCATGATTATTAATCATAAATTTGAGGTTGAAACCTCCTGAGCCATTTGGTTCAATAATGGCCTGGACTGTTCCCTTTAGATCAAAATCAATGTTTTCTCCGTACGTGATGCGGGTGATCGCTGGATCATCAGTTGGTTGGTTAAAAACAGCGCAAGGATCTGAAAGGGTCAGTTCCTGCTCAAATGGGAATGTAGTTGTATCTGCAAATGCCGAAGATAAACCCAAAAGACCGATACTGAGCCCCAGCCAACTTTGCAAAAGCCACTTTTTGAATAGCGTATTCATTGTCTTTCCTTAAGTTGAATTAATATCTCTTAACATTGAATCAGCATGAGTCTGACTCACCTATGGGTAATCTGAATACATTAAATCTTTTTAAAATATCACCCAATCCTTATAACTAATTGATTATAAATCAATGAAATTTAGTCATGCCGCATAACGACATAACGAAATGGCTCATGCGGTATGTACCATTTAATTGATTTTCGGCCTACTTGTATGCTGTTTTATTCTGGCAGTCTGTGCGGTACCGCACAGATATGAAATTTGCATATCCTGGATTCTACGAACAGGAGCAGTAATGAGTTTATTGTATGTCCCGGGTCTAGCTGCTGGTGACTGGGACTGAAGCATCTGTCCATTGTTCTTGGGTAGGGGAGATCTGATTTGGTTTTTAGGATGCGCTGAAGAACTCAGTTCATTTCTGTATGTTCAGCGTACCCGATCAATTTTCAATCAATCGTCACTCGTTATTCCATTGTATGACCGGAATTGACCTGGCTGTACTGTCAATTTTCGCATCTCAGGATAAACGGACTCCCCATCTCGCCAACATCAGGTTGGCTATTCCGAACACAGTAAACAACTGTATTGTATTTTTCACCAGAGTGCCTTGCCCGTGTTGATTGTGCTACGGTGGACAATGGGACTCGCCCCTGGTTGATCAATGTACCCGGAGGCATGGTGAAACTGCATACCAGCCAGATCCACCTGCAGTTAACGGACCATTGCAAATGATCTTTAACATCAATGACATAGCAGGGTAAAAACTGGTGTGGTTGTCCGGAGGCTACCCGGTTTGTCCTTTTGCGCTGGCGAGAGGCGTGCAGATTCTGGGTCATTTTGGGAATGACTTAATACCTTGATTGAAGTTCGTATGACTTATTCTTGCGTAATTAATTGTTTGATAGTAAAGTAATTTCAACCTGTTTCAGGGAAATTACGCATTTTAACTTTCCTGATATACTTGGAAAAGTATTGGGTTCAATTATTTGCAAATGTTATTTTAGAAAGGGTAATTATGTTTGATGAAAAGAATATGGCTTTATTGGCACCGTATGGGTCTATGAAGTTCACTAAATTGTCTACGAAAGTTGGTGTCAGTGTACCAACACCGGCACCGCCACCACCACCGCCACCGGGTGACGGGAAAACTCTTTAGCATTTTTTAAAAATGAATTCAGGTCGGCAGCGTAAAGAGCGCAGCCGACCTGGAAACAGAAAACCATATCGCCATCGTTCATAGCGTGTCGCAGGAGCGCGGTCCTTTTTCTTTGCCAATGAAGGCAGAATTGCTGTAAACGCTAAAATCCGGCAGAGAAAGTTTAATTGCCTTTTGCAGGAGACGGTGAAAATGCCTGTGGCATCAATACTGGTTCTGAGACGAAATTTGCGGGCTGCTCTCCCGTCAGGTTGTTGAGGAATGCCGTCAGGTTGCGAACTTCCTGATCGCTGAGCATCTTACCGAGCTGAATTTTCCCCATGACCCGTATCGCCTGGGGCAAGGTGGCGACCGAACCGTCATGAAAATACGGCGGCGTCATGGCGACATTGCGAAGACTCGGTACTTTGAATACGTACTTGTCGGCAGGATCTTGTGTAGCAGTAAAACGGCCTTCATCAATGGTCCGACTGCCTGTATGTTTCCAGTATTCTTCAAAAATCCCGAATTTCTGAAATGAAGAACCCCCGACCCCCACGCCGTTGTGACAGGATACGCAGCCAATTTCGATGAACGCCTTCAAGCCATCCTTCGCTTGAGGTGAGAGCGCCTGACCATCGCCCTTTAGATAGGCATCGAACGGAGCTGGCGTCAGCAGAGTGCGCTCGTATGCGCCAATCGCCTTTCCCCAGTTTTCTGGCTTTATTGATTTGGTTTCGTTCGGAAAAGCACGCTCGAAGCCGGGGGTATATCCAAGTGCCTGAAGTTTCCGGATCACTGACGCTGGGTCGGGATTGCCGAAGCTGGCATGCCCGGTCAGTGATTTTGTTGCCTGTTCCTCCACGTTTGCACGGTCTCCGGTCCAATGAATCTTGAACTGTAGCGCGGCATTCAGCACCGTTGGAGCATTGCGGGCACTCAACCGGTGCTCGACGCCGATCGATATGGGAAGGGCATCCGTTCCATATAAAGCAGGACGATGGCAGGTCGCGCAGCTTACAGTGCCATCGAGGGAAAGCCGAGGATCGAAAAAAAGTTGTCGGCCCAGAGCGACCTGTGCGCTTGTTGCCGGGAATTCCGGGGTGGACATGCTCTCCGGCAGAGGCTTGAACCATTGTCGTGCCTTCTCCAGCAGTGGCGGCTCCGCTTCCTGAGCTTGAAGCGCCCCTGCAAGAAAGATTCCTGTCCAAATGACACCTGACATCCATTTAAGGGACAGGCGTTTTGCAGTCGATTGACAACGGTTCATCGTTTTTCCTCTTTTCCAGGATTGCTCTGCAAGGCGGGCACAGGGTGTTGCTTCATTTTCCTTGCCCGAACGGCGCCCCACCTGTCTTGCGTAATATACCGATCCTGCGCAAGCAAAATTCAGTATAGCTGAGAGCTTAGACATGTCCAAATACAGGATTTACTTCTTTTGAAGCTGGAAGGAGACGAAGCCTGCGGATTTTTCAGGAGTTGTGCACAGATCGTCGAGAATGGCAGGCCAATACAATCAGGTTCATGCGGGCTCCCGCGAATGTGTGTAGTGGACGACAATCCCCCGAAAGCCTGTTCCTGCAGTTTATAGGCAATGCGTGACTCGAGGAAGACCCGGTTGGGATGGTTGGGACGACGAGGGAAATACCGGTCCCACAGTTGCCACAGATCCTTAATTGACAAACCGGGCAGGGCGGCCACCTGGGCTGCCACTGAGGTTTTGATTTCATTCATGCTTATTTTTCCTGTAGATATGGAGTTGCATGAACGTTTCTTCCGGGTGGAAGAGCAAGTCGAACCGGTCTCTGTTCCAGAGGCTCCTGGCAATGGGTGCGCCGGCGCAGGTTGGGTATTATGGCTGATGATCAGCACATTGGAAATTTGATATTTTTTCTGGGCGTATTTTATGAGCCTACTATCCGTATTTATTTTCTATTCATCGCTAATAGGGTCGGGTGACAAGAAAGGGATACTGTCAGCACAATTTCACTATGACACAGCAAACTGCAGGATGGTGGAGGTTGGTTGTGATCTATTCCTCTAAGAATTAATGGCAAACATAATTTTATGACTAAAGTGCGTGCCAGGAAAAAATTACTGATACGGCGTCGATAAAACGGATCGATCTGACGCTTTCCTAACATGATTAAAAATTGGAAATAATCACTCAGCTCATATTTGTTATGTGCGGTACCGTACAGACAAAATTTTAATATATGAAAAAATATAAAAAATATAAAAACTTTAATTCTGATGACTTTTGCAGGTTCTTGATGGAGTGCGCTTGGAGCATGCAAAATTCGGGTGCGCATTGAATAACAAGGGAGCGAAGAAATTCTCTAATTTTTTCCACTTATATCACGATGAAGGCAGGGAAATTATGGCTAACTATACAAGATCAAATGCCTGGAACAAGGGAGGAACTTTTGCTAACGATGACCTGCTTTGGTACGCAAAAGGTGTCGGAATCATGCAGTCGCGTGCTTTGAATGATCCGAACAGTTGGTGGTTTTTTGCGGCAATTCATGGTGAAAAAATTTCTTTCACCAGCGGCTATCCGGGATGGGGGTTTATCCCCCCGGTGCCCATTGTTCCCACCTCACCTCTACCACCAGAGAGTGATCGCGAAATTTATTGGAATCAATGTCAACACCGGAGTTGGTTCTTCCTTCCTTGGCACCGTGGGTATCTAATTGCCTTGGAGATGCAGGTTCGCGAAGCGATAATTGGTCTAGGCGGTCCTGCGACATGGGCCTTACCTTATTGGGACTATTTAGGGCCCGGTGACGAATATAGGATTCCGCCTGCATTCGTGCAGCAGAAGTTACCGGACGGCAGCGCGAATCCGCTTTATGTGACCGCACGTTACGGACCTAGGAGTGATGGAAATATCTTTGTCTCCATTCCACCGGTTTCCAGTGTATCTATGTCAAATGATATTTACACCGGGAGTAATCTGAATACACCATGGCCCGGATTTGGTGGGCCACGAACTGAATTTTGGCATAGCGGAGGGTTGTCAGGAAATCTCGAGGAAAATCCTCACAATCATGTCCACGTTGATGTTGGCGGTAGCTCTCCTGATGGCAGAATCGGTGGTTTGATGTCGAACCCTGACTTAGCGGCACTGGACCCGATTTTCTATTTACATCACTGCAATATTGACCGGATGTGGGCAGTGTGGAACGCGGATGGCAACGCCAATCCGACCAGTTCGAGCTGGCTGGCTGGCCCAGCGGGAATGGGCGAACGGAAATTCATTATGCCCAAGCCAGGTGCCGTTCCATGGGTGTATACGCCGGCCGATGTCAATAGCCTTGACACCCTTGATTATATTTACGAATCAGCTACCGTCCAAGTAACTGCTATCAGAAGAACATTTTCAAAACGCATGAAGCAACTGGGCGTGGCAATGCCCGAGGGAGTTCCCATGGCAATTGTTGAAGATATTCATAATACTTCAGAGCTTGTCGGTGCGCATGATGGTGCTCTACGGATAGACAGCTCGGGGGTTCGTGCATCAGTCAAGCTTGATAACCAAGTGCGGAACAAAATGGTTTCCACGCTCGTAACAGCATCGGTGATCAACGTACCGGATCGAGTTTATCTTCAACTTGAGAACGTCCGCGGTACGCGCGATGCGAATAAACTCAACATCTATGTCAATGGTATTGCAGCAGGGTGTGTCCCTCTGTTCGGAATGCATCAAGCCAGCCTGAAAGACGGTGAGCATGGGGGATCTGGTCTAATGCTTCAAGTGGAAATTACAGACATTATTGACACACTGCACATGGAAAATGCACTGGATAGCGATTCCCTGGATGTAAGAATTATCCCGGATCGTTCCATCCCGAAAGATTCGGAAATAAGCGTGGGGCGAATCAGTATCTACCGTGAGGGAAGAATGTGACGGAGAATGTTCGGCTCCGCCGCCAGATTGCCTTGACGGTTTTTGGAATCAGTTTCCTCGCCTGGATATTGATGCTGACAGGCCATCATTCGCATGCGCATGAAACAGCAGATTCGATTCGAACGCTAGTCGCGATGAGTTTAGCGAGTGAGACCTTGCCGGCTTGGTTCATTATGATAGTTGCCATGATGGCGCCCACGTTGATAAGCCCCCTGCAGCACGTATGGGAGCGCAGTTTCAGGCGAAGGCGCGCCCGTGCCATAGGCTTGTTTGCCCTGGGCTATGTATCCGTCTGGATGTTGGCCGGCGCCATCATCCTGCTGGTTAAATCGGCATGGAGTGTTTTTCTGTCGGACTCCCCACTGATTGCCTTGATGGGTTTCCTGTTCGCTATCATCTGGCAATGCTCTCCGGTAAAGCAGAGTTGTCTGAATCGTAATCATGAACATAGCGGGCTTCGTGCTTTCGGTTGGGCAGCAGACGCCGACGCACTGCGCTTTGGCATGAATCACGGTCTTTGGTGCATAGGATCGTGTTGGGTCTTGATGACACTCCCCATGCTGCTAACTCAGGGGCATTTCGCTGCCATGGGATTGGTCACTTTTCTCATGTTTAGCGAAAGCCTGGACCGGCCAAACCTGCCCCGATGGCGTTTACGCGGCCCCAGAAAGCTGTTTGCGATAGTTAAAGAACAAGGCAGAACGATTTTTGGCCAACGGGTAACCAGTTTCTAGGGAAGCCCTTGTATGGCGCCTCCCGGAGATCCAGTGATTTTACATGCTGGTTTCGGGTATGGGTCGCATTTTAATATTTGGCCTGTTCATGCAGGCAGACAGCCTGCTGGCCCTGATGGAATTCGCTGACGAGGTCCTCATCTGAATATCGAACTCAAGGGTTCATTTTCCCTATCAGGTTATTCTCGTCCCGGTCCTACCTTTATCGCCATCATGCAGTGATCGCTTGCGCTCCTTGAAGAATTCACCTACTCAAATTTCCTGGTTACGTGCATCAAATTGCTACTGGAATTTTTGATTCATAATCCCGACCGTGGAACAACACTGCCTAAATCTTACGTGCCAGCTTATCGGCAAGCGCCGCAAACGCCACGCTGTAAGGCCGATGTCTGAGCAGCGCCTCAACCCATGGAGCTGTCAATCAGCGTCCAGTAT
>Ga0209573_1005175_pt1 | contig 12007 bp, 7 predicted proteins | sample TNRBio252014_DNA_FD_185870 | JGI IMG/M metagenome (GOLD analysis project Ga0209573, IMG submission 185870) | Wastewater treatment Type I Accumulibacter community from EBPR Bioreactor in Madison, WI, USA - TNR Reactor_6/25/2014_ DNA (SPAdes)... | ecosystem: Engineered > Bioreactor > EBPR >...
TCAGGGTTGACGGTGGATTTTTTGTTATTCTCAAAACGTATCGAGCCCCCGTTTGCACCCAGAATCCTATCTTGACCGATTTTGCACAACGCGCCCTGCTGGCGGTAAAAAAACGAATGTGGCTGGCCTTGCCGCGACCGGAGGTTTGGCTGCCGGTTGCCGTGCGAGTGGTCAATGTCGTCCTGGTCATTCTGCTGGCCGGTTCCCTGGCGCAATTGACGCTGACTTTCCTATCCGGCCGGTTTTCGCCGGCGGTCCGGCCAGCGCCAGCGGGAGGCGCATCCGCCGCCGAACCCGCAAATTCCGTTGGGCAGATTGATTACAGCACCATCGCTGCCTGGCATCTGTTTGGACGGATGGAGGCGAGCCAGCCGGTGGTGGCGCCTCCACCCGTCATTCCGGCGACTCCGCTCGACTTGCACCTGGCCGGCGTGTTTTTCATCGAGCAGGGCGATAGCAGGGCGCTGATCGCCGAAGGCAGCAGTCTGGAGCGCGGCTATCGCATCGGCGACGCGTTGCCCGGTGGCGCCCGTCTGGAACAGATCCAACGTGACCATGTGGTCGTGTCCCGCCAGGGTCGGCAGGAAGTGCTTAATCTTCCCAAGCTGGGCACGACTGCCCGCCCACCATCCCCCGTTCCGGAAGACCTGCCGCCCGTCGAGCCCATGCCCGAACCTGAACCCGAACCAGGGTCCGGACCCGCCGGCGCCGGCGCACCTCAAGTGATCGATGCGACCGCCGTGGCCCAGCAACTGCGCGATGAGGCGGCGGCTCGGCCGCAAGTCCTGGAAAATATCGCCTTCGCCAGCCCCTATGTGCAAAACGGCCAATTCATCGGGTTTCGACTGCGTCCGGGGCGGGACCGCGAGCTGATGCGGCGGCTTAACCTGAACAGCGGCGATGTGATTACCGAGGTCAACGGTACCCGTATCAACAATCCCATGCAGGGTTTTGCCATTTTGCGGGAAGTGTTGAGCGCCGATCGGATCAACGTGCGGGTGCTGCGCGGTGGCACCGAAATCCCCCTACTTTTTTCCCTGAACGGGCCAGTTCCCTGATAATCGGAGATTGGCGCCCAACGATCGGACCCCATAACGATGACGATGATCCACTGGCCCAACAGACCATCAATTTCCCGCAAGTGGCGCCCGCGCCGCGGGGTCCTGGGCGCGTTGCTGCTGAGCCTGTTGCTCACCGCGCCGGTGTGGGCCGCTCCGGTGACCTTGAACCTCAAGGACGCCGACATCAATGCCCTGGTCGAGAGCATGTCGATGCTGACCGGCAAGAATTTCATCGTCGATCCGCGGGTCAAGGGCCGGGTGACGATTATTTCCGCCAAGCCGATGGACGAGAAGGAGCTTTACGAAGTATTTCTGGCGGTGCTGGGCGTGCATGGATTCGCCGCCGTGCCCAGCGGCAAGGTGATCAAGATCGTGCCGGCGGCGGGGGCCAAGCAGGAGAGCATCCCCACCGTCGATCAGCGGCAAGGCGTCGAGCCGGATCAGGTCGTTACCCGGGTCATCCAGGTTCAGAACGTTTCCGCCGCCCAGATCGTGCCGATCCTACGCCCGCTGATCCCGCCACAGGGGCATTTGGCGGCCTACACGCCGACCAACGTTCTGATCGTTTCCGATAGTGCCGCCAATGTCGAACGTGTCGCCAGCATCATCGGTCGGATCGATCTGGCCAGCAACGAGGAAGTGGAGATCGTGGCCTTGCGGCACGCCTCGGCCACCGAGGTGGTGCGGGTACTCACCGCCCTGGAACAGGGCAAGGCTCGTAACGATCCGGCCGCCACTGTCGGCACGCCGCCACGCATGGTGGCGGACGAGCGCACCAATAGCATTTTGTTGAGCGGGGACAAGCTGTCGCGGTTGCGGCTGCGGACCCTGATCGCCCACTTGGATACCCCGGTGGACAGCGGTGGCAATACCCAGGTTGTCTACCTGCGCTATGCCAAGGCCAAGGATCTGGTGACGGTCTTGCAAGGCGTCAGCAAGAATGTGAGCAATGAAGCCGCGCGTAACGCGCCGGTGCCGGGTGGGCAAGCCGCGCCGCCGGGCGGTGGCAGTAGCGGAAGCAGCGCTAGCCTGGTGGATATTCAGGCCGACGAAACAACCAACTCGCTGGTCATCACCGCGCCGCCGGAGGCCATCCGTTCGATCCGTTCGGTAATCGCCCAACTGGACGTGCGCCGTGCCCAGGTGCTGGTGGAGGCGGTCATCGCCGAGATCTCCGCCGAGAAAGCCGCCGAACTAGGTGTGCAGTGGGTGATCGACGCCAGTTCGAACGGGCTGGTCGGTTTCACCAACTTCGATGCTGGCAATGCCAGTCTGGCCAATATCATCGGTTTGGCAGTCGCGGCTGACCAAGATATCACTTCGGTTTCGACGTCGCTGATCCCGCAGGGTGCTCATATTGCGGTGGGTGACTTTACCGGCACCAACCGTTTCGGTGCTTTGATCAGCGCCTTGGCCAAGGATGCCGATACCAATGTGTTGTCCACGCCGGTCGTGGTGACGCTGGATAACGAGGAGGCGGAAATTGTCGTCGGTCAGAACGTGCCCTTCGTAACCGGTACCTACACCACTTCGACCGGCGGGACCGACACGTCGTCGGTGGGTAATCCGTTCCAGACCATCCAACGTCAGGATGTGGGCATCACCCTCAAGGTCAAGCCGCAGATCAACGAGGGCAACGCCGTCAAGTTGGAAATATCCCAGGAGGTTTCCAATGTGGTGCCCTCGGCCAACTCGGCGAGCCAGGGACCGACCACCAACAAACGGGCCATCAAGACCAATGTATTGGTCGAGGACGGGCAGATTCTGGTTCTGGGCGGACTGATCGACGATCAGTTGACCGAGACCGCGCAGAAGGTGCCGCTGTTGGGCGATATTCCGTTGTTGGGCAACCTATTCCGCTACCGCAATACCTCCAAGCTCAAGCGTAACCTGATGGTGTTCCTGCATCCGGTGATCCTGCGGGATCCGGCACAGGGCAATTTGTATACCAGCAGCAAGTACAGCTATATCCGCCAGGAGCAACTGGCGGCCCGCGACAAGGGCGTTTATTTGCTGCCCGACGTGCAGTCCCCGGTGCTGAAGCCTCAGGAGGAAGTGAAGGCGCAAGGGTCGATTCTGAACACGGAGACGGAAAAACCGGCGCCGCCGCCTGTCGCTTCGCCCGCCGCGGAACCGGTGGACACCGGATTCAACAACCGATGAACGAGCCAGCCAGCGTCAAATCCCTGCCGGCTGACGCGGGCGAGACCTTGCCGGCTGGCGCGGGCGAGTCCCTGGGCGAACTTCCTTTGTTGCCTTACGCGTTTGCCAAGCGCCATGGCGTGTTGGTGGTGGACGAGGAGGATGGTAGGGTGACCGTCGCCTGCCGGCAGGGTATCGGCACGCGCAGCCTGGTGGAATTGCGCCGTTTTCTGAATACCCCCTTACGGCCGGTGCTGGTGCCAGTCGAACATTTCGAGCGGATGTTGCAGGACAGCTACGAAGGCGACAGCGACGGCGCGGCGCGCATGATGGAGGATCTCGGCGATGAAATGGACCTCAATCAGGTGGCGCAGAGCCTGCCCGAGCCGGAGGATTTGCTGGAAAGCGCCGACGACGCGCCGATCATCCGTTTGATCAATGCGCTACTGACCGGGGCGATCAAGGAGAGCGCTTCGGATATCCACATCGAAGCATTCGAAAACCGGCTGCTGGTGCGGTTCCGGGTGGACGGCGTGTTGCGAGAGGCTCTGCAGCCGCCAAGGGCGCTGGGGCCGCTGCTGGTGTCCCGAGTCAAGGTCATGGCCCACCTCGATATTGCCGAAAAGCGTCTGCCGCAGGACGGGCGAATTTCGCTCAAGGTGGCCGGGCGACCGGTGGACGTGCGGGTCTCGACCCTGCCGACCGGCCACGGCGAACGGGTGGTGCTGCGGCTGCTGGACAAGCGCGAAGGCCGGTTGGATTTGCGCCATCTGGGCATGCAGGCGCACGACGAATTGCGCCTGTTGAAGGTGATCCATCGCCCGCACGGCATCTTGCTGGTCACCGGCCCGACCGGTTCCGGCAAGACCACCACCCTCTACGCCGGCTTGACCCAGCTCAACGACCGCAAGCGCAACATCATGACCGTCGAAGACCCCATCGAGTATTACCTGGACGGAGTCAGCCAAACCCAGGTCAATACCAAGGTCGAGATGACCTTTGCCCGTGGCTTGCGCGCCATCCTGCGCCAGGACCCCGATGTGGTCATGGTCGGCGAAATCCGCGATCTGGAAACGGCCGAAATCGCGGTGCAGGCATCACTGACCGGTCATCTGGTGTTGTCCACCTTGCACACCAACAGCGCAGTCGGCGCCATCACCCGACTGCGCGATATGGGCGTGGAACCGTTTCTGTTGTCCTCATCGTTGGTTGGCGTGCTGGCTCAGCGCCTGGTGCGCAAGCTGTGTCCGCACTGCAAACAGCCGCATGTCGCCACTCCGGCCGATTGCGATGTGCTGTGCGTCGATCCCGCCGTGTTGCCGACGCTCTACGTTCCGGCCGGTTGCGGCCAGTGCAACCAGACCGGATTCCGGGGTCGCACCGGGATTTTCGAGTTGGTGGTGCTGGACGAGGCGATGCAAACCCTGATTCACGAGGGCAAGGGCGAGCAGGAAATGGAGCGCCATGCCCGCTTATCCAGCCCCAGTATGCGCGACGATGGCCGCCGGCGAGTGCTGGCGGGCGATACCGCGTTGTCGGAGTTGATTCGGGTGACCAAGGAGGACTAGGTGCCCGCTTTTCAGTACAGCGCACTCGACCTCAAAGGGCGCCAGCGCAAGGGCTTGATCGAGGCCGATACTCCCAGGCTGGCCCGGCAGGCGCTGCGCGAGCGGGGTCTGAACCCATTGGGCGTCGAGGAGGTGGCCAGTCGCGAGCGTCGGCGCAGTGGTCACTGGTGGAGCGGGCGGGTTCGGATCAGCGCCACCGATCTGGCCTTGATTACCCGGCAATTGGCGACTTTGGTCGGTTCCGGCTTGCCGCTGGAAGAAGCGCTGGGCGCGGTGGCTCAGCAGGCCGAGCGGGCACGCTTGAGCGGTTTACTGCTGGCGGTGCGCACCCGGGTGCTGGAAGGCCACACATTGGCGACCGCGCTCAGCGATTTTCCGCAGGTATTTCCGGAGCTGTATCGGGCCACCGTCGCCGCCGGCGAGCAGTCCGGTCATCTCGATGTGGTGTTCGAACGGCTGGCCGATTACACCGAGGCCCGCCAGCAGATGCGCCAGAAGGTCGGGCTGGCGTTGTTCTATCCTTTGCTGCTGACTGGTGTCGCCATCCTGATCGTTGCCGGCCTGCTGACCTATGTGGTGCCACAGGTCGTGCAGGTATTCGGCAGCCTCAACCAGCAGTTGCCGGCGCTGACTCGCGGTCTGATTGCCCTCAGTGATTTCCTGCGCCAGTACGGTTGGCTGGTATTGCTCGCGCTGGCGGCCGGCGCGGCCGGCTGGGCCTATGCGCTGCGTCGGGTGGGGTTCCGGCGGCGGGTGCATCGCGTGCTGCTGCATCTGCCGTTGCTGGCGCGCTTGATCCGAGGCACCAATACCGCCCGCTTTGCCCGCACCTTCAGCATCCTGATGGCGAGTGGTGTGCCGGTGCTGGAGGCTTTGCGGATTTCCTCGCAGGTGCTTGGCAACCTGCCGATGCGGGAAGCGGTGGAACAGGCGGCGGTGCGGGTCAAGGAAGGCGCTAGCCTGCACAAGGCGGTCAGCGCCAGTGGCTTTTTCCCGCCAATGACCGTGCAGCTCATTGCCAGCGGCGAGGCCAGCGGTCGCTTGGAGAGTATGCTGGAGCGGGCGGCAGTGCAGCAAGAGCGGGAGACCGAGACCTTGATCGCCGCGCTGCTGGGGATTTTCGAACCCATGCTGATTCTGGTCATGGGCGGCGTGGTGCTGGTGATCGTACTGGCGATTCTGCTGCCGATCTTCGATCTCAATCAATTGGTGCACTGAGCGGCCGCCCGCAGCCCGTCGTAATCCAGGGTATAAGCGCGGGCGAAGCCGCCGATAAAACGAATGCGGATCGGGATCAGACGCAGCAGTAGAAAATCGCCGAACTCGAAGCGCGGCACCGAAGCCGGTAGCCGCTCCTGATAACATAGCGTCGCCGACCGGTAGTCCGGGTGGTCACGGGGAATAGTCGCGATCTCGCCTTGTATCGTTACCCGAGCCAACGTCTGCGGATCTTCGTCGTCCCGTTCCGGTTCGCTGATCGTCAGCCCGGCGCGTGGGTGGGCCAGCAGATTGCGAGTGTGGGCGGACAGCGTGCTGAGGTGCAGCAGGAAACCGCTGCAATCCGGTTCCGGGACATAGGCGACCCAGGACGCATCCGGCCCATCGGAACCCTGAGTAGCGAGAGCCGCCCAGCGCCGGTCGCGGATCAGGGTTAACATTAGACGTTGTTCTTGGAGGTTCATGACCATTTGGGGAGATTGGGAAATGCCTCGAAAAATAAGATGGCTTGGCTTGTCGTTCAGTTTACTGTTTTTGTTCGTCACCGAGGGAGAGGCCGGCGGGTTTTCCCAAATCCAGGCGCCGCCTCCGCCGGAAATTTCGGGTGGCGGGGCCATGAGTGGTTTCGCCCAACAAATGCCTTTGCCTTTACCGCCGGCGCTGGTTGAAATACCGATCCCGCTGAATCCTGCTATCGACACGAGTTTCCTAGGATTTGGTTTTAATGACAACGCCACCGAAAATGGTGGATATATATTTATTCCTCCCGACCCTTTCGGCGCTGCCGGCACCGATCGGCTGATTGCCGTGGTCAATACCATGATCGAGGCCCGTAGCAAGAATGGTGCGTTGCTGTGGCGGGATTCGCTCAAGGATTTTTTCGCGTCGGCTTCTGGAAATTTGGGAACCAGCACGTTCGATCCTAAAGTGATTTGGGATCATTACGAAAACCGTTTTATGGTCGTTACTCTCGAACGAACGGATACCGCTCGAGGAGATGCCAGCAACGCATCCCGCATTCTGTTGGCCGTTTCCAAAACCGCCACGCCGGCCACCGCGACCAGCGCTGACTGGAACTACCATGCCATAGATTCAAAGATCAATATCAGCGGTACTGACTATTGGGCTGACTATCCAGGTTTCGCGGTCGACGAAGAGGCCGTTTATATTACGAATAATTTGTTTACCTTTGGTGCTACCGGGACGTTTGGTGGCGTCCGGCTCTGGATCGTCAACAAGGGTGTGAGCGGCGGGTTTTATGGAGGCGGTACGGTTAGCGTAACGGTTAACAATCCTTATGCGAGTGTCGGCACCGCAACGACCACGATACCCGCGCAGGTATTTGGTGCCGGCGGCGTGGGCTCCACAGTGGGTACATTTCTGGTTTCATATTCAGGTTTTTCGGGGGGGGGTATTGAGTCTGTCCAAGTAGTGCGTGTCGATAATCCCCTGAATTTATCGCCATCTTTTACGAGGCAATCCGTCTCTGTTGGGGATATAGAAAACACGGCCGCTGTCTTTCCTAACGCACCACAATCCGGTTCAGGCAATCTGATTTGGACAAACGACCGGCGTGCCCTGCACGCCGTGTGGCGTGATAATGTGTTGTGGATGACGACTACGGTGGTCCCGTCTTCGGGCGTGGATGCCGGCCAAGCCACCGTGCATTGGTTCAAGTTCAACGCCGTTGGCACCAATACCATCACGCTGGCTGATCAAGGCAATATCGGTGGCGAAGATGTGGCTTCCGCCACCTACACGTTTTTCCCATCGGTGGCGGTCAATGCCGCCGGCGATGCGATGTTCGGATTCGCCGGCTCGGCGGCGACGATTTACGCGGGCGCTTACGCGGCGGGTCGGCAGGCGGATGATACTGCGGGCACGGTACAGCCCACCGTGACGGTCAAGGCGGGCGTCGATTATTACTATCGTGCCTTTGGTGGTACGCGCAATCGTTGGGGTGATTACAGCGGCATCGCTGTCGATCCGACCGATTACCGGTTTTTCTGGGTATTTAACGAATACGCTGACACACGGGGTACGGTCCTCTCTGGAGAGGATGGCCGCTGGGGAACGGCGTGGGCCAAGGTGTTTTTTAACTGCGAAAAAACACTGACCTTGATCGAAAACCAATGGCACATGATCGCGCTTCCCTGTGAAGTCACCGCGCCCAACAATACGGTGCAAGCGGTTTTCGACGAGTTACCATCGGCGGCTTATGGTACCGAGTGGCGAGTCTATAAACGGGATGCCGCCAATGATCAGTATATCCAACTGAGCCCCACCGATACGCTTCAAGCGGGATTTGGTTACTGGATCAAGACCAAAGCGTCGGGTGGCGGCACCATCACGGTCGGAAGCAGCACGAGTCCCGGCAATCCCCAAGCCGATGTTCCTCTTGATTCGTCCAGCACGGGCCGTTACAACTTGGTCGGTCATCCTTTCGTGTTCGATGTGTGCTGGAAGGATGTGCAAGTGGTGGATGGCGCCAACGTGCTGAGCCTGGATGAGGCCGATCCACTGGTGGGTGGTAACCGGGCGTGTAGCCTATCCACGCCCGATCCGAGTTGTGTCATGTCGCACACCATGGGCCAATGGAATGGCGCCGCCTATCAGTCCTATGACGGGGGAACGCCGGGCCTGGAAGGGGTGTTGAGCAGCTTCGAGGGGTTGTGGGTGCAGGCCTTCAAGAGCGGTATCCAGTTGCGCATTCCGGTCAAGCGTGGCGCGGGTGACCCGTGCGCGACCGTCACCGGCAACAGCTCAGTCTCCGCGCAGGCAACCACTCTGCAAGATGCGGAGGCAGAGCGATCGGCGTCCGAACCCTTGGCGGCAACCGCCACCGAGCAGAAGGCGGCGGTGCAGCCGAACAAGCGGCGTTACTCCACTCCCTCAACCCGTCGCCCGGAAGAATGGGGTCTCCGCCTGATCGTCGAAGCAGATGGCTTGGTCGATCCCGGCAACCTGTTGGGGCGCTTACGGGACAGCGTCGCTGGCCCCGATCAGCACGACCTCAAGGAACCGTCGCCTTTCGATGGCAATAGATTTCTCACTATTGTTTTTCCTCACCCCGAGTGGGATGCGTATGTGGGCAATTACACTTCCGACTACCGCGCCGTGGCTAACGGGGGAGTTGGCGAATGGAGTTTCGAGGTGCATTCCGATCAACCGCGCACGATTACCCTAAGCTGGGCTGGGCCGCAGGATATTCTCCAGCATTCCAAACTGTTGGATGACGAAACCAAAAAGACCTTCAATCCCAGGGCGAACAATACATATACGGTCACCATGACCAAGCCGGTTCATCGGTTCCGCTGGCGGGTGAATGGTGGACGCTAGCGATGATTCTCGGCCGGTGGCGTTTCCATTGGAGGACGGCTTGGTATTGATGCGGCCCGGCGTCGATCGCTTGTTCGTACTCAATGCCACGGCCGGTGGCATCTGGAGCGATTACGCTCAAAACCTGCCGCCCGCCGCCATCGCCGCCCGGCTCGCGCGCCGGTTCGACATCGCCGCCGATCAAGCGGCCCGCGATGTACGCGCGGCGCTGGCGGATTGGGAGCGGGAAGGGCTGCTCGACCTTCAGCTTGGCGACATTCGTCCAGAGGCCACTCCTCCCACCGCTTCGTTTGGAGCGGAAGCGTCGGCGGTGGAATGTGTTTACCAGCTCGCCAGTACGACTTTTCGGATTCGCTACAGCGAGCCGGTGCTTTACCAGCGCTTGCACCCCTTGTTGCGACACTGGGTAACGACCGACACGGTCAACCCTTGGACCACGTTCGAGGTGTGCGCGACGGAGACGGATTATGAATGGCGTCAGGAGGACGATGAGGCATCATTGTATTGCGCCACGCTGGATGAGTTAATCCAGCAAGCGTTATACCGGGTTGTCGAATACGCTTGTCGCCAAACGCCTTGGTTGGCTATTTTCCACGCGGCGGCGCTTGGCGATGGCGCCTCCTGCATCGTTCTGCCAGGACTAAGTGGCAGCGGCAAAAGCACCTTGGCCGCTGCATTGCTTCAGTCTGGCTTCGAATATCTGGGTGATGAGACCATTCTCCTGCGGCGGGATAATGGCCGGATCGTTCCGCTACCCGGCCCGCTGTGCCTGAAATCCGGCAGTTGGCCGGCATTGGCTGCGTACTATCCCATGCTCGATACATGGCCGATTTATCATCGTTGGGGGCAGTCGGTGCGCTACCTGTTGCCTAGACCCACCGACCCGGATCGTTCCTGGCCGGTGCGAACCCTGCTTTTTCCGCGTTATGTTCCAGGCGGCGCGACGGTCCTGCAACCGATTGCGGCTACTGCGGCGCTGCAGTATCTGATGGCTGCCGATACCCGGCTGCCCCAGCCGCTGATGGCCGCCGATGTAAACACTTTCCTCGCGTGGCTGAGCGGGGTACCTGCTTACACCCTGACCTACGACAGCTTGGCCGAAGCCGTTACCGCCGTTCGAGAACTCCTACTGAACGAATCACAGGAACCCAATCGAGAACCCAATTGAGGAGAACCCTAGTGAACCCTGAAGCTTCTTCCAATGACGCCCCATTGTCCGATTCCACCTCACCAGCGGAAAGCGCGGTGCCCGATGCTGCAGACCTAGAACGCCGGAGCTTTCTCAAGAGCGTGGGCAGGGGGGCCAAATATGCCGCACCTACGCTAACGGTGCTGACATTCTCCCGCGAATCTCTGGGGCAAGGCTATCCTTCTCCTCCCCCTTTTGATCCTTTGTATTACTACTACAAGAAAAAGTGAAGGTCTGTGCGCTGATAACTGGCGATGGGGCATTTCCGGTGGGTTTTTTGCCCAATCCGTTTGAGCGTGCGCACCTGGCAAGGACGACGTTTCACGGCAGCGCCGCCCAATCCACCGCGCGGTACTTCGGACTTCCCTGGCGCGTCTCCCATACCGGGGATAGCTCCCGCAGCCGGGTGACCGCCGCCGTTACCGCATCGATGGTGTAGTCGATTTCCTCGACGGTGGTGAAGCGGCCCGGACTGAAGCGGACCGCGCCACGCATCCGCATGGCATCGCAACCCATCGCCCGTAATACGTGCGAGGGTTCGTGGCTGGCGGAGGTACAGGCGGAGCCGGTGGCAAGGGCGATCTCCGGCAGGGCGTCCAGCAGCGCCTCGGCGGCGATGCCGGCAAAGCTGACGTTGAGGATACCAGCCATGTTTTGCTCAGGGTGACCGTTCAGGTCCACCTCGCCCAGCGCCGCTAAACCTTGCCATAAGCGGTCGCGCAGCCGCCGAATGCGAATCTGTTCGGCTTCCATCTCGACGCGGGCGATCCGGCAGGCTTCCCCCATGGCGACAATCTGATGGACGGGTAGCGTGCCGGCCCGTAACCCGCGTTCCTGGCTACCACCGTACAGCAACGGCTCCAGCCGCACTCGAACCGGACGCTGGCGCACGACCAACGCGCCGATGCCTTTGGGGCCGTACAACTTGTGTGCGCTGAGGCTCAATAGATCCACTGGCAGGATTTGCAGATCGAGCGGCAGCTTGCCAGCGCTCTGGGATGCGTCCACATGCAGCAGCGCGCCGTGGTTTCGAACCAGCGCGCCGATGGCGGGCAGATCCTGCGCCACGCCGGTTTCGTTGTTGACATGCATCAACGAGACCAGCACGGTATCTGGCCGCAGCGCCGCCGCGACTCGTTCCAGCGGGAGCGCCCCGTCCGAGTTCGGATCGAGGTAGGTGATGGCGCAACCCTCGCGTTCCAGCCGCCGGCAAACGTCGAGCACGGCCTTGTGTTCGGTCTTGCTGGTGACCAGATGCCGGCCCTTGCGGGCATGAGCACGCATGACGCCAAACAAAGCGAGGTTGTTGGCCTCGGTCGCGCCGGAAGTCCAAACGATTGCGCCGGGGTCGATGTCGAGCAGGGCGGCGACATGCGTCCGGGCGGTTTCGACCGCCCGGGCCGCCGCCCGACCGAAAACGTGGGTGTTAGAGGAAGGGTTGCCGAAGATACCGTCCTGACCGAGATGCTGACTCAGGATGACGGCAACCT
>Ga0209573_1005176_pt1 | contig 12006 bp, 4 predicted proteins | sample TNRBio252014_DNA_FD_185870 | JGI IMG/M metagenome (GOLD analysis project Ga0209573, IMG submission 185870) | Wastewater treatment Type I Accumulibacter community from EBPR Bioreactor in Madison, WI, USA - TNR Reactor_6/25/2014_ DNA (SPAdes)... | ecosystem: Engineered > Bioreactor > EBPR >...
AGTTCTTTTTCGGGGGAAAAAAGACGAGAGCTCGAGTGCTCGCCCTCTTCTTGTCGGTATTTATGGTAGGGCTGGACCTGCGCGACGCGCACGCCCTGGAAGCCGTTTCTCCCGCGCCTGCCCCCGCCGGCCTGGGAAGCACGGGGAAATTGGGAGCTGATATTATTCCGGAGCTCGCTCTCCGGGTTCCTTCCGAGCTTGGCCAGACTCTGCACACTTTCCAAGGCTCTCAGCCTTATTCTGTCATTCTTCTTCAGGATGCGCATGTGCATGAAGAAGCCCAGATGCACCTGGCCCAGCTGCTCAAGTTTCTCTCCGGTTCCTATGGTCTGAAAAGTGTGAATGTGGAAGGCGCCGAAGGCGTACTGTCGACGCACGCTCTCAGCTATTTTCCCGACAAGCCCGCTTTCAAAAAATCGGCTGAATATTTTCTGAAGAACGGAAGACTCACAGGCTCGGAGTACGCGGCCATGGTTCTTGATCCCGGCCTTCGGCTTTACGGCGCCGAAGAGAAAAGCCTGTATGAGCAGAACCGCGCGATCTACTTCAAGACGCTTGAGTTTCGTGAGCGCGACGCCCAAACCCTTTCTGAACTGAAACGGCTGTTCCATCAGCTTGCCCGCTATATCTACCCGGAAGCCATGCAGGAGATTGTACGGCTTGAAGATGGTGCGTTTCAGGATTCGCGCCGGCTCGAAGCTTATCTTGAAGTGCTGATTTCCAAGGCGCGTTTATTTGAAATACCCGCTGAAAAATTTGGAACGGTGCAGAAGTTCCTTTCGGTTGCGGCCCTTGAAAAGACGCTTCAGTTTGAAGAAGCCCGCGAAGAATTAACGGCTCTTGAAAGTGAAATGAAGAAAAAATTTCCGAACGAGATCTGGGACGCGCCGGACGGTAAAGAAGGCGGCAGTGCGGAGGCATGGCGCAGACGCGACTGGAGCAAGGTTCGAATCAAGGTGAAGGAAGCCGGGATGGATTCTGTATACCCGGAAGCCGGAAAGCTGATTGAGTATTTTGAAGGTTCGCGTTCTCTGGGAATTGATCTGACAAAGGAAATTCGGGCTCTGGCTGTGCTTGTGAAAGAGAAGCTGCTCTTAAGCCCCAAAGAAATGCAGATGGCTCATTTCTCGGAAGTAATCCGGGTTTATGAAGCCTTTCTTGAGCTCGGGCTGACGCCTGAAGACGCTGATTTTTATTTTGAAAACCGCCGCATGTTCAAGGCTCAGGAGATTCGGGGTTTTCTCGTGCCTCTGCTTGAGCAGTACCAGTTTGAAACGGAACTGCCGGAAGATCTCGAAAAACTCGATGCGGATCTGCCTGAACTGGAAAAGTTTTATCAGGCTGCTTTGACGCGTGATGAAGTGCTTGTGAACCGGACTCTGGAAAGAATGAAAAAAGACGGCGTGAATGCTTCGGTTCTTGTTGCCGGCGGTTTTCATACGGCGGGAATTGAAAGAAAGCTGCGTGAAAAAGGCATTTCCTATTTAACGGTGATGCCCCTTATGACCCACGTGGGGGATGAAGCTGAAGGGCGCCGCAGGTATGAAGAGGCCTTGAGCGAAAAGCCTCTTAACATCGAAGAGATCTATAAAACTGCGGTGGAGATTCCGGGGCGCAAACAGCTCGCGGATAACCGTTTTCAGGTTGTGCCCTGGCTGATGAGCGCAAACCCATTACTCGCGGGCGATGTGCCGGAAGCTTCGAAGATCAGACCTCTTCTGTGGCTGGCCGTCGTGACGATTCTATTTGATTCCGCGAACCCGGAGGGCTCACTTGAAAGACTGAGAAGAACAGCTTCAAGTATCCCCAATGATCAGTACCGGGACGAAATCCTTTCGATTGTCGGCGAGCTTGAAGGCGGCGTGATGGAGCGGCGTTCAGAATCGACGCTGGTTTACTGGCGGCTTTCGCCGGATGGCACGTTTAATCCGCTGGCGCGCAGTCGCGGCAAGGACAGTAAGCAGATTCAGACCACATTCGGGCAAAGAAGATCGGCGCCTGTGGTTGTGATCGGCGAAGATGAGGTGCTTTCCTCGATGAGCGTTGAGGCGTACCTGGTTCCTGAAAAAATCCGGAAGGCTTTTGAGCTGAACCGGGAAAGCAGAGCTGTTGAGGTTGTTGAGTCAGGAACGGAAGATTCGGCAAGGTCTGAGCTGCGTTCCGCGGAAAGAACGGATGAGTTCCGCAGGGAAGTTGAAGTACAGCAGGCACAGTGGCTTGAAGAGACGCTCGCTAAGCTGAACAAAATCTTCGCGGAAGCTGAAAATTACGTGGGAAAAGCGCCTTCCGTGGAACCTGTGAAGCTTTCACGCTACCTGGAGCAGTCCGTCGCGCCGATTGTCCGGGAGCTTGAAGACTTGAAAGATACGGATTTTTATGCGGAAGCAGATGCCGCTGTCGCGCTCCGCTTTCGCCAGCGCTGGACGGAATTGATGTCAAGAATCTCGGCTAAATCACCGGCGGCGCTTGATGAGTTGAAAGGTATTCTTCCGCAATGGAATCCGGATGCCGTCGTAAGTTCACCGGCTCCGCGGGAAGAAAATCTTGAAACCCTGCTGGGCGGATATCGGACGCAGCCGGATTTCTTTCAAACCCATTCGCTGGAAGGTATACAAAAAGCCCTCGATGACTTCTCTCGTGCGGCTCCTGCTGCGGCGCGGGAAAATCGATATCCGGGAACGCTCCGTTTTATCGGAGGCGTTCTTTTGTTTTATATCCTTCCTGGAGTCTCTACGGTTTTGCTGCAGGGGATGGATGTGAATCTTCTCCTTCGGGTGCTGGCATTTGTTTTCGCGATGCGTGCCGGATACATTGCTTTGACGCTGACGCACGAGTGGACGCATTTGTCTGCCGCTATGGTGACGGGCACCGGTAAAGAAGCGTTTACGTGGAGAAATATTACGGCGTCGCTTAGCCCGGCGGAATGGATCGCGGGCCTTTTCGCGCCGCTTGTCCGGACGCCGAGGGTCATGATTCCCAAACTGCGTTTTGAAAAAAGCTCTTCGGCGCACGCGATGGTGCGCGACGCGGCCTGGATGGTCAGCGGTCTTGTAACGCTTACCGCGGTTGTTCTCCTGTTTGCGTATATTCCGGGTGTGGACGGGATGCTGCTTCGTTACATTTTGACGGGCGTCATTACGGGTTTTGTTTTTTCTTTTTTTATTGGGTTCTGGTCGGATGTCGTGAAGCGCAAGCCGCAGGGGATTTACTGCTGTGGGAACTACGGCGCCGCTTATGTGGATGCTTCGGCCTCGCAGACTTCAGCGCAGGATTTGACCTCGGTGCGCAAACGTGTCGTGAAGTCCAAGCGCGGCCAGCTGCCCACGGCGATTCGGGATGGTTATGACGCGGCTGTGAGAAGGCGCGGATTCTTTTCCTGGCTGCGCAGGCCTTTCGCTCCTTTGGAAACACCGAAAACACCCGAGTGGTTCAATGAGTTTCTGGCGAAGATGGCCAAGGTGACGGTTATCCGAGGAGAGCAGGCGGGCGGTGAAATTGGTTACATTGGTTCAGGTTCCTCCCGTCACGTCAGGCTGCAGGGACATTCGCGTTACGGCACTTCCAGCGCTCCTGCTGTGAAAGAAACCCAGCCGCATACGTGGCTGCCTGAAAGACGCGTGCCGGTATGGGTTGCTGACGCCGCGAGCGCGGGACCTCTCAAGCTGTCGCCGAGGGTCAGTTCTTTTGTGACGCATAACGGCGATTTTGACGCGTGGGAACTTTACGGCGCTTCAGTCCCGTTTGACCAGGTCGCGGTGTGGCTTGAAAAAGTTTTTGGTGTGGGACATTCGGCTAAGGGTGACACGCCTAAACTTGCCGGCGTCGTGGATTATGTTTTCGCTCAGGGAATGTGGGATGCCGCGCTGAGATTCGGCTTTTTTGAAAATGTTCCAGGTTCGCTGGACGCTCCGGCTCCGCCGCCCTCGCTGTGGAAAAGCTGGGGTGCGAAAGCGGATGAAGCCCTTGCCCGCCTTATCCGGGAGGGCGTTCTTTCTCCTGTGAAAGAATGGAATCTGATGTCTCCCGAAGACCGCGCCCGCGTCAGGGAAGCTCTTTTGCAGGCTTTGTCGGGCACGGATGAATTCAAGAAATATGTGCCCGAAGCCAAACGCGCCGCGTTTATTGAAGGCGCGGTGACAGCCTTTCTTGAAAATGATCTGTACACAACAGCCAAAATCGTGAAAAGAAGATCCGAAGGTTCTTTCGGAGTTATTCTCACTTCTTCTCTACAGCCCGAAAAGACGGTGCTGTTCGCGCATTCGCAGCCGCTTTTTGTCGGGTATGAACCTGAACTTAATTTTGTGACGTGGGCCTCTGAAGCAGCCGCATTGAAAGTGAGCTTTACCGCGAACGGCCGCAAGCGCACGCTTCCTTACCGATTTGATATGAACCAGGAAACGGGGGAGATTCTTGAAATCCGCATGGAAGATGGCCTGGCTGCCGAGGGAGAATCGGTTCAATCGGTCCGTGTGTACTCTGAGCTGTTGAAAAGAGAATTGACCGCGGATGAAATCGCGCGCTCCGGGCGCATGATTGATACGCGAGACAACCCTTTGATTGATCCGCTCCCCGAGTTTGATGAGAAAGACCTCGTGGGTTCGGACATCCGTGATATTCCCTCCGTGTTGCGCAAGATTCAGCAGACGTGGCAGGACCCGAACAGCTTTAACCGCCAGAGCGCTCAGGCTTTGCTGGGAATGCTGATTGAAAAAGACATCGAAAAAAGAATCCGTTCAGGCGTGAGTCAGCGGTTCTTGAATGGTTTAGCCGAGGCTATCCGCAAGCGCGCGTATTCTTTGAAAGAGGATCTCCTTGCGGGCAGAATCACAGGTGAAGATCTGAGCACCGTTATTCAGGCTGAGGCGCGCGCATTTAGCGAAGAAGCCGAGTCATCGCCCCAATATCCGACGGGTCAGGATGATTTTTTTCCGGAAGGGCAGGGTGTCGCGGACATTTTGCTGACGGGCTTTGAAGTGAGCCTGTGGTTCGGAGAACAGTTTGTTTCTGACCTAAGCCGTCTGTTCCCGGCGCTTGTGATTGAAGCCGCGTCTTCAAATAAGGTTTTGAACTCTTTGAAAGAAGCCCGTTTTCAAGGCGAAAACCGGGAGTTCCGGATTCAGGAAAATAACCGTGTGATCCGCGTGAACAAGAACACGATTGTGTTTTCTGTCAGTCAGTCGGGGCAGACTTTTCCGACGCTGAATGCGACGATTGCGCTCAGGGCTGTGCTTGGCGACCGAGTGTTCGCGGTTACGGGCGGGCTGGATACGCTGATGGGCCGTGCCGTTGGGCAGGTGTATGCCAAAGGGACTCCCTTCAGCGCGCGCATTTTCGATAACATGAGCGGTCTCAGACCGGCAGAGCCCAGTACGGTTGCCACCTCGTCGCTGCAGGCGACTTTTACCGAAATTCTTCTTTATCTCGGAACCGAAATGAAAGGGCTTTATGGGCCGCGCAAGCCTCTCGGCATGGTGTTTGAAGATGAAGATTTAGTGACGCTTCGCCAGCTTCGTGACGAATTAAATTCGCAGGGTTTTCCGGCGATTACGGGCGCGTCTCCGCGCAGTGCTTCCGAAAAAGTGGATTCGTCCGTGCGGCGCGGGCTTCTTGAGCTTGGCCGCCGCTGGGCGCAGCATATTATCGAACCCGCGATTGTTATTGGTGTCGGCGTTTTGATCGTCGGTGTGTTCAGTTACTTCGGGCTTCCTTTCTTCCCAAGTTCGTGGGGATTTCTGCAGCCTGTTTTTCCGTCGAATCTGCTGGGCGGACTTGCTTCCCTGACGGGATGGCCCATCCCCGAATTGATCGGGACGGTTCTAGACTCGGTTTTGTTCGTGGCAGCGAACGGTATCTTCGCGATCATTCTCTTCCCATGGCTGGTGACGCTCGCGCTTCGCATCGTGCAGAGCCGCTATCCTCTTTTGGCCCGCACAGGAAAGAGAACGCTTGTGATCGGCGATATTCCTTACGTCCATCAAACGCTTGAGGCGTATGTCAGCAAAATTTTCTCCCTGAGTTACGGCTTTGCGTCTTTGGATGTGCACGCCGGAAATCCGAGGGATCATTATCTGCCTCGCTTCGGCCACCGCATCGTCCGCGGGCTTTTGTCCCTGTTGATGGAACCGGATTCCCGGCTTCGCAGCCAGCAGGATGCCGTGAGCGGCGTGCGCATGACGCGCAGCCAGCAGGAAGGTGTGCGGAATCTCAAAGTAGGCGCCGAAGTGTTTACGCTGACACGCAGCTGGGCAGGCCGCTCGCTGAAGGAAAAAGAAGTGGGGCTTCCTGTTCCGAGCACTCCCGTCCGCGTATCTGTAGCTGATTTTCTGAAAAGGCTTTCGGCGGTTGTTGCTTTGGATTCCGCTGCAAAAAAAACTTTGACCGAAAAGCTTAATAACTTTGGAGAACTGTACAGAGGCAAAGCGCTTCATATCGCAGCGCATGAGCTTGGTGTCGAGCTTGGCATGGAGGGAGACCCTCTCGCGGCATTTGAACAGGAGTTTCTCCGCTACGGCGAAAGACAGCAGCTGCTGGAAAGTTTTTATGAAAAACGTTTCGATTCTTTTGAAAGACTTGTTTCCGCTTATGTGCTGTTTTGGGAAGTCGGCCGCCGTGTTTCACGCGCGTTTCGTTTTTTCAAGCTGACCTATGATATGGCCGCCAGCCAGAGCCGGACCCGTGTCGCGACGACACGCTCACCTGTGGCGGATGTGAATTTGAACCTTATTTTTTCACAGCTGGGCCGGCCGGATACTGCTTCCCAGTTTTCAAATCCACCGGTGCCTGTGCCTTTTCGCGTGGAAACGTCTGAAAGCATTCAGGAAAAAAGCGCCCGTGTCATCCGCGAAGAGCGGGCCGAAACCACAGCTTCCGCGCCGAGAACTGAGCCCGCGAGCTCGCTTTCCAGTACGGAACGCCGCCGTCTTTATCAGCGGGGCATCGAGATGGCGCTTGAAAAAATTGCCGTTGAACTTTTTAACCAGCTCAAAACTCTTGAAGATGGGTCTCTGGAGCCGTCAGCCGCGGCACACCTGGACCGTAATTATTCACGGCTTCGTAAAGAACTTGTGGAGGACTTGCAATGGTTTGAAGGCAAGATTGATCCTACACGCCTGGAAGAATTACGTTATCTTTTCCGGCAGGCCGTGACGTCAAGCCGCGACCGTTCAGCCCGGCTTCGCACAACACAGCCTTCAGCTTTATCATCGTCTGCGGCGCGCGCCCCCCAGGCGCAGCCCAGCGAAACATTCCAGCGGCTGCGCAGTGTTCAGACCCGCCTCAAGGAGAAAGAACAGATCAGCCGGCAGATCGCGAAAACGTTTTTATCCGTGACACAGGAGAAACCTGGAACCCGTTCGGAGCTTCGGTTTGCGGGCGGAGAATCATCCGATCTGAACCCTGAACAGCTTCGGGAAGCTTTGTCTTACAAAGGCAGGCTTGCGTGGCTTTCGGAAGAGGAAAGACTTCTGCCGGGGCTGGCGAAGGCGGAAGCCGCGGGGCTTGATCTGGAGAAAGCTTTTAGCTCCTTCACGGAGGAACCTGAAGTGATGACAGCTTTGGAGCTTCCCCATTCTTCGCAAACAGGCACGCGAGGCTACTATCTTTTTGAGTACCGGGACACGGGAGACATTGAAACCTTGAAAGCCCTGTTCGCGCAGAAAACACCCGGCGTGGTGATCGCGATTTTCTCGCAGGCGGATCAACGCGGAAATCTAGCGCGTGAATTTTCATCAGAAATATTGAATGGAGACGCGGAACTTCCTGAAATATCTCTAATGAGCTATCGTACCGGAAAAGCCCGGGAGCTGCAGGTGGCTCTCCATGAGGTGATCCACTTTAAACCGCTGCAGCACGTGAAGCTGAAGAAGAACTATCAGGAGGCTTTAGAGCTGGGTGTGCTTCCTCTTGCGGCCGGCGGAATCGTGATCCGTTCGGATGCCGAGATTCCCGGAGCCCGCGAGCTTCGTGCTGCGGATGTTGTGGCGCAGGTTCTTAAAGCCGCGCTGCTGGTCAGCAAATCAGCTTAGAGCGCCTAAAAAAACTGGACTGGACTGCAAAATCATATTCCTTCGAGCTTTTTCGTTGCAGCAGGCAAAAAGTGCTCAACGTACTTTAACTAGTACGTTTCCGCGCTTTTTCTCTGCGCGCCTCAAATCTCGTTGGACTATGATTTTTCGTTTGCAGTCCAGTTTTGTTAGACGCTCTTAATCTATTTTAGAAAAGGGAAGCGCTGCTCTCGGAGTTTTGAAGAACGCCCTGAGCGAACCGTTTCAGCCGAAGTCGGGAGTTTGGTTCGGTGATATGAACCGTATCATAGGTCAGTCTCCGCCAGAATGAATCGTTTGAAACTTTTCCGAAAGCCACGAATCTCAGCCATCCCGCGACAACGATTGCGGCCAGGGTGATTGCGGCTATCGCGATCAGGAAATTGATAATAACCCAGAAAGAGGAAAAGAGACTGGAGCTCATTTCCCGGTTTTGTCCTGATGGACGTGGTGAGGGCTTTCTTCTTTTGCCATAATCCGAGTGCCGGTGCTGCATTCTGGGTCCTCCAATTTCGTGCTTGATTGACCTATGAATCATCGTCATCATAGCCCGATGGGTTGAGGTATCATTTCCAAAACCCGGCTGCCTATGACAACAGGTCTCCTTTACGATGAATCCTATCTTCTTCATGATGCCGGCCCTGGTCACCCTGAAAGACCCGAGCGCCTTTGGAAAACCTACGCTCATTTGCAGAAGCAGCCCTGGTTTCCCCGCCTCGAATTGTTGAAACCCCGTTACGCTGAAGAAGAATGGCTGCGCTCAACTCACAGCGCAGGATATATCAAGCGCGTGCGGGAGGCCTGCGAAGAAGGGGCCTCTATGATCGATTCGCCCGACGTGGGGATTAGCCCGAAATCTTATGAGACTGCATGCCTGGCCGCCGGCGGCGCTCTGACGCTTGCGGACGCGATGATAAAAGGATCGATTTACAACGGCTTTGCTCTCCTTCGGCCGCCCGGACATCATGCTGAAGAGAGCCGGGCGATGGGGTTTTGCCTGTTTAATAATGCCGCCATTGCTGCCCGTTATCTTCAGAAAAAGCATGGACTTGAAAAAATTCTGATTCTCGACTGGGATGTTCATCATGGCAACGGAACCCAGCATGCTTTTGAGGAGGACCCGAGCGTTTATTACATGAGTCTGCATCAATACCCGTTTTATCCGGGAACGGGCGGACCGTATGAGGCCGGACGGGGGCGGGGAGAGGGAACAACGCTTAACTGTCCCATGGGACAGGGCGCGCGGGATGAAGATTATGAAAAAGAATTCCGAATGAAAATTCTGCCCGAAGCCGAGGCTTTCAAACCGGACGCGATTGTGATTTCGGCGGGTTTTGACGCGCATGAATCCGACCCTCTCGGCGCGGTCAATTTAAGCACGGGGTTTTTCGGCTGGATGACCGAGCGCGTGATGGAAACTGCTTCCCGCCATGCTCAAGGAAGGGTTCTTTCCCTTCTTGAAGGCGGATATGATCTGAATTACCTTCCGCTTTGCATCGCGGAACATTTGCGAGTTCTTCAAGGTGAGCCCTTGAAGAACCAAAAGGATTTCACTACAATGCCGCCCGGAGACAACTTATGAAATTCACGCCTTTAAAAATTTCCGGACTTGCTTTGATTGAACCCAAAGTTTTTGGGGACGAGCGCGGTTTCTTTTACGAGTCCTACCGCGAAGATGTTTTCAAAGCGAATGGGATTGATGTCCGTTTTGTTCAGGACAATCACAGCAAATCCTCGCGCGGGGTTTTACGGGGACTTCATTTTCAGACAGATCCGATGGCGCAGGGGAAGCTCGTGCGTGTCATGAACGGCTCTGTTTATGATGTAGCTGTGGATATTCGCCCGGGATCGAAAACCTATGGGCAGCACGAAGCGATTGTCTTAAGCGGTGAAAACAAGCAGATGCTTTATATTCCACCGGGGTTCGCTCACGGTTTTTGTGTGCTTGAGGATAATACGGAGTTTCTCTACAAGACGACCCACTTCTACTCTCCGGCCCATGAAAAAGGAATTTTCTGGAATGATCCGGATCTTGGTATCGATTGGCCGAAGCTTGAAATGGATTACACTCTTTCCGCGAAAGACAAAGTCTACCCGAGACTGAAAGACCTTACCTAATCTTCGATTCCCGGTCGGCTGAGATTGAGAATGCGCTGGATGAGCTGAGGAAATTCAAGACCCGCCTTCGCCGCAGATTGAGCGAAATCTTCTTCCGCTGCAAGCATGGGGTTGGGATTGGCTTCAATAAAAACAAGGTCTCCAGACGAAGTCAGGCGCATGTCGAGGCGCGCGTAACCCTGAATGGACAGAAGCTGGTAGATTTTTTTTGAAACTTTCTCTATTTTGGCAAGCGCGCCGTTCACGAGTGTCCCTGCGAACTGATTTTTAATACCCCACTTCTTGCGGTAATTTTCATCCCATTTGGCTTTATAGGTTGCGACCTTCGGCTCATCCTCCGGAACCTCATTAAAACGAATTTCCCGGACAGGAAATATTTCGAGGCGTTTGTTGCCAAGCAGGCTCACATAAAGCTCCCGGCCATCGATGTATTCTTCCGCGATCACGTCCTGATCCATCGTCTCATGGATGAATTGAATGCGTTCCTTGAGCTGCTCATCATTTTCAACGAAGGAGGCTTGCGCGATGCCGAGCGAGGCTTCCTCTTTCAAGGGTTTCACAAAAATGGGGAATTTGAGATTCCTCGGGCGTTTGACGGCTTTTTTGCGGGGGAAGATCGCGAAGTCCGGTACCCGGATGCGGTGAAAGCTCAGAATCTCTTTGGACAGCCCTTTGTTTTTGCAAAGGGTCATGCCTGTGGGGCCGCAGCCGGTAAAAGGAATGCCGATCAGTTTCAGCAGTGAGGCAATGTCGCGGTCATGCGCGGAGTCGTGCTTGAAACGTTCAACGAGATTAAAAATGATGGTGGGCTGGAACTGCTTGATTTTTTCGAAGAGGATTTCCGCGTCGTCGAAAAGCCCGAGAGGGGCGGCGGTATGACCAAGCTGCTCGAGGGCTTTCAGAATGTCGGCCTCGGTCTCCCAGTCTTTTTTCTTCAGATCTTCTGTGTAGTCCTGATCAAGGGTGGTTGGACCTTCCGCGTTGAACAGAACAAGAACTTTTTCCGCTTTGCTCATTTGGAGCGCTTGAATTTCCCCGTAAAAAGGTGGTTGCTGATCAGGGTTGTGATGTATGCCGCGATTTCAAAGTCTGTCTGATGATCGTCCTTTCGGGCATAAAGATTGAGCGCGTCACAGCGATTAATCAGATTACGGATGAGTTTGTCGACCGTGTATCTTTTCTCCCGGGTCCAGCGGGTTACGGGGGCGAGAATGTGTTCAAGGTTGTCGCGGAGGTAACGCGAGGCTTTGCGGGAGCCGCGTTCTTCCGGAACATCGGTGAAAACGGTTTTAAGATTTTTGTCGTGAAAGTCCGGGTAGTCTTCTTCAAATAATTTCTTTTTGCGTTTGAAGTAGGTTTTGAGACGGATGGAAAGTCCCGCGAACTGTTTCAAATCTCCCGGGGGAACAACCGCCGGAGGTTTTCCCGCGAGGGACTTCATCAGGGTGTCGACGTATTCGAGTTTTTCCAGAGCTTTCCAGCCGCGGAATTTCTTCCGCCAGTCCAGACCCGGCGTCAGCCATACCGCGAAGGTTTCAGCGAAGTCTTCATCCGGATGACTCTGGGCGTACCAGTTGTCGAGGTGCGTGACAAACGCGCGGCTGTAGGGGCGGGGGCGATAGGTGTCCCGGTATTCTTCCGCCGCGGACCCGAAGAGCTCGCGCCATTGTTTCTTTTTGTAAAGATTATAAGCGTAGGAATAGGCATGGCCTGTTTCATGACGCATCAGTTTCATGAAATCTTTTTTCGTTCCGCCCTCTACTTCGAGGATGATTTTCTTTTCAAGTCGGCGAAGCCTCGGATGCGAGAGGTAGAAGGGAACGCCGATAGCGGGGACACCAACCGG
>Ga0209573_1005177_pt1 | contig 12005 bp, 6 predicted proteins | sample TNRBio252014_DNA_FD_185870 | JGI IMG/M metagenome (GOLD analysis project Ga0209573, IMG submission 185870) | Wastewater treatment Type I Accumulibacter community from EBPR Bioreactor in Madison, WI, USA - TNR Reactor_6/25/2014_ DNA (SPAdes)... | ecosystem: Engineered > Bioreactor > EBPR >...
CGAGATCTATCAGGCGTACGGCAATTACGAAACGATGATGGATCTGACGGAAGAGATCATCGTCAACGCCGCACAGTGCCTTGGTCCGTCACTGCAGATGCCCTGGGGTGATACCGGAGACACAATTGATCTGACTCGGCCCTGGCCGCGACGAAAATACGCTGATCTGTTCCGCGAATATGCCGACTGCGACATGCACGATTCGGCGGCCGTCAGTGCTCTGGCCGGTCGACTGGGGATTGAAACGGCGGGCGTTCATCCGGATGTGATTGTCAACGAAGTCTTCGAACGGACCGTGGAAGACAATCTGCAGGGTCCGATTTTTGTGATCGACTATCCGGCTTCCATCTGCCCGCTGACCAAGCGAAAGCAGTCGGATCAAACAGTCGCAGAACGATTCGAGCTGTACATTCGCGGCATGGAACTGGCAAACGCCTACACCGAACTGAATGATCCGCGGCTGCAGGAAGAATTGTTCCGGACTCAGCTGGCTGGCCTTTCGGAAGAAGATTCCATGGCCAAAATGGACCACGATTTTGTTAAAGCGCTGAAGGTGGGAATGCCTCCGGCGGGCGGACTGGGGATTGGGATCGACCGTCTGGTGATGCTGCTGACCAACAGCCATGCCATCAAGGATGTGATTTTCTTTCCGCTCACCCGTCATGAAGATCCCCTGACCGGGGAAAAGAAAAAGACAGAGGAAGCAAAGGCCACGGCAGGTCAGACCTGATCAGCGGGAGGATCCGTCTTCGGATCGTTCCTCCATTCTGAACACTGGTTTGCCGCAGGACAGTGATCCACGCAACGGAGTGCGTTCATGTATAAGCTGCTGCTGTGCGTTCGCTATCTGCGAACCAAATACATTGCTCTGGCCTGCATCATCAGCGTCATGCTGGGTGTGGCCACGATGATCGTGGTGAACAGCGTCATGGCCGGGTTCACCACCGAGATGCGTGACCGCCTGCACAACTTTCTGGCGGACATCGTCATTGAATCCCGCAGCATGTCGGGAATTCCGGACGCCGAAGAGCAGATGGCACGTGTTCGTCAGGTCGCCGGCGAATACATCGCCGCAATGACGCCGACCATCGAAATCCCCGGCATGATTACGTTTACGGATCCCTTCAGCGGCGAAAGCTATACATCTGCCGTCCAGATTCAGGGGATTAATCCGCAGGGCAAAGCCACGGTGGGACCGCTGCAGGATTATCTCGACAGCTACAACCCGGTGATTGAAGAGGGCGTGGTCGTTCGCGAAGCCCTGCGTCAACGGAGCGAACCGCTCACCTGGGAAATGACGGAATCTGCAAAGGAACATCGCCGGTTCAGGCAGGAAACGGATTTCCGGTATCTCAACGAATTCGGTGCGGATACTCCGAAATCCACCGAGCAGAACAGTTCTCCGGCAACAAGAGAGGCCCCACAGTTCGATTCAATCACCTCCGAACCCGCTGCTGCGGCCACAACAGATCCTGCCGAAGGCTCTCAATCGCCGGAGCCCGGCGGACTGATGCTCCAGGACGATTTTCTGACAGACCCGGTTGTCGCCGATCAGGCCGCATTCACTCCGCGTGCACCAGCCGCCAGGATCTATCTGGGTCAGGGAATTGTCAGCTTTCTGGCTGAGGATCCGAAAACCGGAAAACGTCGTACTGTCATGATGGTGGAACCCGGCGATGACGTGCTGCTCAGTACCGTCACAGCCGGTCGACCTCCGGAAGTCACCAAGTTCCATGCGACCGTCGTGGATTCCTTTCGCAGCGGGATGAATGAATACGACACCAGCATCGTGCTGATGAATATCGAAGAGCTGCAGAAGAATCGCGGGATGCACCGCGACGATGCTATCACCTCCATTCACATCCGACTGAAAGACTTCAACGACGCTCCCAAAGCCATTGCGGCGCTGGAACGCGCCTTTCCACCGGGACAGGTCAGCATCAAGACCTGGGAAGAAAAGCAGGGACTGCTGCTGTCTGCTGTGGAAATGGAAACCTCAATCCTGAACGTGCTGCTGTTTCTGATCATTACCGTCGCCGGATTCGGTATCCTCGCCATCTTCTTCATGATCGTCGTGGAGAAGACTCGGGACATTGGCATCCTGAAATCGCTGGGTGCCAGCTCGACCGGAGTGATGTCCATCTTTCTGTCTTATGGTCTGGGGCTGGGAATCGTGGGCAGCACGGCCGGTGTTGCCATCGGCCTGTTGTTTGTGCGTTACATCAACCAGATTGAAGACGGACTCAGCTGGCTTACCGGACGTAAGGTCTTTGATGAGAAGATCTATTACTTCTTTGAGATCCCGACCTACGTCAATCCATGGATGGTGATTTCGGTAGCCTGCGGAGCGATCAGTATTGCTGTGCTGGCCAGCATCCTGCCGGCTCGACGAGCTGCTCGGCTGCATCCCGTCCGGGCATTAAGATTTGAGTGACGATGCGGTACAACGCTCGCCGCTCTGTAATGATCGGGCCCTGAATTACGGTGATGAGTCTTCCACTTATTCAAAGCTGTCCGCCATGGCTGAGACACTCAAAATGACCAGGCCACTGATATCTGCCGAGGCGATTACCAAGTCCTACTATAAAGGGCAGCATAAGGTTCCCGTACTTCAGGGAGCCGGAATCAAGGCCCAGCGCGGAGACTTTATCTCTGTGATCGGCCAAAGCGGCTCGGGCAAGAGTACGCTGCTGCATGTCATCGGCCTGCTGGATTCACCCGATGTGGGCGAAGTGCTGCTGGACGGCAACCGCATCGATAATCTGAACCAGAGTGCCCGAGATCAGCTGCGGAACCACGTCTTTGGCTTTATCTTCCAGTTCTATCATCTGCTGCCGGAACTGTCGCTGCTCGAAAACGTCATGTCTCCTCTGATGATCCGGCACTCCATTCTGGGATACTGGAGACATCGCCGCGAAATCCGTGATGCCGCGATGGACATCATCAACCGCGTCGGACTCAGTCATCGCACTCGCCACCGCCCGTCCGAGCTGTCCGGTGGCGAAATGCAGCGCGGCGCGATTGCTCGCGCACTGGTCGGTCGTCCGGAGATTCTGCTGGCCGACGAGCCCACCGGTAACCTGGATGCTTCCACCGGCAGCGGCATCATGGACCTGCTGAAGTCCCTGAACGAAACGCAGCAACTGACCATCATTATGGTCACCCACGACGAATCCATCGCCGCTCAGGCACATCGCACCGTCCGCCTGGCCGAAGGCCGCATCCAAAACGTCGCCCGCGAAGACGCTGCCTGACAAGGGGCTGAGAGCCCCTTGACCCCGGTTCGCTGCCCGCGAAAAAGGGGACATTGTACTTTACTAGTAAAGTACAATGTCCCCTTTTTCAGTTCCGCGGAGAGAACAGGGGCGAAGGATTACGGGGCCGGGTTGATGTGCTCTTTCAGTCTAAGTGGGAATACTCATGAAAGTAAGGCATTCGGTCACTTCTCCGCGTTCCCCGCGACTCCGCGTGAGGCTCCTCCCGGGGCTGTTCTCTGAACCAGCATTCAATGCATGCTGAATGCATTTTGTACTCGTTGCATGACAACCTGTGTCACTGCCCCGGCAGATGTTGTTTGCGAAGATGTTCGGGAAGCTGGAAGTCACCGTTTTCGAGGTAGGCCAGAAGTTCCAGAATCTCCTGTCGAGTCAGAAAGTTCAGCAGGCCCACGGGCATGGGTGAAACAGTGGAGGCCATGCGTTCTTCGATGTTGGCTTTACGAATCGCAGTCAGCGAATTTGGGGTCAGCAGGTTTGTCGCTATGTGAAGCGTCTCGTCGGTCTCCCGCACGATCAGCCCCGTCAGAACCTGGCCTTCCGTCGTTACAATCTGATGGTTCTGAAACTTTTCGTGGATCTTCGCTGACGGTTCCAGAACGTGTCTGAGCAGTTCCGCACCCTTCAGTTGTTTGACGGATTCCGTCAGATCCGGACCCAGATTGATTCCCTGGCCAGCGACGACATGGCACTGGTTGCAGCGAGCTTTCACGAACGCCGCCATTCCGCGAGACAGTGTGGCGTCGTCTGCCTTTGGCCCGGCTGCAGGCAGATCTGCAAAGTCGGCCATCGTCCATTCCCGGATGATCTTCGGCTGACTTTCCGCCAGCATGGCCTTTGCTTCGGCTTCCGAGTTCGCCACCACCATCACTCCGTTCATCACGATCCAATGGCCGGGAAACGTGCAGACGTACGGATACAGGCCAGGTTCGTCCGGAGCGTGAAAGCGCAGGACGTCGATTTGTGATGATCGAGTCGGGCCGATCATGGATGTTGCGTGCAGGATCAGATCACCTTTTTCCCGCGGGATGAAATCTGAATTCGCATTGCGAGGATCTTTGGCCATCAGATTGGCAGCGACTCCGACGTCCGCCAGTGCCCCTGGTTTGACGATGACAAAGTTGTGGTCAGTGGCATCACCGTTCATAAAGACGACTTTGACAGGCTGACCGGGCTTTACAGTAAATTCACGCACTGAGAACAACATCCGCTCGGACACGCAGTTGACCGACACGGTCCTGAGATCGGCTTGTTTGTCGAATGCCGCTTCCGCTCGAGTGGGTTTGGGTTCTTTGATCACGGCTTCCCGAGCTGCCTGCCGCAGAATTTTTGCGATGCCGGATTGCGGTTCATTCTCCCAGTGCCGTCTGAGTGTTCTTGAGCCCAGAGCACAGGTGATGGCGTAATCCACATGACCGCTTCGGGGATGTTTCAGCACATCCAGCATGGCATCAAATGCGGGCATGGTCCCGATGTACGTGGCTGCCATGGCGGCTTCCATGCGAACGATTCCGCTGGGATCATTGGCTGATTGATTTAGCCACTGAGACGCATCCTTTATTCGCGGATGCCAGTATCTCAACTGCTGAGTGGCCGCAGCGCGGGCCTGAGGAATGTTGCACTGCAGAAGTTCCGCCAGCAGCCGCAGCGGTGTGTGACTGATGAGATCCGCGGACGTATGCAGTGCCGGTTTGTCGTCCGGCACATCGACTGAGTCGGCCATGGTGGCAGCGCCGACCCAGCGGTACGTCCACAATGCTTCCAACTGATGATGTCGATACCGCGGATCGTCCGGCTTCAGTTGCTGAATCCAGGGTTCCAGTGCTTTCAGGACCGTCAGCCGGTCACGTTCACGGAGTTCGCGCTTCGCCATGTATCGTACTCGATACTCTGGACGCTTCAGAAGTGTCAGCAGTTCCTCGATCGAGGCATCGGCGAACTTCGGAGCCTCCTGCACTGGTCGGCCTCGTGTTGTGATTCGCCAGATTCGGCCGGAATGACGATCTCGTCGTTCATCGCGAAGGGAATACTGCATGTGGCCTTTGACGGGGTTGTACCAGTCGCAGACGAACAGGTCGCCTCGCGGTCCGAACTGCAGGTCGACCGGGATGAAGCTGAGATTGGTCGAAAAAAGCAGATCGCCCACGTATTCCTCGTCGTAGCCAAACGGGCCTTCCTTCCAGCGGTGAATTTCCACTCGATTCGTGGGCTTGTAACGGACCTTAATGAAGCCTCCGTGCAGCTCATCCGGAAACGTGGCGAAGTCCACGAATTCATGTCCGCAGACACCCGAATAGGCCTGCAGATTTTTGGGGGCCGGGTGCTGCTGTGGATACGGCGGATCCAGCGAATGAAACGCAGCAGCGTACACCGGATGACTGGCCACATGCTGTCCCCAGTCATCAAATGTGACGCCCCAGGGATTCGTGCTGTGGTAAGTGCCAAAGCTGATCAGACGATGGGTTTTTGGTTCGAAGCGAAACCAGCCGCTGTTCTGCTGCCGTACCGGGCCGTAAGGCGTTTCAACCTGCGAATGATGAAAGACCGATTCCCGAAAGATCAGATCACCATCGGGAGTCCATGTGAAATCGTGCAGTGAATGATGCGAATCTTCGGTGCCAAAACCCGACAGCACAATCTGATGCACGTCAGCCCGGTCATCACCATTGCTGTCTTTCAGAAATGTCAGGTTTGGCTGTTCAGAGACATAAACGCCGCCATCGCCAAATTCGAATGACAGCGGAATGTGCAGGTTGTCGGCAAACACCTTTGATGTGTCGGCGCGACCATCGCCATCTGTGTCTTCCAGAATCACCAGTTTGTCGTTGGGAGCATTGCCGGGATACACGTGGGGATACGTTGTCGAGCAGCTCACCCACAAACGCCCTCGAGAATCCCATCGCATCTGAATGGGGTTGGCGATGTCGGGGAATTGTTCCTCACCAGCGAAGAGATTGACTTCAAATCGAGGATCAACCTGAAACGCTTTCTGTTCCTCGGCCGCCGACAGCCACTCGTTTGCTCCTCGACTTTGATCCACGGCCGGAAGTCGTGGCAGATTCGAATCATCGACGTTTTCGGTCACGCTTCGGCCCGCCGCAAGTTCATGAATGCGCCGGTCGCGAGTCTCCACCATCAGGTCGAAGTTCCGCATGGCCGGCAGAAAGTCGAGATAGCCATAGTCCTTGTTTCGACCTCCGGTGTAGTAGAAGGTGTTCAGTGGTCGAAAGCGGCGGAAGAACTGCTGATTTTTGTCGACGATGGCCCGGACCAGTTCTGATCGCGGGGCAGGCGGGTCGACGCCGAACAAGCGACGGAACACGAGTTCAGAAAACAGCCGATCCCCTTCCTGAGTCAGGTGAACGCCATTGATGGTCAGATCGGAGCCGGGACTGATCATGGCGGAGTCCATCTCGCCATAGACGTCAGCAAAGCCGACTTTCTGTTCCGCAGCAACCTGCTTCATGATGGCCGCATATCGCTGAATCGATGAATTGTTCCGATCGCTGGCAGGGATGGTTCGCACGTTCTCATTGGGGATGGGCGAAATCAGCACGATGCGAGGTGCGGAATGGCCGTTGAACGACTTCGTCTTCAGCGACGTCAGCCAGGTGACAAACTTGGTGCGAAACGCGTCTTCTCCGGCCGGCCCGACAAACGATTCATTGAATCCGACTGCAGCAAGGATCACGTCGATCTTTTCATGGGCGAGATGTTGCTCGGTGTCCGCAAAGTTCGCGGGACGAGGCTGCAGATCGACTTCATCAGCTGACCAGGCCAGATGCCGCACGATCAGTTGCAGATCCGGAAACTGCTGCTGCAGCATCGCTTCCAACTGGCCGAATTCCTGAGACCGTTCGAGAAGCGTATTTCCAATCAAAGCGATGCGATCACCGTGTTTCAGCCTGAGTGGCAGTTCCGTTGCCACCGGTTCGACAGCAACAGCTCGCGGTGCCGACTGCGCATAGATGCCGAATTCGCTGAAGTCATCAGTCCCCGTCAGACTCACAGGTGGCTGTGCGTTTGCGGCAATGGGTGACGGAACAGCGACACAGTACAGCGCCAGCAATGCGGGCAGTAGACGGCAGGTGCACACGGCAGCTCTCACAGTTCTGGGTCAGAAACAGAACAGACGTCGAGCGTACCATATCGTCGGCAGCGAAACTCCGCACATGAACGGGCACCGGCAAACGGTGCTCTGTCACACTTGCTTCGATGGGCCGGATGGCCAGGACGGGACTGAACGAAGGAAGCCCCGGGGTTTCGGGCTGGCGCCCTCCAACCCCGGCCATCCATCAATCCAGGAGTGACATCGCACAAGTGCGACCTATGGCGATCAGGATGTGATCAATTGCCGGCCTTTGCCGTGCTGCGAAGATCAAAGCACATCACATGAGCATCGTCGCGAACATAAAGACGACCCTCCGACAGCGAAGGAGCCTGTCGAGTTGTCTCCATCACGCGGACTCGACTGACTTCCTGAAACTCCGACGGATCGGCCTTTACGATCACCAGTTCGCCCTGCATCGTCGTCAGGAACAGTTTTCCATCCGCCAGAATCAGATTGCTCTTCCCGAAGCGACTTTTCTGCCACACGGTCTTTCGATCGGAAAGGCGGATGCAGACCAGATTGGTGATGGGTCCCGCGCTGCCGCTGTTGTCCAGTCCGTACAGGTGCCCCTGGTGAATGATGGGGGTCTGCCATTCGGATCGCAACTGGCTGTCTTTGCCGAGTGACGACCAGATTTCATTCGCTTCGAAGGCGCCGTTGTCGTAAGTGATCTCCAGGATGACGGATCCATGATTTTCACCCGCCGAGATCAGCAGTCGGCGGTCATCGATCTGGATGGGGTTTGCCGTGTTGCAGTCATATTCGGTGGGAAACGGAAAGCTCCACAGTGTCTTGCCGGTCACCGGTTCCAGGCTTACCACGCCGGATGCCGTGAGCGCGACGACCTGCTCGTTTTCTGCCAGTGTCATCAGCACTGGTGAAGAATAGCCGGCCTTTCCCGAACCTGATGTCCAGGCGAGTTCTCCGGTTGTGCGATCAAACGCGGAGACTGCGGCCTTGTCCGTTCCCGAATGGACGATGATCAACGTATCGGTGGCGAGTGGTGAGCACGACATGCCGTATTCGGATGGTGTTCCGGCCTGACTTTTGGGGACGTCCACGGACCACTGCAGTTTGCCGCTGGATTTGTCGAGTGCCGCGAGGATGCCTTCCCCCGTATAGACAAAGATCTGGGCTCCGTTGACCGTCGGAGTTGCTCGGGGACCGTTACCCATGGCGTTTTCATAAGCCGGTGCGACGGCCGTTCGCCACTTCGATTCGCCGGAGTTGGCATCGAGCGCGGCGACATATTGCTGCGACTCGTCCTGAAACATCGTCACGGCCAGCCCGTCAGTCACAGCAATGCCCGACATTCCTGTGCCCACCGGTGTCTGCCACACCTGCTTTGGACCGGTGGCCGGGAATTCGCTGATCAGTGCCTGTTCCGTGGAAACGCCCGTTCGATTCGGACCAAGAAACTGAGGCCAGTCGCCGCCCGTCACCAATCTAGAGTTGAACAGACACAAAGAGAGTGCAATGACGCTTCCAGTGGTACGGAAACCAGACATCAGACGCTCCACAGACAAAGCTGAAGGGGCAGGACAGGGCAGACAAAGGTGTATGCGAACGTCTGTGGTAATTCAAACTTCGGAACGGAATGCCGCTCGCTTTCAAAGTGGACGTCACTCTCTGAGTGACGCTGAAACACGCTCGCTATAGGCGAGCGGCGTCACTTGGTGAATGACAACCAATTTGATTCCCGGAACGAGTGCCATTGGACGCAGGAATCCCGCATGTTCGGGAATGACACGCACGAACGATTCAGTGAAGCACCGGGATGACTTTCTGATCGGCGCCGCCGACCAGCACATGGCCCGTCAGTCGCTGTTCCGGAATCAGGCACACCACAAAGGTGTTTCGCCCGTTTTCAATCCAGACGGGCACAGTCTGTGCGCCGGAAGCGGAGGACGCTCCAGGGATCTGCAGTTGAGTCTTCCATTCGCCTTCAGGAAGTTCGACACAGGCCACATCGATGCGTGCGGGCAGCATTCGCCACGATCGAGTATCGGCTTTCTCCAGGGCTTCCCAGGTGATGCCTGCCACGTTGATCCCAAGGTCTACCAGCGAGTTACGATGCACCTTCTGGGTTTCCTTCAGGACATAGACGGCCCCTTTCTTCGTCACGCGACGAGCAATCGCGGCGGCAATTTCTTCGTCACGATGTTCCTGATACGAAGCGGTGGCCACATCGTTCAGGTTCACGACCGTAGAGAACTGCAGCGATACTGTTTCACCTGAAGATGCGGTCACTGGTGCTACGGCGCATTTCAGGAATCCGGGCTGCAGCAGGTTTCCCGAGATCTCCGGGCGAGCGATCTTCACCGAAGCAATTGTCGGCGGCAGCGTGTGTTTTCCGGTGGCACTGATGATGCGATCGGCAATCAGCAGGGCGGCCGAAGTGGGCTGAGCTGATTCGCTGACCCAACGCGGAGCCTTGCCAACCAGGGAAATTACATGCAGGGTTCCATGACCGGGTTTACAACGAGTTCCAAATTCGGCCGGCGAACCGGGCGCGCTCTGCTGGCGAAATGAAGCGTTCCAGAATTTCACATCCGCCAGCGCCTGGTCAGTTTCCTGGGCTCGAGTCGGGAATTCGGACTGCACGGCCGCCGCCAGATAAGCACTCAGGGCCAGAGGCTGGTCAAGGGTGGGTGCTGTGATCGCGTTGTGACGTTCGGAAGTGTGACCGACCGTCAGCACATTGTCAGGCGAATCCATTCGGGCGATGCCGGTTTCAGCAGACGCTTCCTTTGCCCTGGCGGCAATGGCATCGCGACGCTTTGCAGAGGCTTCTACCACTTGCAGCGAATACGCAAAGGAGTCCTGACCACCATTCAGCACGCTGGTCAGCAGCGCCATGTTCACGATCATTCGCCGTTCATAGTCCCGCCCGGAAAACGCCACAGCGCGGCTGTCTGTCAGGATCGACTGTGCTCGCTCGGTCAGGGCTTTTTGTTCGAGGTGTTCCAGTTCTCGGCGAAGTGTGCGAAACCGTGTTTCGGCCTGTGCGACGTCCCCGCTGGCCAGGTCCAGCACGGCCTGATCGAGTTCCAGCAGGTTCTTCTCGGCTCGGAGTGCCTTCTGAGATTTCTCCAGCGCTTCCCGCGACTTCTGCAAGTCGGCCGATCCGAATTGGGTCACTGCGACATCATGAGTTTTCTGCCAGGTGGAACATCCCGACAACACTGTGAGAAAGAGTCCGCTCAGCAGCACTTCAACCCATCGGCGTCGAATCTCAGGGATACCCGGATGGATCAGTTCGTGATGGGCTCTACCGTCCAGGCAGCCGGGCCGAACTGCCGCGACGTTGAACACGGGTGCTGTGGCGACGGCAGTCGGGTCAGACCTGTGCCGGCCGCACGAAGAGTTCGAAGTGTGTCGACGGAATGAAATCATCGGCTCGCATGCGACACTCAGTCGTCGTCGCGGTAGTGCTTCAGCTTGCCAAAGATCGACTTGTGGTAGCCCTTGCGAAGCATGGCCGATTCTTTGAGTGATTCGCCCGTATGAATGTTGAGCAGTTCCATAGTCAGCAGATAATCGCGCTGATAGTCACCATTGCTGTTGGTCGTGCCTGAGGTGATGCTGGCGAACAACAGGTAGTCAAATGGCTGATCGGCTCGTTCCAGAGCCGCCTGGAGTTCTCGCTGTTTTTCGGGGATGACCAGTGTCTCTGGGCGACAGCGGCATTCACCCATTGCGGCTTCAACATAGCGACGGCTGATCATTTTGAACTGATCATCCTGAGAGATCAGCGAATCGATGTGTTCGTAGATCTGCTCCTTGAAGTCACCAATCTCTTCGCTGCTTTTGTTTTCGACGCCCACAAAGCAAACCGATCGAGTTGTCTGACCCTGTAGACCGACGGTGGTGTGAGAGGCCTGATGCACTGTCGAACAGGCGCGTCCCAGCAGGCGGGCGACGGATTCCAGGTTTCGGCCCCTGCGACATGGCTGCCAACCATATCTTTGTCGTTGGGGTTCAGGACATGCGCGTGCTGGCGATTTCGGCAGCCCGACGCAGCGGCCACGCAAATGATTAATGAAGCCACGAATCCCGTTCGAAGCACCATACCCGCACGACTCCATTCCGAACAGCCGCTGATCCGGTTCCGTCCGGATTCCGCTGCGCAACCACCTGGCTGGCGCAGAAAGCTGCCAGCGACATCTTACGGCCAATCCGCGGTCTGAAGATAGGCCGTTCAGTCAGGAGGCTGGATGTTCGCAATGTGAGTTCAGGGGGAATTGGCAGTTTGCGGCGAAGTTGGCCACGTTCTGTGACCGTTTGCCAGTTTGTGCCGAACGGAAAAACAAGAAAGGCTCCACCGAAACCTCGGTGGAGCCTTTCAACGATTCTGCGGTGATCAAACACAAACTATGGAACAGACGCCTGTTTTGGCAGCCGCCAAATTGACGGCACATCCCTCGGGAGATCTGATCCCGTATCAATTCTTCTGAGCTGACGTGGGGATATTGAGCGTCAGATTGGTGAGTGGCAGTGCGATCTTGAGTTGCAGATCGCCATCGCCGCCCAGCTTTTCAGCCATCGCCGCCAGATCTTCGCTGCCGACTGCCCGATACGATTCCACCAGCTCTCGCCAGGCAAACCGTCGAATGGGG
>Ga0209573_1005178_pt1 | contig 12003 bp, 12 predicted proteins | sample TNRBio252014_DNA_FD_185870 | JGI IMG/M metagenome (GOLD analysis project Ga0209573, IMG submission 185870) | Wastewater treatment Type I Accumulibacter community from EBPR Bioreactor in Madison, WI, USA - TNR Reactor_6/25/2014_ DNA (SPAdes)... | ecosystem: Engineered > Bioreactor > EBPR >...
GTAAAAAGCAGTATAAAAAAAATTGAGTACAAATTGGATGTAAACTCATTGCAGAAACAACCAGCTGAAGGGGGTGTGAAGTTGAATGAAGTAGTGAAAGTTATCATTAAAACTGCTTCTCCTTTGGTGTACGATTCATATTCAAAACTTAATGCCAATGGCAGTGCTGTTCTGATTGATGAAACAAGTAATAATACTGTTGCAGCTGTGTTGTTTCAGTAAAAGTGATTTATGATCTATACGGAAAATAAAATAAAGGAGACAGTATCACTAAATAAGGCATTACCGCTGGAGAAGTTAGGAGTACCGGAGCACGCAGACATTAGCACGGAGACAGTCGAAGAGTCAGTTTTACAGCCGGAAGAGGTACATGGTAATATCCGAAATGAAAAAAAATGGAAAAGGGTAGCTACTATTTTGCTGGTCACTTTTGCATTGATGATCATTGGTTTTTTTGTAATACGGTATGTTGGGTATGCTCCTCTTGCTACGCTTGTTCAATCAGCTGTTTCGGGCATTGATACTTCGTTTTATCTTTTTATACTGGCAGGTTTTTTGGCTCAATTAGTAGATGGCGCCGTGGGTATGGGGTACGGTGTAACAAGTACAAGCCTGTTGATGAGTATGGGTGTGAGCCCGGCAGCAATCAGTGGCAGTGTGCATACTGCTGAAATATTCAGCAGCGCTGCAAGTGGTTATAGCCACTATAAATTTGGTAATGTAAACAAAAAACTTTTTAAAGTATTGGTAATACCGGGTGTGTTGGGGGCTATTGCAGGAGCAGGGGCGCTGGTGTGGGCTGGTGAAAAGTATGGAAATTTCATTAAGCCATTTTTAGCAGCCTATTGCATGATACTTGGAATACGAATATTATACCAGGCATTCAAGCGAAATAAAAAAACGAAAAAAGTGAAAAAAGCCGGCTGGCTGGCTGGTGCAGGTGGCTTTTTAGACAGTTTTGGCGGAGGCGGCTGGGGACCGTTGGTCACAAGCACATTAATTGCGAAGGGCAGAAGCCCGCAGTATGTGATCGGAAGTGTGAGTTTAAGTGAATTCTTTGTCACTTTATCAAGTGCCATGTCATTCTTTGTTTTTATTGGTATTACACACTGGCAGGTAATTGCAGGTTTGATGATAGGCGGAGCCATTGCAGCTCCAGTGGCAGCAAAGCTTGCAGGAAAATTACCACTGCGTACTATGCTGATATGTGTGGGCCTGATGGTGATCATATGGAGTGTTAGAATTTTGCTGAAATCCATTTTATAAATGGGGGGTTTAAGTAGTCTTCCTCAGCCTGATTGTATCTTTGGCCTCCTGTATTATATTTGAAATAATATCAATCATGGCAAAGCAACGACCCGAAACAAAAGCAATCCGTATCCAAACTGCGAAAACAGCACAGAAAGAACATTCCACTCCATTGTTTCTCACCAGCAGCTTTACGTATGATTCAGCTGAAGATATGGCTGAAGCTTTTGCAGATGATTCATTAGATGTAAATATTTATTCGAGGTTTTCCAATCCTACTGTTGACGAGTTTATCAATAAGATCACTGCATTGGAAGGTGCAGAAGATGGAGTGGCCACCGGAACAGGCATGGCAGCCATATTTTCCACTTTCATGACATTTTTAAGCAAGGGGGATCATATTATTTCTGCTTCTGCTGTATTTGGCTCCACACATACCATTCTTACAAAGTATTTGCCGAAATGGGGAATTCAATATTCTTATTTCGATATGAATAAACCGGAAGCGATTGCTGCTCTGGTCAAATCTAACACGAAGCTATTATACCTGGAAACGCCGAGCAATCCGGGGTTGGATATTATCGATATAGAGTTTGTTTCAAATCTATGCAGGCAACATAATGTTTTATTTGTAGTTGACAATTGCTTTGCCACACCTGCCGTACAACAACCAATAAAGTACGGGGCCGACCTTGTCTTGCATTCTGCCACTAAATTCATTGACGGTCAGGGCAGGGTTTTGGGCGGGGTGGTGGTTGGTAAAAAGGACTTGATAAAACAGCTTTATCTTTTTATCAGGAATACGGGACCCTCCATGAGTCCATTTAATGCATGGGTACTTACCAAAAGCATGGAAACATTATTTATCAGGATGGAAAGACATGCTCTTTCGGCTATGCATATTGCTCAACAATTGCAGGATCAGGCGAAGATCAGTTGGGTGAAGTATCCATTCCTGGCAACGCATCCGCAGTATGCCATTGCAAAAAAACAAATGACTAATGGTGGCGGCATTGTCACTTTTGAATTGAAAGGTGGTATTGAAAGTGGCAGAAAATTTCTCAATGCATTACAGATAATCTCTATGACCAATAACCTGGGAGATAGTCGTACGATTGCCTCTCACCCGGCATCTACTACACATTCAAAATTAACGGAAGAAGAAAGACAGGCAGTAGGTATTACACCGGGATTAATACGTATATCTGTAGGATTGGAAAATGTGGAAGATATTCTGGATGATATTAAGCAGGCATTGCTAAAATGCTGATATTATTTCTTTTTTATCTTGGTTAACTGCTGCATTGTAGCTCTCATGTCCTTATGAAGGGGTGCTTCCAGTTCTATGCTTTTTCCATCTATATCTTTAAATGCTAATTGAAAAGCATGCAGTGCCAGCCTTCCTAGAATAGGCCTCTCTTCCAACTCGTTCCTGGAGAGATTATATTTCTTTTTCAAAGCAGAGATGAGTATTGGTTTCCCGTCACCATACAATACATCACAAACTATAGGGTGACCGATATCTTTCATATGAATTCTAATCTGGTGGGTGCGGCCGGTATGAATTTGAAACCGGACCAGGGAATAAATACTAAAATCTTCCAGCACTTCATAATCTGTCAATGCTTCTTTTCCTTTCCGGTGAATGATCATGGTCCCGTTTTGTGCGGGATGTTCAGCAATGGGAGAATCTATTCTGCCGCTTTTGACAGATGGAGAGCCGGTAACGAGGCCGAGGTAAATTTTTTTAGTTTGCCGGTCTTCAAATTGTTTTGACAAATGCTTATGTGCTGCTTCATTTTTTGCAAAAATGATCAGGCCACTGGTGTCTTTATCGATACGGTGAACAGTAAAGATTTCACCATATTTTTCTTTCAATAGTGTTTTCAATGAAGTTTCTTTCCCTTCCCGGTCAGGGATAGATAACAGACCAGATGGTTTATTAACAGCTACCCAATTTTCTGTTTCAGCGATGATCAAATCGGTGATCTTCATTACAATCAGTTAAATCAATGCAATCAAGGGCTATTTCCCTTTTCCAAAATGTTTCAAATCCCTGACTTCTTTCTCTGTAAGAAACCGCCATTTGCCCCTGTCAACATTCTTCTTCGTCAAACCGGCAAATATCACCCTGTCAAGGTTTTTAACATCATAACCCAATGACTCAAAAATACGACGTACAATACGGTTGCGACCGCTGTGTATCTCTACCCCAATTTGTGTTTTATCTTTCATATCTGCATAGGCCAATACATCTACATTGGCGGCGCCATCTTCTAACGTAACACCTTTCAGGATCTGTTCAAAATCTTTTTTATCCAATGGTTTATTAAGTGTGACATGATAAACTTTCTTTACTTCATTACTCGGATGAGTCAATTTTTGCGCCAGTTCACCATCATTGGTTAATAATAAAACTCCTGAAGTATTTCTGTCGAGACGTCCAACCGGGTACACTCTTTCATTGGTGGCCCGGCCAATTATATCTAACACTGTTTTTCTTCCCTGCGGATCGTCGGTAGTGGTGATATAATCTTTCGGCTTATTCAATAATATATAAACGAGATTTTTTGCAAGAAATATTTTTTTGCCATTCACTCTTACTTCATCTTTTGCAGAAACTTTATGGCCTGGTTCTGTTACCAGTTCATCATTTACTTTAACTAATCCCTTTCGTACGAGGTCTGCAGCTTCTCTTCTTGCGGCAACACCAGCATGAGCGATATACTTATTAAGCGGCATGCTGTCTGTGCTTTCCGGCCTGCTATGTGTTGGGGGAGGGACGGCTTGTCCTTTGTTCCCGGTCTGCTGGTTAACAGCCCCATAGTTCCTTACCCTTGCTTCTGCTTTCTTTTTATCAAAATATTCTTCCCGCTCCTTCTTTTCTTTTCTTTTTTCCTGCTTAAACTGTTCCTTTATAGCAGCATTACTTTTCTTTTTTGTAAATTTTCCGAAATTGTTGGGGGCTTTCTTTTTCATGTGTAGTATTTGCTGTTTTACAACAGTAGTGAGAGGCGAAGATAGTTATAAAATTCAAAGCCCTGTCTTACTGAAAGACAGGGCCTGATATATTTCAAACAGCACTTCCGATTAGATGATTGTCTCTTTATCGGCTGCTGCAGGACCTTCGTGCCGCTTACCCGGACCCGGCCTGTGTTTTCTTCCTTCTTTCATTTTCTTCAGTTGTTCTTCTGTAAGGATAGATTTCATGGCCTCTTGTTGTTTTTTTGCGAGTTCTTTCATTTCCTCTCTTTTCTTCTCCTCTGTAATAGATTTGTTTTCACGAATGGCTTTCATTTTTTCAGCCATTTCAGTCCGGTTTTTTGAAAGCTTTGCAGCCTGGTCGTCAGTAAGTCCCAGGTGAATTTTCATTTTTTCTAACCTCGCTTTTGCATCTACTTCATGCATAGCTTTCTTCTCTTCCTTCATTTTTTCCAGCTTAGCTTTTTGTTCAGCAGTAAAAATGTTTTCCATCTTAGCTTTATGGTCTTTGCGAAGATTCTCCATCCTGCTTTTCCATTCTTTCACAGTGATGTTTTCATTTTTTTTCAGTTCAGCCATTTGCTTGCGAAAGGCTTCATTCTGTGTTTTGAACTGTTCTTTTTGCGAATCAGTAAGATTTAATTGCTTAAAAGCCATTTTGCGGTCATGATGTCCTCTTTGTTTATGATGCATCATCGGCCGTTCGCCTTTTCTTTCTGGAATTTCCTGTGCATTAATGGTAAATGCCATTGCAACGATCATTGCTGAGAAAATTATCTTTTTCATGGTTCTTATTTTTTGTTTGAGACGGTGGCTGTTTTCCAAAACCTTCGCCTGTCTACGTTAATTAATGTGAACGGATAAGAGACCCGGTTATCAGGACAGGGTTTAACCACAAGTAGGAAAATCTTCGTAAAAGGCAGAAATCAGGTATTAATGGCTGTCTTTATTGGCCAACTGGCCGCAGGCTGCATCAATATCTTTTCCCCGGCTTCTTCTGAGGCGGACGTTCACCCGATGCTTTTCCAGGTATTGCATAAAGGCTTGTACCTTCTCTTCTTCGGGTTTCTCAAATTTGGCAAACTCGATCGGGTTGTATTCAATAATATTAATGAGGTCGGCCGGAACCTGGCGGTAAATTTTTATCAGGTCATCTGCATCTTTCAGTGAGTCGTTAAAGTTTTTGAAAAGGATATACTCGAAAGTGATCTCGTTACCGGTCTGTTTGTAAAAATAATTCAGTGCATCTGTCAGCGCCTTAATGTTATTAGTGTCATTAATAGGCATGATCTCATGCCGTTTAGCATCGGTAGCAGCATGCAATGATAAAGCCAGCTTAAATTTTACCTTATCATCACCCAACTGGCGGATGCCTTTAGCCACACCCGCAGTAGATACTGTAATTCTTCTTGGGCTCATCGCCAGTCCGTCTGCTGAAGTGATCCTTTCAATAGATCTCAGTACATTTTTATAATTAAGCAGGGGTTCTCCCATACCCATAAAAACGATATTACTCAACTTTTTTCCATGTGTGGTTTCACATTGTTTGTTGATCAAGACCACTTCATCATATATCTCATCAAATTCCAGGTTTCTTTTTCTGTCGATATAGCCTGTGGCGCAGAACTTACAACTTAATGAACAACCAATCTGTGAAGAAACACAAGCAGTATAGCGGGAAGTGGTGGGTATCAAAACTCCTTCTACCAAATGTCCATCCCAGGTCTTGAATCTTGTTTTAATTGTACCATCCGAGGAATACTGAGTAGCATCAATAGTTAAAGAGGGCAAAGTAAACGTTTCACCCAGTTTCTGCCGCAGATCCTTGCTCAGGTTGGTCATATCGGCAAAGCTCATGGCATGTTTTTGCCAGAGCCATTCATATACCTGTTTGGCCCGGAATTTCTTTTCGCCAAGTTCTTCGAAATACTGTTCAATTTCTGCGAGGGAAAGATGTCGTATATTTTTCAATGTCTTTTTCATCCGGGACAAAGATAACCACTGTATGATGGATTAAATGAATTCACAGATATTTGCTTCAAATCTGCAAGAATGAATCCAGTGTATGTAATTGATTCGGTTCGGACACCAGTCGGTAAGTATGGAGGGGCATTAAGCAGCATCCGACCGGATGACCTGCTGGCTTATATTATAAAAGCATTATTGCAGAGAAATGAAAGTATTGATGTAAATGCTATAGAAGATGTAATTGCCGGGGCCACCAACCAGGCGGGAGAGGATAACAGGAATGTGGCAAGAATGGCGGCATTGCTGGCGGGTTTACCCGTAACAGTTGCGGGGAATACGGTTAACCGCTTATGTGCTTCCGGTTTGCAGGCCATCATGGATGCCTCCCGGCAAATAATGTGTGGCGATGCAGCATTGGCAATTGCAGGTGGGGTAGAAAGTATGACAAGGGCTCCATTCGTAATGGCAAAAAGCAATGAAGCATTCAGTCGTTCAGCAGAAATATTTGATACCACTATGGGCTGGCGATTTGTCAATAAAATTCTTTCGGCAATGTATCACCCCTTTTCCATGGGTGAAACAGCTGAGAATGTGGCAAAACAATGGAAGATCAGCCGCCAGGAACAAGATGAATTTGCTTTAGCTTCTCAGCAAAAATATGCAGCGACTAAAGCGGCTGATAAATGGGCAGATGAAATTGCTGCAGTGGAACTGAATAATAAAGGATTGATCAGTTGGGTGGTGAATGATGAACATCCAAGGGAGACTTCGCTGGAAAAACTGGGATCTTTAAAACCTGCTTTTATCAAAGAGGGAACGGTAACAGCGGGTAATTCTTCAGGTATTAATGATGGATCGGCTGCCATGTTGCTGGCCGGTGAGGAAGCTGTAAGGAAATTTGATTTGCGGCCAATGGCCAAAATTATTTCTATGGCAGTGGCTGGTGTTGACCCGGCCATTATGGGTATCGGACCAGTGCCGGCCACAAATAAAGCATTGCAAAGAGCGGGATTACAGATTGGTGATATTGATTTGATTGAACTGAATGAGGCATTCGCATCACAATCCATTGCCTGTATCCGTGAATTGCAACTGGATAGCAATAAGGTAAATGTGAACGGCGGTGCTATAGCAATTGGCCATCCGCTGGGATGCAGTGGTGTCCGGATCTCCACAACTTTACTGCATGAAATGCAAAAAAGAGATTGCCGGTACGGACTGGCTACCATGTGTATCGGAGTAGGCCAGGGAGCAGCTGTTATTTATGAAAAGATCTAAAAATTAACGGGAGATAGTAACTTTTTAAAGTAACTTTCGTTGCATTAAAACAAAAACACACTATATGAAAAAACTGTTTCTTTCTTTGTTTACTATTCTAAGCTTTTCTCTTGTTAATGCTCAAACCGATTCTTTACAGGAGTATACAGGTAAATACAAGTTTCCTGACGGAAGTCCGGTGACAGAAATCGGAGTTGTACTCGAAAATGGTGTACTTACGGCTACCTCGGCAATGGGTAATTCAGAATTGCGAAAAACAGATTCAAAGGATGTATTTGAAGTGGTGGCTTACAGCGGTACAGCCACTTTCAAACGAAATACAGAAGGCAAAGTGACGGGACTACAGATACAAGTTCAGGATATTAATATGGAGGGAACGAAAACAGAAGGGATCAGATATTATGAAGGGAGAGCTTACTTGTCAATGTTGCGAATTCGAAACTAAAATTTATACTCAGCAACTTCAAGGGCTGTATCGTTTAGATACAGCCCTTTTTTTAAAATTGATAACCTGGCAAATCCTTTAACGGAATAGTTTCTTGTTTTCCTGTCGACAGGTTTTTAATATTGCAGTTGTTATCGTTCAGTTCCTTTTCGCCAATAATCACCACAAAGGGAATGTTTTTCTTTTCTGCATATTTGAACTGCTTATCAAACTTTACCGTTTCATGATACAGTTCACAGCTAATACCCTGTTGACGGAGCTGCTGCATCAATTCAAATGATTTTTTACTTTCCGCTTCACCCAGGTTGAAGAACAACACTTGTGTGCCAACATGAACATCAGGCGGGAAAAGATTTAATTCTTCCATTACATCATATATCCTGTCTACGCCAAAAGAAATTCCAACTCCCGGAATATTGGGAACCCCAAATAACCCAGTAAGATCATCATACCGGCCACCACCACCAATACTTCCCATTCTTACTATGTCAGGAGCTTTTGCTTCGAAAATAATTCCTGTATAGTAGTTAAGGCCACGGGCAAGGGTGGGATCAGGTTTAAGGTTTAAGGTTTGAGGTTGCAGGTTAGCAAGAACGAAGCTTACTTGTTCTATTCCTTTTCTTCCGATCTCACTGCTACCAATTATATCAAGCAGACTGTTAAGTATTTCATCATTCGTACCGGTGATGCTCAGGTATTTTTCAATAATGTTTACCTGCTCAGCAGCCAAACCTCTTTGTATTAGCTCATCTTTTACTTTGTCAATACCAATCTTATCAAGCTTATCAATGGTGATTGTAATATCCATCATCTTATCAGCGCCACCGCAGATTTCTGCTAATGCGGTTAAGATTTTGCGGTGATTGATCCGTAGTTCATATCCATCCAGCTTTAACCGGCTGAATACTTCATGATAGATAGAAGCTAATTCTACTTCATTTAACAAAGAATTGCTGCCTACCACATCTGCATCACATTGATAAAATTCACGGTACCTGCCCTTTTGTGGTCTGTCGGCCCTCCACACTGGCTGTACCTGGTAACGTTTAAAGGGAAATGTAAGCTGGTTATGATTCATCACCACATAACGGGCAAAGGGAATTGTCAGGTCATATTTCAATGCTCTTTCAGTAATACCTTTTGTATTCTTTCCTTGTAAAACTTTTTCAAAATCTTCCCGGATCTGTTTTTCTTTGTCGGAATTATCCAGGCCATTATTCAGAATTTTAAATATTAATTTATCTCCTTCTTCTCCATACTTTCCCATCAACGTATCTAAGTTTTCCATCGCCGGTGTTTCCAGTGGCTGAAAGCCATACAACTCAAATACAGTTTTAATCGTATTCAATATATAATTCCGCTTGCGAACTACATCTGGTCCGAAATCTCTTGTTCCCTGTGGTAGTGATGGTTTAGCCATTATTGCTTATTAACTATATTACAGATTGGCAAATCGCTGATTGGTTATAGTATGTTTTTCAATGATCTTTTCGCAAACCTGATCTATCATTTTGTATACTTCATGATAGCCCGGTTCAGGTCCATACCAGGGGTCCGGAACATCCATGTTTTTGCCGGGATATAATTCATTCATCAGTAAATTAGTTTTTGCCGCATCAAATTTATTCCTGGCAATTCTTTTCATCTCATCCATCACATCATCTGCCAGTGCATAAATTTTATCGTATATCTCAAAATCTTCGGCTTTAAATCTCCTGGCCCGCTGCTGGCTGATATCAATGCCATTCAGTTTGGCTACTTTTTGTGATAGAGGGTGTGGTGGTTCACCGGTATGATAACTGTTGGTACCAGCACTTTCCACACTCCAGGACAAACCTGCTTTGAATGCTTTATCCTGCAGTATTCCTTCTGCCAAAGGACTGCGGCAAATATTACCCAGGCAAACCATTAAAATTTTCATAAAGGCAAAGGTAAGCTACGGACTTCAAGCTGCAAGATGGCATACTGCATTTATGGATTTTAGAATATAACTGCATCTAAACATCAAACACACAGCCATGACAAACAAAGAAATTCTTCAATCAAGTTTGCTCGACATAATTTTCGAGAAACGAAATAAGGAATACGGAGCCTATGCATTACGCAAAGGATATAACGGAAGATTGCTGACCGCATTGGGTGCAGGGATGTCGGTCATTATTCTCTTTGTTTTTACTAATATGCTGAGAAGCGACAGCAATTCAGTTATTGCTACCACAGATGATAACGGAGGAATGATAATAAAGCAAATTGAATTACCAAAGGATAAACCTGTGGAACCAGAAAAGCCAAAAGAAGTGATTCGGCAGAAACCGGTAGAAAAGATCGCAACCGTTAAATACATCAGCAATATTAAAATTGAGAAAGAAGTGAAAACGGATATGGCCGCAATTGATGATATTAATGGAAAAGCAATTGATGACAAGAATAGCGATGGGAAAAAACAGGATGGGACAGTGATAAACAAGGAGCCGGTTACTGACCCGGTCCCAACCGGCATATTGCCTGCCGAACCCAGGCAGCCTGAATTCATAGTTCAGGAAAAGGATCCTGAATTTCCAGGCGGTGCAGAAGCGCTAAAAAAATTCCTTGCTAAAAACCTGGACACTCCCGGTGAATTGGAAGCAGGTGAGCTGAAAACAGTAAGAATTAAGTTTAAAGTAGATAAGGATGGGTCAGTAAATGCCTTTGAGATAGTGCTGAGTGGCGGTAATGAATTTGACCATGAAGTAGTTAGGGTCTGCAAAAAGATGCCCAAATGGATTCCAGCCTTGCAAAATGGGGTAAATGTTCCGGTAAGCTATGTGCTGCCTGTCACATTTATCGGCGCAGAATAATAAAATTTCAATAATTTGCTACGCATCAAATCGTCCCTGGTATGTAATACTGCCGGGGACGATTTTTCAGCAAAAGAACTATCAGTTACAGGATAAACTCAAAACGATGTTTGAAGAATATGAAAATAGGAAGCGGAAGCAGATCGCAGGTATGAAATCACTAATGGATTATGGAATGGGCATTCTGATTTTATTTATGGGTTTATTCTTTTTGTTCAGGCTTAAACTGGGCAATATTCCAATCAACGAAAGACTAGGTAAGCCGGATATGCTGGAAAAGATATTCGGGGGATTTTGTATTCTCTACGGTGTATGGCGCATTTACAGGGGATACCAGAAAAAATATTTCAGATGATCTTACTCCGAACCATGAAATTGAAAAAGGTAATTATCCCGGCATTCCTTCTTGTATCTGTATTGGCTTCATGTAAATCATATCAGGAACAGGAAGATAAGTTGCCGGATAGCCGCAACAGAGGGATTATTAATGTAAGTGCAGACGAAACTTTTAAACCCATCATAGATGAACAGGTACAGGTTTATGAATCTAATCATCCCGGAACCCGTATTGTTGTGAATTATAAACCTGAAGCTGAATGCCTGAAAGACCTTTTTGTTGATAGTGTACGGATGTTGATAGTTACACGCAGGGCTTCAGAGGAAGAAAAAATATTCCTGGCAGATTCGTTGAGGGTATCCGCTAAAAGTATGGTGATAGCAAGAGATGGGATATCAGTAATTGTTCATCCTGATTCGCCGGATACGGTTTTTACGATGAAAGACATAAAAGAAATACTTACCGGAAGATTTAAGAAAAATTTAATTCCTGTATTTGACGGGGTAAAAGCAACCAGTACAGTACGTTTTATCATCGATTCAATATTGCGTGGAGATTCACTTACCCCTGATGCCATGGCCGCACAGACAAGTGATGGTGTAGTTGATTATGTATCGAAGAATCCCGGTGTGATTGGATTCATAGGAGTAGGGTGGATAGGAAACCCGGAGGATTCATCGCAACTGAGTTTTTTGAAAAAGGTAAGAGTGGCGCATTTGGAAAGTACAGATGTTAAAGGTTCTTACGTAAAAGCCTATCAGGCAAATATTTACCTGAAGCGTTATCCAATGGTACGGGATTTGGTTTATATATTAAAAGAACGGCACAGAGGACTTGGAACAGGCTTTGCAAATTTTATGAGTGGGGAGTTAGGTCAAATAATATTCAGAAGAGCCTACCTGGCGCCA
>Ga0209573_1005180_pt1 | contig 12000 bp, 10 predicted proteins | sample TNRBio252014_DNA_FD_185870 | JGI IMG/M metagenome (GOLD analysis project Ga0209573, IMG submission 185870) | Wastewater treatment Type I Accumulibacter community from EBPR Bioreactor in Madison, WI, USA - TNR Reactor_6/25/2014_ DNA (SPAdes)... | ecosystem: Engineered > Bioreactor > EBPR >...
TACCCGGTTGTGCATCCAGCCGGTTTGCCAGAGTTGCCGCATCCCGGCGTCCACCATCGGATAACCGGTTTGCCCTTGTTGCCAGGCTTTGAGTAATTCGGCGTAATCACTCTGCCAAGGATAAGCGGCGAAGCGAGTCTGGAGTGGTTGCTCCGGGGTATGCGGCCAGTGGTAGAGCACATAATGAGCGAATTCCCGCCAGCCGATTTCCCGCAGAAACGTTTCCGCGCCTTTATTCGAGAGTGGATCGCCGTGGGTGGCGTTCGCCGCCGCCGCCCAGATTTGCCGGGGACTGATCTCGCCAAAATGCAGGCGCGGCGATAACCGGGATACGCCTTTCCGGCCCGGCCAGTCGCGCCATTCGGCGTAACCTGTCAACGCCTCTTCGCAGAAGGACTCCAACTGCGTTTGCGCCCCGGCTTCCCCAGGCTGCCAGGTTGCCGCCAAACCCGTGTCCCAGGGAAGGCGTGGCAAGAGGCGCAATGCATCGAGCGGCAGCGAATCCGGCCAGCGCTGAGGACCGGTCAGTTTTGGAATGGGCAATGGCGCGGCGGGCGGTAATTTCTGCAAACTGGCCCTCCAGAACGGGGTGAAGACCTGGTAAGGCGTTTCATCGGGTTTCAGCAAGGTCCACGGTTCGATTAGCAGCGCTGCTGGTGTACTTTCGGCGATCACGCCCTCCGCCCGGAGCGCCGCCTTGACCACCCGGTCGCGGGCCGTGATGGCGGGTTCATAACGCCGGTTCCAGTACACTGCCGTTGCGCCGGTTTCGCGCAGCAGTTCCCGCAGCAGAGGCAAACTGTCGCCCCGGCGAAGAATTAGCTGCAAACCGCGTCGCTGCAATTCGGTATCCAGCGCCGCCAGGCTGTGATGCAGCCACCAACGCGAAGCCGCGCCCGGTTCCCAGGGCGCTTCCTCGTGCGAGGCATGCAGATAAACCGGAATCACGCATTCATGCGCCTGCGTGGCAAGATGCAGGGCAGGGTGATCCGCCAAACGCAGGTCGTGGCGAAACCAGACAAGAGCAGTTGACATAGTGAATCCGTCAGGCAAGGGGTTGAAGGTCAGCGCTTTCGCAACCAAACTGTTTGCAAATAGTCTTTGTCATGCATGTAAACGCTTTATCGGGAGATCCACACCGTGTATTTGTGCATCTGTAAGTCGGTTTCCGACCAGCAAGTCCGCGAGGCAGTCGAACTGGGCGCTCGCACCATCGGCGATTTGACCATCCGTCTGGGGATCGGCGTTGAGTGTGGCAAATGTACCGACAGTGTTCGGGAATTTCTGGATGCTTGTCTGGCGGCTCCACGAGGGGTGGCCGCCGACTCCGCGCCGCCAGCGGTTGTCGCCACCCCTGCTCCTCCACCCCCTGCTGCGAAACCGGCTCCAGCACAGGCCGCCTGGTTCGCTGTCGATCTCTAATCCTCCAGGAGTAATCTTCAAATGAAAGGCGACGCCAAGGTGATCGAGTACCTGAATAAGGCGCTCAAGAATGAACTGACTGCTATTAACCAGTATTTTCTCCATGCCCGCATCCTCGAAAATTGGGGATTTGGGAAGCTCGGCCAGCATGAGTACGATGAATCCATCGACGAGATGAAACATGCGGACCAGTTGGCGCAGCGGATTCTGCATCTGGAAGGCCTGCCGAATCTTCAAGACCTTGGCAAACTGTACCTTGGCGAAAACGTTGAGGAAATCTTCCGGGGCGATCTCAAGCTCGAACACCTCGCCCACCCACTGTATCGGGAAGCTATCGGTTATTGCGAGAGTTGCTGCGACTATGTCACTCGCGACTTATTGTCCGCCATTTTAGCCAGTGAAGAAGAGCACATCGGTTGGTTGGAAACCCAATTGGGGTTGATCGAACGCCTGGGCCTGCCCAACTACCTGCAAACCCAGCTATAGCCGCCCGGCGCCAGCGCCGCCATCGGGCCGCGCCGTGCGCTTGCCGGGGGTCATAGCTGCTGTCATGCGTAGTTTCATGGTACGATTCCAACTATCCATATTGTTCAAGCCGGAGTGTCCCGCCGCGCCTGAATGAAAACAAAGAACTCAGGGGAGTTGCCGATGATTGTTTATAACCTTTTTCCTTTACTAGCCGGACCTTGCAGTCGTTGGGAAACCCATCTACAACGCGCTGCCGATATGGGGTTTGACTGGATTTTCGTCAATCCTGTCCAGAAACCCGGTTACTCGGGCAGCCTGTACTCCATTGTCGACTATTTTCAGTTGCATCCGCTGCTGGCCGACCCCGAATCCAAGCAACCCCTCGAACAGCAGCTCAAGGCAACGCTGGCGCAGGCCGACAAGCTAGGTCTTAAGGTAATGGTGGATCTGGTTATCAACCACTGCGCCTTCGATTCCGAACTGACCCGTCAACATCCTGAATGGTTTGTCCGCGAAGGCGACGGGAGCATCGCTCATCCATTCTGCATGGAGGACGGCAATAAAGTGGTCTGGGGCGACTTGGCGCTGTTCAATCACCAACATACCTCCGATCCCGAAGGGCTTTACCGCTATTGCTACAAGATCGTCGAATACCTGCTGAATTTGGGCTTCAAGGGTTTTCGTTGCGATGCCGCCTATCAAATTCCCGGACCGATTTGGCGGCGGCTGATTAGCGAAATCCGCCAGAAATATCCCAATACGCTCTTTACCGCCGAAACTCTGGGTTGCACCGCTGACCAGACCAAGCAGACCGCTCAGGCCGGCTTTGATTTCGTCTTCAACAGTTCCAAGTGGTGGGATTTCAATGGCCCTTGGCTGATGGAGCAGTATCAACTGGTGCGCGAAATCGCCCCGTCGATCAGTTTCCCGGAAAGCCATGACACCGAGCGGTTGTTTCAGGAAGTCAACGGCAATGTGGCGGCGATGAAGCAACGGTATTTGTTCTCCGCCCTGTTCTCTGCGGGCGTGATGATCCCAATGGGCTTTGAATACGGCTTCCGTCGCCGTATGCATGTGGTGAATACCCGGCCTGGCGACTGGGAAGAGCCGAATACGGATCTCTGCGAGTTCATCACCAGCGTCAATACGATCAAGCGTCAGTATTCAATTTTCCGGGAAGAATGCCCGACGACTGTTTTACCCTACCAGAACCCGAATATCTTGCTGATGTGGAAAGCGTCCACCCGCACTCAGGAAGAAGCGCTGATTATCCTGAATAAAGACCCATGGAACCATCAGTATTTTTATGCTGAAAACGTCGGTTCCTATATTCAAGCGGGCGCTCCTTTACAGGATGTGTCGCCGGAATACCCCCTGGAATACATTCCGCGACCGTTTTCCTATGACTTACGGCCTGGACAGGCGTTCGTGATGGTCGCCAGCCGCGATCATTTGCCGCAACCATAAAAACACGGGGAGCGGGCCGCATTTCGAGCCTTCTGGATGAAGGGGGCCTGAATTGCTGCGCCCGCGCCGGCACACGACAATAAAGGATAAAGGTTTATGTATATCGTACAAATTGCTCCCGAATGCGCTCCCGTCGCTAAAGTCGGCGGATTAGCCGATGTGGTTTTTGGCCTGACTCGGGAATTGGAAATTCGTGGCAATGAAGTCCACATTATCCTGCCGAAATATGACTGTATGCGCTATGACCAAATCTGGGGTCTGCAAGTCAGCATGAAAGATCTGTGGGTGCCGTGGTATAATGGCGCGATTCATTGTTCAGTCTGGTTCGGTTTCGTGCATGGCCGAAAATGTTTCTTTATTGAACCGCACTCCCAAGAAAATTTCTTTAACCGTGGGCATTTTTACGGTTTCTCGGATGATGTCAGTCGGTTTGCGTTTTTCAGTAAGGCGGCGCTGGAGTTCATGCTCAAGGATAATCGCCGGCCAGATATCATTCACTGTCACGATTGGCAAACCGGGTTGGTGCCAGTGCTACTGTTTGAACAGTATGCGCAGGGTGGGATGAACTGGTCACGGGTCTGCTATACGATCCACAACTTCAAACATCAGGGCATGACCGGTGAATACGCCCTCTGGGCCACGGGTCTGACCAATATCGCTCACTATTTTAACTATGACCGTCTGCGCGATAATTTCAACCATAGCGCAGTGAATTTGATGAAGGGCGGTATTGTTTATTCAAACTTTATCACTACCGTATCACCCACTCATGCTCATGAGGCGCGCTTTACCGATCAGGGCGGGGGATTAAGCCATACCCTGAATGTACATCAGGGCAAGTTTGGCGGGGTGTTGAACGGTATTGATTACGATATCTGGAATCCAGAAGTTGACTCCCACATCCCCAGTCGCTACAGCATCGAAACGTTGGACGACAAGTATGCGAACAAGGAAGCGCTGCGTGACCGCTTGTGGTTGAGCAAAGAGTACAAGCCGATTATCGCTTATGTAGGCCGACTCGACAGCCAAAAAGGCGTTAACCTGATTCATCACGCCATTTTCTACGCCCTGCGCAATAACGCCCAGTTTGTACTGCTCGGTTCCAGTCCCGAGCCGCATATTAACCAGCACTTCTGGAACCTCAAGCGGCACCTTAACGATAGCCCGGATTGTCATCTCGAACTGGGTTTCGATGAAGAACTCTCCCACTTGATATACGCTGGTGCGGACATGGTGGTCATGCCCAGCCTATTCGAACCCTGCGGTTTGACCCAGATGATTGCTCTAAAATACGGTACGGTTCCTATCGTGCGGGCGATCGGTGGACTCCATGACACTGTGTTCGATAAGGACTACGCCGGCAAGCCATGGGAAGAGCGCAATGGCTTCACCTTCCTTAATGCGGACCATGCTGGCCTCGAATCAGCCATGCACCGCGCTATTGCCCTGTGGTTTGATTACCCGAAAGATTTCCGGCAACTGGTCATTCATGGCATGAATTGCGACTACTCCTGGTGTCGGCCCGGTCAGGATTACTTGAATATCTATGAACTTATCCGGTGCAAGTAGCGCCGGGGCGGTGGAATTTTCCATTCGTCATCTCCCCGGTTTCTGATGACGATGTCGGTCGTCACCCACAACAAGAACTAACAGTCGCTGTTTAGCCACCTCACAGGAGAACTTTTCGTTATGAGCCAGCTTCCAGAGTACGTCGATGGCCTGCCTAATGTTTGCGGATCAGAATCGCTGATTGAACAGACCTTGCGCGCCAGCCACGACCGACCGGTGTTTCTGCCGGAGAGCCGGATCGATTTTGGCCACATTCGTGCGGCCTGCGCTATTGCCCTGCACATGCACCAGCCGCTGATTCCTGCTGCGGGACATGACCTGCAAACAGCGAGCATTATTAGCAACCTTAAATACATGATGGATAACCAGGGCATCGGCGATAACTACAATGCTCCGGTTTTTCACTGGTGCTACAAGCGAATCGGCGAGTTTGTCCCGCAACTCATTCACGAAGGCAAGGAACCGCGCGTGATGCTGGAGTATTCCGGTACGCTGTTCCACGGCCTGCGCGACATGGGTTTGCACGACGTTTTCGACGCCCTCAAGAACGCGACCTGCAATCCGGATTATCGGCGGGCGGTGGAATGGCTGGGTTGTCCATGGGGCCATGCAGTGGCGCCTTCGACTCCGGCTCAGGATTTTCGCTTGCACGTCAAGGCGTGGCAGCATCATTTCGCCGCTATCTTTGGCTTGGAAGCGCTGGAGCGGGTGCGCGGCTTTTCGCCCTCAGAAATGGCGTTGCCCAACCATCCTGACACCGCTTACGATTACATCAAGACTCTGGTGGATTGCGGTTATCAATGGCTGCTGGTGCAGGAACACACCGTCGAGCGACCAGAAAATGGGGGAGGACCGGAGCAAAAACATCTGCCGCACCGGTTGGTCTGCACGAACTCCAAGGGCGAAACGGTGAGCATTATCGCCATCATCAAGACTCAGGGCAGCGACACCAAACTGGTGGCGCAAATGCAGCCGTACTACGAAGCCAAGAGCCTGTCGCGCTGGGAACTGGCTGGGAAATCGGCGCCGCCGCTGGTCACGCAAATTGCTGATGGCGAAAACGGCGGGGTCATGATGAACGAATTCCCGGGCATGTTTTTCCAGGTGGCGAACGAAGCTGCCGGATCGGATGTGCCGATGATGAACGCAACTGAGTACCTGGAGCACCTGTTTGCGATGGGCATCAAGGAAGCTGATTTGCCGATCGTGCAGCCGTTGCTCCAAAAACGGATTTGGGATCGGTTTAAGCCGGGCGACGGGCCGGAAAAGCTAGAGAAGCTTATTGCTGAACTGAAGCAGGAAGACGGCCGTTTCCACATGGATGGCGGCAGTTGGACCAATGATATTTCCTGGGTGCGCGGTTACGACAATGTCCTCGGCCCGATGGAAAAAGCCAGCTCGCAGTTCTATGAGAAAGTGCTCAAGCCGGGTATAGCAACCAACGATCCGCGTTACCGCAATGCCCTGTTTCATCTGATGAGTTCGCAGACCAGTTGCTACCGGTACTGGGGGCAGGGGTTGTGGACAGACTATGGCCGCGAAATCTGCCGGCGGGCCAGCGCCATCGCCGAAGGGATATAGGCGGCTCCGGTCCTGCAACCGAGACTAAACCCGGATTAATGATGATAAAAATACAGGATGAGCGGGACGTGGCCCTGGCGCCGCGCCTGCTCACCCAGTAACAGGAGGAGGCTGAATCATGGCGGACACCCTCTACCATGCGCTGGTGCTGAATTTGCACCAACCGCATGGCAATCTGGAACACTTGCTACAGCAAAATGAATGGGAAGCCCGGGAAATTTTGTTCGCTATGGACCGGATTCCCCGTTCGTTAGCTGACTACCCTGATGTGGGCCGGGTTCATCTAGCGCTATCAGGTACTTTACTGGAGACTTTGACCCATCCGGAATTTCAGAGTCGAGCCTATGGCATCGTCGATTGCGGGGCGCTGCTCTGGAATTTGCGCAATATCCAGGTCATCGATATGCTCGGCGCGGCCTACTATCACCCGGTTCTACCGCTGATTCCGCCAGCCGACTGGGAGGCGCATTTGGAGCGGTGGCGGGGGATGGCTCGCCGGCTGTTTTTCAACAGCGATTTCCAGGGCTTCTGGCCGCCAGAGATGGGATTCTGCATGGAAATGATCCCGCTGCTGCGCCGTTTGGGCTATCGCTATGTGCTGGTGGACTCTGAGCATGTCCAACCGGTCACGCCGATGCGCTGGGAAGAAGTGCGTTACCAGCCGCATGTCGCACGTTATGGCGGCGATGAAATTATCGCTATTGTGCGCGACCGCGATCTATCCAACGCACAAGAGTCGGGGATGGAATTCGCCTGGTTTGACCGGGAAGTCCGGGAGCGCACTAAGAACTGTGATTTCCCGCCTTTGGTCACCACCTGTAGCGATGGTCAAAATGGGGGCTGGTTCCGCAATGTTACGCCCGGCAGCAATTTCTGGGACGCTTTCTATAAACCGCTCCTAGACCAGGCGCGGAGCAATCCGGGCGCGATTCAGCCGATTTTTATCAAGGACTATCTCGATCGATTCGGCGCCCAGGGCGAGATCACGGTCGGTCCTGGCGCGTGGAATACCGGTTGGCATCACGGTTGCGATTTCGTGCAGTGGACAGGCACCCAAGCGCAAAAAGACGCATTGACTCGTGTCGATGAGGTCAGTCAAGCGGTGCATGCCGCGATGAGCAACGCCGCGCATTTCGGCTCGCAAAACCCGGAACTGCTTGCTTTTCTGGAGGAAGCGCGCTGGCGGGTGTTGCGAGCGGAAACCAGTTGTAATTTCTTCTGGGGCGATGCCTGGGTGATGCGTTGCCATTCCGATCTCGACCAAGCCTGTGAGTGTTTGGAACGGGCTAACGCCTGTTTTCACTGATTGTGATCGAGCGCACAGTGATCAGCCATCATCGGTTGTTCACTGTGCGCTCGTTTTAAAGCATCGCTTCGATCGTCTCGCGCAGTTTTGGCATATCCAATAACCCAAGCCGATATTGCACAATTCGTCCATCCGGCGATATCAACACTGTGGTGGGGGTTAGCCGCACGTTGTCAAATTCCCGGGCGATCTGCTCTTGGCTGTCCAGCACAATGGGATAAGGTATCTGTCGTTGCTGGACCATCGCCCGCACCTGATCTGGCGGGTCGTAACTCATGGCTACGCCGATAATCTCCAGCCCCTTCGGATGCAACTCCTGGTACAGATCAATCAAGTGTGGTATTTCCTCGATGCAGGACGGACAGGTGGTCGCCCAGAAGGTGATCAACACGGGTCTGCCGTGAAACTGTTGCAAGGTAAGTGTGCGGCCGTCGAGCGTCTGACCGACCAGCGGCGGCGCTGGGCGCAGGCCGGCAGGTATGAACCAGCTTACGGCAAAGGTCAGAACCACTGCCAGGGTGACGCCGGCAATGAGTGTTTCTTTGTTAAGCTTCATGGGCTAAACCTCACTGTGGGTTAAAATTGAACGGCGGACGCCGGCCCGGTTTTCCTGAGACCCTGAACGCCGCCGAAAATAACCGGACTTGCGTCGCATGAGCAGCGTCGTATGATGCCCGTTTTTCAACGGTTGAGCGCAGAGTTGTCACTATGATCAAAGCAGGCATTGTTGGGGGAACCGGTTATACCGGAGTGGAATTGTTGCGGTTGCTGGCGACGCATCCGCATGTGGAATTAACGGCGATCACCTCGCGCGGTGAAAAGGGCGTCAAGGTCAGCCAACTGTTTCCCAACCTGCGTGGCCGGGTTGATTTGGCGTTTATTGAACCGGATGACGCCGTACTAAAAGATTGCGAAGTGGTGTTTTTCGCGACGCCGAATGGGGTCGCCATGAAGAGCGCGCCGACGTTGCTGGAGGCTGGCGTCAAGGTGATTGACCTGGCTGCCGATTTCCGCCTGCGGCAAGTCGGAGAATGGGAACAATGGTATGGAATGCCCCATGCTTGCCCGGAGTTGCTGGCGGAGGCTGTTTACGGGTTGCCTGAAATGAACCGCGAGGCGATTCGTCATGCCCGGTTAGTCGCCAATCCCGGTTGTTACCCGACTGCGGTGCAACTCGGTTTTCTGCCGCTGCTCGAACCCGGAGTGATCGATCCGCAATCCCTGATCGCCGACGCCAAGTCTGGGGTCAGCGGAGCGGGGCGCAAGGCCGAGGTCGGCATCCTGCTGTGCGAAGCGGGCGATAATTTCAAGGCCTATAGTGTGCCGGCGCACCGTCATCATCCGGAAATTCGCCAGGGCTTGACCGCTGCGTCCGGCAAACCGGTGGAGTTGGTCTTCACGCCGCACCTGACGCCGATGATTCGCGGCATTCACGCGACCTTGTACGCAACGCTGACTGATCCTGACGTGGATTTGCAGGCGTTGTTTGAAAAGCGTTATATAGCAGAACCGTTTGTGGACGTGCTGCCGCCGAAATCGCATCCCGAAACACGCAGTGTGCGTGGGTCGAATCAATGCCGGCTGGCCGTGCATCGTCCACAGAATGGGAAAACGGTCGTGGTGCTGTCAGTGATCGATAATTTGGTCAAGGGCGCCGCTGGTCAGGCGGTGCAGAATATGAATTTGATGTTTGATTTACCGGAGACTGCCGGATTGGAAGGGATTGCGCTGATGCCTTGAATCTAATTCTTGACCTCGACAGTCAACAATCAGACACTAACCAAACTTTTGAAAGAGGATTAAATTATGGGTGCCACCGTTGAAACTTTTACCCCTGCTGACTCCCCCTTGTTGTTCACCGACGCCGCAGCGTTGAAAGTCAAGGAACTGTTGGAGGAAGAGGCAAATCCCCATTTAATGTTGCGTGTATTCATTTCCGGCGGCGGTTGTTCCGGTTTTCAATACGGGTTTACCTTCGACGAAGTCTTGGGCGATGGCGATACGGTCGTGGAAAATTGTGGGGTGAAACTGCTGATCGACCCGATGAGTTTCCAATATCTGGTTGGCGCTGAAATCGACTATTCCGAAGGACTGGAAGGCGCACAGTTCGTCATCCGCAACCCTAACGCCGTCACCACCTGCGGCTGTGGTTCTTCTTTCTCTGCCTGATCGTTGAGCGGCCAGCGGGAAATTTATCCCGCTCAGGCCGATTCGATTTGCCTTAACCTGTTGGTCACATTTCGCGCTCCGGCGACTCTGTCGCCCGGGGCTGTCTTATTTTCGAGGAATCCACATGCATCCGGTTGAAGAATCGCTGAAACTGATTAAACGTGGCGTGGTGGATTTGTTGCTTGAGGAGGAATTGGTCGAGCGGCTCAAGACGGGCCGACCTTTGCGGGTCAAGGCCGGTTTTGACCCGACTGCCCCCGACCTGCATCTGGGACACACGGTTCTGATCAACAAGCTCCGCCAGTTTCAGGATCTTGGCCACCATATCATGTTTCTGATCGGTGATTTCACCGGAATGATTGGCGATCCGACCGGCAAAAATATCACCCGCAAACCGCTGACGCGTCAAGAAATTCTGGCGAACGCCGAGACCTACCGGGAACAAGTGTTCAAGATTCTCGACCCTGACCGAACCGAGGTGCTGTTCAACTCGGCCTGGTTCGACCGTATGACGCCTGCGGATTTCATTCACTTGGCGGCCAAGCACACGGTGGCCCGGATGCTGGAGCGGGATGACTTCGGCAAGCGTTACGCCAGCGGCCAGCCGATTGCTCTTCATGAATTTCTCTATCCCCTGGTGCAGGGCTATGACTCAGTGGCCATGCGCGCCGATGTGGAACTGGGGGGCACCGACCAGAAATTCAATTTGCTGGTCGGGCGCGAATTGCAAAAGCACTATAGCCAACCTTCGCAGATCATTCTGACCATGCCAATTCTGGAAGGTCTGGACGGGGTGCAGAAGATGTCGAAATCGTTGGGCAATTACGTCGGTATCCGCGACGAGCCAAACGAGATGTTTGGCAAGCTCATGTCTATTTCCGACGATCTGATGTGGCGTTACTTTGAGTTGTTGAGCTTCCATCCGATCCGCGAGATTGCGGAATGGCGGCGGCAGGTCGATCATGAACATCTGAACCCCCGCGATGTGAAGTTCAAGCTGGCTGAGGAGCTCGTCGCCCGGTTTCATGGCGTCGAAACGGGCCGTCATGCCTTGGCGGCGTTCATCGAGCGCTTCCAGAAGGGTGCGCTGCCTGAAGATTTGGCTGAGGTGCAGGTTCAATCCCACGATGGCCGATTACCGATTGCCAACCTGCTCAAGGAGTCCGGACTGGCGTCCAGCACCTCGGAAGCTTTGCGTCTGATTCAGCAGGGCGCCGTGCGGATCGATGGCGAACGGGTCAACAGCCGTGATTTGGAATTGTCCGCTGGTAGTCGCCATGTTTACCAGGTTGGCAAGCGGCGGGTCGCGAAGATCGAGGTCCTATGAACGAGAATCAAATATTGTATGAAAGAAGTATTGACAGGTTAAATTTGGGCTATATAATGCGCGTTTTCGCTGGTTGTGGTGAAATTTCCCAGGGAAGTTGGGGGTGAGATTATCGAGGCAGGGAGAAGCCTGGGGGTAAAAAAGGAGTGGGGGGGGTAGGCAAAGGGAACGGTCTGTAGTATGATCAACATCCCGTCGTAATTGGTGCGGAGGGGGTAGTAGGTTCTTTAAGAATGTGAGGTTGTTGAGGGAGAGGCTTGCAGCCCAAACGGGTTGAAAGCGAGCCTTTCTGGAAGTGATGAAGGGAAGAGCTTGCGAAGAGATTGAGTAATACAGGCATTAAACTGAAGAGTTTGATCCTGGCTCAGATTGAACGCTGGCGGCATGCTTAACACATGCAAGTCGAACGGGGGCAGCGATGCCTTAGTGGCGGACGGGTGAGTAACGCGTAGGGATCTACCTAGCAATGGGGGACAACCTGGGGAAACTCAGGCTAATACCGCATACGCTCGCGAGAGGAAAGCGGGGGACCTTCGGGCCTCGTGTTGCGAGATGAACCTACGTCCGATTAGCTAGTTGGAAGGGTAACGGCCTACCAAGGCGACGATCGGTAGCTGGTCTGAGAGGATGATCAGCCACACTGGGACTGAGACACGGCCCAGACTCCTACGGGAGGCAGCAGTGGGGAATA